>Ga0180435_10000438_pt1 | contig 43659 bp, 49 predicted proteins | sample SS_ome_3_FD_132467 | JGI IMG/M metagenome (GOLD analysis project Ga0180435, IMG submission 132467) | Hypersaline lake sediment archaeal communities from the Salton Sea, California, USA - SS_3_S_1 metaG | ecosystem: Environmental > Aquatic > Non-marine Saline and Alkaline > Hypersaline >... | reverse complement strand
GTTTTCTGACCTTTTTAGTAAACCGTCAAAATTCGCATAAAACTCGGGGCGTGGCGCAGTCTGGTAGCGCACCTGCTTTGGGAGCAGGGAGCCGGGGGTTCAAATCCCTCCGCCCCGACCACCCTCTATCGACCCTTTTGTTTTCATTCTATTTGTTTTCATCAAGCTGTTGAGTTGCCGACTCTTTTTTGGACCTGATGGTTGCTTCCTTATCCCGCCGATCATCCACTTTTAAATCAATGATCACGCGCTGGGCGCCCTCTTTTACATGTGCTGCATGAACTTTTTTGACCAAATCAAACAGGGCATCCAGATCCGGCACCTCAACGGAAGTACTCATCCCGCCGACGTCGAATTCATAGCCCGACGCCTGAATAACAGATACCCCCTTTCTGACAAAACGCCCCAGGCTTGTTCCATCACCAATTGGGTAAACCGATAGCTGTGCAATCATCTTTTTCTCTCAATAAAAATTTAATAGACCGGCATTTGTTTTTTCGGTCAGCCGGCTTTTTCTATGCTAAAGTGCCGGTCAAGGCGCATGGTGGAAAACAGGCTGAAAATATCCTTTGACACGTTGGACAGCTTAAATTCTCCGCCTATTTTTTTCAGTGAGTTAAATGTGGCGATGATGACGCCGATTCCCACGGAGTCAACCATATTTACCCCGCCCATATCAATTATCATTTCAGAGGGTTGCTCCAATACCAGGGCATGAAGCTCGGATCTGAAATCATTAACCATGGATGCAACGACATCTTTTTCCGGTTTAACCACCACCCGGCCATCATCTTTATTGACTTTACTCATAAACACTAACTCCGGTATTTTTGTTCACAGTTAACTCTGCTGAGAAGCAGCGGGTTTTTCAGCCTCCGAATAACTGATTATTGTTTTTTGAAAGGAAAAAACAGGTTCCATGGAAGCGGGTTTTATAATTATCCCTTATACCACACTTCTCCGGCAAATACAACCTTAATTGCTCAAGGCTAAGGCAAGCAAGGCGGCAGCTGATATTGGTTATTGACAGAATGTGCTGACATGTTTAAAAGCCATATCGTGCCCGAACAGAAACCAAATACCGCCGTCATATTGTCGGCAATTGCAAGCGGTCTTCTTTTAACCGCATCGTTCCCTGATTACGGGTACTCATGGATGGCGTGGTTTGCTCTTTTTCCCCTGCTGTATACAAGCCGGAATCTAAGCCCCCGGCATGCCATTCTCACGGGATTTATAACCGGTTTTTCCCACTACCTGACCCTGATTTACTGGCTTGTAACCACCATGAGCGACTACGGGCATCTTCCGCTGCCCCTCTGCATCCTCCTTCTTTTGCTTTTGTCGGGCTACCTTTCCTTGTATATCGCGCTGTTCACCTTTGCACTGAGCTGGTTCCGCCCTGTGAATGCCGTGTATGTGTCGGCAGCCCCTTTCTTGTGGGTGGCGGTTGAATATCTTCGAACGTTTCTTTTCACCGGGTTTCCCTGGGAACTTCTGGGGCACTCCCAGTACACTAGCCTGCCGATCATTCAACTGTCCGATATTACGGGCGTGTATGGCATTTCGTTTCTCATCGTACTTGTGAACTCGTCAGTTCTGACGGTGGGCCTCTTCTTCTCCGGAAAAGACGGGCGGGGAAAGCCTCTGGTCCCCAAGACCCTTGCCCTGGTCTCGGCCGGCACCGCGGTGTTATGTGTCGGTCTTGCCGCTGTCTACGGCTATGCCCGAATCGAGAAGACAGACCTTCAGAAATCAACGGCCGGGAAAAAGAGAATCGCCGTCATACAGGGTAATGTGGACCAGTCCCTCAAGTGGGAAACCGCCTTTCAACTGGAAACCATCGATAAATACATGGGCCTGTCTTTTTCCTCCTTGAAGGACAACCCCGAGCTGATCATCTGGCCTGAAACGGCAACCCCATTTTATTTTTTACATCAATATGAAAGCAAGCTGTCCGCAATTGTTCAGCAGGGCATCAAACAGGCCGGAACATGGTTTTTAATCGGAAGCCCTGCAAATGTTCAGCAGAACGGGTCGGAACTCTACCTGAATTCAGCATATCTCGTGAACCCGGAAGGGACGGAAGCTGGGCGATATGACAAGGTTCACCTGGTGCCTTACGGAGAATACGTGCCGTTGAGGAAATGGTTTCCATTTGTGGATAAGCTGGTCTATGGGATCGGGGACTTCAGTTCAGGAAAAAAAGGAGCCACGGTTTCATGGAAGGATGTAAAACTCGGCGTTCAAATCTGTTTTGAAGTGATATTTCCCCACCTGGCACGGGCTGCCGTAAACAATGGCGCCGGCATACTGATAAACATCACAAATGACGCCTGGTTCGGCCGGTCATCCGCTCCATATCAGCATTTGTCCATGACCGTATTCAGGGCCGTGGAAAACAGAAGGGCCCTTGTAAGATGCGCAAACACAGGCGTCAGCTGCTTTGTGGACCCTTCGGGCCGGATGTTTTCCCCGACGCCGCTCTACAGCGACGAAGTGGTCACACGGGATGTTCCTGTCATGAAAACGGAGCCGACGTTCTATACACGATTTGGCGACGTGTTTGCCGTCGTCTGCACTATTGCCGCTTTTATTTTAACTGCTTTAAAGCAGATAAGACCATCGCGTGAATAACCCTTTGCCGTATATTTACCCCACCCCATTTTTACTGCCTCTATCTATAATTTAGTGGTGAATGGTTTTTGAGAGCACATTAATGATGACGACACCGGCAATGATGAACGTGATGCCGATCAAAGCGGGAACATCCGGGATTTCTTTATACAGTACCGCTCCGATAATCACCACCAGAACGATCCCCAGGCCGGCCCAGATCGCATAGGTGATGCCCACGGGCATGACCCTCAGCACGAGTGTAAAAAAGTAAAACGATATACCATACCCCGCAACCACAACGACACTGGGCATTAATTTGGTAAATTCTGCCGATGCTTTTAGTGCGCTTGTGGCGGTTACTTCTGCAATTATCGCCATCGCAAGATAAAGATAGGTCACATAGCCCCCTTTTGCCTAATGGGTTTATACCTTCCGCTTTCATGAGGTTGTTCCCCGTATACTTATATTTTTATGTATTTTCAACATATTCAAGTGGGTTGTTCCTCAATTCGCCATTCCGGCCAGGGTCCGCCTGAGGCGGAATGACGAGCCGGAATCCGGCTTTCGCGCGGAATGACAACAGGTGCCTCATGCATTACCGAGAAAAGTATAGCAACCATAGAATTAAGCCGGTTTTTTTAAAAATATGAAAAAACGGGAAAAGTCCGGTTGAAATTCTCTATTGTCTGGGATTATTATATCGTATATATCGTAACCATGTATATCGATCCAGGAGGTAACCATGTCATCAGAAATCAAAACCGATATAAATGATTCTTACCAGAAACTTGAACAGATGAAAGACTGTCTTTGACCTTGCCGGCAAGGAACTCCGACTGAGAGAAATTGAAAGCATCATTGCCCGGGACGGGTTCTGGGATGATCCCGAGCAAACCAAGGATATATTAAAAGAGCGAACAGCGATTACCAGCCGTGTTGAATCCTTTAACGAACTGGCAGAGCGTTTAGAGGAGATCGACGTTTTATATGAACTGTCCCTGGAAGAGTCCGATGACGATGCCATGGCTGAAGTCACTCAAAAGCTTGAATCCATCAAGAAGAGCCTGCACCGGTTTTCCATTGACCTCATGCTCGGAGATGCAGATGATCCCTGCGATGCCATTGTCTCCATTAATGCAGGGGCCGGGGGAACGGATTCCCAGGATTGGGCGGAAATGCTTTTCCGGATGTATTCACGGTGGGTGGACAGAAAAGGCTTCACCCGTGAACTGATAGATTTCCAGCCCGGAGACGAGGCGGGGGTGAAAAATGTCACATTTAGTGTGAAGGGCCACTACGCATACGGGTATATGAAATTTGAAACCGGGGTTCACCGTCTGGTGAGAATTTCTCCATTCAATGCCAGCGGAAAACGCCACACCTCTTTTGCTTCGGTGTTTATTTACCCGGAGCTCAACAAGGAAATTGTTGTGGATGTGGAAGACAGCGATCTTCGCGTTGATGTCTTTAGGGCCAGCGGCGCCGGCGGCCAGCATGTAAATAAAACCAACTCGGCCGTCAGGATTACCCATCTCCCAACCGGTATTGTCGCCCAATGCCAGCAGGAGAAATCACAGCACCGAAACAGGGAACTGGCCATGAAAGTGCTGAAAGCCAGGCTGTACCAGTTTGAAAAACAGAAGCAGGACAAGAAGATTCAGGAAATGCACGACGGCAAGGAAAATATTGCGTGGGGTAATCAGATCCGGTCCTATGTTCTTCATCCGTACCAGATGGTAAAAGATCACCGGACCAACTTTGAAGTTGGAAATATAAACCAGGTTCTTGATGGCGACCTTAACCCGTTTATCGAAGAAGCCCTGCTTTCAGGCTCAGGATAATGGACCCGGAACAACTCATAGCGGAGTTTTATTCTCCAGGATCAAAGAGCCATGATATCCTGGTCGAGCACAGCCGCCAGGTGGCCCAAAAGGCCCTGAATATTGCTGAAAAAGCAGCGCATCTGAAACCGGACACGACGTTCATATGGCAGGCGGCCATGCTCCATGATATCGCTATTTTCATGACGGATTCACCGTCCCTCGGATGCGTCGGCTCCCATCCCTATGTTGCCCACGGGTACCTGGGCAGGGCGCTGCTTGAGGAGAAAGACCTGGCCAAGCATGCCCTTGTCTGCGAGCGACATGTCGGCGCAGGCATTACAGGGGAAGATATCAAGGCATACGGCCTGCCGTTACCGGTTCGTGACATGCTGCCCCTGACGGTGGAGGAAAAAATCATCTGCGTTGCAGACAAATTTTTTTCAAAGAAGCACGGTTCGCTGAACAAAGAGCGGTCTACGGGCAGGGTTGTTAACATAATACGACGTTATGGAGAAGAAAACCTGAAACGTTTCATGGAGTGGCTGGATCTGTTTGGCATTTGACGGCCGGAATGGGTTCCGGTTTTAAGGCTCGGGGTAACCGTTATGAAAGACGAATTCCAACTCATTGAAAAGCTTCTTGCCCATGCCCCACTGCAGCCCTCCGGTGACCATGGCGGTATCCGTATTCCTGCAGGAGATGACGCCTGCCTTCTGAAGCCCCTGAAAAACCCGGTGGTCACCACCGACACCCAGAGAAACAACGTCCATTTCAAGCTCAGCTGGCAGACCCCGGAAGAGATCGGCGAAAAAGCAGTGGCCGCCGCTCTAAGCGACCTTGCAGCTTCCTATGCCATACCTGTAAGCATTTTTGTCAACCTTGCCGTGCCTCCGTCCATAAAAGACAACACCCTGGAAGCCATTTACAGGGGCATAAAAACCGCACTTGTCAAACACAACTGTTCACTGGGGGGCGGCAACGTTTCCCGAGGCAGGGACCTGTCCTTGGACATGTTCGCCGTCGGTGAAGGGCATGACGATATTTTTCCCCTGCGGTCCGCTGCAAAAGCCGGGTTCGGGGTTTATTCCACCGGCCCCCTTGGGCTTGCTGCGGCAGGCCTTGACGCCCTGAAGCGGGGGGATGCATCTTTTCAGCGGCTTATTTCATCTTTTAAGAGCCCGTCCGCACGGTTTGATGCAGCAGGAGTTCTTTTACAACATCGCGTCCCTTGCGTTATGGACATTAGTGACGGGCTCTGTGGCGACGCCGGCCACATTGCGAAAGCGTCAGGCATCACCATCAAGCTGGCTGTTCTTCAAGAACAAATTGACCCCGACCTTAATGCCTATTGCCGTAAATACGACCTGATACCGGAAAATGTCGTCCTTTCCGGAGGTGAAGACTACGAGCTTTTGTTTGCCTGCGAACCGGACCGTTATGAAAAGGTCAAACGAGACCTCCGGGGAACATTCCAGGTGGGGGAATGCCTTTCCTACAGTGATGAGCATATTACCGGCATTCCTTCGGGCGTTGCTTCTTTTCGCCATGGCGCCCGTTCCCGGTCCGCCACCTGATCCGGCGTGGGAGCCATGCGGACGGGGCCTTTTTTCTTGTCATCCGGCATGCGGACGTTTATATTTAAGATAGTTTTCTAAATGGAAGGAGGATATTATGGCCATCATTACCATATCCCGACAAATCGGAAGCCTTGGGAATGACATCGCCCAAAAATCAGCCGACCAGCTCAACTACACCCTGTTGGATATTAACTCCATCAATGACATGGTATCAGAGTATTCAAGCGATTTCTCAAGAGAGATGATTGCACTGGCAGACGAAAGTCGGCCCGGATTTTTTGACCGGTTCTTTTACCAGCAGTCTGTATATTCGAATCTTGTCAGCGCCCTCATTTATGAAGCAGCGAGCAGGGACAATATGATTGTTGTGGGAAGAGGCGGGCAGTTTATTATAAAGACCCAGCCATCGGTAATCCACGTACGGATAATCGCACCGTTTGACATCAGGGTGGAACGGGTGAAGCAGAGGCGGCAACTCAAGCACGACCTCGCAAAGGATATGGTTAGGAAGGTTGACCGCCAGCGATCGGACTTTATCCGTTACCTCTTTCATCATGATGTTTCCGATCCGGAGTGGTATGACATGGTCATAAATACCGGCAAATTTGATGTGGACGCCACCGTGGATATCCTCGTTAACAAGGCCCGCACACTTGACAGTCCCGGTGAAGACGCCATTAAAGCGTTTAAGGCCTCCGCCCTTCAGAAGCGGGTGGAGGCAACCCTTCAAAAGGAGATGCCGAATTCGAACCATATAAAAGTGAAAGCAGATACCGGCGGCACGGTTACCATCTCCGGATATATCGCAACAGAGGCCGAGAAAGCCAACGCCTCAGTCCATGCGGAGTCTGTCCGGGGGGTCAATTCGGTTGACAACCTGATCCAGGTGGCATATTTTCCGGTAACCACCTGGCCTTAGTTATTATTATGACGGATGACGCCTATTTCATGAAAATTGCCCTCGAGCATGCGGAAACCGCGCTCAGGGCAGGCGAGTTCCCGGTGGGATGCGTCATTACTGACGGCAGCCGTGTTCTGGCAACCGGCTCCCGGACCCATTCTTCCCAGGCCGATGTAAACGAAGTGGACCATGCGGAAATCATAGCCATAAAGCAGCTTGCACAGGGGCAACGCTCTCAGGATATTACCGGGCTCACCATATACTGCACCCTTGAACCCTGCCTTATGTGTTTCGGCGCCATTATTCTCAGCAGTATAAATACCCTTGTCTATGCGTTCGAAGATGTCATGGGTGGAGGAACCGGTTTGGACCGGGATAATCTGGCCCCTTTATACAAAAACGCGCCGGTTTCCATCGTTCCGGGCGTGCTGCGCGATGAAAGCCATATGCTGTTTAAGTCCTTTTTCACCAACCCCGCCAACACATACTGGAAGGACAGCCTGCTGGCTCGCTATATTCTTGAAAAGTAGGCACAGCAAAAACCGGACACTTTCTTTGCTATAAAACCGGATAAATCTATTTGTTGCCAACATTATGAATTTGACATAACTTGCTATTTATTTTATGGTTTCATGAGAATACGAAAAAAAGGACATATGAAAAAAATGGCTGACGGCAACCAGAATCTGTCAAAAGAAGACATCCTCAATCGTATCGATGTACTGTTGAACAAGATGTCCAAGGAAAGGCTTCTCTTTTTTCTGTCCCAGATCGAGGATAAACCGGTGAAGTGGAAGCGGAAATCTCCCCGGAAAAGCTGTTTTATCTCGGTGGATTATGACACGCTGAATTATTCCGGCAACAAAAAAATTCATAATCTCAGCACCAGTGGAGCCTATATCGAAGCCGGAGAGTCTTTTTCACTGGGTCAGGATATTACGTTATGGTTGTCGGTCCCGGATAAAGATACCCCGTTTATAAAAATTCCTGCAAAAGTAGTTAGACGAGACCGAGCCGGAATCGGCGTCGAGTTTGAAGAGCTGACGGAAGCTCAGCGAAGGATTATTAAAAAAGTGGAGAAGGCCGGATAAATTACAGCACCTTGTATTTTTCCCTTGCATTTATCAACATTCCTGTATAAATTAGCCGTTTAAAATGTTTTTGGTAGACGGCACTTACAGAAAACAGGAGGTAAAATATAAAAAGGCCCAAACGAAACGAAAATAGAGTGAATGCCAACAGAAATATCAGAGCAAAAGAAGTCAGGGTAATAGACCCCGACGGCAACCAGCTCGGTATTCTTCCAATCCACCAGGCGTTGGCGGCGGCAGGGGACTTTGATCTGGATCTCGTGGAGGTTTCCCCAAGAGCAACCCCCCCTGTGTGCAAAATCATGGATTACGGAAGATACAAGTACGAACAAACAAAAAAGCAGCAGGAAGCTAAAAAAAAGCAGGCATCTTTTCAGTTAAAGGAGATAAAGTTAAGGCCGAAAACCGATGACCACGACCTGCAGACAAAGCTGGGGCACATTAAAAAGTTTTTAGGCAAAAAGGATAAGGTCAAAGTTACGGTTATGTTCAGGGGGCGGGAAATAACCCTGACCGATCGCGGAAGAGAACTCCTTGACATCGTGGCGCAGGAAGCAGAGGAGGTTGGATCAATAGAGCAAGAGGCCAAATTTGAAGGCCGCACCATGACCATGGTTCTGGCACCGAAATAGAACCCCGATCCCTCTTGAATTAATATACTTATTAATATCTTAAGCACTGGTGGCGTGACGTTTCACCCGAAATTTCACGCCATACATGTTTGTATGATTAAAAAAACAGGCGACGCCCTGTACAGGAAAAGGAGAATAATTGATATGCCGAAAATAAAAACAAACAGAGCGGCGGCAAAGCGATTTAAAAAAACGAGCTCCGGTAAAATTGTCTACAGAAAGTCCCACGCCAGCCACATCTTGACAAAAAAAACGACAAAGCGCAAAAGGACATTGCGCCGATCGCACATTGTTGACAAAACCAATACAAGAGAAATAAAGCTGCTGCTTCCCAACGGATAACGCCTGATACAAGAGCGGAAGCAGTAAGGAGATGAAACATGCGAGTTAAAAGAGGATATAAGGCAAGAAGACGTCGAAATAAAATTCTTAAATTAGCAAAAGGGTTCAGGGGCGGCAAAAGCAAGCTGTTCAGAACAGCCTCTAATGCCGTTGATAAAGCACTGGTATATTCATACAGAGACCGCCGAACACGGAAAAGAGAATTCAGAAGGCTTTGGATTGCAAGGATCAATGCCGCTGCAAGGATGAATGATCTTTCTTACAGCAAATTCATCCACGGCTTGAAGTCAGCGAATATTGAACTTGACCGCAAGGTTCTGGCTGAACTGGCTGTTTCAGATCCCAGTGGGTTCGCCGGCATCGCAGCTATGGCTGCCAAAAGTGGATAAGTCGATTGAAAAAATAAAGAACCGGGCCATTGCGGAACTGGAAACCATCTCCACCATTGACGGCTTAAAAGATCTGACCATCCGTTACCTCGGGAGAAAGGGCCTGGTTACTCTTTTTTTAAGAGATATTTCGAAACTTCCTGAAAAAGAACGGCCGGCTGCCGGAAAAAAAACAAACCAGGTAAAACATTTCCTTAAAGAAGAGTTTAAAAAAGCGGAAGCTCTCATTGCCGGCAATACAGACCGTGCGGGCAAAGGCATCGATGTTTCGCTACCCGGAAGACCGGCATTTACGGGGTCGTTTCATCCGGTTTCACTCATCACGGACGAGATATCGGATATTTTCATCCGGCTTGGTTTCAGCATTGCCGAAGGCCCGGAAGTGGAGACCGACTACTATAATTTTGAGGCACTGAACTTCCCCAAAAACCACCCTGCCAGAGATATGCAGGATACCTTCTTCGTGTCGGATGACATTGTATTAAGAACCCACACATCGCCGCTTCAAGTCAGGGTTATGGAAAAACAGGCGCCACCGGTCAAGGTAATTGCGCCGGGAAGGGTTTATCGGTGCGACTCGGATCTTACCCACACGCCCATGTTTCATCAGGTGGAAGGCCTTCTGGTGGATGAAGGCATCAGTTTTGGAGACCTGAAGGGCACGCTTACCTCTTTTGTACACCAGATGTTTGATGAGGATACATCTTTGCGCTTCCGGCCCAGTTTTTTTCCCTTTACGGAGCCCAGCGCCGAAGTGGACATTCTCTGCGTTATCTGCCGCGGCAAAGGGTGCCGGGTCTGTTCACAAACCGGATGGCTTGAAGTCCTTGGTTCCGGAATGGTGCACCCGGCAGTGTTTGAAAATGTCGGTTATGACACCTCCAGGTATACCGGCTTCGCCTTTGGAATGGGTGTGGAACGAATTGCAATGTTGAAATACGGTATAGACGATCTCCGCCGATTCTTTGAAAATGACATCAGGTTTTTAGGACAGTTCTAGCATGAAAGTCAGTATTAGCTGGTTAAACCAATACGTGCCCGTTGATATAAGTGCGCCGGAGCTTGCGGATGCCCTCACCATGGCCGGCCTTGAAGTGGAAACCGTGGCAGACCGATACGCGTATCTTGAATCGGTTGTTGCCGGGCGAATTGTCACCATCTCTTCTCATCCAAACGCCGACAAGCTGAAGCGCTGTGATGTTGATATCGGCGGCCGCCGGGTTTCCGTGGTTTGCGGAGCGCCGAATATTGAAACGGGTATGATGGCACCCTGTGCACTGCCGGACACGATTTTTCCTGATGGAAACGTTTTAAAAAAAAGTGTCATCCGGGGGCAGGCCTCCGAGGGAATGCTCTGCAGCGAGCGGGAACTGGGCTTAGGCCCGGACGCATCCGGTGTGCTTGTCCTGAAAGAGTCGGTGCCTCCCGGTGAAACGATCACCGAAGCCCTTTCGCTTTCCGACCCTGTTCTTGAAATTGATCTCACCCCTAATCGCCCGGACTGCCTGGGTATTATCGGCGTTGCAAGGGAAGTGGCGGCGATTCAGGGTAAACAACCAACCTGTCCCGACAGTTCCCTCGATGACACGGGAGATACCGGCGAGGATATCCACCGGCACACGTCAGTTGACATTCTGGACCCGGATCTCTGCCCGCGATATGCGGCGCGGCTTGTTTTTAACGTAACCATAGGCCCCTCTCCTTTCTGGATTCAGGACAGGCTGATGTCCGTGGGGATGAGGCCGATAAACAACATTGTTGACATCACCAACTTTGTGATGCTGGAGACGGGACAGCCATTGCACGCATTTGATTTCGACCGGCTTTCGGAAAACAAAATCATTGTGAGGAAAGCCGGTAAAGACCGAGCGTTTACCACCCTTGACGGAAAAGATCATACCCTTCCGTCGGAAACGCTGATGATATGCGATGCATTACGGCCCGTGGCCATTGGTGGTGTAATGGGTGGTCTGAATTCCGAAATTGATGAAAAAACAACACGGGTTCTCATTGAAAGTGCCCTGTTCAACCCGGCCAGTATCCGTAAAACCGCCAAGTTTGTCGGGTCCGGTACCGATGCATCCCATCGCTTTGAAAGGGGCGTTGACCCCGAAGGAACCGTTTTTGCGCTCAACAGGGCCACGCGTCTTATGGCAGATGTCAGCAGCGGCACCATCATAAACGGATTGATTGATGAGCATCCGTTACCCTCGAAGCGACCGACCATTCTCCTTGATATAACCAAAATAAACGGGCTTCTTGGTACGGATTTTTCCCGACAGCGCATAGCGGAATACCTGGAGTCAATAGACTTTTCGGTTGCCGCGAAAGACGACGCGACATTATCCGTGTCGCCGCCGTCGTTCCGTGTGGATGTGTCCAGGCCGGAGGACCTGGCAGAAGAAATAGCAAGGCTTTCGGGGTATGACAATATACCGGTGACCTTCCCCACGGTCTCCCAGAATACCGGAAAACCCTCCAGCCATATCATGCTGCGCCAGAAGGTGAAGCGCATTTTAACCGGTCTTGGCTTCAACGAAGCCATAAACTACAGTTTTATGAACAGGGCGGCTTTTGACAAGCTGAGAATGGCCCAAACGGATGAACGACGATCCACTGTGGCTCTGTTGAACCCCCTCACCGAAGAGCAAACGGTGATGAGAACCACCCTTGTTCCCGGGCTGCTTGAGGCCGTGGCCCGCAACCATACACGGCAGGTAAAAGACGTTAAGCTCTTTGAAACCGGAAAGGTGTTTTTCGATACGAAAAAAGCCGCCTCGCTCCCGCTGGAGCGGGAGATGCTGGCCGGTGTCTGGTCCGGAAGACGATCCGCCATGTCTTGGCATGATACCGAGACGGAAACAGATTTCTATGATATCAAAGGTGCCCTGGAAGCCCTGTTTCGTTCTCTTCAGCTAAACGATATTTCGTTTACCAGGGTTTCCGCCGAGGCATGCATTTATACTCAGCCCGGACACACGGCTCAGGTCACCCTGAAAGGGGAGTTCCTGGGAACCATCGGCCGGGTTCATTCCGATGTGCAGCATAATTACGGCCTGAAGCAGACGCTGTTCCTGTTTGAACTGGACCTTGAAAAAATGCTGGCGCTGGTTCCGGAGAAAAGCGCCTCAACCCCCCTGCCCAGGTTTCCGGCAACCTCAAGGGATATTACCATCATTGTTGACTCATCCGTAGAGGCCGGTGAACTGATTTCCAACATTGAAGCCCGTAATGAAAAACTGGTTGAACATATTCTTCTTTTTGATATATATGAAGGAAAGCCCGTTCCTGAAGGGAAAAAAAGTGTGTCGTTGCGAATAACTTACAGGTCACAAGACAGGACCCTGGAAGACGACTTTGTCAATACGCTTCATAAGGAAATTTCAGGAAAACTGATAAAGGCGTTTGATGCAGCTGTTCCTGCCTGACATATTGGGGCCTGAGAGACTGGAGACACCATGGCGACCCATTATACAGTGCCCTCAAACGTAATAATTCCCGATAAGCTCTATTTCAGAATAGGAGAGGTGAGTTCCCTTACGGAAGTGGAATCTTATGTCCTTCGATTCTGGGAAACGGAATTTCCATCCATCAACCCCAAAAGAACCGATTCCGGCCAGCGGCTGTACAGAAAAAAAGACGTTGAGTTAATTTTTACCATCAAGCATCTTTTATACGAAAAAAAATTTACTATCCAGGGAGCAAAGCAGTATCTTCGCACCGAGGGGAAAAGGGGGGCGGAGCAAAACCGGGCGTCAGCCTTGGATATTGACGAGATAAAAGCCGAACTTCAGGCTATTCGGGACCTACTCGGCTGATACATATCAGGTTAGTCTATTCTTGTTCCTCCGCTGCAGAAAAAGAAAAATAGTGGTTCAGCAGTACCTTGTTATCTTCTTCCGTAATTTCCCGGGGCAGTCGTTCCATGGCCAATGAAATCACTTCGTCCACAAGTTCGTACTGTAGCTGTCGTTTTGCCTTCCTCACCTGATTGGCCATTCGCTGCCTTGCTTCCTTAAGCATCAGCCGGCTCTGGGTTTTAGCTTCATTGATAATGTTTTCTTTCTCTTTCTCGCCCTCCAGGATAATACGCTTTTTTATCTCATCAATGCGGGAATCTCTTTGTTCAAGCTCCTCCAAAAGCTCCTTGTTTCTCTGGTCTGCCTTGTCTTTGCTCTCCTCCAGCCTTTCGATATCCCGGGCAAGACCTTCGCTTTGGGAATTTAAAAAATTCATCAGCGGTGTCTTGGCGTATTTAAAGAAAAGAAACACAAGGATGCCGAAGTTGACCCAAATCATGATCTGGTCATAGGTGGTGCGCCACCCCTGGTCATCGGCGGCTGCAAAAGCGGTATCTCCCGTTAACAGCAATAAAAGAAATGCGCACGATATGTATAAGCACTCTTTATATCTTTTATTAGATATCACTGGACAAGCCTCCGGTTCAGAACGCGTTCCATAATATCCACAGCAAGTTGTTCGACTTCTGCGATGACATCCTGTCTGGCACTGATCAGCTGACGCTTTATTTCTTTTTCGTTCTCGCTTTTTAGCCCTTCGATTTCGCTCCTTATGCCGGCAAAAATTTCTGAGGCCGTTTTGTTTCCCGACGCCATCAATTCCGTTTTTATTTCCTCAGCTTCTCGCCTGACGGCTGTTTCGTGTTTTCTCATCTGCTCTTTAAACTCTTCCATCTTCTTCTCTGACTTGACAACATCCTGCTTCAAATCATCCATGTATTCATCCCGCTTTTCCATGACACGTTTCAACGGTCGGAACAAAACGATATTGATGACAAACAAAAAGGTCAGAAAAGAGACCAGCTGAACAATAAGCGTCTCATTAATGCTAATAAGGGCTATATTACTGACAATCTCCATATCAGGCTTTCCATTTTAAGTACGTGACGTATTTATGCACTATCAATCAAACAACAAAAAGTAAAAGCAGTGCAATAACCAGAGAATAGATTCCGGTAGACTCACTCACCGCCTGTCCGACAAGCATTGTTCTGGTTAAAAGTCCGCTCTCTTTTGGATTTTTTCCGATAGCCTCACATGTTTTTGCTGCAACCATGCCTTCACCGACACCCGGTCCGATTGCGCCTAAACCCATAGCCAATCCTGCACCCAAAAATGCCGCGGCTTTTATTAGATCCGCACCTGTTATCCCATCCATTTTTTCCTCCTTGCCAAAATAAACCGGAAACACTTCTTTCCCGAAAAATATGGTCCAAACAAGACCGAAACGTATTTAATAACAAACATACCTAAACCACAAATATCAGTACCAGGCTGACCACCATGGCATAAATGGCCGTGGATTGTGATACAGCCTGCCCCACAAGCATGATTCGCATCAATTCACCGGCACTTTCCATGTTTCTGGCAACCCATCTTACAGCACCTTCAGCGGCCATACCGTTTCCAAGACCCGGCCCGATGCCCCCGAAACCGGTGCTGAGGCCTGCTGCCAGAAGCGCCATGGGGACTTGTATTCCACTGCTTTCAGGAAAAGATTTAAACAGAAGAATAAAGCTGACAAGCAGCCCGAATATAGACGGTGTTTGAGATACGGCCTGGCCCACCAGCATGGTAGTGGTCACACTTCCAACCGATGCCGGATTTCTGGCAATCCCTTCACAGCTTGCACCGGCAGCTGTTCCACCGCCATATCCCGAACCGATGGCAGCCAGTCCGGTGCTTAGTCCCGCGCCCAATATTGCCGCCCACGTTGGCGAAATAGGGGCATTTGAAAAATCCATAAATATTAAAATTAACGCAACAACCATTGAAAATATGGCCGGTGTCTGGCATACGGCTGAACCAATCAGCATATTGGTCGTGAGGCGGCTTCCCATTTGAGGCTGCCGGGCAAGTCCTTTGCAGGCCTGTCCGCCCGGAAAGCCCGAGCCGATGCCGCATCCAACAGCGCCAAAGCCCATGCAAATGCCTGCACCAAACAGTGCCGGCGCTTTTAAAATGTTGGCCGCCTGTACATCTATAAAAAGAAGCAGAATGGCGATCACCAGTGCAAAAATAGATGCAGACTCTGCTATGGCCTGGCCAACAAGCATGGATTTCATTATGTCACCGGCTTGTTTCGGATGGCGGCTTATGGCAGGTGTCGCCTGTGATGCTGTATACCCTTCGCCAATGGCGGCACCAACGGCGCCAAGTCCCATACAAATCCCGCCACCTGCCGCGGCCGCCACTTTTACCCACATGTCAATTCCAATCGCCATATGCTTACTTTACCTGAACTGAAATATACACAATTGTTAGCATCGTAAAAACAAAGGCCTGTACGGCACCCACAAACACAGAAAAAAAGAGATATAGAAACGGTGGAAGAATTATGCTGTAAGTCAGATAAGAAACGACAAGGATAATAATCGAGCCACCCATAATATTACCAAACAAACGAAACGAAATGGATACAATTTTTGCGAGCTCGCCAATAACATTCAGCGGCATCATAAAAAAGATGGGCTGAAAATATTCCTTGGTGTAGGCCTTTAGGCCCTTTTCTTTTATTCCTGCATAGTGGGCAATGGCAAAGCCCATAAGGCCAAGACTCAAGGGTGTGTTCAGATCCTTGGTCGGTTCATGCATATGGGGAAACATTCCGATCCAGTTGGAAAACAACAAAAACATGAACAGTGCACAAACAAGGGGTGCGTATGTTTTTGCCATCTTTTCGTCCAGTGCATCTTCAGTCAGGCTGTAAATCTGGGATACCAGCATTTCTCCAACGAGTTGAAGCGGCCCGGCCTGAATGCTTCTTTTTCTGGCGGCAAAAAACCCGAAAAGAAGAAGCACGATAATGACGATCCATGTCATCAAAATCGCATCAAGGTTAAACGTCATCGTATGACCAAAAAATGGTACGATCAGCTGATGGACTTTACCCAATTCTTGCATTGCACATGTCGTCCTATAATTGTTTTCCGCGCATGGCGGATGTATGACCTGTTAAATGATCGGCCAGTATCACAAGTTGCACCATGAAAATTCCGCATATCGCGGAAAACAGATTAAATTGTTCAAGTTTAATCGCCAGTATGACTGGAAGCGCCAGTAGAACATATCGCGCAAGTATGGAACCTGCTGACACAAAAAGAGCTTTTCTCTTTGATTTTCCCGCCCCCTCCAGCCGCATGGGAAGGGTTTCACCCATTATCACAAAGTTCAGAATACTGAAAACCGTGCCCAATACCAGTCCTTTGCCAACCGGTTTATGGCCTGTCAAAATGAACACAAGGCTGGTAACAATTGCCAATACCAATGCCCGCGTGCCATACTTTTTTTGAGTTTGCCTAAGGGGTTCCATCCTTTTCTTCGTTTTTTCCGTTTTTCTTGTCCGCTTCGGTCACGTCCATAATTTGCCTATAAACAACATTGGCGCCTCCGGCAATGCCGAGCAGTGTAAAAATGACGGTGAACATTCCTTTAAAGCCCAGCCAGCCGTCTATCAGTCTTCCGATAAAAAAACAGAAAACAACACACCCGGCCATGGTAAGGCCGATCTGCATCGTAATATGAATGCTCTCAGCCCAGACCCGGTTTTTTTTATATTCAAACCCCTTTTTCCTTACCACCTCTTGAACCTCCAGTGGATAGCCGCCCGGGTCTTACTCGCCAAAACAATCAGTTGATGTACACCACATGTTTACGTTCAGTCAAGTAAATATTATTTAATTAATAATGATTCTTGATAAAACAGGGGGTCAGGATGTATGTCCTATATAAACACATTCTGATATTAAAGAGGACGCCAACCAATGGATAAAATAAAAGCCACCATTCTTGGGTCGGGAACCTGTGTGCCGTCACTTACCCGGAGCGCCTGCTCTGTTCTGGCCGAATGCGGTCAACACCGACTGGTTTTTGATACCGGGCCGGGCACCATGCACCGCCTGCTCGAGGCCGGTGTGACCATTTTTGATGTTACCGCAATCTTTTACAGCCACCTGCATCCCGATCATACGGCAGAGTTAGTTCCCTTTTTATTTGCCACGAAGTACCCGGGAACCCACAGACGGCGGGTGCCGTTAAAAATTATCGCCGGAAAGGGGTTCTCACATTTTTTTAACGGGCTGGTTTCGGTTTACGGCGAATGGATTATGCTGGATGACGGCATGGTCGAAATTGTTGAGCTGGATATAACCAAACCTGACCGGTATTCCCTGGACGACATGCCAATCGAGTCCGCTCCCGTCGACCATCGTGAAGAAAGCCTGGCATACAAAATCACCGGGCCGGACGGGACATCACTGGTCTACACCGGCGATACGGACTTCAGCGAAAGTCTAATCCGGCTGTCAGAAGGCGCGGACATATTGATCTGTGAATCCGCCACGCCTGATGAAAAAAAAATGCCCGGTCACCTGACGCCGTCTCTGGCCGGTGAAATCGCATCCCGGGCAGGGGTTAAAACACTTGTTCTCACACACTTTTATCCGGAATGTGATAAGTCAGATATTGCAAATGAATGCCGCAAGACGTATAGTGGTAAAATTGTGCTGGCTCAAGACCTGATGGAAATAACATGAAATATTACCCGATACATCTGGATGTGACCAATAGGCCGTGCCTTGTTGTGGGCGCCGGAAACGTGGGAACTCGCAAAGTTAAAACGCTTATAACCTGCGGTGCCGGTGTGACGGTGGTGAGCCCCGAGGCATCGGAAGACGTGCTGTCTCTTGAACTTAAAGGGCTGATCACACTTAAAAAAAAGGCCTACGAAGAAAAAGACCTTCACGGTATGTTTCTTGTCATCGGAGCCACAGGAGATGAGTCCGTTAATAGGCAGATCAGCAGGGATGCCCATAAAAGGAGCATGCTGTGCAACATTGCCGATCTTCCCGATGCGTGTAATTTTATCCTTCCGGCAATTGTTGAAAGAGGCGATCTTTTGCTTGCAATTTCAACCTCAGGAAAAAGCCCTGCTTTCGCAAAAAAGCTCAGGAAGGATCTTGAAAACCAGTTTGGAGAAGAATACTCGGTATTTCTAACCCTTATGGGAAACATTCGGCTGAAACTTCTGAGTGAAGCACATGAACCGGAAGCCCACAAGCCACTTTTTGAAAAGATTATTGAAAACGATCTGTTGGGCCTCATCAGAGAGAACCGGGTCGATGACATCAACGCCCTTCTTCATGATGTTCTGGGAGAAGGATATGTATATGAAAATCTTATGAAAAATAACACATAGGAAAACAAATGGAGTATTTTGATCTAACGGTCATTCTGTTTTACTGTTTAAGCTCTGTCGGCTATGTTGTTTTTTTTCTGGCGCAAAAAGAATACCTGCACAAAGCCGGCTACTATCTTCTTTTAGCAGGGTTCGTGTTCCACCTGTCATCTATAATATACAGTTTTGCCGTATCCGGTTCAATGCCGGCAAGAAATCTTTATGAAACCCTGTCCGTTGCCGGCTGCGCCTCTTCAGGTGTGTTTCTGGTGTTAAGCTATAAATTCCGCCTGAAAATACTGGGCGGTTTTGCTGCCCCCCTGTCAACGATTATCATGATCTTCGCCGCAAGCATCCAAAACAAGCCGATTCCGGCCGATTCGGTATTGAACAGTTTTTGGCTGCCGATTCATGTCGTGGCTATTTTTATTGGTGAAGCCGCCTTTGCCATGGCATGTTGTATCGGTGTTTTCTATCTTATCCAGGAACGATCGATTAAAAAGAAAAGTCACGGCTTTTTCTTTAAACGCCTCCCGTCTCTGGACCTTCTGGATTCATCCGGCTACCTCTTTCTTGTGACAGGGTTTACCATGCTCACCATCGGACTAATCGTCGGCATCGTTTATGCAAAATCAGCCTGGGGGCGTTTCTGGTCCTGGGATATCAAGGAGGTATGGTCCGCCATTTCCTGGCTGGTCTACGCGGCCTTATTGCACCAGCGCCTGGCCTTCGGATGGCGGGGACGGCGGACGGCAATTATGGCCATTATCGGTTTTGGCCTCCTGCTGTTTACATTCATCGGCGTCAATTTTCTGTTACAGAGCCATCACGGCGGATTTACCAGGTGGTAGCATGCCTTCTGATATTAATGACATCGTTCTCCTTGGTTTGAATCACAAAACAGCTCCTCTGGAACTAAGGGAGAAGTTTGCCTTGAGCGACGATGATACCGTCCATGCGTTGAAAACACTTCACGGGCTTTCGTCCATCAACGAGTTGATTGTTTACTCCACATGCAACCGCGTGGAAGTGCTGTTTGTATCCCATGTTAAAAAACGGGCGATTTCAGAAATCAAACAGTTTTTCTCAGAATTTAAGCATATTCCCGTCAGCAACTATGCTGATTATATCTACATCCACACCGGGCCGGAGGCGGTAAGGCACCTGTTCCGCGTTGCCTCAAGCCTGGACTCCATGGTTGTCGGTGAACCGCAAATATTAGGGCAGGTAAAAAAAGCATATCTGAATGCCACAAAAAACAAGACCTCCGGTGTTATCCTGAACCGGCTTCTGCACCGGGCCTTTTTTGTGGCGAAAAAAGTCCGCACGGAAACCGGCATATGCGACAGTGCCGTATCCATCAGTTATGCCGCCATTGAACTGGGGCAAAAAATATTCGGCAGCCTGGAAGCCCGACACGTGCTTCTAATCGGAGCAGGGGAAATGGCCGAACTTGCGGTTGACCATCTGATCCGGCATAAAGCCGGCACTATTTTTGTGGCTAACAGGACTCTGGAGCGCGGGGTGGCCCTGGCCAGGCGTTTTAAGGGTCAGGCTGTTCGGCTTGAAGAAATAAGCGAAACGCTGAATCATGTGGATATTATTATCAGTTCCACCGGTGCACCGGGGTATTTAATCACCCGGGAAATGGTGAAACAAAGCATGCGCACCAGGAGAAACCGGCCGTTGTTTTTTATCGATATCGCGGTACCCCGGGATATCGATCCCGACATTAACAGACTAACCAACTCCTATGTTTATGATATTGATGACCTGAAAAGTGTCATTGACCATAACATCAATGAGCGGCAAAAAGAGGCAATAAAAGGCGGACGCATTGTGGATGAAGCTGTCATCGCTTTCCAGGGATGGGTCATAAGCCTTGATGCCGTGCCTACGGTGGTGGACCTGAGGCATAAATTCACCTCCATCGCGGAAAAAGAACTTTCCAAAACATTTCAAACACTTAAACATTTAAATGACGATGACCGGCTGGCCGTCAGCAGAATGGTGGATGCCATGATAAACAAACTTCTTCATGACCCCACCCTTCACCTGAAAGGCGACGGCTGTCACGGAGATAAAACCCCGAATGTCGACATCGCCCGGAAACTGTTCAACCTTGACGGGCTGAATGAACAGGATATAAACGACGAGGAATAAATTTTAGGTCTTTCGATTTTGTACTTTACAAACCCAATAATAGCTGTTATTTTAAATCCTTTTTTAATATGGGACAGTAAACTGTAAACCTAAGACGATTCATTTGGGCAGATATAGCCATGAAAAAGAAAGACATCGAATTTTTTAAACAACTGCTGGAAGAACGACTGAATGACCTTTTGGATCAGGCTGATGATACGGTATCGGGCATGACCGTGCCAAAAGAAAATTTTCCCGACCCTACGGATCGAGCTTCCCATGAAGCGGAGCGAAATTTTATGCTGCGCATTCGGGACAGGGAGCATAAGCTTATCAAGAAAATTAAAGAAGCGCTGAACCGCATCGAAAGCGGCACCTTCGGTGTCTGTGAGCAATGCGGTGAAGATATTACCATTAAACGCTTAAAGGTTCGGCCTGTAACCACCCAGTGCATCGACTGCAAAACCAAAGAGGAGGCTTTGGAGAAAGCTCTCGGGTTGTGAAATGTTCCGGAATTGACCTGCACATCCATTCAACTGCTTCCGACGGAACGGTAACCCCTCCTGAAATCCTGCAACTGGCCCTACAACGAAACCTTTGTGCAATATCCATCACGGATCATGACACCCTTGACGGCGTTAAAGACGCCCTCGCGCGCGGCATTCCCGACGCCATAAAGTTTCTAACCGGAATTGAAATCAGCTCGGACCCGCCGCCTGGTTTTTCCATTCCGGGCAGCCTCCATATTCTGGGGTATGGCATAAGCACGGAAGACAGGCCGCTAAACCGTATGCTTGACACGCTTCAGGGTGCCAGATTAAACCGTAACCCCAAAATCATCGAACGGCTGAACCAAGCCGGGCTGGACGTGTCTTTATCCGAGGTACTGGAAAAAGCAGGAACAGGTCAGGCCGGCCGGCCCCACATTGCAATGGTCATGGTTGAAAAAGGGATGGCGGCGTCCGTAAACGAAGCCTTTAGTCTTTTTCTCGGAAAAGGAAAGCCGGCCTATGTTGATAAGCCCCGGACAGCCTCTTCCGACGTCATACGGACGATTTTAAATGCCGGAGGCGTTCCGGTGCTCGCCCATCCGGGCCTGGTTGAATCCGAATCCAGTGAAACCATTCAACGCCTTGTTGACAGCCTGAAGCAGGAAGGGTTAAAAGGTATCGAGGTATATTACCCTCGGCACACACCGGCCCTGATTGAAGAATATAAAGACCTGGCAAGAAGAAACGACCTGCTGGTAACCGGTGGAAGTGACTTCCATGGTTCGGTTTATCCGGATATTGAAATGGGTTCCGGAAACGGAGCCGGTTCTATTCCCTATTCAATTTTTGAGGAACTGATTAAAGGCGTGGCAACGCATGACCCTTTCCAAGCTTGAAAAACTGATTGGTCATACATTTAAGGACAGCGCCCTCCTGGAACAGGCCCTTATTCACAGCTCCTATGCCAATGAGCACACCGAAGAAAAAATACAGGACAACGAGCGTCTCGAATTTCTCGGCGACGCCGTGATCAACCTCATCGCCGGCCATATGCTGATGAAGCGATATCCGGAAATGAAGGAGGGCGACCTCTCCAGAATACGTGCACGGCTCGTAAACGAGTCAAGCCTTGCGAAAATAGCCCGAAGCCTGGAGCTTGGCATGTTTATTCAACTCGGAAAGGGCGAAATTCAATCCAGCGGCAGGGAAAAAAAAAGCATTCTTGCGGATACTTACGAAGCGGTTATTGCCGCCGTTTACCTGGACGGCGGTTTTGAGGCTTCCTTCACCATTGTCGACCGCCACTTCTCTTCCTTTATTAGTTCGACCCTGCTGGAGGCAACGATTCATGACTATAAAAGCCGGCTTCAAGAGCTGGTTCAGATGACCTACAGGATAACCCCCGTATACCGGGTCATCAGTGAAACAGGACCGGACCATGATAAAACCTTTGAAGTCATGATCAAAATAAAAGACATCTCCGCTACAGGAAAAGGCAAAAACAAAAAGTCCGCCGAGCAGGATGCCGCCGGAAAAGCATTGGCCATTATTAGTGAAAGACAGCAGTTGACATGAATGCAAGCGGGAACCACTTTATTATCCCCGTGTTTATTCCCCACAACGGGTGCCCCAACACATGTGTCTTTTGCAACCAGATGGCGATTACGGGGGTAAAAACACCGCCGCCGATGGATCCGGACCATCTCCTCTCCCACGTGCATACCTATCTCGGCTATAGAAAAGAAAAAATACATACTGAAATTGCCTTTTTCGGAGGCAACTTCCTTGGCCTGGAAAAAAAAGAGGTTGATTCGCTGCTTGACGCCGCCAACCGCTTTGTGCTGGCGGGCCAGGTGGACGGCATCCGTTTTTCCACAAGACCCGACACAATTGACCCGGCAAGACTGGAGCACATCATGACGTTCCCGATAACGACGGTTGAGCTTGGTGCTCAGTCAATGGACGACGCGGTTCTTGCGGGTTCAAACCGGGGTCATAGCTCCCGTGACACGGTCCGGGCTCATTCCCTTTTAAAACGGTTCGGCTTGCGAACCGGACTGCAGATGATGGTGGGGCTTCCCGGTGACGACGGCAGCAGTTCCGTTTATACGGCGGAAAAACTGGCCGGTTTAAATCCGGACTATATCCGGATTTATCCCACCATTGTCCTTAAGGGAAGCCTTCTGTCCAAATGGTACAAAAACGGCACGTATGAGCCACTTGAACTTGAAGAAAGCGTAACCCTCGTCAAGCATCTCTATTATATATTTAAAAGAAAGAACATCCGTGTAATCCGGATGGGGCTCCAAGCCTCGGAAGACCTGAACCAGGGGGCGGAAATCATTGCCGGGCCCTATCACCCTGCCTTTGGTCACCTTGTGCTGTCGTCGGTTTTTTATGACATGGCCAGACACGAGTTAAAACAACGACCGGATGTCCCCCGTCATATCGTCATTAGCGTCCACCCCCGTAATATTTCAAGATTGCAGGGGCTGAATAAAAAGAATATCCCGGCGTTAAAAAAAGAGTTCCATCTGGCGTCGCTGGATATCAAAGGAGACCGCTCCCTGTCGGACAACGACCTGTCCGTCAATCCGGCCGGGTAAAAAATGGCGAGTTCAAAGAGTTGTTTGCATTTGTCCTTAACGTATGATAGCTATTTGTAAACAGTAGGTAACAACTTTATTTAATATAAGAATATCCAACATACCAGATCGACATTTTACCCGGCGCAGGAGGAGCACATTATGCTGTTAAGAAAAATTCTTATATCGACTGCAGCAGTATTCTTTATCCTTTTCAACACGGCTCTTTGTGAAGAATATTCTGAATATAAAGATAAAAAAGTAAGTATCGGGCTAAAACTGGGTACGAACTCCAACTATAATGCAGACAGTGATTATAAGGATTTCTGGCAACCGAATGTAAACTGGACCCGCTTCTGGCCAAGGGAGGCCAGCTACGAGTATAAGCTTAATGAAAAAATCGGCATTGAACTGGCTCTGGGATACAGTACACTGGATGGCGACTCACACAGCATTCTTTCAGCGGGAGACAGCTCCAAGACGGATCTGGCGAACATCTTTTTTTCTCCAAGCGCAAAGATTTACTTCCCTTTAAAAAACGGCTTTTCCATTTACGGCGGCCTCGGCCCTGACCTCATCGACAGCATGGGTGATATCCTTTACGATGATGCCCAGTCCTACAGAAAGAAATCGAAAGTGTCGAAATGGGGATACGGAGCCCACGGAATGATCGGTGCCGAGTATTACTTTTTCAAAAACCCCGGCGCACATAACTTTTATGACTGGCCGGTGAGCCTTGAACTGCAGTATAAATACACCTGGGCCGTGGTTAGCAAGCTGGATAAAAAACTGATCAATGATATCAATACTGAACTGGGAACATCCCATTCGCCCAACGATATCAACGTGGGCGGCCATTTGATCACCCTGGGTGTTAAATGGCACCTGTTTTAGGCCACCCGGTTGAAATTGACGATCCGGCTTAAAAGTGGCTTCCGGCTAAACTTTCAATAAAACAAGCAAAGTCATCTTTGTCATCGATATAAGCGGTGTCTGAACTCGACCCGCCGCCACCGCCATAAATCGGATCCCCCGAGAACGTTGTAAAGGTTCTGGATTCACCATCATACTTGAACACGTCCCACCACCTGGGGTCTGAAAGGGACGGGGGCACGTTACGCGTAAAAAGAAGGCCGGTGCTGTCATAGACTTTTACAACGGCTCCCGACGTGGCCAGGGTTCCCGAGCCGGCATAGTGGTAAACCTTGTATTCATATTCTCCATCATACGTTACGGCAATGGTCACGGTTTCCGGCCCGTAGCTGGTGACATCATCCCTGTCAAGGGCAATGTTCGGAACCGAGTCAACCGAATAGCTCCCCCTGTTTGCATAATACAGGTGGTGTGATGTTCCTTCTATTTCAGGCGTGTACAGATGGCTGTCCAGGTCGGAGGGGTTTTCTCCCCAGCTTAGAACAATTCTTATTTCTCCCTCGGCGGCTTCAGGTGATATGGAGTGTTCGTATGTCGTTGTCTGCCCTCCAATGGAAACCACATTAATGTAGGCATCGGAAAAATTGTTTCGGCTCGCTAAAAGTGTATACGACCCGGCATCCACACCGGTCAGTTCGAACGACCCGTCGCTTTCCGTTGTCGTTGTATAAGCCGTTTCATTGTCGTCATCGGTATGGTTTATCCCGGTATAAAGGGTGATGGTTGCCCCTGACACCGCCGTATCGCTTGTGGTCGCGTCAATGAGTGTTCCGGAAATGGTGCCGGTTTGGGCGCTTTCCGGAGCAAGAAGAATCTGGCCGACGTTGGTATCGGTTGTAATGGTAAACAGGCCCCTGGCCGTCACGTATCCTGTGAGTGTGAAACTGATGGTATGGTCGCCGGGTTCAATGTCATCACTGGTCAGGGTAAAGACACCCGAAGAATTGGTGGTGGTTGATGCAATCGCCGACTGGTCGTCATTTTCCGCTGTCACGGTCACACCTTCCAGTGTCGAGTTGTCGGAGCCGTCATAGACCGTTCCTGTTACGGTTTCAGAATATGCAACTGCAGGAAGGCAGCATATTACTGCCGTGAAAAGCAACATTAGCGCAATGGTTTTGCGGTCATTCATCTCACCGTCCCCCTTTTGTAGGCACTGTTAAACGTCCGTGGGAAAGAAGCCTTTGTTTATTTTTAATTATCCGATTTTTTTTCTCTATTCAAGGATAAAAGTCATTTAAATTAAAAAGAGATGGGTTGACAAAGCCGCTTATTCGGAACTACATTCTACTATCCAAGGGCTCAATCTGCAGGGGTGAAAGCAAACCCATAAAAAGGAGTGTCTTCATATGTTTAATTTAAATGAAACCGATATCTTGACCCGGGTGTCAAAGTACAATTTGATAAGTAAGGGAAGAATGCTCCATATAGACGTCCATGAAGCTGTTTTCGGAATCCTTGCAGGAAAGTATGTGGCGGTGCCGAACCTGATCAATATTATTGCCAAGCAGGAGTATCAGGGGGTAGGGGGGTCGGAGGAGGAGGCCCTGAAGGACAGCCTTGAGAAAATAAAAGGTGTCGCCCTTGAAGATCTTTTCCCGAAAAAGGAGGCCGATCCCGAGGAAGAGCCCTGAAACGGAAACCAAAAGTAGGAACAGATGCATATTATCGAAAACCGCTTTTTATGAATGATGCCTCAAACAACAGGTCTTCTCTGCCGGGAAACACCGTCATAAGCACCCTCCCCGCGGAGTTCCAAAAGGTTCTCGGTTTCAGTGATTTTGCTGTCAAGTTTCTTCGCAAGTACCCGGACATAGCGGATGAACTCATAAGCAGCAATGACCTTTTTTCAACCTACGGCCACAAGGCCTATCACGACCGCCTGAAATCCGCCGTGAAGTCCGTCCCCGATGAGAATTCTCTTCAACCGCTTTTAAGACAATTCCGCGGACGGGAAATGGTAAGAATTGCACTGCGCGACTTGTCCGGCAAGGCGTCTCTTTTTGAAACCATGACCGACCTTTCCTCGCTTGCCGATGCTGTGATCGACGGCACCTTTTCCTTTCTTTACCAACGGCTCGTTGACGAATTCGGCGTTCCGGTTTCCCCGAAAGGGGAAAAGCAGAATATTGTTGTCATCGGCCTGGGAAAGCTCGGGGCAGGGGAGCTTAATTTTTCATCTGATGTGGATCTTATGTTTGCCTTCCCGGAGAAGGGAACAACATCCGGCAGTCCTCACCCCATTTCCAACGAAGAGTTTTTCACCAGGTTAAGCCGCCGGTTTTTGAAGGTTTTTTCAGACACATCCGAACACGGTGTTCTTTTTCGCGTTGATCTGAGGCTGCGCCCGTTTGGTGAAAACGGCCCCCTGGTTTTGAGCTTCAACGCCATGGAGTATTACTTTACGAGTCAGGGAAGAGAATGGGAACGCTATGCACTGATTAAGGCCAGGCCCGTTGCCGGAGACATTGATGCCGGGAAACGCCTTATAGAGCAGCTTAAACCCTTTGTTTACAGAAGATATCTTGATTATGGCTCTTTTGAAGCCCTGAGGGATATGAAAAGCAGCATCGCCCAGGAAGTAAAACGAAAAGGGTTGAAAAACAACGTTAAGCTCGGACCCGGGGGAATCAGAGAAATAGAGTTCTTCGGCCAGGTTTTCCAACTGATAAGAGGCGGGGTTGATCCTGTCCTTCAGGAGTCTTCCATACTAAAGGTGCTGAATATCCTCGTTTCAGAAAACCATATCACGGAAAATGTAAGAGACGAGCTGACGGAAGCATATATTTTTCTGAGAACGACGGAGCACCGGTTGCAGGAGCATGATGACATGCAAACCCATGCCCTGCCTCATGGCACCGAGGCTATGACCAGGCTTGCCGAATCCATGGGGTTTGCCTCACAGGTCGATTTTTTAAGCCGCCTGGAGTCCCACATGGAGCGGGTGCATCGCCACTTCAACGATATACTTGCCACCGAGGAATCCGGAACACTGGAAGGCATTGAAAAAAAACTGGAAGGCATCTGGCAGGATGTCATTGATCATCAGGAAAGCAAAAAAATCCTGTCCGTATCCGGTTTCAAGGACCCGCAAAAAATGCTGAGCCTGATGGAAGCCCTTAAAAACGATTCGGAAACGCGGGCCTTGAGCCGTGACGGAAGACACCTTTTGGACAAGCTGCTTCCTCTTGTCATCAAGGAGGTGGGCCTGTCCGCTGATCCAGAGCTGTCTTTTTCCCGAATTCTGGAGCTTATTAAGGCGATTGAGCGGCGTACGTGCTATATTTCCCTGATGCTGGAAAACCCCGGTGCCCTGCGGCACCTTGTCAGGCTATCCAGTGCAAGCCCATGGATCATTACCTTCCTTGCACGTCATCCTGTGCTTTTGGACGAACTTCTCGACGCCAGAACACTCTACAGTCCGCCCTCCAGACAAGAACTGGCCCTTGATTTAAATCGCCGGACAGAGAAAATACCCGAGGATGACCTGGAATATCAAATAGAAGAGCTCTGCATCTTTAAACAGGTTAATGTTCTTCGCGTGGCAGCGGCGGATATCACGGACTCATATCCGTTGATGCGGGTCAGCGACCACCTGTCTGATATTGCGGAGCTCGTGGTTTGGAAGGTGGTTGAACTGGCCTGGAATTACTGCATCAGAAGGTATGGAATGCCGGGCTTTTTGTCCGACAAGAACGACTCCGGAAGAGGGTTCGGGATTATTGCATATGGAAAACTCGGTGGGCTTGAGCTCGGATACGGTTCCGATCTGGACCTCGTTTTTCTGCACTCTGCGTCGGAAGGAAAGACATCGGGCCCGCTTCAAACAGAAAACTTCCAGTTCTATTCACGCCTTGCCCAGAGAGTCATCCACATTCTGACATCCCGAACCCGTGCAGGGAATTTATATGATATAGATATGAGGCTTCGGCCAAGCGGAACGTCCGGTGTTCTGGTCAGTCACATTGACTCCTTTGAAGACTACCAGATCAAGGAGGCATGGACATGGGAACATCAGGCGCTTGTCCGGGCGAGACTTATATACAGCGATGACATCATAGAGCACCGGTTTAAAGACATCAGAAAAAACATACTGGCCAGAGAAAGGGATGCATCCACTCTTCTCGATGAAATAAAACGCATGAGAGAGAGAATGCGGAAGGAGCATGACTCCAAAAGACCGGAAGCGTTCGATATTAAGCAGGGCCGGGGAGGCATCGTTGATATAGAGTTTCTGGTCCAGTTCCTTATTCTCCTGCACGCCCATGACCATGAAGAACTGGTCACCTGGTCGGACAATGTCCGGCAACTTGAAATGCTTTCCGAGACCGGTGTGCTTGACGGCAGTACGGCATTATTTTTAAAAGAAGCCTATCTCGCATTTCGAAAAAAGGTCCACCGCTTGAACCTCATGGAAAAACCTGCGGTGGTGCCCGTTGAAGACTTTCGGGACATACAGGACCGGGTAAAACATGTTTGGGACCGCACTATCGGATATTAATCCGTTCCTGAATAAACGCAGCTATCCGGTCCGCTCCATTTTCGGACGGACGGTGGTCGGCTTTCTTTTCCAATACATCATGGATATCATAAACCCAGTTACCGGTCCTGAAATCGTCCTCTTTTATTTCGAGTCCCGTCATCTCTTCCTCGATAAACGCCGACAAAACGCGCGCCTCGCGAAAATCCGGTCTTGAAATGTAGCCGAAAGGAATCCCGGCGTGAAAGATTTCCGCCAGCGTACTATAACCGGCTTTTCCAACTACCGCATCAACGGCGTTTACAAGGTCGGGGTGGTAAAACCCCGAGTGGTGGGGGAGAGTGATAATATTTCCACTGTTCCTTATCGTCTTTCCCACACCTGCTATAATGAAGGAAATATCCTTTTCCTCTCTTAGTGTTTCATAAAAATCATATTCCTCGGGAATGCCGCCGCTGGACACCAGCACAGCTTTCCCGCCGGAGGGTATCCCGAGGGTTTTCCTGGTATCCTTTTTTTTAGTCTTCATTTTTCTGCTGACCGGCGGGACGACGATGTCGGGTATATTCCGTCTGCATACGGGTTTCGCCTGTATATGAAAGTCCGCCGCTTTGAATAGTCTTCTGAGATATTCAATATGCCGCGCAAGCTGCGGTGAGCGGTCCGTATAGCCTTCATAAATCCAGTCCCAGGTAAAATTTTCCACCAGCATTGATGGTATACCCGCTTTTTTTGCAGCGGCAATACCAATCGCCGCAATATCGCAAATTACAAGCAAGCAGTTCAGCCGCACCAGGGTTGTCGAGAGGTTTTCCAGCACCAACCGGGGAAACGGAAGAAACCTGTCCAGTTCTTGCGCTGTTTTTCGTATATCCTCTTCGAATGCCGATTTCTGAACAAGGCCGATGTCGGTAAGAACCGAGTGGCAGCGAAAAGGTCCGGAAACAGATTCCTTAAAAAAGAGCGGGGGAATGGTTGTAAAAATATCAAACCGGACAGAGGGGGCCAGTCGATGAACAGCCGCCATGACAGCGCACGCCCTTGCGGCATGACCAAAACCGTGAGGGGAGACAAGATACGCGATGGAAGAGGTCCTCATAAGTATTTATAACCATTCAGCTTCCGGGTTATTGTTGCGGGTTTTTCCAGTTCGGTATCGGGTACACCGGAACTTTTATACTTTTTGGGTATACCTGGTGGAGTTTTCCATCCTGCACCTGAAGGACCAGGTTGCCGCCCTTTATCTGACCGTCGGGCCTAAAGGTTACAATACCGTAGACGGTTTCAAGACCGTCTGTCCCTGCAATGGCATCTCTGACCGTTTCCGAATCACAGCTCCCCGCATTTTCAATGGCATGTGTAAACGTGCTCAAAACAGCCACTGCCGAAGCATTGTGGTAGTCCGGGTCATAGCCGTATGTTTTTTTAAACATGTCGATAAAGCCATTCGTGTCTTTAAAAATGACGCCCCTGAAGTTTATCCCGGAAGACCAGCTTGATACGCAAAAAAAATATTCGCTATCCTGTCCAAGGGCTTCTTTGAAACCGGTTTCCGAAGCCACCACGGTCATGGAAATCATTTTCAGGCCGACATCCTGTTTCCTGACCTCTTGTATAAGGCTTACTGAAGAAGCCGTATGACAGGATATCAAAAGGACGTCCGGGGAAATCGGCTTTATTTTTTCGAGGATTCCGCTGAAGTCACTGGATGACGACAGAATTTTGTCATACATTGAAATGTTCAGGCCTATCGCCTTGGCCGTTTTTTTAGCACCTTCGGCAACCTGGGTGTGAAACAGATCATCTTCAAATATAACCGCGATCCTTTCGGGTTTCGGGTGAAACGTTGTCATCATTTCCAGGGTTGTTTGAAAATACTGGTCTGCCGGCGGCAACAGTCCGAAAACATATTTGTTTTTTTCATTAAAAATATCCCGTGATGCGCCGCCGCCCTGGACCATGGGAACCTTGTACTCGTTTGCCACCGCAGCTGCAGACAACGTAATTTCACTTGAATACGGTCCCAGAAGAAAATCAACGTTATCTTCCCGTATCAGCTTCTCCATCAGTTTTTTATTTTCAGCAGCATCGCTTTTATCATCATAATAAATAATCTCTATGGGATACTGTTTGTCGCCGACCTTTACGCCCCCTTTTTTATTGATCGTTTCTTTGGCAAGGTTGTATGAGTCAACATACCGTTTTCCATTAATGTTGTTTTTCCCGGTAAACGATATGGCGCACCCGAATTTAATGGTCTCCCTTGCCCGGACCTCACCCCCATAGCCGGCAATTAAAAGGGCTGAAATAATCAGGGCAAACGAAATATTATTTTTTGGCCACTCCACTTGATGAATCCCTACCTTTTTATATTTCTAAACAAATGCATCATTTATAGGCTATCACCCATCGCTTTTCAAGTGTCTTTTGATATTAAACCTAACTATTAAAAAAGGAAAGGCTGCTTGAGCATTGATCGTGCTGTGGTTTAAAATTGAAATTATTTTACGGGTATGTTATCGGAATATTTCACATAGCAAGATGTTCACGCCCGGCATTATTTCTTTTTTCAGGAAAAATATTTATGAAGCAGACGCCATCTAAAACAGACATCCATGAATCTTATTCGGAGAGCGACCCTCTGAAATCGAGCCGGCAACACTATGACAGCGAAAACCACCTCCGATACCTTGTTCAGGAACGCACAGCGGAACTTGTAGAAGCGAACCGGCAACTGAAAAAAGAGATCCAGGAACGAAAAGAAGCTGAAAATGCACTCAGAAAAAATGAAGAAAAATACCGCGTGCTGTTTGAAAATAATCCGGTGGAAACGGTTATTGTCGACCTTGATGCACGTGTGACCGGGTTCAACCCCGCGAAAATCGACTCCGGCGCCCGGCTTCCTGAAATCGGGGATGTCATGTATCAGGACTATGCCGGAAAACACGACATCAACATGCTTTGCGAGCTCAAAGAATGCATCAGAACAGGCCGGCCAAAAGAGTTCCCTGCGTTGGTGTACAAAGGACGGTATCTTCACATTCGAATTTCTCCGTTTCCGGCAGGCGCAATTATCACCTCCATTGATATTACGTATTCCAAGCGAGTGGAGGAGGCGCTTCGTGACAGCGAAAAAAGGTATCGCCGGCTGGTCCAGACCATTCCCCATGGTATTCAGGAAATTGATACCCATGGCATCATAACATTTACCAACTCTGCGCATTCCACCATGTTGGGCTACAATGACGGAGAGCTGACCGGAAAATCCATACTGGATCTCCTGGCGTCGGAGTCGGAGCGCCACAAAATGAAACACGTCTTAAAAAAAATAGTTTCACAGGCGCCGGAACCTTTCCCTTATTTTAACACGATGTTCACAAAAGACGGTCAACCCATTCACATTCAGACAGACTGGAACTATAAACTTGATCCCTCCGGAAATATAACCGGATTTATTTCCATCATCACGGATATAACTGAACGGCTTCGTGCAGAAGAGGAGAAAAAGGCCCTTGAAACGCAGTTGCGCCACTCCCAGAAAATGGAAGCCATTGGAACCCTCGCAGGCGGAATTGCGCACGACTTCAACAATATCCTCGGATCTATTTTATTAAATACGGAGCTTGCGCTTGATGGAATTGAAGACCGGGACAGCGATCTCAAATATTCTCTGGACCAGATCATTAAAGGAAGCCAGCGGGCAAAGCATCTTGTGGAGCAGATTCTGACATTCAGCCGTGAAGCGGAAGTAGAGCGGGTGCCGTTAAAAATAAGCTCCATTGCTAAAGAAACGCTTAAAATGCTGCGGTCCGTCCTTCCGACAACGATCATGATTAAACAGGACATTTCCGATCAAACGGGAACCGTTCTCGCGGATGCCACTCAGATCCAGCAGTTGATAATTAATCTTTGCCAAAACGCGGCACAAGCAATGAGCACAAAGGGTGGGGAGTTGAGGGTTGACGTCGCCAATAAACAAATTGACGCATCCGCCCCTGAGTCTGACCTGCCCACCGGCAATTATGTCAGCATCGTGATTGCAGATGCCGGGTGCGGCATACCCGGTGAAATAAAAGACAGAATTTTCGATCCGTTTTTTACAACAAAAAGACCCGGAGAAGGCACGGGACTAGGGCTTTCCGTTGTGCACGGAATTATTGTCAACCATGAAGGGTCGATTACTGTCAAGAGTGAAGTGGGAGAAGGGTCGGTGTTTGAAGTTCTTCTTCCGGTTATTGACGGCAGCGTTATATTTCAAAGCAGCGAAAACCCCGTGTCGGTGCCGAGTGGAAGGGAGCGAATTCTTTTTGTTGATGATGAAGAGGTTGTGGTTGATGCCAGCAAACGGATTCTTAAGGGTCTCGGCTACAGCGTGACAACCGCCATGGGAAGCAATGACGCCCTTGACATGTTTAAAAACAATCCGAACGGTTTTGATATGGTCATCACCGATATGACCATGCCGAATATGACCGGCGCTGAGCTTGCCGAAGAACTGCTCAAGATCAGGCCGGAAATTCCCATCATTTTATGCACGGGATACAGCTATTTAATCACACCTGAAAAAGCCCGCGCCCTGGGCATCAAGAAATTTTTAATGAAACCTTTCTCAAGGAAAGAGATGGCCGAGGCCATTAGAACTGTTCTGGATTAACGCCGTTTTTTACTTTTCCTAGCCCAGGAAGTGGTCCTTGAAACGGGCTTTTCTGTCATCCGCCGCGTCGCCTTCGTTTCCGTTTTTTTTGGGCCGGTTTCCATTGACACCGATATACGCCTTTATCGCCTTTTTTATGCACTCCTTGTCATCCTCCCCGCCTTTGGCCTTCAGCTTTTCATAGACATCCTTGGACAGAATAATTTTCACCTCCACCTGCTTGGAATTTTCAAGGGCATTGTTCAAGGTTTCAAGAGATGCGGCAAGGCCTGCAAATTTAAGCTTGTTTTCATTAATGTGATTTTGAATTCTCTCCGTCAGGTCTTCCGCTGTAACCCACTGACCGTCATGCATTATCTTGCCTTCCTCAAGGTTCAGGCCACTCATTTCGCCTCCTAAACATATATTGGTTCCCGTTTCCATGTCTCTGCCGGGTTGCCCGGCAGCGTCACAGCCCTATGCCCGCTCAACATTTTTTAATTCATTATCCATGCCAAGTTTAATCCAGGTAAATCCATTTGATTTTATTGCGTTTTTTGGTAGAGCATGACGATTTGTGGGGAGTAGGTAAAGGGGGGTGTCTGATTATGATACTATCGCGTATACTTTTATAAACACACGGAATACGCCCGAGGACGCTCGTTTCAATCACAAACCATGAAACGGGTTCGTGATGCGAGTTGCGCTCCTCTCTGGTCAGACGATCTGCAAACCTGTGAGGTAGTGCCCTTTGAACCTGCCTTCATCAATCTTGTTTACATATTTTATTTCCGTTTCAAGATCCTCGGCAGGTAAAGAGTCTTCATGGCTGTAGTACTTCATTTTATACGTTTTTCCCACGTCCAGCTGGTTCAGCACCTCCGAACCTTCTTTGACCAGCACAAACATTGAAGTCAGTGCACTCCCCCAGACTTTGAACTGGTAATGGCTGTTCAGTTCATCAACAAAGACCTCAACACTTTTTGGTTTGTCAAACTTATGTGGAATTTGATATATAATAGTTTCCCTTTATAACAATTTAAAATAGTGATTCAAGGATAGTATTATGTATAATCCTAGTATAATAAACCCCTTACGACTATCTATATTGTATGTCAAGTAAAAAAAGACACTATATGTAGTATTTTATTTGTTGCCCCCTTTCATCATTTTCATAAGCGCTTTTGCCCTGTCCCCGTCCCGCCGCCACACCCAGCACGTATCGATAAGGTACTGCTCCATCTGCCGGGGCGACACATCATCACCTGACGGTGTTATGGGCCTTAACGATCGACAGGACCAGGACCCTTGAACAGCCGCCGGAGCCATGGCCAGCAATAGGGCGGTCAGATGGGCGCATCCGGCGGTTCCGCCGATGGCCTCTTTAACCCTTTCGGTAAAGCCCGGTGCTATCTTCCAGCCTTTTATCCGCTCAAGGCTTTTAATGGTTTCCGGACACTCTTCTCGAGGAATACCGGGCATTTCAGCTTCAATGTCTTCTATAACCAGTTTATCGTTAACCAGCATGCGAATTATCATATGGTGAACCGTAAATGGATCCACCCGCCGACCCTCTATATTATAGTGCCGCTGCAAACGGTCATCTTTCAGGCTTCCCTGGACAATAACCCCTTTTCCCTTGGAAAGACAGGTGACGATTTCTATATTTCTTGAGTGAACGCGCTCCTTTTCCATTCTTTCCATCAACCCCATTGTTTCAACCTCCATTATGTCTTATATGTCGATGCCCGTTTAACAACCTGGCTGCCGTATTTTTCAACAATGCCGTCTATGGCTCTATCCACCTTTTCCCAGCCCATTGATCTCTCCCCGCTCTCCTCGAACAAATCCATCTGAACAGGGTGGTGTTCCGGCAAAAGGCCGGACACGCCCACACCTATCAGGCGGACGTTTGTCTCCAATTTAAAGTTGTCCAACAGCATTCGGGCCTCTTGGTAAATGACATCGGTGGACTGGGTGGGGGCGTCAAGGGACCGGCTCCGGGTGACCAGTTTAAAATCAGGTGTTTTCAATTTGAGGACCACGGTTCCCGCCTTAACCTTTTTACCTCTCAACTGTCGGCTTACCCTCTCTGCGTGCCGAAGTAAATATACGCCTAATTTTTTTTTATCCATGGTGTCTCTGGATAGCGTGTTTTCAGCACTTATGGATTTTGCCTGATGATACGGGGTGACAGGTGAGCCGTCAATACCTTTCGAAAACGCGACAAGGCGTCTGCCATACGTCCCGAGCCCCTTCACCAGTCGCTCCTCGGGAAACCGCTTTACGTCGCCAAGCCGTCTGATGCCGAAGGCGTCCAGCTGTCTGAGCATGGATGTACCCACTCCGGGAACTTTCTTTATGTCAAGCGCATCAATAAAATGCCCCATGTCATCAGCGGAAATGATCGTAAGGCCATCCGGTTTTTTCATATCCGATGCGATTTTCGCCAGAAATTTAACCGGTGCAATACCCACAGAGCAGCTCAATTTCACCTTTTGCCTTATCTTTTCCTTTATCCTTAAGCCGATGTCTTCCGGTTGACCGAAAACAGACCTTAATCCGGATATATCCAGATACGCCTCATCGATGGATATCTGTTCAACTAGGGGGGAAAACTCGCTTAGCGTGGAAATAATATCCGCCGACACCTCTTTGTAGCGGGCCATTCTTCCCGGAACGATAATTCCCCGGGGGCACAGCCTCTTTGCCTTAAACATCGGCATGGCTGAGGCCACGCCGTACGTTCTTGCCTCATAGCTTGCCGCGGCAACAACCCCCCTCGCCGACGACCGCCCCACAATCACCGGCTTGCCCATTAAAAAAGGGTCGTCCCGCTGCTCGACGGAAGCAAAAAAGGCATCCATGTCAAGATGAAGAATCATATGGCTGCTTTGTACATCGTCGCCTCTCCCTTAATGGAGTACCGTCCTGCCGACGCAGGGACAAACACAGAGGTGCCTTTGTCCACGGCAACGGCGTTTGCATCGCCTTCCCCCGATAACAGCGCTTGACCGCTGACACAAAGAAGAATTTCCGCGGTTCGGTTGGGAGACGCGGTATACATGTCACCGGTCTTTATTGAAATAACGGAGAGAAGGAATTCTTCCGCTTTTCTCGGGTATACTCTTTCCAGATCACTCACTGCATCGGGAACAATGATCTCCAGGTCTTTTTCCTCAAAGGTTAAAATATTGATAAGCTCCGGAACATCAACATGTTTCGGCGTCAGGCCCCCCCTTAACACATTGTCGGAGTTTGCCATCAGTTCTATCCCGCTGCCATGAAGATATGCGTGCAGTTCACCTGCGTTAAGAAACAGCGCTTCGCCGGGCTTAAGACAGACAAGGTTCAGGTATATTGGCGACAGCACACCGATATCACATCCGTAATCATGGTGCAGTTTCACTATCCACTCAAACACAGGGCTTTTGCTGCCGAGACGCTTCGAGTGCCCCGCCGCCTCTTCAACCGCCCGTTGTTGATCTTCCCCGGGCAATGTCATCAGTGAGCTGAAAAACCCTTTCAGCCCCGAACCGTCAGGCCGGCTGGAAAGGTCATCCCGGTGTCTCTTCAAACTTTTCGGACAGGCATCGGCAAGGTAAGACAGCGTCTCCTCTATGCGTCTGAAGCCGCAAAGTGCCCAGAAGTCCGTCAGAGCACAAATATACTCAGGCTTATGATTGGCGTCCCGGTAATTTCTGTTTCCGGCATCCAGAGGAATGGCACGTCTGTTTTCTCTTTCAAACCCCTCTTTTGCCTGGTGCTCATTTGGATGGGCCTGTATGGAGAGCGGTTTTCCTGCCGCAAGGACCTTAAACAGATACGGCAGGCGGCTTCCAAACTTATCATGTGCATAATTTCCCAGGGTGTCTTTCGGATTCTCTTTTATCAGGTCAGCAAGTGTAACCATAGCGCCGTTCATATCCGTCTTGGATGGTGATTTGGGGTGTGCGCCCATCCAAAGTTCCGCCATCGGTTTGTCAAAGGGTGTTTTCAGACCCAGAAGTTCAGGAATAGCCGTGTGGGAACCCCATGCATATTCGTGAATGACATTTGTCAGGACTTTAATATCTTTCATACAGCCTTCTCCCGGGCGCTTAAAATTAAGATAAAAACTATTGACCTGATATCATGACTGTGGCATTTTAAATAGTATCTAGTTAAAACCTCTCTGACAACATTTTCTTTTTATAACAGCGTTCTTGCCGGCACTTAAAAGAGGTTTCATTATGTCAAACGGCCTTGATATTATTATCGTTGATGATGACCCTGCCGTATGTGAGTCGATGGCGGATATTGTTACCAAATTTTACAGTTGGGGTGAAGTGTTTGTTTTCTCGAACGACGAGGATGCCGCTGTCTACTGCATGTCGCGCTCGTCCGGAATCGCCATTTTTATTGTCGATGTTTTTCTAAAAGACAAAAGCGGGTTCTTGTTCCTTGATGCCATTTCAAAAAAATACCAGAGTGCCTATGAGGACACCATTATGATCACCGGCTACTGCAATGATGATGTGGTGGACATGTGTGTTGCCGCCGGAATAAACCACCTTTTGGAAAAACCCATCCGGCCGTATGTCCTTCAGCTGGCCGTGCGGTCCATTGCCTCGAAATACAGAATTTTCGCCAGCAGACTGATCAACGATAAAACATTTCTGGATGAATGCACCAGGCTCGTTGAACCCTGACTCTTCCATTCCAGCAAACTTATGGTTACAGTGACCAGCATACACGTAAAGGAGGGCGACCGGGTTAAAAAGGGCGACACCCCGGGAGATTAAACAATGTTTCAGGTGCATATGGAGGAGCTGTTAATCGTCTTTGTCTCTGTCAGCGTATTGGCCGGTTACCATTTTCATCTATACAAAAAGGTGTTACGTCAGCCCTTGACCACGGCCATCGGTATGACCAATCACGCCAGGCGGGTATGGGTGAAAAGTATCATTGACGGAGAAAAGGACATATTAGCCATTCAGACGCTTCGCAACTGGACCATGGCGGCCACATTTTTAGCCTCAACTGCCGTGCTGATCAGTTTAGGGCTTTTGGCCTCCACCTTCAGATCAGACATAACCGCCGTTGCACTCAATTCGCTGAGCTTGATCGGCCACCCAAACAAAGCTCTCTGGATGTTTAAACTTCTGATCCTCGCGGCGCTCTTTTTTTATGTGTTTTTCAATTTCACCCTTGCTATCCGCTACTACAATCATACCGGACTGCTGATAAACGTGCCTTCGGAACTTGAGCCTACCGCAACCATTGACAATGTGACCGCCGTTCTAAACCACGGCGCCCTCCACTACACGCTTGGCATGCGGGGTTTCTATTTGTCCGTACCGCTTGGGCTCTGGCTCTTCGGCCCTGTCTGGATGCTGGGGGGAACGGTATTAATGGTCTTCATCCTTTATCAGCTTGATAGAGAGGTCTAAAGGAAATTCCCGGGCGGGCCTTTTTGAAATCCTAAGCCATTGACTTTTACAGAATATTATGAAAATATTCTGCTTTTTGAGAAACAGCGGGCTTTATTCCCCTTCGAGGAATGATTAAGGGAGTTTGTTCATTATGTTTAGTGCTATCTTTACCATGGGTGTTCTGGGAATTGTTCTTGGCATTCTTTTGGCTGCAGCATCAAAAATATTTTACGTTTATGTTGACCCTAAAGTCCTTGCCATTGATGATGTGTTGCCGGGCGCGAACTGCGGCGGCTGCGGATTGCCCGGCTGTTCGGCCAATGCTGAGGCAATTGTTGCCGGTACCGCTGCACCCAACTCGTGTGTTGCCGCACCTGCCGAACTTGCCGACGTAATCGCCGGTATTATCGGCGTATCGGTTGAGGCCAAAGAGCCCGACATCGCCCTTCCGGGCTGTGAGTACGGAACGAAAGATGCGGATATAAAATACACCTATGACGGGATCTCGGACTGCCGGGCGGCCGCTCTCTTAAGCGGAGGAATGAAAGTATGTAATATCGGGTGCCTGGGCCTCGGTACATGCGCGAAAGCCTGCCCGTTTGGGGCTATCACCATGGGTGAGGATGGCCTTCCGGTTGTAAGTGAAGAGCTCTGCACCGGGTGCGGAACATGCGAACGGGTATGCCCGAAACATATTATTACGCTTTCTTCGGTAACGCAACGCATTCTCCATGAATACACCACCGATGACTGCACCACGCCCTGCCAGCGGTCATGCCCCGCCGGTATTGATATCCAGGAATACATTAAACAAATCTGCCTCGGAGACTACCACCGGTCCGTTCAGGTCATCAAGGAAAGAAACCCGTTTCCCACCGTTATCGGAAGAATCTGCCCCCGGCCCTGTGAAACAGACTGCCGTAGACAGTATATTGATGAGCCGGTGGCCATTAATGCGTTGAAACGTTTTGTTGCTGACTATGAAAAAGGGATCGGCAAAAGGATTCTGCCGTTCAAAGCCCCGGAAACCGGCCGCAGGCTGGCTGTCGTGGGCGGTGGCGTCGAAGGTCTTTCCGCTGCATATTTTTCCGCACGACTGGGCCATCACCCCACCGTTTTTGAGGCGACGTCCACGCTCGGAGGGCTGCTGAGAACCGCCATAGCAAAAAACAGGCTGCCCCTCAGCATACTGGACTGGGATATTGACGGTATCGTTGAAACAGGGGTCGATGTCCGGATGGAACAAAAAATGGGAAGAGACTTTACCGTGGACAGCCTGTTAACAGAGGGTTATGAAAATGTTTTTCTTGCATCGGGAGGGTGGGACAACAGAATGTCACGGGGCTCTGTTTCCGAAATCGAACAGCCCATTCCAGGCACCTGTCTTCTGATTGACATCATTAAGTCCTCATCCCTAAATGACAACAAATTGCCCTTGGACGCCCTGGCTGCGGGACCCCATGTTGTTGTTGCCGGCGGCAACACGCTTGCTGCCACTGCGGCAAAACTCTTTAAGGATGCCGGCGCGGAAAAGGTGACCCTCCTGTTCCGGGAAACGGAAACCGACAGCCCTCTCAGTGAAGATGACAAAACCATGCTTGAGGGCGAGGGGGTTGAGATTAATTATCTCAGCTGCATCACCCGTATTATGGGAACCGGACCCGCCCTCTCCTGGGTTGAGTATTCCGATCTTGCCACCGGTTCCAAAACAGTCATCGCCGCGAATACAATGTGTTTGGCTTCGGGACGGTTTCCGGGCCTTGTTTTCTATAAGCCCGCTCCCGAAGAGGCCGAGTCCGATGAACCCCAGGAAGGGCCGGTATCATGGGAAGCGATTCCGCCATACAAGCAACCGGCGTTTTCACAGGAAAAAGGGCTGTTGTCCGACGGTGACGTGCTGACGGATATAAGTGCTGCAATAAAAGCAATAGCATCGGGGCGTCGCAGTGCTGTATCCATGCACCACATCATGTTCGGCAATACCTATGAAATGCCGGATAATCTGCTCACACCTCAATCGGTTATTCAGGATGTGGACGCCCTTACAGATACCGTATCAGTCAGCCGCAATATTATGCCCATCAGCGCCGCTGAAGGCGAGGAGCTGGAAAAAGGGTTTTCAGAAACCGTGGCCCGGTCTGAAGCGGGAAGGTGCCTGCAGTGCGGTCTTATCTGCTATGGAAAGCAGGTGTAATTTTGGCAACAGAAGAGGGCGTCGTCCTTGAAATAATAGATCCGACAACCGCTTTAGTAAAAACGGAAAAATCAGCTGCCTGTGAATCCTGCGCGTCAAAACGATCCTGCCAAACCATTGGTGGAACAAACGATATGAAGGTTGAGTCCGTCAATACCGTCGGCGCAAAAAAGGGCGACCGGGTTGTTCTCGGCTTCAAATCATCCTCTTTGCTAAAAGCGACGTTTCTTCTTTATGTGTTTCCTATCCTTTGCCTGCTGGCAGGAGCTGTCGGGGGCCAGGAAATCGCCCCCCATGTCGGCATGGCGCCATCGGGCTTCTCTGCAGTAGTTGGTTTTTTATGTTTCTTTATCGCTATTCTGTTTATCAGGGCAAAAGGAAACCAGCTGGCTGAAAAGAAAGACTACCGGCCCGAGATTATCCGGATTAAAAAAGTGGCCTCAGAAAATATTGACTAGTTCAACCCACCGCGCCTCATCACCCATCACAACGTTATCTCTTTTGCCATAAATTATGGCGACTGGTTTAAATTGAAACGTTTCTATTGTTGACTCGTTTTATGGTTCATTTCGTTTTTATTAACATTCTTCGAGTACAGAATAAACATCGGCCAGGCGGCGACGGCGACGGCTCCGCTTATCATAAACAGGCCGGCGGAGCCTGTTTTTTCAAAGAAGTAGCCGGACACAACAAACCCCACGGACAGGCCCAATCCATATGTCACCGAGTTGTTCACGGCCTGGCCGAAGGTTTTGGCCTCTTCAGGCATAAGCCGGTCAATATACAATACACTTGCTATATGAAATGCCCCATATGTGACCGCGTGCAGCAACTGCAGCAGCAGTATTGAAAAACCGCTTTCGGCAAATGCCGTAAAAAACCATCTTGCCCCTGCAACCATAAAAGAAAAGGCCAACACGTTATTGATGCTGAACTTTTTGAAAATTGAATCTGATTTGATCATTACAAGAATTTCGGAAATGGATGCCAGCGCCCAGGCAAAACCAATGAATGCGCTTCCGAAACCAAGGGCTTCCAGGTGAATGGAAAAAAAACCATAGTAGGCGCCATGGCTGACCAGCATGAGAAATGCACAGACTAAAAACACAACCAGTCGTTTTTCAAAGATAACATTAAACTGGTCGGCAAACGAATGCTTTCTTTTCATAACAATGTTGGGTACTTTAATGGATAATAACGCCTGAAGAAGAGACCCGGAAAAAATCAAAACCAGTACTAGTTTGACTGAAAACAAGCCAATGAGCCATCCGACCACCGTGACAACGATGATGAAATTTATGGACCCCCACACCCTGATATGGCCGTATTTTTTCTTTTCACGGCCTAAAATATCCATGGAAAACGCTTCAAGAAAGGATATGAGCGGCGCATGAAAAACGCCATAGAAAATGCTGATAATCAGCATCATGTGGAAGTTCTCGGTTAAAAAATAAAACGCCCATATCGCCGTACTGACAATGTTGCATGCGACATAGATGGGACGCCGTGCCTGAAACCTGTCGGCAACAGCGCCCCAAAGCATGGGAAACATAATAATGGTAACCGTCTTTACTGAAGATAAAACCCCGATCTCAACCCCCTTGAAGCCAAGGTGATAGCAATACAGGTTAAAGTACGGCAGATAAATGCCCAGCACACCGAAATATATGAAATACTGGAGGCTCAGTATTGTTTTGGCAGACGTTTTTTCCAACTTTTTCATGTGAATTTTTTAACATGTGTCATCCGAATAATCAATTTTTTCAATTAAACTTATGGCGTTATTTCTTATATTTCTTGCCTTAAACCGCAAATTATGGTTTGATTAACTGCAGTTATTTTCCAAAAAAGGAATGGTGGAGTTATGCGTAACAGAAATTCACACAGGCATATTCATTTTTATGGATATATATTCCTGTTCTTTCTTTTTTTCGCGATCGCTGGCGGTACCGGTTGTGATGAACTGAATGAAGTGGATATCCCGTGGTCAGAGGCGGATCCGATTGCCCCGAGATTTACGGATATGGAAGACGGTACGGTTCAGGATTTAGACACAGGCTTGTTCTGGCTTAAAGATGCCAACGCATTTGGAGCACTTAGCTGGGATGATGCCATGGATGAAGTGGCAACCCTCGGTGACGGCGATCACGGGTTGGAAGACGGGTCCGTCGCCGGTGACTGGCGGCTGCCCACAGTGGAAGAATGGGAAGAGTTCGTTGAC
>Ga0180435_10000437_pt1 | contig 43665 bp, 34 predicted proteins | sample SS_ome_3_FD_132467 | JGI IMG/M metagenome (GOLD analysis project Ga0180435, IMG submission 132467) | Hypersaline lake sediment archaeal communities from the Salton Sea, California, USA - SS_3_S_1 metaG | ecosystem: Environmental > Aquatic > Non-marine Saline and Alkaline > Hypersaline >... | reverse complement strand
CCGAACAGTTCCTGCGAGGGATAGTGATGGCGTTCTCCCCGATTCCGGATATCCTTGCCGACATCGCCGCGGGCAGTATGGTGGTCGTGGTCGACGACGAAAACCGCGAGAACGAGGGCGACCTCGTCATGGCCGCGGAAAAGGTCACGCCCGCGGCAATCAACTTTATGCGAAAACACGGCGGCGGGCTCATCTGCCTCCCGTTGACCGCCGAGCGGTGCGACCTCCTCGGCCTCCAGCTTCTGCCGGGGTCAGGCCCAAAGAACCTCTGCGCCTTCACGATTTCGATCGGGGCCGCCATGGGCACGACGACGGGCATCTCGGCCGCGGACCGCGCGGCGACCATCCTCGCGGCCGTGCGCGACGATGCGAAGCCGGACGACCTACACCGGCCCGGGCACGTCTTCCCGTTGCGCGCGCGCGACGGCGGCGTACTCGTTCGCGCCGGCCACACCGAGGCGGCCGTCGACCTCGCGCGGCTCGCGGGCTGCCGGCCGGCCGGCGTCATCTGCGAAATAATGAACGAGGACGGCACGATGGCCCGCGTCCCACAGCTCGAATCGTACTGCGAGAAACACGGCCTCAGGATGTGTACGATCAAGGACCTCATCTTCTACCGCAGGAGCCAGGACCGGCTCATCGAGCACGTCACGGCCGTCCGCCTGCCGACGCGATTCGGCGAGTTCGACCTGCACTGCTACCGGTCGCAGATCGACAAGTACCTCCATCTGGCGCTCTGCCTGGGTGGCATCAGGCCGGGCGTCGCGCAGGACGAGCCGATCCTCGTCCGCGTGCATTCCGAGTGCCTCACGGGCGACATCTTCCATTCGACGCGGTGCGACTGCGGCGAACAGCTCGAAAAGGCGCAGGAGATGATCGCCGAGGCCGGGTGCGGCGTTGTCCTCTACATGCGGCAGGAGGGACGCGGCATCGGGCTCGAAGGGAAGCTCCACGCGTACAAGCTCCAGGACGACGGGATGGACACGGTCGAGGCGAACGAGACGCTCGGCTACGGCGCGGACGAGCGCGACTACGGCATCGGGGCGCAGATACTGCGGGACCTGGGCCTCAGCCGCATACGGCTGCTCACGAACAACCCGAAGAAGTACGCGGCGCTCGCGGGCTACGGTATCGAGATAGTCGAGCGTGTCCCGATCCAAATCCCGCCCAAGGACACGAACGTCAAGTATCTCAAGGCGAAGAAGGACAAGCTCGGCCATCTGCTTGATAATGTGTGAAGTTGGGCGCCCCCCCCTGTCAGAAGGTTTCCCGAAGCGCCGGCGGAACTTGAAATGAAGATAGCGACGTTCAACGCGAATTCGATCCGGGCGCGGATGGGCATCCTGCTCGACTGGCTTGCGGCAAACGGGCCGGACGTCCTGTGCGTGCAGGAGACGAAGGCGGTCGACGCGGACTTCCCACTCGCGGACATCGAGAAGGCCGGCTATCGCGCGGCCTTCCGCGGCGAGAAGTCGTACAACGGCGTCGCCATCCTCAGCCGCGAGGAGTTGAAGAACGTGTCGTTCGGGCTGGACGATGGCGGCCCGCGCGACGAGACGCGGCTTGTTCGCGGCACGGTCGGCGGCGTTCACGTCGTCAACACCTACGTGCCGCAGGGGCGCGACACGAAACTGCCGGTCTATCAGTACAAGCTCGAATGGTTCTCGCGGCTGGTCGGCTTCTTCGACCGGCACCACACGCCGCGGCAGAAGGTTCTCTGGTGCGGCGACCTGAACGTCGCGCCGACCGACATCGACGTGCATGATCCGAAGCGCCTGCTCGGCCACGTCTGCTTCAACCCGGATGTCATCGCGGCGTTCGGGCGCGTGGTGGACTGGGGGTTCGTCGACGTCTTCCGCAAGCACCATCCGGAGCCGGGGCAGTACACGTTCTATGACTATCGCGCATCGGGTGCGCTGAAGCAGGGGAAGGGCTGGCGGGTCGATCACATGCTCGCGACGAGGTCGCTGGCCGAGAGGTGCACCGACTGCTGGATCGACCTTGGGCCGAGGAAACTTCCCAAGGCGTCCGACCACACGTTTCTTGTGGCCGAGTTCAAGGTATGATGCCGCGCGGCGGACGTGCTTTCTTTCACCACGAAGTGTACCCGTCGGCTTTTTGGCGGGCTTGCCCGCCGTCCGTCTGGCGGGAGCACGAAGTTCACGAAGAACAATTCATTCGTCGGGGCATCCGTCGCTCTGGGCAGGAGAGCGGGCCGCGTGGTCGCCGCTTGCTGGGATTGTCGTAACGGCGCATTCGTCCGGCTCAGGTGAGCAGGCGGCGCTTGCGTAGCCACCATTCAATGGAGAGGGGGACGGCGAAAAGGATGAGACAGCCCCACGAATCCCATATCTCGGTCGGGTGCTCGGTCGTGATGTTCATCGACTGGCCCTTGACCTTGTCGGGTATCTGGCCGATGTCATAAATCATGAACCAGTTGACGTCTTCCTGCGAGGTCCTGGTCTTGTTCGCGACGGTCTTCATCGTCTCGAGGTCGAGGCGGCGGCTCTGGCTTTCGAGCGTGGACATCGCGACGGTGAAGGGGACGCGCTCGGGCTTGTCCGCGGGCGTGGCCCGCATCCAGACGGTGTACGAGCCGACGTTGCGCGCGATGAAGGAGCCGCGATAAAGCCCCTGCGACGGGTCGGCCGGGGAAAGCCGGAGTTCCTGCGTGCTTCCACCGGGCAGGTCGATCGTCGCGGTGAGTGACTTTTCGGCGGACGGGCGCAGCATGATGTCCAGGAGCCGCGCCTCGACCTCGACCTTCTGGCCGACGGTGTACGAGGTGCGGGCGACGGAGAGCGTCAGGCGGCGCGACTCGCCCAGGAGCTTGTTGGCCGCCATAAGCCCGATGGTCTGCCGCCAGAAGCGGTAGAAATACTTGTCGCCGAGGACGAACCGCCAGCGCCAGGTCTCGTCGGTCGCGGAGAAGAAGACCTTGCCGGCGCCGTAACGCTGCTCGACGAATATGGGGGCGAGCCCGTCGTCGGCCCTGATCTCGGGGTGCGTCGCCAGCACGCTCGCGCCGGGCTTGAGCTTTGCGACCGGCTGGAACCAGAACATCTCGGGCAGGTTCTCCCATATGGCGCGGTTCTCGTGCGGGTCTTCGGCGAGCTTGAGGGCGGGGTGCACCCATCCTTCGGGCGTGACCGTGAGCTTGAAGGACCGGGCGTCGCCGAGGCCGACGAACTCCGCCGGCGGTTCGAGCGAGACCGGCAGGCACTTGTCGAGTGGCGTGCCGGAGAAGCCGTGCGCGGGCGTGGTCGCGCCGGCGCAGAAGATGAGGCCGCCGCCGAAGTCACCGACGAACGACCGGATGTTCTCGAGCTGCTCGTTGGACAGTGCCTCGGGCGATGCGCCGAGCAGTATGATCACGTCGTGGTTGTCGACGAGCTCCTTCTCGTTGAGCGGCATCGCGTTGAGTTGGGTGCCGCCGGCCATCACCCAGTCGGCGTCGGCCGACTGGAGCCAGCAGGCGACCGCGGCGGACTTGTCGCGGGTCAGGGCGTTCTTCAGGTAGCGCCATTCCCAGTTCGGAAACGCCGCGACCAGCAGGACGCGGACCTTGTCGTCCTTGACCGTCACGCTCTGCTCGACGGTGTTGTTGCGGCCCGAAAGCTCATCCTCGCGCGGCGGGACCGTAATCTCATACTTGAACACGCCGACCTTGTCGGGCTTGTGCGAGATGGTGTGGTACTCGCGGCCCGGTGCGAGCGTGACTTCACGCGTTGCGACGACGTTGTCGCCGATGCGGAGCTGGAGCGGTACGACCTGGCCGTCGTAGCCGGCCTGCTCGATGGCGACGTTGAAGACGAGCGGGTCGTTGAGGAAGGCGACGGTGTTGGCGGAGACGCCGGTGACGGCGATGTCGCGCTGCTCGGCGGGGTCGCCGACGCCGACGGTGAAGATCGGGAACGTGGACCGTGCGTCAAGCGCGTAGCGCGTGGCCTCGGCGGGCGGCAGGCCGCTGTTCGAGCACCAGTCCGAGATTATGACCATTGCGGCGATGCGTTGTCCGCGCAGTTCCGTGACGGCGTCGCGGATGCTTTCGCCGACCTGCGTGACCGGCCCGTCGGGCGTGATGACCAGCGGGGTGACGGTCTTGACGGGCGGCGCCGCCACGTCGGCGGGCGTCGGACTTTCGGCCGGGGCCGTGGGTGCCGGCTCGACCGTCGACGCGAACGCGAACTGCCGCACCTTCGATTCCTGCGCGATCCGGCCGACGAGGTCGATCTTCCGGTTGGCCAATGAGCGGTTTGCTATTTCTGCGCGCGACATCGCGCGCACCCTGGCGGCCATTTCGGGGTCGAGCAGTTTCGACGTGTCCGGCTCATCCGTCAGGCCGGTGACGTACGCCAGCCGGGCGAGCAACTTCTCGTCCCGGTACCGGTCGTGCAACGACATGCTGTCGGACTTGTCCGCGAGGATGACGACGCACGCTTCCTTCAGCTCCGAGCGGGCGATGACCACCGCGGGCGCGAGCAGGATGAGGACCAGGGCGGCGAGAGCGAGCAGTCGCAGGAGGGCCAGCAGGAGTTTGTACCGGCCGGACGCCGTCCCTTTTTCGCGTCGGTACACCTGCCACACAAGGATGACCAGCGCGACACTGCCCAGGACGAATATGGCCGGCGCCCACTCGCTGGTTGTCCGGAGCGTCCAGCCCTCGGCGGACTGGAAGTCCACGTTTTCGAGGTTGAAGAGCCGGAGCAGAAACTTGAGCATCAGGTCACGTCCGAAAAGGCGTCATCGTCCGAATCTCTGTCCCAGTATCAATTCCACGCACGAGATGGCCAGCACGGCGAGGAGGAGCGGGCGGGCGAACTCGCGTCCCGACCGGCTCCGGCGCACGGCGAGCCGGAGTTCGGCCGTGCTCGGTGCGAGTTTGAACTCGAAGCCCTTCACGGCGGCCTTCGCGTCGGAAGCCGTGCAACGCCGCAGGTCGCCCTCGGCCGGGGGGACGTTTACCGCGAAATGCTCGACCGACCGCGCCGGCTCGACCTTGCGTTGAAGTTCGAGAGTGTACAGCCCGGCGACGTCCGTGTCCTCGGCCACGATCTCGGTGAACGCGGACTCGGGGGCGCCCGGCGTTCCGGGCGCGGCGGGCCGCCGGTCCGCGCGTACCACGTGCGGACGGTATTCCCTTTCGGCGCCCGCGCCTTCGGGCGGCCGCAGCATCGTGGTCTCAACAAGCTCGTCCGGCGCGAACACCCGCCGGTACGGCTGGTGCACGATCACGTTGAGACGCTCGGAAACGCCCAGGACGAGGTGGCCCAGGATGTCGTGCATCACGACGGGAAACACGGCCCCGCCCACGGCGCGAGCGAAGTTGTTCCACTCGGTGTCGCACGAGGACGCGAACAGCATCACCTTGCCGCGGCCGAAGGTCTTCTCGACGACGGCCGGCGAGCCGCCCTCGAACCGGGCCACGACCCGGATGTCCTCCGTGTTCTTCGGCAGATCGAGGTCGAGATATTTATAGAAGAGGAGCTTGCGGTTGATGAAGAAGGCCCGTTCGCCGGTGAACCGCTCGAACGACGGGTGCACCGGCTCGACGAGCTCGATGTGCATGCCGGTCTTGTCCGGCCCTGTGCTGCCGACCTCGGCCCCGATCCGCGCGGGCAGGAGGCCCTGTCCGCCCTTGAAGAGTTGCTCGTTGTAGAAGGCCGCGTCGACGCGGTCGCCGGGGAAGATGATAAGAGCCCCGCCGTTACGTACGTAATCCTCGAGACGCGGGACGGCGTTCTCGGCGGCGAGCGAGGCGAGGTTCGCGAGCACGACCAGCCGGTACTTGCCGAAGTCGGCGGCCGAGACGCCGAACTCGCTGATGACGGTCGGCTCGACGTGCGAGACCTGACGTTCGCCCATCTCGACGGGCGGCCGGAACGCCCGCTCCATGTAGTACGTCTCGTTCTTGTCGGGCTCGGGGTCAGTCTCGCCGTTGACCAGCAACACCGGGACGACGCTTTCGACGTTTATTGCGAGATGCCGGATGTTGTCGGTCTCGAGCCGGTCGTCGGACAGCGCGGCCTGCACGAGGTGCGGGCCGGCGGTGTGGAAATTGTGGCTGAAAGTCACGGTCTCGGTCTTGCCCGGTTCCACGTCGACCGCCTGCTTGTCCTGGCTGAACTTGTCGACGAGGAAGCTGACCTCGACGCCCGCCCGTTTCGAGCGGCCGAAGTTGGTGACCTCGACGGCGAACTCGCTCGGCGAGCCCGCGCCTATGATGCTCGAAACCGGCCCGATGCGGGTGACCGCCGTGTTCTCCGGCTCGCCGGAACCGACGTCGACGACGAAGACCTTGGCCTCCTTCGTGATGCGGTCGAGAGCGGCCTTGAGCTCGGCGTCGGGCTCGGCCTGGGCCGTGCCCCACGCGAGGGCCTGCATGTCGGTGATGATGAAGATTTCCTTCCTCGGCTTCTTGGTCGAGTCGAGCAGGCCGGCGGCGGCGGCGAGGGCGCGGCGGAGGTCCGTCCCGCCCCAGCCCGGCCTTGCGAGCTTGATCTCGTTTCGGACCAGGTCGAGGTCGATGGTTGCTTCCTTGATGATGGGCCGCGTCACGTCGGACACGGCCAGGAGCGATACGACGTCGCCCTTGTTGAGAAGCCCGAGGATTTCGCCGGCCTCTTTCTGGGCCTTTGCGAAGCGGGTCTCGGCGCCGCGGCCGTAGCCCATGCTGTACGAGTCGTCGAGCAGGATGATGGCGTGGCGGCTCTCGGTGCCGAGCGCGCCCAGGAAGCCGGACTCGGAGAGCCGCGGTCGGGCGAGGGCAAGCGCGAGGAGGACGAGCATCAGCACCCGCAGGAGCAGGAGCAGCAGGTTCTCCATCCGGACGCGCCTGTAGTTCTTCTTGAGCGAGGCGAGCAGGAACTCCATCGCCGCCCAGCGCATTATCTTGAAACGCCTGCGGTTGAGCAGGTGGATTATGACGGGGATCGCGCCGCCGAGGGCGCCGAGTGCCAGCCATGCGTGAGCGAAGGGCACCCTATTTCCCCCTCATTGCAAGCCGGCCGGCGAGGTAGGCGCTGAGCGCGACTTCGAGCGAATCGCTGGTCGTCATCGGCACGTAGTCGATCTTGTGCTGGCGGCACGTCCTCTTCACGTCCCGGACGAAGGAGTCGAGCTCGGCCAGGTAGTCGTTCCTGAGCGAGCGCGGTTCGGCGAAGACGTCCTGGTAGCCCTCCATGCCCTTGAACATCGTGAGGTCCTTGAAGGGGAACGTCCGTTCGCACTCGTCGAGGACGTGGAAGAGGATGACCTCGTGGCGCTTGTGGCGGAAGTGCTGGAGGCCGAGGGCGAGCTCCTTCGGGTCAACGAAGAGGTCCGAGATGAGTATGACGAGGCCGCGGCGCTTGATGCGCTCGGCGAGGTCGTTGAAGATCGCGCCGACCTTCGACCGGCCCGTCGGCCGCGCGCTCGCGAGCTCGTGCGTCATGAGCTTCAGGTGCGACGGCTGGCTCGACGGCTTGAGAAACGAGCGGACGTCGTCGTCGAAGAGGACCAGCCCGGCCGAGTCCTGTTGCTGGAGCATTAGGAACGCGAGCGAGGCGGCGACGGTCGCGCCGTAGTCGAGCTTGGACATCGCGCCCGAGTTGTAGGCCATCGACTCCGAGATGTCGAGCAGGATCCAGCCGTGGAGGTTCGTCTCCTCCTCGTATTCCTTGACGTAGAAGCGGTCGGTCTTGCCGAAGACCTTCCAGTCGAGGTGCTTCAGGTCGTCGCCGGGCGAATACTCGCGGTGCTGGGCGAACTCGACGCTGAACCCCTGGAACGGGCTCTTGTGCAGGCCCGAGACGTAGCCCTCGACGACGAGGCGGGCCTTGATGTCGAGCCGCGAGATGCGCGACAGCACCCGCGGGTCGAGATACTTCTTATAGTCTTCTTTGGTTTCTGTTTCTGCCAACCCGTTACTCCTCCGTCTCGGCGAGGTGTTGCTGCCAGACTTGCTCGAAGCGCTGCAACGGCCCGTTATCGTCGATGGCCGCGCAGAGGAGTTCGAGGCGCTCGCGAATCACGGCAACGTCGAGACGCGAACACTGGCGGGCGAGAACGCTCCGGAGATCGGAGGCGTCCTTCCCCCGATCAGCGACAGCTTTGTACACAACGAGATCCTCGGCACAGCAGACGGGGAGCGTTCTCCCCGTGCCCACGTCCACCTCCGTGGCCCGTTGCAGCATATCTCTTTCCGGTCCAAGAACGGCGAAACTGACGTCGAACGGAACGCCGGACTCCGTAACCAGGGGGCAGACCCACAGGGCGGCTGCGATCTCGGCGGCCCCTTCGAACTTGGGTTGGAAGCTATCGAGCAACTCCTGCCGGAGGCGCCCGGCGTCCTTCAGTTTCACCACAACGCAGACATCTACGTCACGCGTCTGGCGCGGCTCCCCCCAAACATGCACGGCGAGGCCCCCGATGAAATAGTGCGGCACGCCGCGCTTCATGAGCCACTCGTGCACTTCGCCGGCCGCTTCATAGATGTCTATCACGCGTACTCGCCTCCGCCCATTTCCTGAACGCGCGACGCACTTTCAGCCAAGACCGCAACTCGCGCTCGTCCAGAGCTCGGCGGTCCTCCGCCGACATTGGCAGGATCGATGCGCACAAATCACTGCCGATCGCCAGCGATTCGGACACGGACATCCGAGCCAACTCTCGCCGCCGCTCGCGGTCGATGAACTCGTACCCCCGCCGGCGGCGCTGCCACATGTCGCGGATCTGTTCCTTAGTCGGCGGCATTGTCCTTTCCTTTGTCCAGCATGTCCGGCAGGCGGTCGTTGTGGATCAGCTTGCTCTCGTCGCTGGGCATGTCCTCGGCTTTTCGCAACCACAGCATGCGGTGCCTGCCTGGGTCAATGGGATACCCCTCGTACGGAATACTTGTGCGCTCGGTTTTCATTTCATTGCATCTCGTAGTTCGGCATCAGGTTCGGCAGGGTGCGCAGATCGCCGTAACGAGTCGAGGAACGCACCGACTTCCTCTTGCACATGTTCCCAATGTGCAACAACCAACTTTCCGCTCCGCACTCGGACCCATGCCGGGTTAGGAGAGTCCATGTCCTCCCAGGTTCCCGGAGCGAAGGTGGCCGTGATGAATTCCATCAGCGTGTTCGCCTCATCAGGGTCCGCGCAGATGTCATCCAGACAGTAGGACCGGATGATCTTGGGTTGGCGACGCAGAAACTCCCTGCCGCTCACAACAATCACCCGGTCATGTTCGACCAGAGAGATAAGAGCCCCTTCCTGCGCCTCAGTGAACCGGTCGGAATGCCTGTGCATCAGGTGCCCGGGACCTGCGACCCGGAGAACCCAGGCCAAGGCATACTTGCACGGCAGCCGGTCGAACCGCAACGTGATGGGCGTCGGCTTCTTGTCCTCGGCCGAACGGTCCAACTCAATCGATATGCCCGACTGCCGGGACAACTCACGAAGTGCGTTCACCAACGGCGTACTGTCAAAACGGACGGTTACCGGAGTATCGAGTCGGGATTCGATGGACCGGCAACTGCCAGACAGAGCCAGCAAGGTTGCTGCACAAATCACATAACGCGGGACAGTCACCTGCTATTTTTCCTTCGGCCTGCTTATTTGGCCGGGCCTGAGGGTCGACTATGATTCATCCTTCTGCCTTTATCGTTCCCTTGTCCAGCATGTCCGGGAGGCGGTCGTCGTGGACCAGCTTGCTCTCGTCGCTGGGCGTGTCCGCGATGAGCTTGTCCACAATGTGGTCGGGCTTGACGCCCTCTGCCTCGGCGTTGAAGTTCGTGATGATCCGGTGACGCAGTACGGGGTGCGCCACGGACCGGATGTCGTCGCACGAGACGTAGTATCGGCCGCGGAGAATAGCCCGGGCCTTGCCGCCAAGGATGAGGTACTGGCCGGCGCGCGGCCCGGCGCCCCACGTGACCCATTCCTTGATAAACTCGGGCGGCTCGCCCTTGTGCACGCGCGTCTTCCGCACGAGTTCCATCGCGTAGCGGATGACGTGGTCGGCGATGGGCACTCGGCGCACGATGGACTGGAGGTTCAGTATGTCCTCGCCGGTCAGGATCTTGTCGGCGGCGCCGACGACCTCGGCCGTCGTGACGCGGAGGATTTCGAACTCCTCCTCCTCGTCCGGGTAATCGACGAGTATCTCGAACATGAACCGGTCGAGCTGCGCCTCGGGCAGAGGGTACGTCCCTTCCTGTTCGATGGGGTTCTGCGTGGCAAGGACGAAGAACGGCTCGGCCAGCGTGTTCTTCCGGCCGCCGACGGTCACCTGCCGCTCCTGCATCGCCTCGAGGAGCGCGGCCTGCGTCTTTGGAGGCGTGCGGTTGATCTCGTCCGCGAGGATCACGTTGGCGAACACGGGGCCCGGGAGGAACTTGAAGTGCCGCTGGCCCGTCGTCTGGTCCTGCTGGATGACCTCGGTCCCCGTGATGTCGCTTGGCATGAGGTCGGGCGTGAACTGTATCCGGTTGAACGTCAGTGACAGCGCGTCGGCCAGCGTGCTCACCATCAGCGTCTTGGCCAGGCCGGGCACGCCGACCAGCAGGCAGTGGCCGCGTGAGAATATTGCGATCAGCAGTTCCTCGATGACGTTCTCCTGGCCAACGATGACCTTGTGCAGTTCGGTCCGGATCTTGTTGAAGCTGTCCTGGAACCGTTGGACCGTCTCGAGGTCGTGCTTCTCTGTCGAGGCGTCCGCCGCGGGCGTTTTGTGTGCGGGTTCCGTGTTCTCATCGGCGGCCATTACATCGCTCCTTGAAATGTGTTTTCATGCCGGTTTGTGAACTGTCATTCCCCGGTTGTCGAGAGGCCGATCACGCCGGACCTCATGATAAGGCCCATCACGCCGCCGCGGATCTTTCCGCCAAACACCGGAATGATAGTATTATACCGCTCTTCCGCCGTGAGGCCAGCAGTTCTCAGCAGATGGCCGTCGCTTATTCTTATTGCCGACACCGCGGCCGACAGCGCACCGCGTCCAGGCCGTATCTGGTGTTGCACGAGGAAGAGCCGGCCGCCAGCCGCGGCGGCAAAGGGCGCGGGATCCCCGCCCAACTGCGGTCGGCCCCCGGCTCCGAGCCGCGTCTCCCACACTTGTCGCCCGTCGATCAGCGTACAGCAGTTGATGAACAGGCCGTCCCCCGGTTCGTACAGGAAGAAAATCCGGTCGAGTCCCTCCGGGCAGATGAGCCGCTGCACGGTCCCGCCCGGCCGCTTGGTCCAGAGGATTCCGCCCGTGTCCGGGTCGGCGGCAACTATGGTCTTCGCGTCCGGCACGGCGAAGATGGCCAGCGGCCCGCCGGTCTCCGAGCGGCCGCAGAGCTCGACCTGGGCCAGGCGTTCGATGCCCGGTCCGCCGGGCGCGAGTTCCCAGACCTTTCGGCCGGATTCCGCGTCGATGCACGTGAGTCCCGCGCCCGCGCGCACGAGAAACTGGTCCGGTCCCAGCGGGAGCAGGTCGCAGTCGGCCATGCGGACCGGGGTGTTGAACTCCTCGCGGAAGAGGGAGAGTCCCGAAAGCGCGTCGAAGACGAACAGCCGGGGGGTGAAGACATTGTTGACGGGCGAGTCGGGACCGGTCAGCACGGCCACCTTGTCGCCGTTCGCGACGATCTTCAACGCAAGCCGGCCGTGAAGATCCACCTGCCAGAGCGGTTTGCCGCGAACGTCGAAGCACATGAGGCGGTTTGTCGGCGTCCCGGCGACGATGACGCCGTCGCCGATGACCGGCGGACAGCCGCGCGTTGAGACCGCACCGTAGATAATCCGCGTCGACGCGGTGCCGGCCGGCGACAGCGGCTCCATGATCCTCCGCCGGGCGAGTTGCCCCGTCTCCTTGTTGATCCAGAGCAACGTGAGATCGACGTTGGCGATCACCTCGTCCCCCTCGACGCCGGCCACGCGCACATACTGGTGTACGGATGGCGCCGGTATCACATGTGTGCCGACCTTGGTGACGGGCCGGTTGCCGAGGACGACCGGGAGCGTCATTCGCCGACCATCGCGCAGGATGACAAGTTCGACCTTCGTGCCCGGCGGCGTGGTCCCGCAGAGCTGAATCAGTGTCTCACTGCTGGTCGTAGGGTGGCCGTCGAACGAGAGAAGGATATCCCCGGGCTTTGCTCCGGCCTTCTCGACGGGCTGGTCGGGCCAGACGTCGGAGAACGCGACCGCCGACCGCGGCATTCCGGCGGGCGAGGTGCGCGGCGGACCGAACTGGGCGCCGAGCCAACCGACCCCGGTCTCCCACGCCAGCGAACCGTCGGCGAAGTTGTACGCCTGTAGGGATTTGCCCGAGGCCACGAAAATCATGTCGGACGCGAGGGCCGGGCTGAGATTCCCGGGTTTCGCCGCCGATTCCGAGACGGTCTGCGCCAGGGGCAGGGGCGTCTGCCAGACGACGTCCAGCACCCTGCCCGTCGGCTTCTCCGGCGGTGCCGGCTCGGGGGTCGCCTGCGCCGCGGACCGGAACCGTTCGCGCAGTTTCTGCAACGCGGTGTCGTCGTATCCCGGGCACAGCCGCCTTGCGATCATCAGTTCTCCGAAGGCCGCGGCGAAGCGATGTTTCTCGGCGGCCTCAGCGGCGCGGGCCAGCCGCAGGTCGGCGAGTGAACGGCTGTTCGGATAGAGCCGCACGAGCGTCTCGAAGGCATCGGCCTCGTCAGCGGATTTCTTGACGGTCTGGCCGGCCCGTTTCTCATACGGCTCGTAGACCTCGCGGCCGCGCGAGCGAATGATGTCAGCGATGCTTGCGGCAATGAGGAGGTCGGCCCGGACGGTAAGGCCGTCCGCTCTGCGCAGTGTGCCGTCCGGCACGGTCACTTGCATGTCGCCGTATTCACTGAGGAGTTTATGCAGGACCGCAAGAGCGGCGTCGGGTTCGTTCGCCTTGTCGAGTGCGATGGCTCGCCGCACCGCCGTGGCGACGTACTGCTCCCGGTTGTCGGTATCCAGGGCGAGTGAGCGTTCGAGCACCTTCACCGCCTCGGCCCATTCGTCCTTTTCCTCGAGCTCCCGGGCGAGGTCCTCGCAGACGCCGGCGAGCAGGGCGCGCACCTCGGCGGCGCGCCGGTCGCCCGGGCCCAGCAGGCGCAGGGCGTGCTCGTAGGATTTCGCGGCCTCCCGAAGCTGTGCGGTGCGGGAGTACAGCATGGCCAGTTCCATAACGTGCCTGGGCTCGCCGGGTTCCGCCGCAATGCGCGCGGTCAGAATGGGCTCGATGTCGTTCGCCGCAAACACGCTGATGGAGTCGTCCGTCGTGATTACGAGCCGGTCATCGGCCAGGAGCAGGTTCCCGGACTCGCAGTTGAGCGGCCGGAGGTCGCGCCAGGTGACGGGCTGGGCCAGCCGGCCCTCGGCCGCGATCTCCACCATTGCGATGCTGCCTTCGATGGGGCACATCACGAAGTCAGCGGCCGCGATGCCGCGTCCGGCCGGGAACGAGTCGAAGAGCACCGACCGCCAGAGCGTGCGGCCGGTGCCTGCGTCGAGGCAGGCGACGGCCGAGCCGGACAGGAATACGCGCCCGTCCCGTGCCGCGAGCAGGTAGAGGTATACGGCGCCGTCATTGCCCCGGACCGCGCGGCTCCACTTGATGCGCCCCGTCGCCAGGTCCAGTGCGTACAGGTGGCTCGCGTCCGTGGGCAGGACGAACAGCGTGTCGCCGTCTATGAGCGGCCGATTCGGCGGCGCGGCAACGACGGCCGACTGTCCGCCGATGGCCGTGAGTTCGTACTCGGCCTGTCCGTTGTGCTCGTATTGAGTGGCCCAGATGAGACTGCCGTCGGCGACGTCGACGGCGGACACGGTCCCCATGTCTGTGCAGCAGTAGGCGACTCCGCCGCGCGACGCGACGGGCGTCCCGTCGGGCAATTGGCTCGTGCCGATGGTCCAGAGGCCGCGAGCGATGCGCGTCTGCCAGCGCTCGTGTCCGTCTGCAATGTCATATCCGCAGAGGAACGAATCGTTGTTCGCGGTGGAGTATCTTGCGACGACGCAGACGGTGTCCCCGATAAGAGCGGGCGGGCAGGCAAAGGACGTCGCCGCCTGCCAAAGATGCTGGCCGCCCGGCGTCGGCTCCTTCATCGTGCTGACGGACCAGAGCGTCGAGCCGACGTTCTGGGACGGCGACACGGGCAGGGCGTCGATCCGGCCGTAGAACGCCTGCCCGTTCGGAGATGTCGGGAGGGACACGAAGATCGCGTTGTCGGTGACCGCGGGAGAGAAGACGCCGCTGCCGGTGGAAAACAAACGTTGCGCGTAAGGGAAGGGCGTTGTCACCCGCCACAAGACACGGCCGCTGAACGCGCCAATCGCGGCGAGGTCCTCGATCGTTTGGCAGTAGAGCACGCCGTCCTGCATGACGGGCTGGAACCGGGCGAGCTGGACCCGGCGCTTCGGCGGGCGCCGGTTCGTGACCCTGACAATTTGCTCGTCGCTCGGGGACAGGTCTATCCGCCAGAGGAGCGCCCCTGGGCGCACGGCGCGCGTGGGCTTCTCGCGCCCGGCCATGCCCACCTTGTCGGCCGGCAACAGCGAGTCCGCAAGGTCGCCGAGTCCGACAGTTCGGCCCCCGGACTCGACGCCGGCGGCCGGCATATGCTCCCGAAGCGCCGCGGCCAGCCGCGCGAGTGTGGCGTCATCACCCGACGCGGCCAGCGCGAGGATCAGCCGGGCAAGGAGCCGCAGGTTCGACGCCGACGCATCCGGCGCGAGCTCCAGCATCCTCAGCCCCGCGCGGACCGCGGCGGAAGGCTGGCCGCCTTCCATTTCCAGAGTCACGAGTGTGTCCAGTACCTCGGGGCCGGACGCCGTCGCCCCGTACCGCCGCGCCACGTCGAGCAGAGCTTCCCGGGACCGTGCCGCCCGCGCCTCGGCGAGCTTCATCCGCGCGGGCTCGCCGTTAAGCTCCCGGTAGACGGCAAGCTTGTCCGCGGGGCCGGGCGCAAGGAGTCGGGCAGTGCAATACCGCCAGGCGGGCGCGTACCTGCCGGGCGCGATGGGCACGACGATGTCGCCGTCCCGGTCGAGCACGTCTTGGAACGTGCTCGCCGCCTTGGCCCACTGTCCCTGCTCGATGAGCATCTCGGCGCTCACGAGTTTCCCGACCACCTCGGCCACGTCGCGGTCCATGTCAGAGAGCCCGGCATCCAGCTCGACGTCGCGCCATATCTGCGTCATCGGGGTGGCGTCCGGTTGTTGTGGAGCGCCGAGCGCCCGGCGCACGGCCGCCGCCGGGGTTTCTGTGTCCGCGGCCCGGGCTGCGCCGGCCGCCGTGGCCGCGAGCACCGCCAGGGCCGCGGCAATGCAGAGCCGCCGGAGCGTGGCCGACCGGTGGTGCTCGAATGGTGTGAGCGGGTGCGGCAACGCCGCTTTTTCTGACGGGGCGCTCATCTCATTCATTATTATATGCGGACGCCGACGCCGCGCCATAGCCGGGCCGGCGTGTCGGGCCGATGATGCGTTGCGCGGGCGTCGCGAGGTTTCAGAAGATGGCCGCAGGATCGTCGGAGTCGTCGTCTTCGGACTCCGGAGCCCGGGCTTGCGGCGTCCTGCCGCCGGCACGCGTCCACGCGAGTGCAACCGGCCCGCTGAGCATGTATCCGCTGAACCCGATCAGCAGGATATACTCGAAATGCTGGGCCAGAGCGACCAGCACCGACAGCCCGAACACGAGCACGACAAGATACACGAGCGGCTTCCGGTCCTGGAAGAGGATGTTGAGCAGGTGAACGTAGCGGACGCGCGACATCATCAGGCCGCCAAGGATGACCGTGATGAACGGCAGGATGGCGACCGGCCAGACCATGTCGGGCTTGCCGCTCGAGTGCAGGATGACGAGCGAGGCGATGACGCCCGCCGCGGCGGGACTCGGCAGGCCGCGGAAATACAGGTGCGATTCCTCGTCCGGGGTGCTCTCGACGTTGAACCGCGCGAGCCGCAGAGCGGCGCAGACCACGTACAGCATCGCACAGACCCACGCGTACCGGTCCTTGCGAAACAGGTCGTTGCTCAGTGCTTCGAGGAACACGACGTACGCCGGGGCGAGGCCGAAGCTGACCATGTCGCAGAGGGAGTCGAGCTGGGCGCCGAACTCGCTTGTCAGGTGAGTCATCCGCGCGATCTTGCCGTCCAGCGCGTCGAACGCCATCGCCAGCAGGATGAGGGAGCCCGCCATGGCGAAAACGTCCATCCCGCGCCACGCGATCATCTTGTCGAGGTTGAGTTGCCCGTACGTCGCGATCCCGATGGCCGCGAACCCCGACACGAGGTTCCCGAGCGTGATGAGTGACGGCAGGACGCCGACCCGGATCTTCATTCGAGCGTCCCCATGATGGTCTTGCCCGCGCGGACCGCGCCCCCGAGCTTGACCTTGATGGTGAAGTTCGCCGACTTCGGGATGAAGAGCTCGGTCCGCGAGCCGAACTTGATCATGCCGAACTGCTGGCCGCGCTCGACCACGTCGCCCTCTCTGAGGTCGCAGACGATTCGGCGCGCGATCTGGCCCGCGATCTGCTTCACGGCGACCTTGGTCCCCGTGCCCGCCGCGTTCGCGAGGCCGATGAAGTTCGATTCGTTCTTCGCCGAGCAGTGCTTCGCCTTCAGGGCGCTGAAGAACTGCCCGCGCTTGTACTTCAGTTTCTCGACCGTGCCGGAGCATGGGACGCGGTTGATGTGGCAGTCGAAGATCGAGAGAAAAATGCCGACGCGCGTCGCCTTCTCGCCGAGGAAGTCCGGTTCGTCCACCTCGCCGATGTCGTAGATGACGCCGTCGGCGGGCGCGACGAGCCGGTGTTCGCCCTTCGGCAGGACACGTTTCGGGTCGCGGAAAAAGGCGAGCACCCAGATGAAGGTCAGGACGAACGGCAGGGAGACCAGCAGGGCCAGCGGCTTGTTGGGGATGTAGCGGAGCGTCAGGAACAGGACGACGATCATGAGCGCGGCGGCGACCGAGCCGAAGATTGCGGCCTCGCGCGTGCCGTATTTTGTCAGCCGCATCTGCCTGCCTCACAGCGGGGGACGATTCCTGACGGGCTGATTATACCCCCGTGTTCCCTCTCACGCAAGGCGGAGGGGCTTGCTTGCCCGCGGTCTCCGCTTGCCGCGCGGCGAAATTGGTGGGTCGTCGCTCCAATAAAGTGGCGCGGGGGCGGGGGCGGCCTGTATAATTTCATGCAAGTCGAACGGGCTGATGCCGCGCCTGGCTCTGTTGGAGGGACCGGCCGTGTCACTTCTTGAGATGCCATCCGAAACATTGACGAAGGTTCTTCTCGAAGGCGCGATTCTGGCCGGGATGGCGATGTGCTTCTTCGGCATCCGGCTGTTTCGCATCGCCCTCGGTTTCGCAGGTTTTCTCGCGGGCGGACTGATCGCGGCATATCTCGCGTGGCGGTGGACGGCGGCGCCGGAGGTGGTGCGCGGCGCGGTGACGTTCGCGGACATCCTGACGCGGATGTCGCAGGCGGACAACCAGACGGTGCTCTTGGTCTGGGCCGCGGCGGGCGGCATCGCGGGCGCGATCGTGTCGGTCATGATGCACTGGGTCGGCGTGTTCGTCCTGGGCGCGTGGTTGGGTACGATGCTCGCGCAGACGGCGATGGCCGGGACGCCGGCTCAGTCGTATTACATCGTTTATGCTATCCTGGCGCTTATCGGCGGGATACTGGCGCTTGTGCTCCGCCGGGTGATCGTGATCGTGTCGACGGCGTTCAACGGCGCGGTCGGCGCGATGTTCGGCATCTATGCGTTGCTGAAGCACTTGTCGCCGCAGAAGGGGGTGGAGCAGTTGCAGGCGGGCGGGGGCGATGCGTGGGTCGTGCTCGGGTGCGTGGTCGTGCTGGCCGCGATCGGCGGCTACGTGCAGTTCGCGACGATGCCGAAGGCGAAGGCGAAAGAGGCGCTGTCCGGGAAGGGCAAGTCGGACAAGAAGGGGAGCTGAGCGGCGGGCGGCGGGTGTGTGGGGCGGCTCTGGTTTCCCCCGTGTCCGGCAGGCCCGTGAGCGCGGCCGCGGCCGGGGCTTCAGGAAAAGACAATCGAGGTCGTCGAGCAGGTGCGCGAATAACTGTCCGCGCCCATTGCATTCCCGCCGTGCGGCGCTACAATCCCGGTCGATGAAACTCAACATCATCTACATTACGACGAAGGACCGCGACGAGGCGCGCCGGATCGGCCGGGCGCTCGTCGAGGCGCGGCTCGCCGCGTGCGCCAACGTCATCGACGGCCTGAGCTCGCTCTACTGGTGGGAGGGCGCGGTGCAGGACGAGGCGGAGGCCCTGCTCATCGCCAAGACCAGGGAATCGCTTGTGCCGGAACTCGTCGAGAAGGTGAAGGAGCTCCACAGCTATTCGTGCCCGTGCATCGTTTCGCTTCCGATACTCGACGGCAACCCGGGATTCCTCAAGTGGATAAACGACGAGACAAGATGAAGGCCGCGATGTTCTACGGGCCGAAGGACGTGCGGCTTGAAGAGGTGGATATTCCGCGGATCGGGCACGGCGGGGTGCTGGTCAAGGTGGAGGCCGCTCTGACCTGCGGCACCGACCGCAAGATGTTCCTGCGCGGCCATCCGCTGTTCGAGCCGCCGTTCGTGTTCGGGCATGAGTTCGCGGGGACGGTCGCCGAGGTGGGGGAGGGCGTCGAGGGCTTCCGGCCGGGGATGCGCGTGGTCGCGGCGAACTCGGCGCCGTGTGGGCGGTGCTTCTACTGCGGCCGCGGCGCGCAGAGCATGTGCGAGAACCTGTACGTCCGCCTGAGCGGCGCGTTCGCCGAGTTTGCCGACATACCGGAAGTGATCGTCGGGAACAACCTGCTCGAGATTCCGGCGGGCGTGTCGTTCCGGGACGCGGCCCTGACCGAGCCGCTGGCGTGCGTCGTGCACGGGATCGAGCGTTCGGGAATGCGGCTGGGCGACACGGTCGTGGTGAACGGGGCGGGGCCGATCGGGCTGATGTTCGTGCGGCTGGCCTCGCTCAAGGCCGCGCGCGTCATCGTCACGGACGTCCGCGACGACCGCCTCGCGCGGGCGAAGCGGCTCGGGGCCGAGACGGTCGTCAACGTGTCGGCCATCAAGAACCCCGCGGACGAGATTCGCGGGATGTGCAACGGCGGGCGCGGGGCCGACGTCGCCATCGAGGCGGTTGGCCTGCCCGAGACGTGGGAAAGCACGGTCCGGATGGTCAGGAAGGGCGGCATCGCGAATCTTTTCGGCGGCTGTGCGTCCGGCACGAAGATCACGGTGGACACGTCGCTCGTCCACTACTCCGAGGTGCAGCTTCGCGGCGTCTTCCACCTGACGCCGAAGACGGTACGGAGCGCGCTCGACCTTATCTCGCAGGGCGTCGTGACCTCGGACGAGTTCGTCACCGGCGAGCTTCCGCTGGAGCGGCTGGACGAGATTCTCGAGACGCTGGTGAGCCACGACAACGTGAAGACGGCGATCACGATCTAGATGTTGAGGGGCTTGTGAAGAGCGCGTGCCCCGGATAGGATAACGAAACAAATGCCGGCGGAGAGCGGGATGGAACGGCCGAGCTGGGACGAGTATTTCCTGAGGATCACGCGGCAGGTGGCCGAACGGTCCACATGCCTCCGCCGGCACGTCGGCGCCATCCTGGTGCGTGACAAGCGCATTCTCGGCACGGGCTACAACGGTGCGCCGCGCGGGCTCAGACACTGCGCCGACGTCGGTTGCCTGCGGCAACAGAAGAACGTGCCAGCGGGCGAGCGGCACGAGTTGTGTCGCGGGCTGCACGCGGAGATGAACGTGTTTCTCCAGGCGGCAAGTTTCGGCGTATCGACCTCGGACTCGACACTGTACGCCACGGTCTACCCCTGCTCGCTCTGCGCGAAAATGGCCATCAATGCGGGCGTGAAGCGGATTGTGACGACGGCCGACTACCCCGACGAACTGGCGAAAGAGATTCTCGTGGAGGCCGGGGTCGAGGTGGATGTCATAACAGATGCCACAGTCAGTGGTTAAGGTTTGCGGCATGCTCTGGCAGCGAGTTTTCTGCGAAATTCGACGAAAATAATTTGCCAACAGCAGATAGTGTGGTATAATGCCTCCACCACAAGATGTGGGGTTTGCGGCTCTAAAACACACTATATGACGCCTCGTATGTTCTTGGCCATATCAGCCAACGGGGGCGGATTGGCGTCGGTGGTGAAAGCGGCGAACGTAACATCTGTGAACAGTAATGATTATGAAAATGAAGCTCTTGAGGACGTAGGTTCCGGTGATTTGTCCTTTCTGCAAGACTGACAGCGACAAGGTGGTCGATTCCCGTCCCGCCGACGACGGGTTTGCCGTTCGCCGGCGGCGCGAGTGCCTTGCGTGCGGCAAGCGCTACACCACGTACGAGCGGGTCGGCGAGGTGCCTCTGCGTGTTATCAAGAAGGACGGCTCGCGGGTGCCTTTCGACCGGGCCAAGCTGCTCGCCGGGATACTGAAGGCGTGCGAAAAGCGCCCGGTGCCGACGAACGTGCTCGAAAGAATCATCGACGGGGTCGAATTCGAGGCCTGCAAGATGGCTGACAACGAGATCCCGTCGCGCAGCATAGGTGAAATGGTCATGGCCGGACTCAGGGATATCGACCACGTCGCTTATGTCAGGTTTGCATCGGTCTACAGGGACTTCAAGGACGTCAACCAGTTTCTTGATGAGCTCAGGCCGTTGCTTCAGAAGGCGCAGACCAGGGAGGGATAAGAGGAGGGATGGATTCTATGGGACAGCTCCAGACAGTCGTGAAACGGGACGGGAGGGTGGCTTCCTTCGACAACTCCAAGATAGCCGACGCCATTTTCCAGGCCGCCACCGCGGTCGGCGGTGAGGACCGGCAGACGGCCGCGGACCTTGCGGAAATCGTCACGGTCTTTCTCGAAAACAACTACGACAACGCCCATCCGCCGGGCATCGAGGACATTCAGGACCTCGTCGAAAAGACACTCATCGAAACGGGCCACGCCAAGACCGCCAAGGCCTACATCCTGTACCGCGAACGGCGGGCGCGGCTCCGGGACATGCTCCGCGTGAGGAAGCCGGTCCGCGCCGACCGCAGCACGACCGACATCTCCCTCTTGGTCGATGCGGGCTCGCGGGATGAACTGTTCAGTTGGGACAGGCAGAAGATCGCCGAGGCGCTGATGAAGGAAGCCGAGCTCGACGAGACCATAGCGCACCAGATCGCCAGCGCCATCGAGAAGAAGGTGTTCAACGCCGGCATGCGCCGTATCTCGACCACGCTGGTCCGCGAGCTCGTCGATAACGAGCTCTTCGAACGCGGGTACGAGTGCTCCCTCCGGCGCCAGTCGATGATCGGCATGCCCAAGTTCGACCTCGACCAGCTTATCTTTTCGAAGAGCAACGAGAACAGCAACATCACCGCCAACAACCCGGAAGCGATCAACCTGACGATAGCCGAGCACGTCCTGAAGCAATTCGCCCTCGAGAACGTCTTCTCCGAGGACGTGGCCGAGGCCCACCGGCAGGGCAAGGTGCACGTCCATGACCTCGGTTATCCGACCCGCGTCTACTGCTCGTCGCACTCGCTCGAGTACCTGAAGAAATACGGACTGGCCCTCGACAACCTCGACACATCGTCGGCCCCTGCCAAGCACGCCCGCACGCTCACCGGCCACCTCAACACGTTTCTGGCCTCGATGCAGGCGTACTACGCCGGGGCGCTCGGCGTCGGGTACATCAACGTACTGTATGCGCCGTACCTCGACGGGATGAGCGACGAGCAGTTGCTCCAGGAAGCCCAGCACCTGATATTCTCCGGCTCCCAGAGCGCGTTCTCGCGCGGCGGCCAGACCCTCTTCCTCGACTTCAACATCCACACCGGTGTCCCCGGTTACATGAAGAACATCGAGGCGATCGGCCCCGGCGGCAAGCCGACCGGCAAGACGTACGGCGAATATGCGGAAGTGGCGATGAAGTTCACCAAGGCAATGCTCGATGTGTGGCGCTCCGGAGATTCGAACGGCCACATCTTCGCCTTCCCCAAGTGCGACTTCCACGTCACCGACGAGACCTTCACCGACCCGAGGCAGTACGAGCTCTTCCGCTATGCCTGCCAGGTGGCGAGCGAGAACGGGACTCCGTACTTCGTCTTCGACCGTGACGAGGTGACGCTGAGCGCGTGCTGCCGCCTCCGCACGAAGATCGAGGACAACTACATGCTCCGTCACATCGAGAGCATGCGGTTCTGCGGGTTCCAGAACGTGACGCTCAACCTGCCGCAGGCGGCCTACCGCGCGGGCTACGGCAACATTGACGCCCTGCTGGCTGAGATCGAGTCTGTGATGAAGATAGCGATACAGGCGCACGTCGAGAAACGGAAGTTCATCGCACAGATGATGGCCGCGCCCAGCATGCCGCTATGGCAGGTCGGCAAGACCGCGTGCGACGGTCGGCCCTACATCGACCTCGACGCCTGCACCTACATCATGGGCCTCATCGGGCTGAACGAATGTCTCAAATACATGACCGGTCGTGAGTTGCACGAAGGCGAGGACACGGTGAGGCTCGGGCTCAAGATAATCGCCTTCATGCACCTCAAGGCCAAAGAACTCGGCAAGCAGCACGGCATGAAGATCACGCTCGAAGAGTCGCCGGCAGAAAGCGCCGCGCGGCGGCTTGCCAAGATCGACCTCCGTAACTTCCCGTGTGCGCGCGACTACGTCCGCGGGAACATCGAGGACGACGAATATTATTACACCAACAGCATCCATCTCCGCGCAGACGCGCCCGTGGACATGCTCACCCGCATCCAACTGCAGAGCAAGTTTCACCCGCTGATAGAATCGGGCGCCATCATCCACGCGTTCGTCGGCGAAAAGCTCCCCTCGGCCGACAGCATCGCGAACCTCGTGCGGAAGACCTTCTACAAGACACAGACGGCCCAGCTCACGATCTCGCCCGAGTTCACGATCTGCCGGCCCTGCCAGAACATGTCCGTCGGCTTGTCCGAGACCTGCCCGGCCTGCGGCTCGACCGAGGTGTATGGCATAACGCGGATAGTTGGATACTTCAGCCGCATCAGCAACTGGAACAAGTCCAAGCTCGGAGAGCTCCGAGACAGGCACCGGGGCGATTACGTCCCGCAGGAGGCGGCCGACGTCGAAATGGCGGGGGCCGCGGGGTAGGCCCGCAAAGGGAAACCGGTTTGTTAGTCGAGCGAATCTGAACGGAGGGAACAGCGCATGGCGGGAAAGAAGATCATCATCTTCGGCAAGGAAGGGTGCGCGAAGTGCCAGACCACCAAGAACAAGGTGGGACACTACGTCAACAAGTGGGGGCTCGACGGCGAGGTTCCCGTCGTGTTCATGGACATGAACAGCGTCGACGGGCTGACCGAGGGGTCCTTCCGCGACGTCTGGCAAATCCCGACGACGATTGTCGAGCAGAGCGACAGCACGATCGCCCGGTGGGACGGCGAAGTCCCCAAGAGCGATTCACTGCGAACGTTTCTTACCGCCTGACGCCAGAAACATCGACGCGAACGACGAGGAGCCCCGTCCAGGGGCGCCGGGATGCTTCGCCGCGAACTTCTCGGGGAGCACGTGCCTATCATGCTAGTGTGCCAGAATGTCCGGCGCGAAACATTTGAAACGGCAGAACGGGCACCAAGTGCCATAATGGCATCTCAGCGTCTGCGTTGACAGTGGCGTAGTTTGTCGCCTATTCCATGTTTTTCCGCACCAGCGCCATCCCTAACACTCGATTCGTCAAGGGGTTCGGTATGTGGTCGTATTTGCGGCCAAAATCGGGGCACTTGTGGAACAGATTTTGCTGTAACAAAAACTGGATTTACGGGTCTACTACTGTGGGGAACCTCGTGTGGGCATCGGTTCCCCGGTAAGTGTGAGACCTTGGCTCTTTGCCAGCAAATCCCTTCATCTTCCCGGGCCGGCTCCGCCGGCCCGGGACCCCTCTTTCGGGGCTGGCAAAAGCGAAGATGTCCTGACATGAGAGAACTGGTCGGACAAACGGGAGGCGAGAGAACTCGCGGGGGTGCGAGGACTTCGGGGCGGCTCATCTGGAAGTTCGCCGTCCTTGAGCCCAGCGCCGCAACAGTGTCAGTAAGGCCGCGCGGGTTCTGCTCTGTTGAAAGGAGCAACGCACATGGCCATCCGAAGCATCAAGACCGATAAAAAATGGCTCACGTGCCTGCGTTGCGGCAGGCGCATTTACACCGACATATATCATCGCCTGTGCCGGCGGTGCACGATGCGAAACGAGGCAGTGAGCCATCGGACAGGTCGGCTTTCCAGGGAAATCGCGTCGTTGATTCGGCGTGGCGGATTTGACGATATCTGGTGAGACGCCAGGCTCCATGACCGTCCGCGCGGAACTTCGGGGCAGACGTCTTGTTCCAGGAGGACAGGGACCTTGAGGACCAGAAGAACCACTTTCGGAATCGGCGCGGTGGCCGTGGCCGCGATGTTGTGGATAAACGCGGCCGTGGCGGCGGACCAGCAGGCGGCAGACAAGGAGGTGCTTCGCGCCCTTAGCCGCGCGATATCGAACGTGGCCGCCGAGGCCAGGCCGGCCGTTGTCAGCATATACACGACCAGGGTGGTCAAGCTCCGCACCCCCGGCACGCTCGAGCTTCCACCGATGTTCGAGGAGTTTTTCGGCAGAAAGCTTCCGCGAGAAATGATGCCGCAACAGCGGGAGTTCCGCCGCCGGGGTCTCGGGTCGGGGTTCATCATCGACGCTGAGAAAGGGTACATCCTCACCAACAACCACGTCATTGACGGCGCCGATGACATACGCGTGCGGCTGTCGGACAAGCAGGAGGTGGCCGGCAAGGTGATCGGCGCCGACGAAAAGACGGACCTCGCCGTGCTCCAGATCGACGCGAAGGACCTGCACGCCCTCCCGCTCGGCGACTCGGACGGGCTGGAGGTCGGCGAGTTCGTCGTCGCCATCGGTTGCCCGTTCGGGCTACGCGAGACCGTCAGCTGCGGCATCGTCTCTGCCACGGGGCGGTCCGGGCTCGGCATCGAGGACTACGAGGACTTCATCCAGACCGACGCCGCAATCAACGTCGGCAACTCCGGCGGGCCGCTTCTCAACGTCGACGGCGAGGTCGTCGGCGTCAACACCGCCATATTCTCGCGCACCGGCGGCTCAGTCGGCGTCGGATTCGCCATCCCCGTCAACATGGCCAGGGATGTGATCGCACAGCTCGTGGAAACCGGCAAGGTGACCCGCGGGTTCCTCGGCGTCATGATCCAGGACCTCACGCCGGACCTTGCGAAGAAGCTGGACGTGAAGGAGGCCGAGGGCGTGGTCGTCTCGCAGGTCAACGCCGGCACGCCCGCGGCGGACGCGGGGATCGAGCCGGGCGACGTCATCGTCGAGTACGGCGGCGACAGCGTCGCTGGAGTGGCGAAGCTTCGCGCGAAGGTCGCCGCCACGCGGCCCGGGTCCGAGGCGGAAATCGTAGTCGTCCGCGGCGGCCAACGAAAGACGCTCACGGTCAAGGTCGCCGAGCTGACCGAGAGCGCGCTGGCCGCAGTCCGCGGCGGCGGCTCGGCCGAGTCGCTCGGGCTGAGTGTGCAGGACCTGACCCCTGATATAGCCCGGAACCTGGGCATCAGGGCCGCGGGCGGCGTGGCAGTGACGGCCGTCGACGAAGCCGGGCCCGCGGCCGCCGAGGGCATCCAGGCGGGCGACGTCATCCTCGAAGTGAACCGACGGCCCGTCCGGAACGTCCATGAGTTCCAGGCGGCGCTTGCGAAGGCCGACCCGAAGGACGGCGTCCTCCTGCTCCTCGCCAACCGGAGCGGCCACAGGTTTGTCGTGGTGCGGCCGCAGGACGAGGAATAGCGTCACGGATGAAACGCGATAATCGGACCGCGCCCGGTGTAGGGCGGGGTTCGCGGGGTGATCTGGCCGGGATCACCCCGATTTTTTTTGTGGGGCGAATCCGCCGTATCGGACCGCCTTGCGGCGCGCCTTGTGGCCAGCGCCCTTGATTGTGAGCGTGCCGGTGATAGAATGCTACGGTGCGAAGTGTGAGGCGCCGTTCTCGAGACGATCAGGTTGATACGAAAAGCACGGCTGAGCGACGTCCGGAGCATGCAGGTTCTCGTCAATTCGTTCGCGAACCGCGGACACATGTTGCCGCTCTCGCTGAGCGTTCTCTATGACGACATCCGCAACTTCACCGTCGCCTGCGACGGCGGGGCCCCCGGGGCCGGTGTGCTCGGGTGCTGTGCACTGCGGATATACTGGGAGGACCTCGCCGAGATCCGGTCGCTGGCCGTCGCCGAAGAGGCGCACGGATGCGGGACGGGGCGCCGTCTCGTGCTGGCCTGTCTCGACGAGGCCCGTGAGCTCGGCGTTTCGCGCGTCTTTGCCCTGACCGCTATTCCGGAGTTCTTCGGCAAGCTCGGCTTCCGGCTGGTCGAGAAAGCCGAGTTGCCGCACAAGGTGTGGTACGACTGCGTGAGATGTCCGAAGTTTCCGGACTGTGACGAGGCGCCGGTCGTCATCGACCTCTAGTTGCCGGGAGACCACGGCCGTGGCGAAAGGACGTACCAAACGGTTCTTTGTGACGGGGTTGGCGACACTGCTCCCGACGCTTCTCACCGTGTACCTGCTCTACGTAGTGGTCGTCGCCATTCACCAGCGCGTCGGCAGCAAGTTCAACGAAATCTTCAACATCCCGGAGGACAGTTGGCAGATTTTCCTGGGCGACGCGATCGCGCTCGTACTGCTTTTCGGGATCATATGGCTGGCCGGGTTCATGGTCGCGACGTACATCGGCAAGGCGCTCTTCCGGCGGCTGGATCGCGTGTACCGGCGCATCCCGCTCATCCGCGTCGTCTACCCGGCCCTGAAGCAGGTGAGCGATTTCTTCCTGGCGAGGCGGAGTGTTCGCTTCAGCCGCGTGGTTGCCATCGAGTATCCGCGCCGCGGCATCTTTTCCCTCGCATTTGTCACCGGCGACGGCCTGAGCCAGATCACGGCCGAGAACGGTGAGCAGTTGATGACGGTGTTCGTCCCAAGCTCCCCGACGCCCATCACCGGCTACACCGTCTTCATCCGCCGCAGTGAAGTCATCTCGCTCAACCTCTCGGTCGACGAGGCCATCAAGCTCGTCGTGTCCGCAGGGGTCATCGTTCCCGACCGCGAGAAACTGCACGCGCTCGATTCGCTTGGGGAGGACGAAGGCGAGGCCGCGCCCGCCCCTGAGAAGCACGCTTTGGAGGGCTGATCATGGCAAAGAGAAAGGCCGGCGTCGACCGGCGCACGAAGGAAACACAGGTTCACGTCGATCTCGGGCTTGACGGCCCCGGCGAGCGCCGGATCCGGTCCGGCATCGGGTTCCTCGACCACATGCTCGACCTCCTCGGCAAGCACGGCCGGCTTGACCTTACGGTCGAGGCCGACGGGGACACGCAGGTCGACGACCATCACACGGCCGAGGACATCGGTATCGCGCTCGGCCAGGCCATCGACAAGGCCCTCGGCGACCGGGCCGGCATCGCCCGGTTCGGCCAGGCGGCTGTTCCGATGGACGAGGCGCTCGCCGAAGTCGCGCTCGATCTCAGCGGCCGCGGCCTGCTCGTCTTCAACGCGGATTTCGCGCAGGAGAAGATCGGCTCCTACGACGTGGGCCTCACTCGCGAGTTCCTGCAGGCGCTTGCCTCGAACGCCAGGATGACGCTCCACGTGCGTGCCCCATACGGTCAGGACGGCCATCACATGACCGAGGCGATGTTCAAGGCATTGGCCCGCGCCTTCGCACAGGCCGCGGCGTTCGATCCCGGTGTGCGGGGAATCCCCTCGACCAAGGGATCGCTCTGACGGACACTCTGCCCCTCACGGGGCGCTCCGTGTTGCCCTCACGCAACACGGACGGCGTCTCGCGTCTTTTTTTTGCACCATTTGTCTTTACAAAAAGCAACATGAGGGGTATATTTACCCTCACATGAGCCGAAAATACAACTAGGTCACTCTCGCGGAGGTCACGCGATGGGCAAGAAGTCCGCCCGCCGCAAGGACGCTGAGAACGGCAAGAGCAAGGCGCCTGCCGCCGGGGCCGCCGTCGAGACCCGCGAGCTCGAAAAGTTGCAGACACAAAAGGAGCAACTGAGCGAGCGACTGGCTCGGGATCCCTCGACCACCGCCGACCTCGCCGCCGACGCGGGGACCAACGAACTGCTCAAGTCGATGCTTGCCCGGTGCATGAAACTCTTCAACTGCCGGTCCGGCTCCATACTGCTCTTCAACCCGAATACAGAGGAGCTGGAGCTGGCCGTCGCAGAGGGCCCGATGCGAGAGGCCCTGCTCGGGACGCACCAGCTCATCGGGACCGGTATCGCCGGCGCCGTGGCCGAGAAGCAGGAAGGCATTTTTGTCGAGGACATCGAGAAATCGAAGCTGTTTGAGAAGCGTGACTCCGAGCGCTATGAAACGAACTCCTTCGCGTGCGTACCGGTGGTCTACCACGGCGAGCTCCTCGGCGTGCTGAACCTGAGCGACAAGGAATCCGGCGAGCCGTTCGGCGAGGCCGACGTCGGTCGCATGCTCGCCATCGCGGGCGGGTCCGCCGGCACACTGCGCCAGTCCCTCCAGCAGGAGAAGCTCCGAAGCTTCAACATCGAGCTCCACCGCCGGCTCGATGCCGCCATCCAGCGTCTCCAGGACGCCAACCAGGAGCTTGCGAAGCTCCAGCACTTCAACGAGAGCATCCTCACCGGCATCGCCCTCGGGCTCGTTGCGTTCGACGACAAGTATCACGTCACGTTCTTCAACAAACGGGTGTGCGAAGTCCTGCGGCTGGGGACCCCCGATGACATGGACGCGAGTTTCGGGAACCTCGACATCAACTGCGACGGCATGGGCTGGAAAGAGGTTCTCAAGACGGTCGTCGAGGAGGGCCGGCAGGTCAACTGTCCTGCCGCCGAGTACGCCGCCCGGGACAAGGGCAATGGAAAGACAGCGGAGTGGACGTTGAGCGTCTCGGCCGCTCCGCTCAAGGACGCCCGCCACCGGGTCACCGGCGGCGTTGTCGTCATAGAAGACGTCACCGAGCGCGTCAAGATGGAAAAACGGCTGTCTGCGTCCGAGCGCCACGCGGTCATCGGCAAGCTCGCCGCCCGCGTCGCCCACGAGCTCAACAACCCGCTCGACGGTATCCTCCGGTTCATCAACCTTTCGATCGCGATGAAGGACGAGGATGACCAGACGCGCGACTACCTCGTCGAGTGCAAGAAGGGCCTCGAACGTATGGTCGGGATCGTGAGCAGTCTGCTCGAATTCTCGCGCAGCACGTACCCCACCCACCATGATACCGTTCTCAACGACGTGATCAGAGAGGCCGTCCGCACACTGCGGCACCGCGCAGACCAGCAGCAGATCAAGGTGGTGTTCGACCTCGAAGACAACCTGCCGCAGACGAAATGCGGCGAGCTTGTCCAGGTATTCCTCAACTTGACCAAGAACGCGTACGACGCGATGAAACAAGGCGGCACGTTCAAGGTCGTCACCCGCCGTGACGGTGACAGCCAGGTGCGAGTCTCGCTCTCCGACTCCGGATGCGGCATACCGCAGGACATAGTCCACCGCATATTCGATCCGTTCTTCACGACCAAGGGCCCGAGTGAGGGCACCGGCCTCGGCCTGGCCATCTGCTACGACATAGTGGAGAAGCACGGCGGCAAGATCGCGGTCGAGAGTGAAGAAGGAAAAGGAACCACGTTCATCATCACTTTGCCGGTCGAATGACCAGGGAGGGTACAATGGCGAAACAAAGAGGCGCGTCTGAAGTCAAGCGCGGAAACGTGCTCGTCGTAGACGACGACCTGATCGAGTGCCGGTCGTTGTCCGAGTTTCTCAAACTCGACGGCTACCAGGTTGATTCGGCCACCAGCGGGCACGACGCGCTCGAAAAGCTCGCCGGGGCAGCTTTCGACATCGTTCTCACCGACGTCAACATGCCCGAAGTCACGGGGTTCGACCTCCTGAGCGAGGTCAACGAAAAATACCCCGACACCGCCGTCATACTTATCACGGGATACGGGCAGATCGAGGGCGCCGTCCGCGCCATCAAGGAGGGCGCGTACGATTACATTACCAAGCCGCTCATCGACGACGGCGTGAAGATGATCATCAGCCGCGCGCTCGAACAGCAACAGCTCAAGCGCGAGAACATCCAGCTCAAGAAGCAGCTCGGGCTCCTCGTCGGCGGCGACATCATCGGTCGCGACCACCAGATGAGGAAGATCCTCGACGTCGTCGAGTCCGTCGCCGACTCGCGGGCGACCGTGATGCTCACCGGCGAAAGCGGCGTGGGAAAGACCCTGGTCGCAAGGACCATCCACACGCAGTCGCCGAGAAAAAACAACCCCTTCATCGAGGTCTCCTGCGGCTCCCTGCCCGAGTCGCTCCTCGAATCCGAGCTCTTTGGTCACGCGAAGGGCTCGTTCACCGGCGCCGTCGCCGACAAGGAAGGCAAGTTCCAGGTCGCCCACGGCGGCACCATCTTCCTCGACGAAATAGGCGACGCACCGCTGTCGATGCAGATCAAACTGCTCCGGGTGATTCAGGACAGGGTCTTCGAGCGCGTCGGCGACAACAAGACGATACAGGCCGACGTCCGCCTCGTCGTTGCGACCAACAAGAACCTCGAGGAGGAAGTGAAGGCCGGGCGGTTCCGCGAGGACCTCTTCTACCGCATCAAGGTTGTCTCGATCCACATCCCGCCGTTGCGTGAACGGCTCGGCGACCTCCGGCTTCTTGCCGAGCATTTCCTCAAAAAGTACGCGCTGGAAAACGGCAAGGAAATCATCGGCCTGTCCGAAGATGCCCTCCGGACCATGCAGACGCACAACTGGCCCGGCAACGTGCGCGAGCTCGAGAACGTGATCGAGCGGGCCGTCATTCTCTGCCGCACGAATGAGATCATGCCCGAAGACCTGCCGTTCAGCGCATCCGCTGCGCCTGCGCCCGGGGCCGCGTCCAAAGTTGCCGACCCGAACGTCGTCCTGCCCCTCAAAGAGGCGCTCGAGGCCCCGGAAAAGGAGATACTGCGCCGGGCTCTCGAGTCATGCAACTGGTCGCGCGCCAGGGCCGCGAAGACACTCGACATCAACCGCAGCACGCTCTTCAAGAAAATGAAGAAGTTCGGTCTCGAACCGCCCGAAGGCGTGGCTGATGACGATGAGTAGCGTCAACGCGAGACACCCGTCCTCGCTCGCGGCCGGCCGGGCGCTTTACGCATTGGCCGCCGCCATACTGCTTCTGGGTTGCGCGGCCGCCGTCTTCTTCGCAATGCGGCCCGCTCCCGCCGCGCGGGCCTGCCTTAAAGGGGAACGTCTTCTCGACGACGGGCGGAACGACCGCGCCGCCGTGGAGTTCGAGCACGCCATAGAACTCGACCCCGAGCTGATGGCCGCCTGGCGCGGCCTCCTCAAAGCCAGCCCGACCACCCGCGTGTGCCACCGGCTTGCCCGGAACTTCCCGGAACTCTTCGACGACGACCAGCCCGTCGCGGATCCCGAACTGCTTGTCCGCGGCGCCGGCTGGGACACCGCACACTGGCCGGATATCCATGCCGCGTATGAGAAGGCCCTGCTCGCCGTCCCGGACGATGCGGCCGACCCCGAAGCCGCGGTCCTGCGCCTGGACTACGCCGGCCGCAGGGAGATTGCCGCCGCCTGGGACGAGGCCCGACAAATCAAGGCGGACCTCCAGACGATGCCCCAAAGGCCGCTTCCCGCGGGCGCGTTGGCGCCGTTCGCCGTGTACGACCTGAAACAGGCCCAAAGGGTTATCGTCGACTCGGTCGGCCATTTCGACCGGGCGACCGACTGGAGCGGCCTGCTCACCCGGATCAATGCCACGATCAAGGCCTGCGAAGGCGGCCGCGCGAAACTGGACCAGGTGCTCGAAATCGAGCCGCTCTTCCTCCCGACCAACCTGACGTTCGCGTACGTCGATGTCGGCATCGGGGATTTCGCCGCCGCGGCCGAGCGTTGCCGGAGACTGCTTGACGCCGCTCCGGCCGGAGGCCTCGGCCCCGGCGAGACGCGCCTCAGGTATTGCCGAGCCCGCGCACTCGAACTGGCCGGACGGTATGCCGAGGCCGCCGCAGAGATCCGGCGGATTCTTGAGCACAAGCCGCAGGACCGGCCCGCCACGCTTCGCCTCGCGGGCCTCTTCCTCAAGCTCGGCAGGGGCGCGGAGGCCGAGGCCGTTGCGGATGAAATCATGGTGGAGCACGAGTTCGACGTACTGGCGAACAAGGTCAAAGGTGTGGCCTGCCTGCGGCGCGGCAAATACGAGGAAGCGGTCACCCACCTGAGAACCGTGGTCTCCCAATCCCGGTTCTACGACGCCGATGTCCGCTATCACCTGGCCATGGCGCAAAAGGGCGCCGGCAGCTATAACCTCGCGGCGCGCGAGTTCGGCGATATCGCGTCCCGGACCGCAGACCCCGGCTGGCCGCTGGCAGCGGCCGCCGCATGCCTGCTCGCCGCCCAGGACGGCGACGGCGCCGCCAAGGCGGCCGACGCGCTCCTGCGGAGCGCCCCCCTGCTCACGAAGGACCCCAAACTCCGCGACTATGCCTTGCGCTTCAAGCTCGCCGCGGCCGCGATGAGGGGCGGCGGGGCGCTCGACATTCCCTCGGCCCGGGACCTCGTCCGCAACTCCGCCGACAAGGCCCGAATCAACTACCTGATAGCGGGCGTGTGGGCCGCGCGCGCATACACCGCGGCCGACGCCGACGTACCCATCAGCGCCGAACAGCTCGACTTCTTCAGGCAGGCGGCGCCGGACGAGCCGTCCGCAAAGTACGCCCTCGCGTTCCTGCTTGCCGCCACCGGCCGCACGGACGAAGCGCGAGCCGTGCTCGAAGACCTTGCGACGACCGCGCCGGACAACCTGCTCGCCACGTTCCACCTTGCCCGGCTTTACCTGCTCGAGGGCCAGACCGAATTGGCCGCGCGCCTGCTCGAGAACAACAAGCACGCGGCCGGCCCGCCCGAAGCGGCCCGCGTCCTCCTGCTCATCGATGCGCTACAGGGTGTGACCGTGGTGGATCAGCCGGCCGGCGGCGGCGACCCGGAAAAGAGCGAGATCATCGGTCCGCACCTCGCGTTTTTTGCCGCCACGGCGCACGATGACCCGGCCGCGTACGCGCGGCTCATCGTCCTGCTCGATCCGGTGGACGAGTTCGCAGACGACGTGCTCCGGCTCGTGTATCCCGGCATCCGGGCCGAGGGGCCGGACGGGGTGGCCTCCGCCGCCCGCGCGGACGGCCGCGTCAGACAACTCATCCAGCGCGGCCTGGCCGGATACCTGGCGCGCCAGAACGGGCTCTATCGCCTCGCCGTAGGAAGTTTCTGGAGCGACGCGCCCTCCGATTTGCGGGGATGAGACAGGTGGGTACAGGCATGACGGAACGCAGTGTGAAACACGGCTCGCGGCTGGCCCTGGCGCAAGCGGCGGCCCTCGTGTGCGCGGCGGCTCTCGCGGCCGGCTGCGGCCCGTCGGGCTCACTCGAACGGGCTCGCGCCGAGATGGATCAGCGGCGGCTCTACACCGCGATCAAGACGCTGACCGAGGTTATCGGCCGTGAGCCCGAGAACGTTGACGCCCTGGTCGCGCGCGGGCAGTGCTATCTCAAGCTGATGCGGTACGACGCGGCGCGGTCGGACATGGAACGTGTTCTGAAACTGCGGCCCGGTCTCATCGCGGCTCGGCTCGGCCTCGCCGAGGTGCTCGTCGGGGAACGGAAATACGACGAGGCGCTTGCGGCCGCCGAGATGATCGCAGAGGAATCTCCCGACAGCATCGGGCCATACGCCGTCAACGGGCGGGCCCATCACGCCCTCTTTCAGAGCGCGGCTCGTGACTGCGTCAAGATATTCGAAGACAGAAGAAGGGATTCGCTGGCCGCCGCGGCCGCGGTCGAGATTCGCCTCGGCCGGTTCGGCTCAGCCGAGGAATGTCTGGACCGTTGGTATGCGAGCGACCCGGGCGGCGCGACGCGCTCGGGCCTGAGACAGGCCCTCGACGAGGCCAAGAGGCAGTTCCAGCTCGCGGTCGACAACCTCGCCGTCGCCTGTGGCCAGGCCGCTGGGCGGCCGGGCTCGCCCGACCCCGACACGGTGGTGCTGTTGGCCGCGGTTCTCTATGACCAGGGTGACTACGACCAGGCGGAACGCGTCGCCGACCAGGCCCTCGCACTCAAGGGCGTCAACCGCGTCCAGGCGACCGTTATCAAAGCCGAAGTCCTCGGCGAACGTTCGGCCCGGCTCATGCGGGAGGGAGTCGCGCAGGACGATTCCGGCAAGAGAGCCGAGGCCGTGCGGCTCGGCCGGCAGGCAACGGCCATGCTCGAAAAGATTTTGCGACAGTACCCGTCTGCCGCGGTGGTTCGGGACAAACTGGTGATGCACTACCTCCGCGCCGGCATGCTGGACGAGGCGGAAGACCTGATGCGGCCGGGCGCCGCACAGCCACGCGGCCCGATGACCCACTATTTCCGCGGCCTGGTGCACCTCGCAAAGGGCGAGTTCCGGAGCGCGGCGACGGAACTCCTCACGATACGCGATGTGATGGATAACGATCCGGGCTACCATTTCAACCTCGGCCTCGCGTACTACGGAAACGGGGGCGAGAACGCTTCGATCGCGCTTGCGACCACCGAGTTCCGGCGAGTCACCGAGCTCGCGCCCAACTTCGTGCCCGCGCGGTTCCGGCTGGCCAAACTCTACCTTCGGGGCAAGTGGTACGAGGAAGCGCTCGCGCAGTGCGAACACATCCTGGCCATTCCGGGCCGGCCCGAGCGGCTCAACGCGCCGGTGTACCTCATGCTCAGCGAGGCGAACCGCGGCCTCAACAATTACGACGAGGTCCTGAAGTGGCTCGACCGAGCGGTCGGCGAAGCGCCGTCCGAGGAGGCCCTGATGGTCCAGGCCTTCGTCATGCTCGAACAGGGCATGGCCGACGAACTGATCCAGAAATACGACCCCGACAGTGTGAAGGACACCTCCACCTTCGCATGCATACGCGGCTATGCGTACCTCAAGAAGGGAATGGCGAAACAGGCGATCGACAACTTCAAGAAGGTTCTGATGTTGAACCGCGACTACATCATGGGGTACGTCCATCTGGCCCACGCCTACGAGGTGACGGGGAAGCTCGCCGACGCCGCCGGGCAATACGAATTGGCCATCCAGCGCGTGTCGGACCTGCGGCTCGACGAGACACGATACCCCGACCTGCGATTCAACCTCGCGCTCGTTCGCATCAAGCAAGGCCAGTTCGAGAAGGCGAGGGAACAACTCGAGAAAGTTGTCGAGTTCGGTGAAGGCCCGAGGTACATCCAGGCCCGGCTCCGCCTCGCGAGCATCGACCTGCGCGAGGGCCAGTTGGAGAAGGCGCGGACCGAGGTCGAGCGCGTGATCGTAACCTACAAGGACACGGCCGAGGCGCGTTTCCTCGCGGGCCTGATCTACAGCGCGCTCGCGAGGCGCCCCGACAGGGAGGTTCGCATCGCGATCGCCGAGCGGAAGGGGCCGGGGACCAGCACCGACCGGATCACCGACCGGGAGATCGATGCCGAACGCCGCGTCTACTGGGACCACGCGGCGGAGAACTACGAAAAGGCCATCGACTTTAACCCGCGGTTCAGGTTCTCCTACGACGTCGGCACGATCTACGCGGTGCAGGGCCGGTTCGACAAGATGATCCCCGTCTATCTGCGGGCGCTCGAGGCCGCCCCGCCGGCCGCAAGGCCCGAGATCCTCCGCAACCTCGCGACCGCGTACCAGGGCGCCGGGGATTTCGACAAGGCGGTCGCGACCGCGCGCGAGGCGCTCGACACGATCTCCGCTCTGCCCAAGCCGGACCTGAACGGGGCGTTCCGGGCCCGGTTTGTGCTCGTGAACTGCCTGATCGCCCAGGGCGACTTCGCCGGCGCGCGCACCGCCGTCACCGAGGCCGCCGACATGCTCACCGGATTCCGGACCGCGTACCTGGAGATGATCGACCGTCTGGCCAGGGGCGGCGGCGGGGCCGGGCCGGAACGCGAAGCGCTGGCCGGACAGGCGTACCGGATTGTCGGCAGGGAACTGAACCTGGCCCTCTTGTTCTCGCGCACAGGCGTCGCGTGGCTGCCGTACGCAGAGCAGTCATATCAAAAGGTGCTCCGGTACGACAAGAAGAACATCGTCGCGATGAGTTACCTCGGCGACCTCTACGCCGTGACCGGGCGGCTCGGGGAGGCCGAGGAGATTAACCGGCGCATCCTCGAGCTGTCACCCTGGTTTGCGCCCGCACTTCGCCAGCTTGCCGCGATCGAGGAGGACCGCTCGCGCGCGGCCGCCGAGGCCGAGACCACGCCCGAGGAGCGGCTCAACGCCCAGGCCAAAGCCATCGAGCTCTACGAGGCCGCGATAAAGGCCGAACCTGATTTCTGGGTGCCCCGGCTCGAACTCGCCGCCATCTACCAGCGGGCCGGCGTCAGCGATAAGGCGTTGAAGCTCTACGAGGACGTCATACGGCTGAACCCCACACAGGTCGCGGCCCTCAATGACTATGCCAACCTCTGCGCCGAGGAGAACAGGAACCTCGACAAGGCCATCGAGTACGCCACGAAGGCGAGCGAGTTGAGCCCGCTCAGCGGCGCCGTTGCCGACACGCTCGGCGTCCTCCACACGATACTGGGCGAGCCCGGCGCCGCCGTCGAGCAGCTCGAACGTGCACGGTATCTCCTCCCCGGCAACCCGACGGTAATGTACCACCTCGCCGTCGCCTGCAATAAAAGCGGCAATAAGGAAAGGGCGCTCGTACTGCTCGACGAATTGCTTGCGACCGACGACCAGTTCCCCGAGCGCGACGAGGCCGTCAAGCTGAGGGACACGCTTCGCGGGGAGTGAGGCGCCGGCCGACCCGGCCAGTCGTCAGCGGTGGCTCATGCCTCCGGTCCGGGTCTGCTGATTGTCCTTTATCGTTTTCGCATGGCCGCACCTATTGCCTTCAACTGATCGACATATGGTTGTGGTATCAGGCCGCTCCGTTCGATGGGGACTTCCCAGGTGATGACTCCGCCTTTGCTCGTGACGTGTTTCGTGTAGCCGGTGATGAGTTCGTCCGGAAACCGCGGTTTGCCACTGCCCCAGGATTCGCCAAGATAGCTCAGGATGTGGTACCGCGCCTTGTGTCCGTTCCTCTCGACCCATGGCCCGGGGCACTCCGGCAGAGCGTTCGCGATTTCTCCCGCCGTGTAATCCTCGTGCTTCGTGTGACAGACAACGGGGGTCAGCACGCCGGGGTTGAAGGCGACGAGGCAGTCCGCGTTGCCCGCCTTCAGGGCGGCGGCAAAACTGCGAAAGTTCGGCTCGTCGTCGTGCCGGTACATCTTGTCGGCGAAATAGCACCCGTCGATCCACCAGCCGCGAACCTTCGGGCCCCAGAGCGTCGACCACTCGCTTATGATCTCTTCCCATTTCTTCTGGAACTCCGCCAGCCGCTTGCCGGTGCGGGGCGTGTTCCAGGTCGGCCATCCTCCTTCAAATCCCCACTCCCATCCGAGACGCGAGAGGGCAACGGGGTCGGCGGCCGGCGCGCCGCTCGGCAGGTAGACGAGCAGTTCGATGCCGCGAGCGTGGAGGACGTCGAAGAGGTCGGCGACGAGGTCCCGCCGCGAACACTTGCTCGGCTGTATGCCGACGTGCTTGTCGTAGGCGGTGTTGGGCGCGATATAGTGCCCGGAGTTCTGCCCGATGGTGATGAAGAAGTAGGGCGCGCCGACGGATTCGAGCTGACAGGCGAGCCCTTCCGCGTCGAACGCGTCGACGCGATCGTTCCACGCGTCTGCGGTCAGTTCCTTCCCGCCGTTTGAGCTTGGCGGCGCCCCGAGCCAATGGCAGAACACGCCCCATCCGCAGTTCGCGAACCATTTCGTCTTGTCGGTCACAAACAATCCTCTCTGTTGAACGATATCCGTCACCCATCTGGCGCAGACGGACGCGAAGCGGCTGCTTGTCCCAGATCGGTGTGCACGGGCTGCTTCGGCCTTCTGAGTTTGTACCACGACCAGCATATGGTCAGGTAACACCATGCTCCCAGTATGTTGCCTATTGTCCCGAAAATAACGTCGTCAGGCCAGCCACCAAAATGAAACAGATGATAGATTATGTAGGCGAAGCTCGCCGCACCAAATGCATAAGGCAGCGGCCAGAGGGCATTACACGTTGTCTCCTGCCAAGTATTGATTGGGATACGGCCGCCGAAGACAAGGTGACACAGTCGCGAGACAAACAGGATAATCGGGAGGCCCAGAGACCATAGCAGGACGAGAGCGGCCGGAAACGCTATCAGGAAAGCGATCGATGACACGACAAAGTGTCCTCCCATCCGTCCCCTCCCTTCACCACGCAAGAGGCCGGGAACGAAGGACAACAGGAAGTGGAACAGCACGGCCACCGCGGGAAACACGATAGCCACCCGCACGTAAGCACGGGCTTGTGACGCGGCCGATCTGTCCATGTCTTCCCTTTTCATTGTGAGGCGCGCGCTATCGTATTGCTTCCATCGTTCGTGACCAATCCGCCCTGCAACTCGGACAATTCAGGATATTCTGCGGCAACCTGAATCGCCGGACCTTTATGTGCTTGATTATGTGCGGCCAGAGACTTGCGTTGCAGCAGGGACATCTAATTGAACGGCGGAAGAACAGGGCGTCAACCAAGGCCGTACAGGTCCAGATCGCCAAGCCGCCAATGAGAAGGATCACGAGTGGCCCAAGCCGCCCCATGTGTTTGTCGTCCATGAGAAATCCACATGTACCGAAGACAACTGCGACCACGAGAAGAAGCAGAGGAAGGAGGACAGCCGCCCTCCGCAAACCGATCTCTCTCACTTTTGCGTCGATGCTCTCACGAATCGTCATCTGGTGTGCCCCGAAGAAGTGGGCTCGGCTTCAGTTTCGTTTCGGGCTCTGGCCCCCTCTTTGACTGTCTGCACGGAACGACGAGGATCAGGCGCGGATTCATCCGCCGCCTTCGGCTCCTTGTTGTGGAACCTGTTCAACTTCACCATCAGGTAGATACAAATGGGGACGATGGCGAACAGTGTGGCCACGAGGGCAACAGGATGCTGCGTATCATCTTCGATAATGAGGCCCATCATCGGAGGTCTCTCATGGTTGCGCAGACTCAGAATGCCCCAATAGCACAACGCTGCGAGGACGACACATATTATAAGTGCGAGTGCGAGAAGCACTTCTGGCATGAAACGTTTGCACAGTAGTTTCATGTTTCTACATCAATCCGATCATCGTGCTCCACAACCATGTTCATACAGTCCTGTCTCCCTGAGACCCGAGACTCGCAAACTTGTGTCCACCATCGCCCCGGGGGGATGCTTTGGTTGTGCGTTCCTTCCGGTAGTACGCCTTCCACACCACCCCGGCGATGAGGGCGCCGATGGTGTAATAGAGCACGTCGCGATGGTCCCGGGTCGCAAGGCCCCGGAAGAATGGCACGGACGGCAACCATATCTCGAACATCGCAGCCCACAGTAAGAGCGGTACGACGATCTCGTACGAGTGCGGAGGCGAATCATCTGTGCGAAGACGGAGCACTCGCAGCATGAAGAGCATTATCGGCACACAGAACGGGATGCACATCAGGTCGTTCAGGTGGCTGGTGAAGAAGGAGCCGGGCATCTGTGGCTTCAAGACCCATCTGTTGACGCAGTACAGGGCGAAACAAATCAGAAACAAAGGGTCGAGAAGGTAGCGAAATCTCATGCGTCAGTGCCCCGATGGTATGTGCAACACAACCAGAAACGAGCCGATTATGATTGCACCGACAACGGTCACAGCAAGCTTGATGCAAAGGGCGACCAACTTCTGCCGTGTCAGTTGCGAGGGCCTTGCAAGAAACCAGACGAGGACGGCAAGGAGCACGCCGGCCTTAACGCAACCTCCTATCAATCCCCAGCCCTTTTATTCGTTCAGAAGTTGGGAGAAGGTCGGTGCGGATGACTTCCATTGTGCGACCTGCGTCAGATCGCAGTCCATCCCTGCGCCGCCGGGTTTGCCGTCACGGCCAAATGACGTGACCGTGTATTTGGTTCCGTCTGTTTCGTACACGAATGGTTGATCCCATCCATCACAAAAACCCCGTTCCACGTCATATGAAAGATTACACTCCTCGGCGAGCGGCCGGAGATTGTCCAGCGTGCCGGGGAGCGTTTCGTGGCGCTGCTGATAGACGGTGACCGCCCGAGCAATGCGGTCTAGCATCGAGCAGGTGAGCCATTGTTCCCACCGCGCGTACGGCGAGGAGGCGAGGTCTTGCAATCCTACGACAGCGGTGACGAGAGTCACCGCAAGCCCTGCACCACCGGCGACCAGCAGGCGGACGATAAATCGTGGGCGCTTTTCCATAGCTCTATTTTCTGAATGGTTTTGCTGACTTGCCGGTTCTTTTCTGGTAACGAATCAACCAAATGCCGAGAGCAAGTCCGGCAACTGACATGACAGCCCCGAGGCCGGCCCAGCCCCAGTCCTTGTCAAAGCCAGCGAATACGCCCATGAACAAACCGAAGAATAACAGGACTCTTGCCGCTGCACTGAACGCCTGGAGTTCGCCCCTCTTCCATTCTCGCACGGCCCGTACCCCCTCGGTGCGCATTGTGTCCTACGTGTAGAGCCTCGCTGCAAATCAATGGTTGCCCGGTGAGGACTCGAACCTCAAAAGACGGACCCAAAATCCGTTGTGTTACCAATTACACTACCGGGCAACATTATGCCGCGTCGGCCATCCGGAACGGCGGACGAACGCGGCCACCATCCAGTCTATCCCGTTATCCTGTCAAAAAGATTACATCTCACCGCGTTGTATGTGTCTTCAACCCTCAAGCACCGCGCCGGTCGCCGCGGACCGGACGAGCTTCGCGTACCGCGCGAGCCAGCCCTTCGTGATCTTGGGCTTGGGTGGCTTCCATTTCGCGCGGCGTTTCTCGAGCTCGTCCGCCGATACGCCGAGGTCGATTCTCCGCTCGGGGATGTCGACCGTCACGCTGTCGCCGTCGCGGACGAGCGCGATTGGCCCGCCCTCCGCGGCCTCGGGCGAGACGTGCCCGATGCTGAGGTTCCGCGTCCCGCCGGAGAAGCGGCCGTCGGTCACGATCGCGATCTTGTCGCCGAGCCCGCACCCCGCGACCGCGGCGGTCAGCGCGAGCGACTCGCGCATCCCCGGCCCGCCCCTCGGGCCTTCGTAGCGGATGATGAGCACGTCCTTCGGCTTGACCTTGCCCGCGAGCAGGTACTTCATCGCGCCGTCCTCGTCGTCGAACACGCGGGCCGCGCCGGTGAATTGCCTCATCGCCGGGGCGACCGCGCCCTGCTTGACGACCGAGCCCTCGGGCGCGAGCGAACCCTTCAGCACCGCGATGCCGCCCTCCTTCGCGACCGGCTCGGTGAGCGTGTGTATCACGTTCGGGTCGCCGGCGGGTGTGGCCTTGATGATATCGCCCATCGTCAGGCCGCCGACGTTCAGGCAACCGGTGTTGAGGAGCGGGGCGAGGTTCTTCAAAACCGCCGGAATCCCGCCGGCGACGTCGAGGTCCTCCATCATATGGTCGCCGCCGGGCCGGAGCGACGTCAGCTGAGGCGTCTCGCGGCTCAAGCGGTCGAAGTCGTCGAGCGTGATGTCCACCTCGGCCTCGTGCGCGAGGGCCGGGATGTGGAGCGCCGTGTTGGTCGAGCCGCCGAGGGCCATGTCCACGCGGATGGCGTTTTCGAGCGATTCACGCGTCACGATTCGGCGCGCCGTGATGCCGTTGCGGACGAGTTCGACGACGCGCTCGCCGGCGAGTTCGCCGATGCGCTGCTTCGCGGCCGTGCCGGCGAGGGCCGTGGCGGTGCCGGGCAAGCTCATACCCATCGCCTCGGTCAGGCAGGCCATGGTGTTGGCCGTGTAGAGCCCCTGGCACGAGCCCTCGCCGGGGCAGACGGCGAGTTCGAGTTCGCATACGTCGCGCTCGGCGAGTTTGCCGGCCTTGTGCAGGCCGACCGCCTCGAACGTGTCGCGGACGAGCGACAGCCGGCGGCCGCCGTGATGCCCGGCCGCCATTGGGCCGGCGGTCACGGTGATGGCCGGGATGTCCAGTCGGCACGCGGCCATCAGCATCCCGGGTGTTATCTTGTCGCAGTTCGTCAGCAGTACGATGCCGTCGAGCCGGTGCGCCTCGACGATTGATTCGACGAGGTCGGCGATCAGCTCGCGCGAGGGGAGGGAGTAGTGCATGCCCGAGTGGCCCATCGCGATGCCGTCACAGATGCCGGGGACCGAGAAGAGGAAGGGCACACCGCCGCCCGCGCATACGCCCCACTCGACCTTGCGTTCGAGCGACCGCATGCCGATGTGGCCGGGCACGAGGTCGGTGAAGCTCGAACAGACGCCGATGAAGGGCTTCGCCATCTGGGCGGGCGTGACGCCCGTCGCGTGCAGGAGGGCGCGGTTCGGCATGCGTTCGATGCCCTGCTTGACCTGGTCGCTCCTGAGAGCTTTCTTTTTTGGCGGCACGTCCATTCTCCTCAGAAGGTAAGAAACGGCGCTATTCTACGCCGGACGTGCGTTCTTGCAAGGGTTTTGCAGTGCGGAATGGGAAGCGGAAGGAGAGCGGGCGGCCGCCGTGAGCGCGGCGGCCGCCCGTCCGATAGACAGTCGAGACTATTCTGCGGCCTTCTCGACCTTGTTGCCCGCGGCGACCCATCCCTCGATGCCGGGTGAATACTCGAGGACGTTCTTGTAGCCGAGCTCGCGCAGGTGCTTGGCGAGATGTGCGCTAAGCGGGCACTTCAGGTTCCCGCAGTACGTCACGACCAGTGTGCCTTTGGCCTTGACGAGCGCCGCGACCTTCTTCGCGTCGGCTGTCGGGCTGAGCGAATGCGCGCCCGGGATTCGGCGTCCGTCGTCGAACTTGCCGGTCCGCGCATCGAGCACGACCAGCGGTACGCCTGAGCCGAGCAGAACCTCGAGCACCGGCGTGGTGATTGTCGGCGCTTCCGTCGTTGTCTTGGCCTTGGCGCACGCCGTCTTGCATTCGGCCGAGCCCTTCGGCTTTTCGCACATCTTGCAGAGGGCTGTCGGCTCCTCGCCGTTCGCCCGGACTTTCGCGACGTACTTCTCCGGGTCCGCCTTGATCTTGGGCAGGCAACCGGGACAACACGCGTACACGCGGACCCCGTTTACGTCCGCGTACACGTCCTTGTTGATTTTTCCGCCCATCACGGGGCAGGTGGTCTGCTCCTTGACCTCGCCGGCGCCCTTCACCTGGCAGGCGTTGCCGGCGCAGCCGGCGAATGCTACGACGCCCCAGACGAATACGAACAACCCCACGAACGCACCAAACAACAAGACTTTATTCGGGAATGTTTTTTTGTTGCCGGCCATTGTCTCACTCCTCAGTTATCAGATTCTCAATTGACCTCGTTCGGAACCTCGTTGGTCTCCTCAACTTGGCCTTTCAGTTCTTACTGTAGCAACATGCATGCCCGGAAATACCGAATCGCGGCAGGAGTTGTAACAGGCGTACGGGCAAGCCGTTAAGCGGCCTCGCCCGAAAGGGGTGGCAGTGTCAAGTGTTCCATCGGCGTTTCGCGGTGAAACATCAGTGCCACGCTGTCACTAGT
>Ga0180435_10000436_pt1 | contig 43672 bp, 42 predicted proteins | sample SS_ome_3_FD_132467 | JGI IMG/M metagenome (GOLD analysis project Ga0180435, IMG submission 132467) | Hypersaline lake sediment archaeal communities from the Salton Sea, California, USA - SS_3_S_1 metaG | ecosystem: Environmental > Aquatic > Non-marine Saline and Alkaline > Hypersaline >... | reverse complement strand
TCAAGAGGAGTCCACCGATCCGCGCGAGTTTCTCGAGCACCTCAAGCTCGACCTCTACGCAGATGAGGTCTTTGCCCTGACCCCGAAGGGCGATGTCCATGTGCTTCCGCGCGGCGGCACACCGGTCGACTTCGCCTACCGGATCCACACCGATGTCGGACATCGTTGTGTTGGCGCCAAGGTGAACGGCAGGCTGGCGCCACTCAATAGCGAATTGCAGTCGGGTGACATTGTCGAGATCATCACGACGAATTCGCCCGACGCTCGTCCCAGTCGGGACTGGCTCGAGTTCGTCAAATCATCCCGGGCTAACACCAAGATCCGCCAGTGGTACACGCGGGCGCGACGGGAAACCGCGCTGCACGATGGTCGGGAGGCCATCGTGCGTGCCCTGCGCAAGTCACCCCTGCCGGTAGAGAAGTTCAAGCGTGACGAAGCGCTGGGACCTGTAGCTGAGGAATGTGGCTATCACGACGTCGACGGCCTGTACGTTGCCGTTGGTGACGGCAGGCTGAGTCCGCTCACGGTGGTGTCACGGCTCGAGCGAATACACGGCCTCGGATCAGAAGACGAGGATCTGCTCAGCCCGCCGGCTCGGCCCCGCCCGCGCCGCCCCACCGGGGGCATCGTGGTCGAGGGCATGGACGACATGCTGGTCCGAGTGGCGCGTTGCTGCGCTCCTGTGCCCGGCGATGAAATCATCGGCTTTGTCACGGTGGGGCGAGGAGTATCGGTCCATCGCGTCGATTGCACCAATATCGGGTCCCTGGGGGACAGGTCCGAGCGAATAGTCGAGGTTGCCTGGGATATGGACTACGCAGGCACCTTCTTCTCCTGGATTCAGATTGAGGCTCTGGATCGGGCGAAGTTGCTCCGGGACGTCACCGAGGTGATCTCCGATCACGGTGGCAATATCCAAGCGGCATCGTCCGCAACCGGTCGCGATCGAGTGGCCATCTTGCGGTTCGAGGTGCAGTTCTCCGACCCACAGCAGCTAGAGCGAGTAATCGCCGAGGCCGCCAAAATCGACGGAGTGTTCGACGCATATCGGCTGGTGCCGCAGGGGGATCTCGGGTGACGTTGCTCATCGATGGCCGCTCCCTGTGGCTGGCCGAAACCAACTGCTATGTCATCGCACCTGAGCGTGGCGGGCCCTGTGTCATCGTGGACGCTCCCCCCGAACTCGACGGTATTGCCGGGCTGCTGGCGCAGCACGATCTCTACCCACAGGCGTTGCTGGTGACTCACGCCCACATCGATCATGGGGGAGGGGCCGCCGGGGTTGCCGAGAAGTGGTCGATTGCCGCCTACCTTCACCCCGAGGATGAGTGGCTCGCGGCAGATCCTCTGTCTCAGTTGCGCTGGCTCATCGGCGGAGTACCCCCGGGCTGGGATCCTGCGGCCTTTGCTCCCCCTCACGAGTGGAGTTGGCTCGAAGGAGGGCAGACCCTGACACTGGCAGGGGTCGACTTCGACGTGCTGCATACTCCCGGCCATACCCCTGGGCACTGCTGTTTCCACGTTGCCGGCGAGGGCATCTTGTTCTCCGGGGACCAGCTCTTTGCGGGATCGGTGGGGCGCACCGACCTGCCCGGAGGAAACTGGGATCAGCTAGTCGAATCCATGCGAGGGCACATCCTGACGCTTTCCGATGACACAAGGGTTCTCCCCGGCCACGGACCGGCGACTACGATCTCGCGCGAACGCCTCACCAATCCCTTCTTGACTGATCTCTAAAGGCGGTCGGTGGAGCGACCAAATAGTGAGGATGAGCATGACCAAGTACAGGACTGCCCACGGGGGCACTCTCCGCGCCAGTGACATCGGCTCCGAAGTTCAGTTGGCCGGCTGGGTGGCGCGACGCCGCGATCACGGTGGTGTCGCTTTCATCGACCTTCGTGACTCATCCGGGATCGTGCAGGTAGTGGTCAACCCGGAGAACGAACCGGCGGCCGATGAGATTCTGCGAGGCCTGCGCAACGAGTACTGCATCATGATCACCGGGACGGTACGGCAGCGTCCCGATGGAACAATCAACCCGGAGATGGCGACGGGTGAGGTCGAAGTCGGAGTAAGCCGCCTCGAGGTACTGTCCACGGCCGACGTGCTCCCCTTCCAGATCGACGAGCGCTTCGATGCCGATGAGTCCCGCCGGCTGCAGTATCGCTACCTCGATCTTCGCCGCGAGCGAATGAGCGCAAATCTGCGCGCCCGTTCGACTGCGATTCGATCGATGCGACGGGTGCTGGACGAACGAGACTTCCTCGAAGTGGAAACACCAACGCTGGTGGTCTCGACCCCGGAGGGGGCGCGCGACATGCTGGTCCCCAGCCGGCTGCGACCCGGCCAGTTCTATGCCCTTCCCCAATCGCCGCAGTTGTTCAAGCAACTGCTGATGGTGGGGGGTGTCGAGCGCTATTACCAGATCGCCCGCTGCTACCGGGATGAGGATTTCCGTTCCGACCGTCAGGTCGAGTTCACTCAGCTAGATCTGGAAGGATCCTTCTGGGACCAGGATGATGTGCTCGACACGCTGGAGGCAATTGCAGCCCGTGTCGTCAAGGATGTTCGGGGGGTCGACATACCGCGCCCGATTCCGCGAATGCCCTATTCGGAAGCAATGGCTCGTTATGGAACAGACAAGCCCGACACACGCTTCGGGATGGAGATCACAGATCTGGGTGATGTCTTTGTCGGCTCGGATTTCCGTGCGTTTGCCGGCACCCTGGCGGAAGGTGGCGTGGTCCGCGGCATGAATGCTGGAGCGCAAGGCCTGTCGCGGGCGGGTTTCGACAAGCTCGTTGCCGATGCGCAGGACCTCGGGGCCAAGGGCCTCGTCTGGTTGGCCGTCGAAGATGACGGCAGCCTGCGATCCCCGGTCGCCAAGTTCCTCAGCGATGAGGAGCTTGCCGGGGTCGCTGCTGCGTTGCGCGGCGAACCCGGTGATGCGCTCCTGATAGTCGCCGACAGTGCCGAGGTGGTTGGCAACGTGCTGGGCGAGTTGCGGCTGCAGCTCGGCCAACCCGACAATCACGATGAGCTTCAATTCCTTTTCATCGTTGACTTCCCCGTCTTCGAGAAGACTTCCGAGGGCGGGCTGGTTCCTGCCCATCACCCTTTCACTGCGCCGCTGAGCGTTGCGGAAATGCGGACTTCTCCGGAGACGGCCATATCTCGTTCCTACGATATGGTTCTCAACGGCGCTGAGCTTGGCTCGGGCAGCGTCAGGATTCACGATCCCGAGCTGCAGGCGCAGGTATTCGACGTTCTCGGGATATCGCAAGAGCAGGCCGAAGTGCGCTTTGGCTGGTTCCTCGAAGCGCTTCGCTACGGAACCCCGCCGCACGCCGGATTCGCTATCGGGGTTGACCGTTTCGTCTCCATCTTGCAGAACGAACAAAACATCCGTGAGGTCATGCCGTTTCCCAAGACCCAGACCGGCGCCGATCCGCTCACCGGAGCACCGGGCCGGGTTGAAGAGTCGCAGCTCGAAGAACTGGGGATCGAGGTGAGGGCCGAAGTGCGAGCGACATGGCCGGAGCTGAGTTGACCGATCAGGATGATCTCTTTGCCGACGAACGCGCTGAGCGGCGTGTTGCGGCAGCGCCGCTTGCTGCCCGAATGCGGCCGCGGACACTCGACGAGGTCGCCGGGCAGCAACATCTCGTCGGCCCGGGAACCGCTTTCCGCGCTCTCCTCGAGTCGGGCCAGCCCAGCTCGCTGATCCTCTGGGGCCCCGCCGGGACCGGGAAGACCACCCTGGCACGCCTCACGGCGAAGTTGGCGCAGGCACAGTTCAGCGAGATTTCCGCTACTTCGGCAGGGGTCAAGGATGTGCGTGCGATTCTCGCTTCCGCCCGGCAGCGGCTCGAAGATGGTCGCGGCAGAACCGTCCTCTTCCTCGACGAGATTCACCGCTTCAGCAAATCCCAGCAGGATGCTCTGCTACCGGGAGTCGAAGATGGGACCGTCATTTTGGTTGGGGCCACAACGGAGAACCCATTCTTCGAGGTGAATTCGCCGTTGATCTCCCGATGCACCGTGTTCCGTACTGAGGCGCTTGATCCTGAGAGTGTGGTTGCCGTGCTTGCGGCCGCGCGTGACGATGCAATGCGAGGGCTGGGCGACGACATCGAGGCGGGCGACGATGTGTTGGAGACGATTGCGTCCCGGGTAGGAGGAGACGCCAGGCTTGCCCTCAACACGCTCGACGTTGCTGCAGCCATCGTTCGAGGTTCCGCTCGATCGAGCATTGAAGTCGAGGACGTCACAGAGGCGCTGCAGCGCCGTGTGATCCGCTACGACAAAGGCGGGGACCGTCACTACGACGTGATCTCAGCCTTCATCAAAAGCATTCGGGGATCGGACCCCGATGCTGCGATGTACTGGTTGCACACCATGCTCGAGGCCGGCGAAGACCCCAAGTTCATCGCCAGGAGGCTGGTGATTCTGGCCTCCGAGGACGTGGGCCTCGCCGACCACGTTGCGCTGTCGATCGCCACCGATGCGTTTCGGGCTATCGAGCTCATCGGTCTTCCCGAGGGCGCGTATGCGCTGTCACACGCGGCGCTTTATCTAGCCATGGCAGCCAAATCCAATACGGTCAAGACCGCAATGGCTCGCACGAGAGATCTGCTCGAGAGGACTCCGGGAGCAACAGTGCCACCACATCTCCGTAGCGCAGCAACCGAAGGGCAGCAGGCGATGGGCGATGGAGTCGGATACCTATACCCGCATGACCATCCGGATGGAATACTTCCGCAGCAGTATCTTCCCGACGACGCCGTATCCGAGATCGTCTACCAGCCCGGCGATCACGGCGAGGAGGCAGCGCTGCGGGACCGGCTGCGCAAGATCGATGCACGCTTGGGCAAACGAGAACGGCGGTAACCTAGCGAAATGCTTCTCCGAATCCGTTGGTTCATCATGGGTGCCGCGGCCTCCGTCGGTGTGTTCGGCTACGTCATCAACGAGCTGCGCAAGGCGCGGGAACGAATGACCCCTCGCAACATCGCCAATGCCGGGGCCCGCGGCGTTGGCCGGGCACTCGAGGCCGCCGGGGCCGCGATCCGGCCGAAGGGCGAGCGATGAGCATTATTCAGCCCCGCACTCTGAAGGGCTTTCGAGATCAGTTACCGGCGACGATGACTGCACGCGAGCAGGTCGTCGAGACGGCGCGGCGTGTGTATCGCTCATTCGGGTTCACTCCCATCGATACCCCGGCACTCGAGTACAGCGAGGTTTTGTTCGGCAAGGGCAGCGACGAGACCGACAAGCAGATGTACCGCTTTCAGGACAACGGGGGACGGGACGTGGCCATGCGCTTCGACCTCACCGTCCCCCTAGCCAGGTTCATCGCTCAGCATGTTGGCAAACTCGGCACGCCCTTCAAGCGGTACCACGTCGGTCCGGTGTGGCGAGGAGAGAACACCCAGCGTGGGCGCTATCGCGAGTTCACCCAGTTCGACTTCGACACGATCGGTACCGAGAGTCTTGTTGCCGACATCGAGACACTCGTCGTCGTCCACGATCTGTTCGACGCTCTGGACATCTCTGAGTTCGTGATCCATTTCAACAGCCGGGATCTGCTCAACGGTCTGCTCGAGAAGCTGGGACTCGATAGCGAATCGGAGGCGGTGCTCCGCTCGCTGGACAAACTGGCCAAAATTGGCGCCGATGGGGTACGCGGTGAGCTGCGAGCCGGTGGCGCAAGCGACGCTCAGGTGGACGAGATCCTCGCTCTGGCCGGACTGCGAGGCGGCAACGATGACATCGTGGCGGCGCTGCCTGCCATTGTCGGCGATTCGGATATCGCACGCCGGGGTATGGAAGCGATCACAACGGTGCTCGACGGCGTCAGGGCGTCGCGGGTTGTCGAGGAGCGGATCAAGCTGGATGTCAGCATCGCCCGTGGTCTCGCCTACTACACCGGGACCGTCTTCGAGACCTTCCTCACGGCACTGCCGGACATCGGCAGCGTGTGCTCGGGGGGACGATACGACGACCTGGCTTCGCTGTACACGAAGCAACGACTCCCGGGAATCGGGGGTTCACTAGGCCTGGACCGTCTGATCGCTGCGATGGAGGAGCTCGGCAAAGTCGATGAGCGGGCGGCGACGGCCGAGGTCTTCGTCCCACTGTTCGCCCGGGATCGGATCAGCGACTATCTGCGGCTCAGTGAGGAGCTACGCAGGTCGGGGCTTTCCGTTGAACTGTATCCAGAAGGCCGCAGGCTGGGTGCCCAGATGAAATACGCCGACCGTCGTGGTCATCGGCTGGCCGTGATCGTCGGAGATGCCGAGTGGGAGGCGGGGACGGCCCAGATCAAGAAGCTCGACACTGCCGAATCGGAGGAAGTCGCCTACGAGGACGTGGCGGCGCGGTGCCGTGTGCTGCTGGGGGCTGAGCGGTAGCGCTAATCTGCCCGCGCAATGAATACCCAAGAGATTCGCAATATCTTCCACCAGTTCTTCGCAGAGCGTGAGCACATCATTGTGCCCAGTGCTTCGTTGATTCCGATCGATCCAACGCTGATGTTGACCGTTGCCGGCATGGTTCCCTTCAAGCCCTATTTCCTCGGTGAGGAGAAGCCCCCGTACCTGCGCGCCGTCAGTGTGCAGAAGTGTGGCCGGACCGAAGACATCGATCTGGTTGGAACCACCGCCCGTCATCTCACCTTCTTCGAGATGCTCGGCAACTTTTCCTTTGGTGACTACTTCAAGCGAGAGGCGATTCCCTGGGCCTATGAGTTGATTACCGAGGGGTTCGGGGTTGACCCGGATCGGCTTTGGTTCACGGTGCACCTCTCCGATGATGAGGCCGCGGAGATCTGGCTCGACGGGGTGGGGGTCGACCCGGGTCGGCTGCAGCGTCGCGATCGGGACAACTTCTGGCAGATGGGAATTCCGGGTCCGTGCGGGCCATCATCGGAGATCTTTTTCGACAGAGGCTCCGCATACGGACCCGACGGCGGGCCTGCGGTCGATGAAGAGCGGTTCATGGAGATCTGGAATCTCGTCTTCATGCAGAACGTGCAGGATGAGCCTTATCACGTTGTCGGGGATCTACCGGCCAAGAACATCGACACCGGCGCAGGGCTAGAGCGTGTAGCAATGGCGCTGCAGGGTGTCGACACCGTGTTTGAGACCGACGAGCTACGCAGCGTGATCGCAGCCGCCGAGCGAGCAACGGGTGCGCGATTTCAGATCGATGAGCGAACCGATGTCAGCCTGCGCATTCTGGGTGATCACAGCCGTGCGGTGACCTTCCTGATCGCCGACAAGGTCGTGCCGTCAAACCAGGGGCGCGGTTACGTGCTCCGGCGTGTGCTCCGTCGGGCCGTTCGTCACGCCGTACTCCTGGGTTCGGAAGCGAACATCATGCCCACGATGGTTGCCGCCACCATATCCGCGATGGGTGAGGCCTATCCCGAACTGATCGATCGCAAGGACGCCATCCTCGAGATGGCAGAGCGTGAAGAGAGCCGATTCCGCAAGACACTCGAATCTGGGCAGAAGATGCTTGACGAGGCTCTTGAAGAACTGAACCCGGACGATATCCTCGCCGGCGATGTGGCCTTCAAGCTGCACGACACACACGGGTTCCCCCTGGAACTGACCGAGGAGATCGTTGCGGAGCGGGGACATTCGGTAGACGTGGCCAAGTTCGATCGCCTCATGGAGGCGCAGAAGGAGATGGCGCGGGCCAGCTTCAAGAGCGGACTGAGCGCCGATGTGTCCGAGGAGTACCGAGCGCTGATCCGCGGCCTCGACGGAACGAGCTTCATCGGCTACGACGCCGAGGCTGGAACGGCACGCGTGCTTGCCATGGTGAGCGAAGGCGAACCGGTCGACCGCGTTGCAGAGGGTCAGCCGGTCGAGTTGTTCCTCGACCGCACGCCGTTTTACGCAGAATCGGGAGGCCAGGTCGGCGACACCGGGGTGATCCAGACAGAGACCGGCATCCTCGAGGTTGGCGACACCCAGCTTGCGGTGCAAGGGGTGCACGGGCACCGTGGAGTGGTCACTTCCGGGTATCTCCAGGTGGGTCAGGACGCGGAGACGAGTATCGCCTCGGTGCGTCGCGAGCGGATCAGGAAGAACCACACCGGAACCCACTTGCTTCACTGGGCGCTACGCGATGTGCTGGGAGACCATGTGCATCAGGAAGGCTCGCTGGTCGCGGACAACCGGCTACGTTTCGACTTCAGCCACTTCAAGGCGGTAGAGCCCGATGAATTGGTAGGCATCGAGAAGGCCGTCAACGAGCGGATCGTCGAGAACGCAACCGTCAAGACCATCGAGACCTCGAAGGCCGAAGCAGAGAAGATGGGCGCCCTGGCGTTCTTCGGCGATAAGTACGGTGAGCACGTGCGCGTTGTGCAGACCGGTAGCTACTCGACCGAGTTCTGTGGCGGGACCCATGTTCCCAGCACCGGGCAGGTCGGGCCCCTGGTGCTGGTATCGGAGGGATCAGTTGCGGCCAACACCCGCCGGGTCGAGGCTTTGACCGGGGTTGCCGGCTACGAGCACCTGCTCTCGATTCGCAGCCAGCTGCGCGAGACTGCATCGTTGCTCCGAGCCCAGGACTCGGGGGTTGTCGACGCAGTGCGCGGATTGACTCTCCGCCTCAAAGATCAGGAGGAGCGCATCGCCGAGTTCGAGGCGAAAGCCCGGCACGAGACCGCCGGTCAGGTTCTGGATGGGGCGGAGGAGCACAACGGGCACAGCCTCGTCGTGTTGAATCAGCCCGGGGCCACTCCAGATGAGCTGCGGGCACTTGCCTTTCAGCTGCGGGATCAGATCAAGACCGGCATAGGTGTGTTGGGCTCCAATGCCGGGGGCAAGGCCGCCCTGCTGGCATTCGTCACCGCCGACCTCGTTGCTGCCGGGGTATCGGCAGGCGAGATCACAGGAGCCGCGGCCCGGGTGGTGGGCGGTGGCGGCAGCCGCGATCCCGAACTCGCTCAGGCTGGTGGCCCCAACGGTGACGAGATCGAGGCTGCCCTGGAGGTCGCCCGCGCGACAGCACGCTCCGCACTACAGGGAGTCTGAGCTGGCACGCATTCTCGGTCTGGATCCCGGCGAGCGGCGCATTGGCGTCGCGTTATCCGACGCCATCGGTATCATCGCGCAACCGCACTTGGTGCTCGACCGGCGAGCGGGGGACGTCGTCGCCGAGATCAGAGGCATTTGCGACGAATACGAAGTCGCCACTGTTGTTGTCGGCCTGCCCCGCTCCCTGTCGGGCAAGGAAGGTCCGTCAGCCACCAAGGCCAGAGAGCTCGGAGCCGCAGTAGCGGCGGCAACCGGCTGTGATGTTGAGTATGCAGATGAGAGGTTCACGACCGTGCAGGCAGAATCGGCCCTCCTCGAGGCCGGAATGAAACGACGGCAGCGGCGCGAGACAGTCGACATGGTGGCCGCAGCAGTGATGTTGCAGGGCTACCTGGATGCGGCGAACAGATCATGACCCCGGAGTATCCAAGAAACACTTCATGGCAGCTGAAGATCATTCAGGTCTTCGTGGTCCTGATTGTCATAGTGCTGGGCTTCTTCATGATCACGAAGCTGGCGGCCAGCCTTGCCTCCGGGATCAGCAACGAGTCCACAGCTGTCGTAACCATTCAAGAGGGCCTGGAGGTCGAATTCACAGTCGCCTCTGGCTCGACTGCCGCGCAGATAGCAGTAGACCTCGCGGACGCCGGAGTCATCAGCGATGCCGGTCGCTTCGAATCTGCCGTTCGGTCTGCCGGCGCGGGCAATCAGCTCAAGGCAGGAGACTATCTTCTGACCTCGGGCACGGACTACGAGGACCTGGTTGCCATTATCGTGCAGGGGCCGGAGCAGGTCGAAGTACGGGACGTAACCGTCATCGAGGGCCTGACGATCGGCGAGATTCTCGAGTCTCTTTCGGAGCAAACGGGCTACACGATCACTCAATTGGCCGCGCCGCTGCTGAACGGTTCTGTTGATTCGCCCTACTTGCCGGAAGAAGCTCCAGAAGGCATGGACGAATTGGTGAAGTGGGAGGGCCTGCTGGCTCCCGATACCTACGAGTTTCGGATTGACGCCAGTCCCGCCGACATCCTCGGGCGGATGGCTGACACTCTTGCCTCCCGGGTGGATCGCATGAATTGGAGCACACTCGAAGGCCTCGAGCTCGACCCCTACGACGGTCTGATCATCGCGTCCCTGATCGAGAAGGAAGCGAAATTGGACGAGGAGCGGCCGACAATTGCTTCAGTGATTGTCAATCGGTTGGAGATGGGAATCGCCCTGCAGATAGACGCAACCATCATCTACGCCTTGGGAGAGAACCGCGGTGAGGTGCTGCGCGAAGACCTGGAAGTAGAGTCGCCGTACAACACGTATCTGTATCCAGGATTGCCCCCGACCCCGATCGGCGGCGTTCGGGTGGCTTCGATTGAAGCCGCCGCCGCGCCGGAAGATACCGACTACTTCTACTACGTGCTGATCGACCGCGACGGGACTCACGGTTTCAGTGAGACCCTCGAGGAGCACAACCGGAAGAAGGAGGAAGCCAAGGACGCCGGAGTGCTCACCCCGTGAGGCTGGCCGTTCTCGGTACTCATGTAGAGAAGTCCCTCTCCCCGGCAATGCACCGCGCCGCCCTCGCCCATCACGGAATTGATGGCGTTTATGACGCCCGGGTGGTGGACGCGGCGGGTTTTCGCCGGGCAATTTCGGATCTGCGTTCCGGAAGGCTGGATGGCGCCAACGTGACGATGCCATACAAACAACGCGCGTTCAACCAATGCGATGTGGCCTCCGATGTAGCGACCCGGGCGCGTGCCGTCAACACGCTTTCTCGCCGAAGCGAGCTAGTGGCCGGAGACAACACCGACGTTGATGGGATCGCTACGGTATGGCTGGAGGCGGATCTGCCGCCGGATGCCCCGGTCACGGTACTGGGCTCCGGAGGAGCCGCAGCGGCAGCGCTCATCGCACTACAGGGCAGAGTTATCAGGGTTGTTGCCCGGAATCAGGAGCGGGCCCAACAGCTGGTGGCAGGGGTCGGGGGCAGTGCGGCTGTTGCGGGCTGGGATGAGCCGATCCCGCCCTCGGTCGTGATCAATGCCACTCCGCTGGGGATGAAGGGGGAAGCGCTACCCGATCAGGTCCTCCAGTCGGCGCTTGGTTTGTGCGATATGGCGTATGGGGATGAACCGACGCCGGCGGTGACTACAGCTGTGGGACGGGGCCTGCCGGTTGCGGCCGGCCTCGATCTGTTGGTCGCGCAGGCGGCGCTCAGTTTTGCAATTTGGGTTGGACTGCGCCCCGATAGGTCAGTAATGCGAGCTGCCGCAGAAGCAGAGTTGTTATCCCGCAAGGCGCAGGAGGGTCGACAATGATTGCGGCAACAACAGCCGTCAGGGTGACTTCTCTTGTGCTGGGAATAGCGGCTGGAATCGGTGCGGTCTATCTGGCTCGGTGGGTTCCGCCGCGAATGGAACTGGAGATCCGGTCGCGCCCACTCTGGTGGTGGACGGCGGCGGTGGTAGCGGGTGGTGCTTTTGGCTGGGTGGCCGCGCCCGCGGATGCGGAGTTGGTCCCGGCTATCGCGGTATTTGGGGCGGTGACGCTGGCCCTTGCTCTCATCGACCTGGACTACCAACTGATTCCAAACCGAGTTCTCTTCCCGGGTCTGGGTGTTTCTGGGGTCATGTTGTTCGGAGGAGCGATGCTGGCTGGTCGGGGTGATGGCTTGCTGCGTGGCGTGTTGGGGGCCGTTATCTACTTCCTCCTGCTTCTGATCGTCGGTCTCGTCGCCCGCGGTGGGTTCGGGATGGGCGATGTCAAGCTGGCCTTGCTGCTCGGCCTCTTCCTGGGCTTTGCCAGTTGGGATTCCCTGGGCGTCGGTGCCGTTCTGGCAATTGTCCTCGGGGGTGTGGCTTCGCTGCTCCTGCTCGTGGCGAGGCGAAGCCGGAAATCCAAATTTGCCTATGGCCCATTTCTCGTCTTGGGGGCATGGATTGCGATGGCCTGGGGAACGCAGATTGCGGATTGGTACCTGCGCCGGGGCTGAGCGCGAAAACGCAAGGCGGGAATAGCTTTGTCGGACCCAGCCGTGGTTCTATGATCAAGGTGTCTGCGCCGCGTGGGCGTGGTGCGGACGCACACGGGGTGTGACGGGCCCACGGTGGGGGGTGTCGGTCACAGGAGTTATTGGCTTCCAACCCCTTTGGAGTGAAGGGCCGGTGACGGCCCTTCACTCGATTCTCGAGCCGCTTCCGCAAGCCAGCATTTGGGACTCACCCCTTTCAGGCGCCGTCCGGTCCCGGGGACCCGCCTACTATCCAACACCATGTTGCGTTTTCTAACCGCCGGAGAATCCCACGGTCCCGGCTTGGTGACGATCGTCGAAGGCCTCCCCGCCGGACTTGCGGTTGTCCGGGACGGAATGGCGGCAGAGCTTGCCCGGCGCCGGCTCGGTCATGGTCGCGGGCGCCGCATGAGCCTGGAGAAGGACGAACTCGAGATAATGGGCGGCGTGCGCTTTGGGCAAACTCTGGGCAGCCCGGTGGCAGTCGTGATCAGAAACACGGAGTGGCCCAAGTGGCAGGAGGAGATGTCGGCTGAACCCGGGACGAGTCGGCGTCCGCTGGAAACCCCACGTCCCGGTCATGCGGATCTGGCGGGGATGATCAAGTACGAAACGCGTGATGCGCGCAACATCCTCGAGAGGGCCTCGGCTCGAGAGACCGCTGCCCGGACGATCGTCGGCTACCTGGCCAAACAACTGCTGCGAGAGATCGATATTCATGTTCTGAGCCAGGTCGTTGCCATCGGTTCGGTTTCATCTCCCGAAGGGGGCGAACTGCCGTCCCCAGTAGATGTCGATCGGCTGGATGAGTCGCCGGTCCGCACCCTCGACCCGGCAACTGAGAAGGCGATGATCGCTGCTATCGACGCAGCAAAGGAGGACCGGAACACGCTCGGTGGTGTCTTCGAAGTGCTCGCCTACGGGGTGCCCGTCGGCGTTGGCTCGCATGTGCACTGGGACCGGCGTCTCGATGCAGCCTTAGCAGAAGCCCTGATGTCGATCCAGGCCATCAAGGGGGTCGAGGTTGGGGATGGATACCGTGTCGCGGGAACTCCCGGAAGCCAAGCACACGATGAGATCTACCACGGCGACCAAGGCTTCCACCGGACGACCAATCAGGCCGGCGGGATCGAAGGCGGGATGAGCATTGGGGACGTCATCAGGGTACGTGCCGCCATGAAGCCGATCTCGACGGTGATGCGGCCGCTCGACACCGTAAACGTCACCACCAAGACGCCGGAGAAGGCTTTCCGGGAACGAAGTGACGTCTCGGCCGTCCCGGCTGCTGCGATCGTTGGTGAGCAGATGGTGGCGTACGTCCTGGCCCGCGAGGTGCAACGAAAGTTTGGTGGAGACACGGTTGCCGAATTGAAGCGGTCGGTGGCGGCATACCACCAAAAGGTTGCGGAGTTCTAGCGATGTTGGCGCGCCACCAGATCGACGCTCCCGATGGAAGGAGTTGCGAGGTAGCGATCGGCCACGGTATCGCCGGCGCCGCATCGCTTGTTTTGCCGGGAGTTGCCCGGGTTGGCATTCTGACCCAACCTGCAGTCGAGCTGCTGGCGAAGAAGCTCGCGGGCGATATTGCCGGGAGTGGGCTCGGAGCGGACGTGCTCGTCCTTCCCGACGGCGACGGAGCCAAGAACCTCACCACCGTCGAGTCGGTCTATGAGTGGCTGAATCGCCACGACTTCGCCAGACACGATATGGTCGTTGGAGTGGGCGGGGGAGCGCTGACCGACGTCGCCGGGTTTGTCGCAGCCACCTACTTGCGCGGTATTGAAGTGAGCTATCTGCCGACAACTCTGCTGGGTGCGGTCGATGCCGCGATCGGTGGCAAGACGGGAGTGAACGTCGGGGGGAAGAACCTGGCCGGGGCGTTCCGTCATCCGTCTCGGGTAGTTGTAGACCTGGACATTCTCGCCGAACTGCCCCGGAGACTTCTGCGTGAGGGCGCGGCAGAGACCGTCAAGGCAGGGTTCATTGCAGACAGCGAAATCGTTGCCGAATACGAACGCTCGGGATTGTCCGCCGCCATCGACATTGTGGTGCCTGCTGCGATTCGAGTGAAGGTGGAAACGGTTCGTGACGACTTCACCGAACAGGGCAGGCGGGCATTTCTCAACTACGGTCACACCATCGGGCACGCCGTCGAGATCGCGGCCGGCATCTCTCATGGGGAGGCCGTTGCGATCGGCATGGTGGCGGCAGGCGCGATCTCATCTGCAGCGGTGGGGTTCCCCGATCAGCATCGACAGCGAGACATAATCAACCGGATCGGGCTCCCGGTGACTATTGCCGGCCTCGATAGAGAAGAAGTCGAGGTCCTGATGGGCAGGGACAAGAAGCGGGATCAGGGTGGACTTCGAATGGTCCTGCTCGAAGGCTTCGGCCGCCCGGTCCTGCGTCATGTTCGTGAGGATCTCATCGACGTCGGGTTTGCTGCGATCGGGGTTGATTAGCCGGCCACGGGCGTTGGTGTATCGTCCCGCTGAGTCAACACCCGTGAGGTCTACCGTGTACAACGAGCGCATTGCGAGGCTCCGCAACACACTCGAGGATCCCCTTCTCGTTACATTCCTTCCCAACATCCGCTACCTGACAGGGTTCACCGGGAGCAACGCGTTTGTCCTGGTGAGCGCCGACAGATTTGTGTTCATCACAGACGGCCGTTACGCCGAGCTTGGAGAGCGCCTCGTCTCCGATATCGCGGGGGGTGAACTGGTGACGTATCGGTCCGGCCTCATCGACGTGTTGATTGAACAGTTTGGCGACAGTGAGCGGGTTGGGCTCGAGGCACAGGATGTCACCTGGTCGTTTGTACACGCTCTGAAAGAGAAGTCCAACGCCGGGCTGATGGCGACCAAAGGCATTGTCGAGGAGCTGCGCAAGGTCAAAGGTGAAGCGGAGATAGCCGCTCTGGCGGCTGCGGCAGCCGCCGGGGACGAGGCGTTCTCGCAGATTCGTGATCTGGTGGCAGACGCCACTACGGAAGCGGATCTGGGCTGGGCTCTCATCGGTACGATGCGGCAGGCCGGCGGCCGCCAGGCCGGCTGGCCACCAATTGCTGCTGCCGGGGCAAACGCCGCTTTGCCCCATCACCTCTCTGCGGGCGATCCGGTAGGTGACGGGCTACTTCTGCTCGATTATGGGTGCACCGTTGATGGCTATCACAGCGACATGTCGAGAACGATTTGGCTGGAGGGCGAACCCGGGGAAGAGTTCCAGCGCATGCATCGTGCTGTCCTGGAGTCGCAGGAGGCCGGTATTGCGGCCGTCCAGCCGGGGGTAACCGGTCATGACGTAGATGAGGCTTGCCGTGCGGTGCTGCGGGAATACGGCTACGAGGATCAGTTCGTACACAGCACGGGTCACGGTGTCGGTCTGGAGATTCACGAGAGCCCACGTTTGGCGAAGAACTCTGATGATGTTCTGGTTCCCGGAAACGTTGTGACTGTTGAGCCCGGCGTGTACGTTCCGGGTTTCGGGGGGGTCCGAATCGAAGATATGGTTGCCGTCACCGCGGACGGCTATCAGGTACTCACCAAATCAGACAAGGGCTGGAACGCATGATTTCGACAAACGACGTACGAGCGGGGATGGCACTCAAGCTGCCGGACGGGCTATTCCAGGTAGTCGAGTATCAACACACCAAGCCGGGCAAAGGCAAGGCCTTTGTCAAAATGAAGCTGAAGAATCTGGATACGGGCAGCTTGGCGGAGCGCACCTTCCGCGCCGGCGAAAACGTGCAGGACGCCAAGATCGATCGCCGGGAGTTCCAGTATCTGTACCGGGATGACATGGGCTTCCACTTCATGGATGGTGAGACATTTGAGCAGATGGCGGTTCCGGAGACGCTGGTCGGCGATGCCGCCTCGTTCCTGCGCGAGGGCATGACGGTGCAGCTGCCGATCTTCGAAGGAAACCCCATCGGCATCGATCTGCAAGCTGCGGTTGAGTTGTCCGTTACATATGCCGAGCCGGGGGTGAAAGGCGATCGGGTCTCCGGGGCCACCAAGCCGGTGACGGTGGAAACCGGGCTCATCGTCCAGGCGCCACTGTTTATCGAGCAGGGAGACATGATCAAGGTCGATACGAGGACCGGCGAGTACATCACCCGCGTTTCGTGAGTAGAGCTCCCGCCCGCGAGCAGGCATTGAACGCGCTGTACGCCGCCGATATCGCCGGAGTGGCTCCGACGCCTGAGGGATTGTCGGGGCGTGCTCGACGCTATGTGGAAGGCACTTGGGCGAACGTAGTCGACCTCGATCGACAGATCGAAGACGCAGCGACCGGCTGGCGGTTGGGGAGGATGCCTGCGGTCGATCGCAACATCCTCCGGCTTGCGCTCTACGAGCTGCGCATTGGAACCACCCCTGTTGGCGTTGTTGTCTCAGAGGCCGTGAATCTTGCCAAACGCTTCTCTACCGAACGTTCAGGTGCCTTTGTCAACGCAGTTCTGTCCAAGCTGATCGAGTCCTGACGGTAGGTCTCGATCGCCACGATCACTGCTATGGTCACCGCGCAGTGAGGGGCCTATGCCAGGCTGCCCGGTTCGGCGGGAGGATCACACATGAGTGAGTTCACACTGCAGAACGCTTTGGTGATCACCGGGAACGGAAACGATGCAGCAGTCGGCGATATCAGTGTTGCCGACGGGAAGATCACAGCCATCGGGCCCGGCCTCAAATCCCATGGCGAGACCATTGACTGCGCCGGAGCCTGGCTCGGGCCGGGCTTCGTAGACATTCACACCCATCTCCGGGAACCGGGCCAGGAGTGGAAAGAGGACATCGCCACCGGTTCGCGCGCCGCGGCCGCGGGGGGTTACACGGCGGTGGTGGCTATGCCCAATACCGATCCTGCCATCGATTCCGCTGAAGTAGCTCGGTACGTCGCGACTCGTGGTTCCGAGGTGGGATTGGTCGAGGTTGCCCCGAGCGGGTGCCTCACCGCGCAGCGGGCGGGTCGCGAACTGGCGCAACTGGAAGAGCTCTGTGCAGTTGGAGTCAGGCTGTTCACAGATGACGGCGATACCGTTGCCGATGCGGGACTACTCCGTCGGGCAATGGAGTTCCTAGCCACGAGAGACTGTGTTGTTGTCGAGCACTGTATCGATCCGGGGTTGGGCGCCGGCGGGCAACTCCACGAGGGCTTCGTGTCCCAACAACTCGGGATGCCCGGCGTACCCAGTGCAGCCGAGGAAATCGTGATTGCCCGAGACCTGGCTCTGGTTCGAATGACCGGAGTCCGTTACCACGCTCAGCACGTCAGCACGGCGGGCGCAGTAGAGCTGATTGCCGCGGCGAAGGCGGAGGGACTTCCGGTCACCGGAGAGGCGACTCCCCATCACCTCATGTTCGACGAGAGCTATGCCGCCGGTGCCGATCCTGTCTACAAGATGATGCCGCCTCTGCGGACCGCGGCAGATGTGGAAGCCGTTCGTCAGGGTCTCCGCAGCGGGGTGCTGGACATAGTGGCCACAGATCATGCTCCACACGCCGACCACGAGAAGAAACGCCCGTGGGCCGAAGCTCCCTTCGGAGTGATCGGTCTGGAGTGGGCGGCGGCAGTAGTAAACACCGTGGTCGACCTTCCGGCCGAGGACTTCTTCAAGGTGATGGCGACGCTCCCGGCACACATAGCTGGTTTCTCCAGCCAGGGCCGTCTGGAGGTAGGAACCGAGGCCAACCTCGTCGTGTTCGATCCTGAAGCGCCGACACCGGTGTCGGGAACGTTGTCCCGTAGCTCCAATTCGCCGTATCTCGGGTGTGAGATGCGTGGCTCGGTCGTGCACACGGTCTATCGGGGCCGCTTTACCGTCAGAAATGGGCGGCTGGTCGAATCGTCCGGAGGCACGACGTGACGAAGGACGTCCCCGATCTGACAACAATGCTCGGTGAGTACAGGCTCTCCACCCCCTTGGTTGCCGCCTGCGGTACCGTCGGCTCCGTCGTCGACTTTGCCGCCGTTGGCCGCCTCGAGACATACGGCGCCGCCGTGGCAAAGTCTGTCAGCGGTACACCATGGCCCGGACGGAAACCGCCCCGGGTTGCCGGTACCGGTGCCGGCATGCTCAACGGCATCGGAATCCAGAATCCCGGCGTGGACGCGTGGGCAGCCGAGGTTGGCCCGCAGATTGCAGCCATTCCGACTGATGTTTGGGGATCGGCCGTCGGCAAAGATGCAGCCGAATTCGCTCACGTGGCCGGGGTGCTCGCCACGACCGGCGTTACCGCCATCGAAGTGAATCTCTCGTGTCCCAATTTGGAGAGCGGGAGGATGTTCGCTCTTGACGCGGCCGCATCAGCCGATGTGGTGGCGGCAGTCCGAGCTGCAACCCGTCTTCCCATCGGAGCCAAGTTGACCCCCAATTCCGAGCGGATCGTCGACGTTGCCGACGCGGTCGTAGGATCAGGCGCCGATTGGGTGGTTCTGGGCAACACCGTTTGGGGGGCTGGATTTGATATCGACACCCGGAAGCCGCTTCTCTCCGGGGTAGTCGGTGGCTACTCCGGGACGCCGTTGAAGCCAATCTCACTGCGATGCGTGTGGGAAGTGAGCCAGGGGCTGCCCGGTGTGCCAATTCTCGGGCTGGGCGGTGTCACCACGGCCGACGATGTCATCGAGTACCTGATTGCGGGCGCATCAGCAGTAGGGATCGGCACTGCACACTTCGCCAGCCCTCGTATCGGTGGCCGCATAATGTCCGGGATACAACGCTACCTGCGGCGCAAAGGAATAAGTTCTCTGAGCGAACTAGTCGGAGCGGCGGAGCCATGGTGAACCCGCTGATAGTCGCTCTCGACCTCGGGACTGCCGAAGAGGCCGTCCGGATGGCGCGGCGGGTCGAACCTCATGTAGGAGCATTCAAGGTGGGTCTTGGCCTTCTGCATGGTGCCGGTCCCGGCATCGTGACTGCTCTCGTCGACCTCGGCAAGCCGGTCTTTGCCGATGCCAAACTGCACGACATACCAAGCCAGGTTGGCGCCGCGGCCCGCCGTCTTGGGCGGCTGGGAGTGCGCTGGGTCACTGCTCACGTCTCGGGCGGTGAGGCGATGCTGCGCGCTGCTGTCGAAGGACTGGCAGACACCTCTCACGGTTATGCCGGCCTTCTCGGGGTAACGGTGCTGACCAGTCTGAACGAGGCCGATCTGAGCGCCGCGGGGATAACCAGCACGCCCGGCAAGCTCGTCTCCCGCATGTCCCGCTTGGCAGATGAGGGGGGATGCGAAGGCGTCGTCTGCTCCCCGCAAGAACTCACGGTGGTCGGTTCGGTTGCGCCCGATCTGATCCGGGTGACCCCCGGTGTGCGACCCGCCGGAATTGCCGCCGGCGACCAGCGCCGAGTGATGACGCCGGCGGAAGCGATCGCACGGGGCGCCGATTGGCTTGTCATCGGGCGCCCAATCACGGAAGCCGACGATCCGGTGGCGGCAGCTGCCGGCCTGGTCGAGGATTTGGGGATACCAGGATGACCCGGGCCTGCTTGATAGAGTTGTCGGATCCGGCGGAGGAGCCCAAATGCCAGCACCGAAGATGACCGACGAACAGCGGGCAAGAGCCCTAGCGCGCGCCGCCGAGGCGCGTCGCGTGCGGGCAGAAGTGAAGCAGCTGCTGAAGACCGGCTCGTTGACTCTCGAAGAGCTATTTGCTCGTGCGGAGGAGGACGAACTGATAGCCGGAATCAAAGTCGGGGCGGTAGTCGTGTCGATGCCGCGCATGGGCAAGATAAAGGCAATACGTCTGCTCGAAGAACTCGGGATTGATGAGAAGAAGCGGCTGCGCGGCCTGGGTTCCCGGCAGAAGGAAGCGCTGCTCGGTTCTTTTTGAAAGAGCCCGTGTCGGAAGCGGGCATGAGCCGCCGGGGTATCCTCCTGGTGATTTCGGGGCCCTCCGGTGTTGGTAAGTCAAGCGTGGTGAATGCTTTGGCCGAGCGGGTCCCGTTCCACTTCTCGGTATCCTGGACAACTCGGGAGCGACGCCCCGGCGAGCGTGACGGCGTCGACTACGTATTCGTCGACCGGGCCCGATTCCTGGAGAACATCGAGTCCGGTGGGTTTCTCGAGTGGGCGGAATACTCCGGACACTTGTATGGGACGCCGCGTGACGCCGTTCTTGCGCAGCTCGATGCTGGTCGGCACGTTCTGCTCGACATTGAGAACGACGGCGCCGGACAGGTCAAGCAATCGTATCCCGAAGCTCTGCTCGTCTTTGTTCTCCCGCCTTCGCTCGCCGAGCTGGAGCGAAGGTTGCGCAACCGCGGCGACACATCTGAGGCCGATGTCGAGCTGCGCTTGGGCGTTGCTGCGGAGCAGATGGCTGAGGCAACATGGAAGTTCGACCACACGGTGGTCAACGACCAGGTTGACGTTGTTGCCGACGAGATCGTCTCTATACTGAAGGCCGCCGGCGGTTCTTGACCGTCTATTTCGACACGTAGGAGCACCCCTCACGATGATTCATCCACCAATCGGCCGCGTACTATCGAAGACAAACTCGCGCTTCGCCCTGGTCGTGCTGTCGGCACGCCGTGCGCGGCAGATCAATGCCTACTTCAATCAGCTCGGAGAAGGGCTGGGTGGATATGTACCGCCGCAGGTGCATTCGATGTCACGAAAGCCACTCTCGATTGCCTTCGAGGAAATCGACAACGACAAGGTCGTAATCGACACCGAGGAGTAAGCCATGCTCAGCGGACGCCGGATAGTCCTCGGGGTTTCCGGTGGAGTCGCCGCCTACAAGTCGGCATTTCTGGCCCGACGATTCGTAGAGGCGGGGGCAGATGTCCGCTGTGTGATGTCTGAATCGGCCACCGAGTTTCTCGGGGCCCAAACCCTAGCGGCGATCACAGGCGATTTCCCGATTCTCTCCTTTTGGGATGAAGCCGATGTCAGTCCCCACACAGCTTTGGGCCAATGGGCCGACGTCCTGGTTGTCGCTCCCGCCACCGCAGCAACGCTCGCCAAGCTGGCCACCGGTATGTCCGATAACGTGCTGGTAGCGACGGCCCTTGCCACCGAAGCGCCGGTGGTTGTGGCTCCGGCTATGCACACCGAGATGTGGGAGAACGCGGCGACGCAGCGCAACATATCGTCCCTGCTTGCCGACGGCATCCATGTGGTTGGGCCTGGTTCCGGTGCGCTGGCCGGTGGGGACTTCGGACCGGGACGCATGGTCGAGCCGGATGAGATAGTTGCTGCAGTGGAAGAAGCGCTGAAGGTCGATCTTGCCGGCTGGCATGTGATGGTCACAGCCGGCGGGACTCGAGAGCCGATCGACCCCGTGCGCTACATCGGGAATCGGTCATCGGGCAAGATGGGAAACGCTATTGCGCTGGCGGCGGCGCGGCGGGGTGCCCGGGTCGTCCTGATTACCGCGGCCCCGTTCGTTGCGGTGGACGGAATCGAAGTCGTCTCGGTCGAGACCGCGCAAGAGATGGCCGATGCGGCCTGGTCTCGCTGTGAAGGGGTGGACGTGGCCGTGATGGCTGCGGCGGTTGCGGACTTCAGACCGCGGGCATCCTCTGACGAGAAGCTCAGGCGCGATGACGGGATGCCCGCGATCGCTTTCGAACCCACTCCCGATATCCTGGCGGGCATCGCATCTCGGTCTCCCCGGCCCTATCTCGTTGGTTTCGCTGCGGAGAGCGGGTCTTTGGAGGGTGCCCGGGACAAGGCGACGTCGAAGGGCGTCGACCTTCTGGTCGGTAACGATGTGTCCAGTCCGGGATCGGGCTTTGGCACGGACACAAACCAGGTAACCGTCTACCGACCGGACGGCTCCGCCGACGCGTGGCCTCTGCTCAGGAAAGCTGAGGTGGCCGAGCGTCTGTGGGATCTCATCCGAGACGATCGCCAGGGTGGCTGACTCGATCGGGCGCATCGCGCAAGTAGTCCCCGATTTGCCGACCTTTGCCGTCGACGATGGGTTCTCCTACGAGATCCCGCCGGATCTAGACGCGCTGTCCGTTGGCTCGCTGGTGCGAGTGCCCCTCGGGGCTCGCAGAATTCGAGGGTATGTTGTCTCGATTCGGGCCGGCGAAACCGCGGGCCTCAAGCCGGTCATCTCCGTGTCCGGCAATGGTCCCATCTTCGATGAGCGCCTTCTCGAAACTCTACGTTGGGCAGCGCTTCACTATGTTGCTCCACTGGCTGCTCTGCTAGCGCGGGCGGCCCCACCGAATCTGCCCCGAGGGAAGGGCAGACCGGGCGAAGGAGACATTCCCGACCTGGCGTCGCCGTTGCCGGATTTGAGTGCGGCATCCGCAGCTGGCCGGCACAGCCGCCCGACCTGTCTGTTTTCGTCGGCGAACGCGGCGGTGCACATCGGCGGCCTTTCTCGGGCACCGCTTGGCGCCGGGCGAAACGTTGTGGCAATCCTGCCCACCGTCGAAGAGGCAGTGGCGTGTGCCGACGAGCTCCGCACACATTTCGGCTCCCGGGTTCGCTATGTCTCTTCCCAGGTAGCGGCCAAGGATGCAACCAGGGTGTGGGTAGATGCCCAGCTCCACGGAGGCATTCTCGTAGTGGGAACACCGGAGGTGGCCCTCTGGCCGCTAGGAACCCCGGCACTGTGGATCGTTGTGGAGGAGGGTCGGCGCGCAATGAAGGCCAAGCAGACTCCGACGCTGCAGGTGCGCGACGTGATCCGGAGGAGGGCCTTGGTGGAGAGAACCGGTGCGGTGTTCGTCGGCGCAGTCCCTACGCTCGACACTTTGGCTCGAGGGGCGGCAACCTTCGAGCCCCCCGGTCGAGTATGGCCGCTGGTCGAGGTGATCGACCGGCGGGAAGACCAATCGGGCAACCGCGTCCTCGCTGATCGTACATTGACGGCATTGCGCCTATGCGTACGGAATGGCGGGCAGGTTTTTGTGTTTGTATCGCGACGAGGCTACGCGCCGGCATTCCGCTGCGTTCGTTGCCGGGAGCTGCGGCGTTGCCCGCAATGCGGCGCAGGCCCGGATCGGGGCGACGAGTGTCGTCGTTGCGGCACCGCCCTCGGCCCTTGTGTGCGCTGCGACGGCAGACGGTTCGAGCCGCTGGGAGCCGGGCTGGGACGCGTGTCGGATGAGCTGACAAAGCATCTGGGCGATGGCGTGGTTGGCTCACCGGGTTCGGGGCGGCAGGTGGTCGTTGGTTCCGAGCGCGACCTGCCGGCCATACCGGAAACGGCGCTGACGGTGGCCGTGGATGCCGATTCGATGCTGATGGCTCCGCATTATCGAGCCGAGGAGGACGCTTTCCGTATCTTGGCGCGGACAGCCGCGACTGTCGCTCGGGGGCGGGGGAGCCGTTGCCTGATCCAGACGGCTCAGCCCGAGCATCGCGCGCTCGGGGCGCTGCGCGGCGGGCATCCTTTGGAGTATCTGCGCGAGTTGATCGATGAGCGGCATAGAGATGGACTTCCCCCGGCATCCGAGTTGATCGCGGTCGAAGTCCAGGGACACGCCGGCTCTCGAGCCGACGACATGCTTGGTATTGCCGACCAGGGTGTCCAGGTACACGGACCGGAGTTCGGTGGAGGGCGAACCCGTTGGTTCCTCCAGGCTCCCTCGCTCCAATCGACCAGGATCCGGTTGCGCGCGGTCGTTCAGCAGTGGCGGGATGCGGGCTTGAAAGTCCGCATCGATGCCGATCCGATCGATCTCTGACGGCCGGTCTCGGGTCATGGCCTGCCGTTGGGTATGATCCAGGGATTCTCTGAAGTGGTGAAGATTGGCCATATACCCAATCAGAACGTTTGGTGATCCGGTCTTGCGTTCGCGCGCGGCCGATGTGGCTGATGACGCTGAATCGCTGGAGCGCCTCGTTGCGGACATGCTCGCCACCATGTACGAGGCGCCGGGAGTCGGGCTGGCCGCTCCCCAGATTGGGATCTCCAAACGGATCTTCGTAGCAGACATCGGCGAAGGGCCCTTTGTGATGGTCAATCCGGAGATCGTCGCGGTTTCGGGCACGTGGACTTTCGACGAAGGCTGCCTTTCGGTACCGGGGTATTACTGGTCGATCAAGCGGCCGGGCTACGCCAAGGCGCGCGGGTTTGATATCGAGGGCAATCCCATCGAATACGAAGGCGAGGAATTGATGGGGCGTGTTCTCCAACACGAGATCGACCATCTCAACGGCCTACTGCTTCTGGAACGCCTCAGCCGCAAGGAGAAACGAAAGGCGCTCCGCGCGATCCGGGAGGACTCACTCCGATCGATGGGAATCCAGTGATTCGTGCCGCTTTCCTCGGTACGCCTGCGGCAGCCGTACCTTCGCTGGCGGCCTTGATGGAGCTTGCCGCCGTTGAGTTTGTCGTCACCCAGCCCGATCGTCCCAAGGGTCGCGGCCGGCGCACCGCACCGCCATCGATCAAGCTTGCCGCCGAGGAGTGGGGATTGCCGGTGTTCCAACCTGTGACCCACGCTGAGTTGCTCGGTCTCTGCGAAGAGGCCGCCCTCGATATCGCAGTGGTCGTCGCGTACGGGCGGATTCTCAAGCCTGCCGTCCTGCAGACGGTCGAGCATGGCTTCGTGAATGTTCATTTCTCGCTCTTACCGCGCTGGCGTGGCGCCGCCCCGGTGGCAAGGGCGATCCTTGCAGGAGACGGCTATACCGGCGTGTCCCTCATGGTCCTTGACGAAGGGCTCGATACCGGACCCGTGTTCGCTGCTGCGGAGACTGAGATCACGGAATACGAGACCGCCGGTGAACTGACCGGGCGGCTCGCATCACTAGGCGCTGATTTGCTGCGCGACCACCTGCAGGACTACCTAAACGACAAACTTCGTCCAGCCCGGCAGATGCGTACGGGGGCAACGACTGCGCCGCGACTCACTACTGCCGAAGCTCGCCTGGACATAAACGTTGGGCCGACGGCTTTCAACCGTGCGGTACGGGCGTTCAACCCGCGGCCGGGGGGCTGGCTGGTTGCAGAAGGCCAGAGGATGAAGGTACTTGAAGTAGGGCCCGCAACACCCGAGGTGACGATAGGCGATATCAAGATCGTGGATGGTCGCCCAATTCTCGGCCTGGCGGGCGGCACAGTCGAACTGATTGAGATCCAACCGGCCGGGAAGCCTCGTCTCTCCGGAAGGGCCTGGGCCAACGGTCGACGAGGGGTCGGCCTCTCGCTAGAGCATCCGGATCAGTAGTGAACACACGGGCGATGGCAGCAGCGATCTTGCTGCGGATCCGCGACCACGGCGCCTACTCGAACGTGCTCCTTCCCCGGGCTACGCACGGGCTTTCTGATCGGGACAGATCCTTTGTCTACCGGCTCGTCACCGATGCCCTTCGCCAACAGCGGACCAGCGATGCCCTGATTGCCGCAGCAACTAACCGGTCGGTGTCGGAGCTCGACCCCGAAGTGTCGGCCGTGCTCCAGGTCGCCGTTGCAGAACTTCTGGGTGACGATCCCGACGCTGCGTATGCGACGGTCAACGAGTCAGTCGAGGCAGTTCGCGATCTAGGTTTCGGGCGGGCTGCTGGCCTGGTCAACGGTGTGTTGCGACGGATGACGCGCGATGGCCTGCCCGAGCTTCCCGCCAACAGAGCTCGTAGCTTGTCGGTGCCGGAATGGGTGCTCGGGCGGATCACACAAGACCACGGTCGGGCCCTCGCCGGCGCGCTGCTCGCCGGGCTGCGGGCGTCGGCGCCGGGTGTCGGGATCAGGGTTGCCCGGAGATCCGAACCGCCGGCCGGCGCCATTGCGGTCGACGGGATCGAAGGGGCCTATCGTCTCGACCGGGCACCGGAGCGTTCACGGAATCTAGTAATCATGGACGGGGCTTCGGTTGCGGTGGCCCGGGCGGTAGCTGCACGGGCGGGTGAGCGGATTCTCGACATGGCAGCTGCGCCGGGAGGCAAGACAATCGCGCTGTGGGACGAAGCGGAAGGAAGGGCCTCGCTGGTTGCGATGGATTCGCACCAGCGTCGGCTAGCCGGCGCCCGGGACCGTCTGGTCGATTACGGCGCGAATCCGTGGTGGGTTGTCGGCGACGGAACCCGAGCCCCGTTCCCCGGCAAGTCATTCGACGCCATCTTGCTCGATGCCCCGTGCACCGGTCTGGGCACCCTGCGGCGGCGTCCGGAGATTGCCATGCGGCTCAAGGTCAAAGCACTCGAGAACCTGGCTGCACAGCAGCGCGACATGCTACGCGAGGCATGGCGACTCGTTCGACCCGGTGGACGCGTCGTCTACTCGGTCTGCACACTCTTTGCCGCAGAAACGGTCGAAGTCGTAGGAGACTACGGGGCGGCTGCGCCTCCGGGTCTGCCGGGTCTGGCGTGGGGTGGCGGGCTGCTGCTAGCGCCGCATCTCACCGGGACCGACGGCATGTTTGTTTCGGTCATCCGCAAGGATTAGTGGGTCGGCGTCGGAGGAATGACAACACCGTCGAGGTCATCATCCGGGTCTGGGTAGCTCATCGCGAGCGACTCGAGGCTGTCGACAATCGTCTTGGCGACGACGACGTTTCGGTACCACTTTCGATTGGCGGGCACAATGTACCAGGGGGCATGCTTCGTGCTCGTTTTGCTGAGCACGGCCTCGTAGGCCCTCATATAGTCCGGCCACAGTTTGCGATGGTCGAGATCGCCCTTGTTGAACTTCCAGTTCTTCGTCGGGTCGTCGAGGCGCGCTTGTAGACGTTCGGCCTGCTCCTCCGCGGAGATGTGCAGGTAGAACTTGAGGATGGTGGTTCCCTCGTCGGCGAGCATCTTCTCGAACGCGTTGATGTGGTCGTAGCGGCGGCTCCATCGCTCCTCCGGCACGAGGCCGAGAACGCGAACGACGAGGACATCTTCGTAGTGACTGCGGTTGAAGACGGCCAGTGAGCCGGCGGTTGGGGTGTGGTCGTGGATGCGCCACAGGTAGTCGTGGCTGAGTTCCTCAGCTGTTGGAGCCTTGAAGTTGTAGACATCGATGCCTTGCGGGTTGACACCGGAGAACACCTTGCGAATGGTCCCGTCCTTCCCGCCGGTATCCATGGCTTGGAACACGACCAGCACCTTGTGCTTGTCCTCCGCCCAGAGAACCCGCTGCAGTTCGGCAAGACGGTCACGCAATCCGCGGAGATACTCCTTTGCCGATTTCTTGTCCAGGTCGAAAAGTGAGCGATCGGCCGGATCCCAATCGCCGAGGTCGATCTGTTCACCCGGGGTTACCCGATACCTGTTCACATTCCCTCCAAGAAAAGGCCTGTCGACACCCTACCGCAAGGCCGGCAGCGCCCACCGAACAAGACGTCTTTCCGTCGTTTCGCGTGCCTATGCTGCCATTCGTGCGAAACATGATTGCCCCCTCGATCCTCGCTGCCGACTTTGCGCGGTTGGGTGAGGAGGTCAACAGGGTCGCTCCTTACGTCGACATGCTGCACGTCGATGTCATGGACGGCCACTTTGTTCCCAATTTGTCGCTGGGAATCCCGGTGATCGAGTCGCTGCGCCGGGTGACCGACCTCAAATTCGACTGCCACCTGATGATGCAGAACGCCGACCGCTATCTGCCCGAATTGCGGGCGGCGGGCGCCGACTTGGTCAGCGTCCATCTCGAGGTCTATCCGGATCCGCGCCGGGTAGCCGAGGCCGCGCGGGATATTGGCGTAGAGTTCGCCATCGCCATCAACCCGCCGACGGAGTTCTCGGCGTTGGAGCCGTTCGTCGAGTTGTGCGACATGATCCTGGTCATGTCGGTGCACCCCGGGTTCGGTGGACAATCGTTCATCGACGACTCATTGAGAAAGATGGAGCTTGCCAGGAACTTTGTTGAGTCGAACGACCTATTGACCGATATAGAGGTCGATGGCGGCATCGGGGTCGCCAATATTGGTAGAGCTAAGGACGCGGGAGCGAATGTATTTGTGGCTGGTAGCGCGGTGTTCAGTCAAGAGGATCCGGTAGCGGCCGTGAAGGAATTGCGCAGAGTGATCGAGAGTCGAGAAAGTCGATGAAGGACCGAATCCTGGTCGTGGACGACGACCCGGACATTCTGCAGTTTGTCGAGATGAACCTCGACATGGAGGGCTTCGATACCCAGACCGCCGAAAGCGGTCGGGTTGCGCTCGAGGTAGCCCGAGAGCGCCCACCCGATCTGATCTTGCTGGATGTGATGATGCCGGAACTCGATGGCCTCACTGTGCTGCGCCGGCTGCGATCGAGTCCGGCTACTTCGAGCATCCCGGTCGTGCTGCTGACGGCAAAGGCGCTCGCTGAGGACCGGGTGCGTGGGCTCGACCTCGGCGCCGACGACTACATAACCAAGCCGTTTGACGTCGAGGAGTTGCTCGCACGTGTCAAGGCCGTGTTGCGGCGGGCGCAACAGATGCGCGACCTGTCGCCGCTCACCGGCCTGCCCGGCAACTTCCGCATCTCGCGGGAGCTGGAGGCGCGGGTGACGGGTGGTGGTCAGTTTGCGATCGTTCACGCCGATCTCGACAACTTCAAGTCGTTCAACGATCACTACGGCTTCATGCGGGGCGACTCGGTGATCAAATTCACTGCACAGGTCCTGCTGGATGCCGGAGAAGCCAGTGGCGATCCTGACATGTTTGTAGGGCACGTCGGCGGTGACGACTTCGTTGCCGTCATCGACCCGAGCTATGTCGAGGAGTTTTGCAAGACGGTCGTGACCACCTTTGATCATGGCATCCTCGACTTCTATGACACGGCGGACGCGCTGCAGGGCTACATCGAGGTGACCGACCGCAAAGGCGAGCGGCACGCATTTCCGATCTCATCGATCTCGATGGGGGTCGCCACGAACACGAAGCGCCCCGTCAAATCGGAGTGGGAAGCATCGGCGATTGCGTCCGAGATGAAGGAATACGCCAAGCGCCAGCCGGGATCCTCGTATCAGATCGACCGCCGCGCCTGAGCCAGCTTCGCTCCGGCGCATCTTCGACTGACCCCGGTCACGCTCGTCGTGGCTTCCCCAGCAGCTTTTGGCCGGCTGACTCGCGGTAGAATCACGTTGTAAGAGAGAGCCCCCTTCAGGGCAGGGTGCAATTCCCGACCGGCGGTGAAAGCCCGCGACCCCCACTTCGGGGTGGATCCGGTGAAAGTCCGGGGCCGACGGTGACAGTCCGGATGGGAGAAGGAGGGCGTGTGTCGAGACGCGCATTGTCCGACAATCGAGGTCGTGCCGATCGCACGACAGATGAGGCGACCGCAGCGGACGGTCGCTTCTCCGCGTCGATGATGCTTCGCGCTATCGAGTTGGCTGCCGGTTCGCAGCCTCATCCCAATCCCCGGGTGGGTGCTGTCGTCGTCGATGGCGACGGAGTAGTGGTCGGTGAGGGAGCGCACCGGCGCGCCGGCGAGTCTCATGCGGAGGTCATCGCACTCACAGCCGCCGGCAGCCGGGCATCGGGAGCGACGATGTACGTGACGCTCGAGCCCTGCGCCCATCACGGCCGGACGCCGCCTTGTGTCGAAGCTCTGCGGGCAGCGGGCATCGGCAGAGTGGTTATCGGCGCGATAGACCCGGATCAAAGAGTCAGCGGAGCAGGGGTTGCAGGTCTGCAAGCTGCCGGCATCGCAGTGGAGACCGGACTTCTTGCCGATGCGGTGGAAGCTGCCGATCCGGGCTATTTCCACCATCGCCGCACCGGCCGCCCGCTCGTTACCTTGAAACTTGCGACAACCCTCGACGGCCAGATCGCGGCTGCCGATCGCACCTCGAAATGGATCACGGGCGCAGCGGCAAGAGAAGACACGCATCAGATCCGGGCGGAGTCTGATGTTGTGATAGTCGGGGCGGGGACCGTAATCGACGACGACCCGCTTCTCGATGTCCGGCTCGACGGCTATTCCGGTCGTCAACCCCGGCCCGTGGTTGTAGCCGGGAGACGACCGCTTCCTACTGATGCTGCCCTCTTCTCTCGCGACGCGCTCGTATACGCACCGAAGGAGAGGGGCGGTCCCGGCGAAAGCGTCGTGGTCGGCAACGGCACGGTAGACCTAGGTGCAATGCTCGATGACCTCGGGCAACGAGGATATGTGACGGCAATGGTCGAGGGGGGGGCAACGCTGGCGTCCGAACTGGTGCGCGCCGGATACGTCGACCGGATCGTGTGGTACCTCGCATCGAAGCTGGGAGTTGGCGGCGGCCTCGGTGCATTTGCGGGGGTGTTCAAGACGATCTCTGCTGCCGTCCCAATCACATTTCTGTCCGTCTCCAGGCTGGGCGGAGATATCAAGATCGAGGCAAAGGTAGGCGTCTGATGTTCACGGGCATCGTTGCGGAGATGGGAACTATCGAGGCAGTTGCGGAGTCGACGACCGGGCGAAGGATTGGGATCAGCGCGCCGGGCCTTCTCAGCGAGATGACACTGGGCGACTCGATCGCCGTGAACGGCGTCTGTCTCACGGCGGTTGCGATAGGGGAGGGCAGCGTCGCGGTCGATGTAGTCGAGGAGTCGCTAATGCGCAGCAACCTGGGCGACCTCGTCGTGGGGAGCAAGGTAGATCTCGAGCGACCCATGGAGGCGGGCGGGCGGTTCGACGGCCACATCGTCCAGGGTCACGTCGACGGTGTCGGCATCGTGCAGTCGATTGCTGTTGAAGGTGAGGCAAGGCGGATCCGGATCGGTATGCCCGGCGATCTTGCCCACTACGTTGTCGAGAAAGGGTCGATCACGGTCGACGGCGTCAGCCTGACGGTTACGGCTGTCGGCAGCGAACCATGGTTTGAGATCGTTCTCATCCCGCACACGCTCCAAGTAACGGTCCTGGGGCGACGTACAGCTGGAGATCGGGTGAATCTCGAAGTCGATGTCATTGCGAAGTACGTGGAAAGGTTGATGGGTAAATGAATACGGCAACAGTCGAGGACGCAATTGCTGCCATCGCCGCCGGCGAGTTCGTTCTCGTCGTTGACGACGAGAATCGCGAGAACGAGGGCGATCTAGTAATGGCCGCCGAGAGTGTTACGCCGGATAAGGTGGCATTCATGGTGCGCCACACCAGTGGCCTCATCTGTCTTCCGACGACAGGCGAGCGGCTCGATGAGCTGGGTTTACCGCTGATGGTCATCGACAACACCGAGCAGCACCGGACCGCATTTACGATCTCCGTGGACGTTGCCGGCAAGACCACGACCGGGATAAGTGCACGCGACCGGGCTGCCACTATCCAGGCGATTGTGGATCCCCAGACCAGGCCTCGCGACCTGACGCGACCCGGGCACATGTTCCCCCTCCGCGCCGAAGCCGGCGGAGTCCTGACTCGACCCGGCCACACTGAAGCGGCGGTGGACCTAGCTCGCCTGGCGGGCCTCTACCCGGCCGGTGTCGTCTGCGAGGTTGTCAGAGAGGACGGGTCGATGGCCCGTGCCGACCATCTGGAAAGGCTGGCCGATCAGTATCAGATTCCGCTCATCACCATCAAAGACTTGATTGCCTATCGGTGGCGGAACGAGGCTCTTGTGTCGCGCGAGGTCGAGACGACGATCCCAACGGAGCATGGCGATTTCACAGCCCTCGGCTATAGGTCGATGGTCGACGGATCGGAGCACATCGTCCTCGTGTACGGGGAAGTCGAAGGTGCGCATGAGGTGCTGACGCGGATCCACTCGCGTTGTTTGACGGGTGATGTCTTGGGTAGCCGGCGCTGCGACTGCGGGCCGCAGCTTCGGGCGTCGATGGGTCGCATCGCCGCGGCCGGCGCGGGGATACTGACGTATAACGAAACCCACGAGGGCAGGGGGATAGGACTCCTCGACAAGCTGCGCGCCTACAAGCTCCAGGACGAGGGACGAGATACCGTTGACGCCAACCTCGAGCTCGGGTTTCCTGCAGATGCGCGGCACTATGCCATAGAGGCACAGATTCTGCATGAGCTCAAGGTTGCCAGCATTCGTCTCATGACGAACAACCCGGACAAGATCGAATCGCTCGAATACCTGGGTATCGAGGTGGCAGGGCGAGAACCGCTGGTGGCCGGGCTCAACGGAGAGAACAGGGCCTACATAGCGGCCAAAGTCGATCGGCTTGGCCATCTGGTCGGTCACGCGGAGATCCAATGATGGGCGAAAACCAACCTCTTGCGATCCACGATGGATCCGGGATGCGGCTTGCTGTCGTGCGGGCCCGTTACAACGATCACATAACCGCCGGGTTACTACGCGGAGCCGAGGAGTACCTGCAGAGCGCCGGTGCCTACTACGACGTGTATGAGATCCCCGGCGCATTCGAACTGCCGCTGCTGGCAGCGGAATTGGCGGAATCGACCTACGACGCCGTCATCGCCCTGGGCGCCGTGATCAACGGGGAAACCGACCACTACGAACATGTGGCCGGGCGGGCTTCTGAGGGTCTCATGCGGGTAGCCCTCGACAGTCGCAAGCCGATTGCGTTTGGCATCTTGACGGTTCAGGAGGAGGAGCATGCGGTAACGAGGTCGGCTCCCGGCCCCGGGAACAAGGGAGCTGAAGCGGCGGCGGCGGCCGTCGAGACCGTACTCGTCATGCGCCGGATCGCGGGTAGATAGCGTCGCTGTCCGTGTTGACTCCCCTCCCTATGACCGTATACTCACCCTGACTCGATCGACTGATCGGGTCTACAACCGATGCAAGCGGAGGCGCCTGCTTCCCACCCAGCCACGAAGAAGCGTGCGCTGCGGTACCACTCAGGCAGCACCGTTTGTGCTGCCTTTGTTGATTGCATCGCAGGAATGAGAACGAACCAGGAGGTCTCCCCATCGCCAAAGAACCAAGGGTGAACGAGAGGATCCGCGCCAAAGAGGTGCGTCTCGTCGACCCCAGCGGCGGCCAGGTCGGAATCAAGGGAATAGACGAAGCGCGTTGGTTGGCAGACCAGCTCGGACTCGACTTAGTCGAGGTCGCTCCCGATGCCCGCCCTCCGGTCGTCCGACTCATGGACTATGGCAAGTTCAAATACGAGGCATCCGTCAAAGCGCGCGAAGCCCGCAAGAACCAAACCAGAACCGTGATCAAAGAGGTTCAGTTTCGACCAAAGATTGCTTCCTCAGACTTCGATGTGAAGCGCAAGAGGGTCGAGAAATTCCTTCGCAATGGCGACAAAGTGAAGGTCGTGATGAGATTCCGGGGTAGGGAAGTAACCCACCCGGAGCTCGGCAGGGACATCCTGCAGCGACTCGAGAACGCCGTGGAGGATATTGGAACCGTGGAGACGGCCCCCCGTCTCGACGGGCGACAAATGACGATGGTGTTGGCTCCAATGCGGAGGCAGCGGACCAGCGAGGGCTCCAAGCAGCCGGCCCAGGTTACCGAGGAGCAGGCGAGCTCGGAGACCGAATCCGAAGAGGAGTAGGAAGTGCCTAAGCAGAAGACACACAAAGGCGCCGCCAAACGCTACAAAGTGACGGGGACCGGAAAAATCCGGCACGCCAAGGCGTGGCGGGGTCACAACCGTCACAGCAAGAGCGCGACCCGGTGGCGTCGTGTTGCCGGCGAGGGCACGCTCTCTGGTAAGGATGCCAAGCGCGCGGCCCGGCTGCTTGGTCGGTAGGAGGTCAGGACACAATGGCAAGAGTCAAGCGCGCAGTAAACGCACACAAGAAGCGCCGTAAGGTCATGGAGCGCGCCTCCGGGTACACCGGAGCGCGCAGCCGTCGCTATCGAACCGCCCGGGAGCAGACGCTCAACTCGGGGCAGTACGCGTACCGGGACCGCAAGGCGCGTAAGGGCGAATTCCGCCGTCTGTGGATTCAGCGGATCAACGCCGCTGCCCGGCAGAACGGTACAACCTACTCGCAGATGATCTCCGGGCTGAAGGCGGCTGAGGTCGAGGTCGATCGCAAGATGCTGGCCGACATGGCCGTGAACGATCCGAACGCATTTGCTCAGCTCGTCGAGGTATCTCGCTCAGTAAAGGCTTAGGGCAATGCTGGGGGGCGACTTCATGATTACGTCGCCGCGCAATCCGCGCCTCAACGAAGTACGGCGCCTTCGACGCCGGCGCGAACGCAGAGAACTCGGGCTGACCACGATCGAGGGTCCATTTCTGTTGCAGGAGGCGGTCGCCGGCGGGGCAAGCATCACCGAAGTCTTCGCTCTGCCCGGGGATGAGGACGCTCAGGCGGCAGCCCTAGAGGCAGGGGCAGCACTGACGATGGTGACGGCGGATGCGCTGCCTCGCATCGCTTCGACGCTCAACCCGCGCGGGCCGGTTGCTGTTATCGAGATCCCGGCCACGCCGGTCATCGAACGGGTCGATTCGGTCCTTCTCTGGGACGTTGCTGATCCGGGAAACGCGGGCACGATCGTCCGTACTGCAGCTGCGTTCGGGTTCCAGGTGCTAGCTACGCCCGAGTCGGTCGATATGTGGTCTCCGAAGGTGCTCCGGGCCGGTGTCGGCGGTCACTTCCGAACACCGGTTGTGCAAGGCGTGCAATCCTTGCAGGATCTAACGGGGGTCGGTCTCATCCCCTACGCGACAGCCGCCGACGGTGTCTACGTCGACAAGGTCGATCTCTCCGAGTCTTCCCCGGTGGTCTTTATCATCGGCAACGAGGCGCATGGCGTGCCGTCTTCGGTCACCAATCGCACAACCACGCTGGCGCTCGAAATGCCGGGAGGGACGGAGAGCCTCAATGCCGCAGTGACCGGAGCAGTCTTCATGTACCTGCGCATGTCGCGTCGTTGAGCCTGCGTTCTTGCATTTCCGGGGGGCCTTCGATAGCGTTGCAGCCGTGATGACAACACCGCAATATCGTTTCGTCTTTACCGGGCCCGAGGGCCGGGCGAGACGCATGCCGTGAGCTAGAGCACACAGCTGTCCCGCCCGGAGCACGCCTCCGGGCTTTTCTTTGCGGCCACACGCTCACGAGAGGGGCAGTCATGAACCGGACCACTAGCAAGATCGATCGAATGGAACTTTCCGAGACCCTCGAACAGCTGAAGCAGAACACGCTCGCCAAGCTCGACACCGCAGAGGACCTGGCAACACTCGACGCGATTGAAGCTGCTGCGGTAGGTCGGGAATCTCCGATTGCGGCCGCCCGCCGCAATCTGGGGAAGATGCCGGCGGAGCAGCGTCGTGACGCCGGTCGATTGATCAACGAGGTAGCCAAGGAGATCGAAGCTGCGGTCGCGTCTCGCCGAGAACAGCTTGCGTCCGAAGCGCGGGTGGCCGCCATCGCAGCCGAGGGCATCGATGTCACCGTGGACTACGTCGTGCTGCCTTCGGGGAGGATCCATCTGGTCCAGCAGGTCATCGACGAGGTCTGCGACATCTTCATCGGACTTGGTTATCACGTTGCGGAGGGACCGGAGGCCGAACTCGCCTGGTACAACTTCGATGCGCTCAACACGCCGCTCGATCACCCGGCTCGCCTCGAATCCGACACCATGTATCTCGACTACGGAAACCCGGAGGATGAGATGTTGCTGCGGACCCACACCTCACCGGTGCAGGCGCGCTACATGGAGCAACACGATCCTCCCGTCTACATCGTTGCCCCCGGCAAGACCTATCGAAACGACACGGTCGACGCGACTCATCTACCCGTCTTCTATCAGCTCGAGGGGCTGGCTGTAGACGAGGGAATCACGTTCTCCGACCTCAAGGGTACGCTCGGCGAGTTCGCCAGGCAGTTCTTCGGTCCCAAGACGCGCATACGACTGCGGCCCCACTTCTTCCCCTTCACTGAACCGTCGGCGGAGCTCGATGTCTCCTGCTTCAACTGCGACGGGGGCGAGAGCAGTTGCCGGGTGTGCAAGGGCGTTGGTTGGCTGGAGATGCTGGGATGCGGCATGGTGGACCCGCGAGTATTCGACGCCGTCGGTTACGACTCGAACGCAGTCACCGGCTTCGCCTTCGGTATGGGGGTAGAACGCCTTGCCATGGTACGGCACGGAATCGATTCGATCCGGCACTTCGTGGACAACGACGTGCGCTTCCTAGAGCAATTTCCGGGATAACTGATGAGAGTCTCACTCAACTGGCTGAAGGAATACATCGATCTCCCCACAACCGATGTGACCGAACTCACGCATGCATTTGACATGGTCGGGCATGCGGTGGAAGAGGTGGAACGCTTCGATGTCGAGTGGAGCGACGTCGTCATCGGCAAGGTCGTTCGGATCGAGTCCCACCCCAATGCCGACAACGTGCGCGTCACCCACGTCGACCTTGGAGACGGTGAGGGGCAACAGATCATCTGCGGAGCCTGGAACTTTGAGGAGGGTGCCGTTGTTCCGGTCGCGGTGCCGGGAGCCGTACTTCCCGGCGGGTTCGAGATTGGGTCTCGGGCGATTCGGGGGGTTGAGTCCCACGGGATGATCTGCTCGGAACGAGAGTTGGGTCTTGGCGATTTGCACGAAGGCATCATGGTTCTCGACTCCGCCGCCCCCGTGGGACAACCCTTCGAATCAATCCTCGAGCTGCCCGATGTCGTCTTCGATCTGGAGGTAACCAGCAACCGCCCGGACGTCATGGGGATGGTCGGCGTCGCTCGAGAACTGGCGGCATGGTTCGGCGTGCCGATGCGTCGGCCGGAGATCGAACTACCAACTGTCCCGGGCACACCGGCGCTGCAAGTCACGATCTCTGCGCCCGATGGCTGCAACCGGTTCGTCGCCCGCGAGATGCGCGATGTTCTTATCGGCCCTTCTCCGCTGTGGATGACAGAGCGTTTGCGCAAGGCAGGCGTGCGCGCCATTTCCAACATCGTCGACGTGAGCAACTACGTGATGCTGGAAACGGGCCATCCGATGCATGCCTTCGACGCCGACACGATCGTCGGCGACCGCCTCGACGTCAGGTGGGCGCAACCCGGAGAGAATCTGGAGACTCTCGACGGCACGGTCAGGACTCTCGGCAGTGACGATCTCGTCATTGTGGATGGCGATGGTCCTACGTCGCTGGCCGCTGTCATGGGCGGAGCAAGGTCAGAGGTCCGGGACTCGACTCATCGGGTGATCATGGAGGCAGCCTCGTGGAACCCTCCAACCGTCATGTATACGTCGCGCCGCCACGATCTCCGCTCTGAGGCGTCGGCCCGCTTCGAGCGCGGCGTCGATCCCAATCTTGCGCCGGATGCAAATGCCCGGGCATGCCAGCTGTTGCTGGAGATCGGGGGAGGCTCGGTGTTGGAGGACTATGTGGATGTGATTGCAAACCCGCGCGAGCCGTGGGTTGTCGAGCTTCGTGTTGCGGACGTCAAGCGGCTGCTGGGAGAACGCTTCACCGGCGATACTTGCGCGGCGTTGCTCCGCCGCCTGGAGCTAGATGTAACCGTAACCGGAGATCTGCTTGAAGTTGTGATTCCGACCTATCGACCCGATCTCACTATTGCGGCGGATCTGGTCGAAGAGATTGCGCGCCTTGCCGACTTCGACTCCTTCGACGAAACGGTTCCCACCGGCCCCGCCGGGGGGCTTCTGCTCGAGCAGCGTCGCGCTCGGGAACTGCGCACGTTACTCCAGGGTCAAGGTCTGATGCAGGCCATCAACCTACCGTTTGTTTCTGAGGAAGAGCTGGCCGCATTCAGCGATGATGGGGCTGTCAATCAGGTGGTAGCCGTTCGCAATCCGTTGCGAGAGGACCAATCGAAGCTCCGCCAGAGCCTTCTTCCCGGGCTGCTTCGGCGGCTTCGCGAGAATCGCAACCGCGGGGCGGATACCGTTGCTCTCTTCGAAACAGGTCGGGTCTTTCGCGCCCGCCCGTGGGATGAAGACGAGCGGGTTCTCGACCAACCTCTTCGCCTCGCGGTGGCAGCCATGGGGCCGTTCGGCCAGCTCAGTCTCGGGTCCACATCGCAGCCGGCAGACGGCGCAACAGCGCTGGCCATCGTGAAGGCAATCGGGCAAGGGCTTGGGGTGGAAATCGAAAGAGTGACCGCAACCGCAGCGGGTTTCCACCCAACCCGGACGGCCGGGCTGATCATCGACGGCCGCGAAGTTGGCTACGCAGGGGAACTACACCCTGATGTGGCCGACCTGGTGGAGATCGATGCGCGAGTGGCGATCATCGAGATGGAGCTGGCGCCGCTCACCGCAACCCGGGACAGCGTTCAGATGGCCCCTGTGTCGACCTTCCCGCATGTCGACTTCGATTTGTCGTTCGAGGTTGATATAGATGCTGCGGCCGGCACGATCGCATCAGCGACCAGAGCAGTCTCCGATTTGGTCGAGCGAGCGCTGATCTTCGACGATTACCGGGACCCGAGCCGAGGGTTGCGGGCAGTGGCGGTGCGCTACCGGCTACGTGCCCCGGATCGCACGCTGCAGGCCGATGAGATTGCCGCAGTGCGTGCCGAGATGATCGAGACAGCCGCGACGCACGGTGCGACTCTGCGCGGTGCCGCAGGGTGACGAGCGAACCGCTCGACCGTCTCCTCCGCGGGGACGTCTGGGAGGTGGCACGGGGGCTCCTCGGCTGGACCCTCGAGTCGACGATTGGAGGCGTGCAGGTGGCTGTGACCATCACGGAGACCGAGGCTTACGCAGGTGAGCTCGACCCGGCCAGTCATGCTTACCGTGGCCGAACTCGGCGCAATGCAACGATGTTTGGCCCGGCCGGGATGCTGTACGTCTACCGGTCCTACGGCATCCATTGGTGCATGAACGTTGTGGTCGGGAAACCGGGCCTGGCGCACGCCGTTCTCCTGCGTGGCGGTGAGCCGCAGGCCGGTCTCGAGGCAATGCGGGAGCGACGGGGGCGATCGACCGATCTAACTAACGGTCCCGGCAAGCTCTGCCAGGCCCTGGCGGTGACGGGTGCTCAAGATGGGCATGATCTGCGGAGCGGTCCAATCCGGCTTCTCCCCGGGCCGGGTCGCGGCGGGCGGAGCGTGCAGCGCACTCCGCGCATCGGAATCAGCAAGGCGACGAAGCGTCCCTGGCGCTTTGTGCTTGTGGGCTAACCTCGCGTCATGAATCCCGAAGCCCAACTCGAGTACCTGATCGACGGAGTGGACACCGTCCTCCCGGAGGCTGAATTGCTCGAGCGGCTGAGGCTGGGGCGACCGCTCCGGGCGAAGCTCGGCGTCGATCCCACCGCTCCGGACGTCACACTCGGCTGGGCGGTGGTCTTTGAGCGGCTGCGCAGATTTCAGGAATGCGGGCACACCGCCGTACTGATCATTGGTGATTTCACCGCGCAGGTAGGCGACCCCAGCGGTAAGAGCGAGACACGGCGTCGCATTGCAGCCGACGAAGTCGGTGCGTACGTCTCCGATGTCGTCGATACCATCAAAGAACTGCTCCTTCCTGAGAATCTGGAGATTCGCCATAATTCCGAATGGCTCGGCCATATGGACATGCATGCTGTGCTCGATCTCACGTCGCAGTTCACCGTGTCCCGCATCATGGACCGGGAGGACTTCACCAATCGCTGGGAAGCACATGAGCCGATCTCGATGATCGAATTCATGTACCCACTTCTCCAGGCGATGGACTCCGTCGCGGTGCAATCCGATATCGAACTCGGCGGCAGCGATCAGCTGTTCAACAACCTCGTCGGCCGCGACTTGCAGGAACGGAAAGGCCAGGCCGGGCAGATGGTGATGACGGTCCCGCTTCTGGTCGGCACCGACGGTGTGAAGAAGATGTCTCAGTCGCTGGGCAATTACATCTCTGTCAAGGACACACCGGAAGAGATGTTCGGCAAGACGATGAGCATCCCGGATGAGCTGATGGGGCAGTGGTTCAGCCTGGCCGCGTACCGGCCGGCGGCCGAAGTACGGGCAATCCTGGAGGGCTTGCGCGACGGTTCGCGGCACCCCGGAGAGACGAAGCGGGAGCTGGCTCGCTCGATCGTGGCGCGCTACTGGAGTGAAGGTGCGGCGGCTGAGGCGGAGTCGGCATTCGACCGGTTATTCCGCCAGCACGCAGCACCCGAGGACATCGCCGAGTTTCCTCTGCCGGCAGACGATCCTGCCTGGCTGCCCGGTCTGCTCAATGAAGCCGGGCTGGTCGCATCCAACGGCGAAGGTCGGCGGATGCTCAAACAGAAGGCAGTGCGTGTCGACGGCAACCAGGTGACCGAGGAGTCGCTTGACCGTGGCGATCTCGTTGGCGCCGTGCTGCAGGTAGGAAAACGTCGCTTCATCAGATTGGTGGGATGATGCGGAGGCTGCGCGCCGCTATAGCCGATTTGATCGTTGGTTTGGTCGTACTCCTGGTTGCGCTATGGCTGCTGCGTAGTGTCCTGGGAATGGTCATCTGGGGTGCCACGGTTGTACTGCTGGTGATTCTCGTCGTTGTCGTGTTGCGGATCGCCGCCAAGATCAGAGGTTGAAAGATGGGCCCGCCCCGAAGGGCGGGCCCAATGGCACAAGGTGGGGTTACCGGGCTAGGTGACCAGTAGCTTGGCCCGCCTCCGATTTTCGACAGCCAGCAGTCCACCACCGATTGCGAGCAGCAGCAGCCCGATCAGCGCCGCCGTCTCGAGCTCCATGCCGGTGATGGGGAGCACCTCGACGATGCCAAAGTCGGCATCGAGGAAGCTCTCGTCGTCGAGCACGGTCACCGTGTAGCTTCCGACCGTCGTCAGATCATGGTTGTCCGGGAACGTCGAAGTGAGGACCTCGACCAGGTATGTGCCGGCGTCGAGGCCAGAGAACAGGTAAAGACCGTTGGCGTTGGTGACCTGGGTGAGTACCTCGTTGGTTGCCTGGTTGGTGATCCGAACGGTCACCCCGGCCACTCCGTCCTCATCGGCGTCTTGAATCTGGTCTTCGTCGTCGTCGTACCAGACGTAATCACCGATTGTCGAGGAGGCTTCAACACCGCCCTCGGCTCGGACCGTGGCGTCGTCCCAGTCGTCTCCTATGCCGTCACCGGGCACCGAGTCGGAGTCTTCTTCATTGGCTGCGGTGACCTCGGCCTCGTTCACGTATATGCCGACATCATCGACGGTGACGGTGAACTCGATGGCAACCGTGTTGCCGACGGCGAGGTTGCCGATGGTCCAGACCCCGGTTGCGGCGTTGTATGCGCCGGCGGCGTTGTCGGAAACGTAGGTGAGACCCGCGGGCAGGGTGTCGGTTACTTCCACACCGGTTGCATCGTTCGGCCCACGATTGAACACGCTGATGCTGAACGTGGCGGTGTCATCGACTTCCACTGTCACGTCATCGACGCCGTTGACCAGCTTCGTGAGCTCGAGATCGATGATCGGGGGCGGCTCCTCCGTCGCCACAACGGTCGCGTCGTCCCAGTCGTCTTCGTCGTTGTCGGTGCCGTTGCCGGGCGTCGAGTCGGTGTCCTTCTCGTTAGCGGCGGTGACCTCAGCGACATTGCGGAATTCGCCGGCCGCGTCAACGGTCACGATGAACTCCATCGCGACCGTGTCCCCAACTGCGAGGTCTCCGATGGTCCAGACCCCGGTGGTGGAGTCGTAGTCACCGCCTGCATCGTCGGAGACATAGGTGAGCCCGGCGGGCAGCGTGTCGGTCACCGCGACACCGGTCGCGTCGTCGGGACCACGATTGAACACACTGACGGTGAAGGTTGTCTCGTCACCGACCTGTACTGCTGCCGGTGCAACATCCTTCGTTAACTCGAGATCGATTTCGGGCGGTGGGGCAACAGCGATGACCGTTGCATCGTCCCAGTCATCGCCCTGGCCGTCACCCGGCACGGAGTCCGAGTCCTCTTCGTTAGCCGCGGTCACCTCAGCCTCGTTGGTGAATGATCCCGGCTCGTCGACGGTGACTGTGAACTCCATGGATACGGATTCGCCCACGGCCAGGTCGCCGATGGTCCAGACACCGGTGGCCGCGTCGTATGCGCCGCCTGCGTCGTCAGACACGTAAGTGAGGCCTGCGGGCAAGGTGTCGGTGACCTCAACACCTGTGGCATCGTCGGGTCCCTGGTTGACGACCGTGATGGTGAAGGTCGTCTCGTCGCCCACCTCAACCTCGGCCGGATCGACGTCTTTGGTCAGCTCGAGGTCGATGAGCGGCACGTCCGTGGTCAACTGAATGTTGTCGATCTCGCCGGAGCCGGACAGCCCGACGACCATCGAGCGGACGCCGCTGAGACCGACGTTGACCGTTGTTCCTGCGTTGTCACCGGTGACCGGGATTCCGACCTTGCTGATGAGATTGCCGTCTGCGTCGAAGAACGAGGCCGACGCTGCGGTTTGGAATGGGTCGTCAATGTCTGCGGCAAAGAAGCTGTCGACAGTTACGGTGCCCGGACCCCAAGACGAGAAGTCAAACGTCCAGAAGGCCCTCCCGTTGATAGCGTCGTCCGGATCTGATGCATCGCCGTCCTCGGTGATGATGAGTGTATTGCCCAACGAGGGCAGATACAGATCCCAGTCATCGCCGGAGCAGAGCGACGCTTCGAACGCGGGATCTCCGATCGAAACCGTCTGACCGCCACAGGTGGCGTCAAAGATCATCGCCGAATTGCCGGTGAGATCCGGGTTTGTGCCCATCACTGAGACCGTGCCGAGAGCGGCTCCGGTCATACCATTCCCTACCGAAAGTGTGGCGACGGTATCTCCCGCGCTAAAACCGGATTCGAAATCGATGACTGACGACTGCGGGACGGCCTCCGCGCGCGGAACGCCAACGGTTCCGACGAGGGCGGTCAACAGCAGAGTCACCAACGCGATCGCAGTAACGCGGCGGCCACGTGTAGTCGCGTATGACATGTGCAGATTGCCTTCCATTTACCCTATGCCAACATGCCTGCGAGGGTGCCCACCCTCTACAAGCCGTTCTTCTGCCCCCCACTTTAAGTGGTAATGACAACGCTATGCGTATTGGTTCTTGCTCCGCCCAATTGCACTAGTCACAACACTCTACTGGGTTGCCAAGCGAGGTGGACTATTGCGGTCCCCAGGCAAAGCCCTGGAGCGGGTCCGGTCGGAAGCCGGCCATCTCGAGAATGAACTTGCATTCCGCTCCGCAATGTGTTTCTATACCGGCCGCACCGGTCGTCGACCCTTGCGGGTTGACGGCCGATCTTGCCTGGTCACTTCATCCGGGCTATGATACGAGGCCCCTCGAGCGCTGTCGGCGCGCGAGGATCCGGGCTCCTTGACAACTAAACAGCGTGTCAAAAGCCAGCATGCGTTTGGCTTGCTTCAGTCGTTTCGGCGGCGGGAGGAAGGCAAACGATGCAAATAACAATGCCGCACCAATGACGAGAACGTGAGTTCTCGCGGGGACACCCCGTCCTCGGTGTGGCAACCTTTGATGTTTGACTCCATGGCACTCAGCCTGCGGAGCCTCGCGGCGAAGCAGGTATGTCGAGAACCAAGGATGTCAGGCGAATCAAACTTTCGATGGAGAGTTTGATCCTGGCTCAGGACGAACGCTGGCGGCGCGCCTCATGCATGCAAGTCGAACGATAACTAGCTCATTCGTAAGAATGAGTTAGGGACAGTGGCGAACGGGTGCGTAACACGTGAGAAACCTGCCCTGGAGACCGGGATAGCCCGAGGAAACTCGGATTAATACCGGATACCCTCTCGAGACCACATGGTCTGGTGAGGAAATGGTCCGCCGCTCCAGGATGGTCTCGCGGCCTATCAGCTTGTTGGTGAGGTAATGGCTCACCAAGGCTCCGACGGGTAGCTGGTCTGAGAGGACGATCAGCCACACTGGGACTGAGACACGGCCCAGACTCCTACGGGAGGCAGCAGCAGGGAATATTGCACAATGGGCGAAAGCCT
>Ga0180435_10000435_pt1 | contig 43738 bp, 43 predicted proteins | sample SS_ome_3_FD_132467 | JGI IMG/M metagenome (GOLD analysis project Ga0180435, IMG submission 132467) | Hypersaline lake sediment archaeal communities from the Salton Sea, California, USA - SS_3_S_1 metaG | ecosystem: Environmental > Aquatic > Non-marine Saline and Alkaline > Hypersaline >... | reverse complement strand
TTTCTCCGACACGCTCGCCGACGTCGCCATGCTGTACTACGAGAAGGATCTCTCGACGCTCGCGAACAACGTGCCGGTGATGACCAACATCGACGAGAACGACGCGCAGCACATGGTGACCTATACCGTGTCCTTCGGCCTCGATGGCCAGCTCACCGCTTCGCCGCCAAATCACGACCCGGCGACACCGCCGCCGCCGTGGCCGCAGCCGACGGCCAATGCGCTGACCACGACCGACGACATGCGCCATGCCGCGTTCAACTCGCGCGGGCTCTACCTTGCCGGCCAGGATCCGCAGAGTCTCATCCAGACGCTCAACGACGCGCTCAATGACATCGGCGACCGCACCGGATCAGCTTCGGCGGTAGCCGCGACGTCACAGTCGATCCAGACCGGTACGCTGATCTTCCAGGGCTTCTTCGACACCGACAACTGGGACGGCGAACTGTTCGCCTACGAGTTCCTCGAAGGTGGCGTGATCGGCTCCACCGCATGGGCCGCGAGCAGTAACATACCGGCCGAGAACGCGCGCAACATCTTCACCTGGATCGGCGACGGCACGACCGACGGCGCCGCGTTCGAATGGGCCAACCTGACCGCCGCCCAGCAGACGGATGTGGGCAGCTTCGACATCCTCGAGTACATCCGCGGTGTGCGTTCGGGCGAGGTGAGCAACGGTGGCAGCTTCCGCAACCGCGACTCGCTGCTCGGCGACATCATCCACTCGACGCCGGTCGCGGTGACCAAGCAGCAGACCACGCCGCCTTACCAGCTCCTGCCGGGCGCCGAGGGCTCGAGCTTCAACGCGTATCTCGCGACCAAGCAATCCCGCGTGGACATGGTCTACGTCGGCGCCAACGACGGCATGATGCACGGGTTCCGTACCGATAGCGGCGCCGAGGCATTGGCGTTCGTGCCGCAAGGCGTGTTCGGTAAGCTGGCCGACCTGACCAACACCAGCTATGACCACGAGTTCTACGTCGACGGCGCCCTGCAGGCCGGCGATGCCTATGTCTCGAGCAGTTGGAAAGCGGTTCTGGTTGGCGCGCTGGGACGCGGCGGGCAGAGCATCTTCGCGCTGGATGTCTCGGATCCGACCGCGTTCTCGGCCACCGACGTGATGTGGGAGTACACCCATTCCGAGCTCGGCAACGTGCTCGGCAAGGCCCAGATCGTCAGGCTCAACAATGGGTCGTGGGCGGCGGTCGTCGGTAACGGCTACAACAGCGCGAGCGAACGCGCGCAGTTGTTCGTCATCGACCTGGCGAGCGGGAACCTGATCAAGAAGTTCGATACGGGGGTAGGCAACGTCTCCAATCCCAATGGCCTGGCCACGCCCCTGGTCGTCGATGTCAACGCGGATTTCACCTACGACTATGTCTACGCGGGTGACCTGCACGGCAAGCTATGGAAGTTCGACCTGACCGATGCCGATCCGAACAACTGGGGCATCGCCTTCAGCGGCGCGCCGCTGTACAGCGCCAGGTCGCCGACGGGCGCCGCGCAGCCGATCACGGCCAAGCCGGCGATCGTCGTGCATCCGGACGGCGGCTATATCCTGCTCTTCGGCACCGGGCGCTTCTTCGTCGCCGGTGACGATATCGTCGGCAGCCCGGCCCCGGTGGACACCTTCTACGGCATCCGCGACAACGGCCTGGCGGTCGCCTCGGTGGGAACGCGCTCGCTACCCGGAGGAGGCACCCAGCCGGATACCGTGCTGCAGCCGCAGGCGATCATCGAGGAGGACGTCGACGACTTCGATGGCACCGACCAGTTCACACGCACCTTGTCGCAGAACCTGGTGGATTACTCGACACAGAAAGGCTGGTACCTGGACTTCGTATCGCCGGTCAACGGTGCCCAGGGCGAGCGCATCATCGCCGATCCGGTGATCACGATTACCGAAGACAACAGCCCGCTGGTGATCTTCAACACCTACGCGCCGCTCGGTGGCTGCGAGAGCGCGGGCGGCTTCTCCTCGCTGATGGCTTTCGACCCGGTCAACGGCGGCCGCACCAACTTCGCGGTGTTCGACCTCAATGGCGACAACGCGTTTTCGGCCAACGACGCGCAATCCGACGGCAGCGGCGGCTATACCCATGACAACGGCTGGATAGGCGAGCCCACGGTGGCGCCGGTCACCCTGATCTCGAGCCAGGACGGCACTATCAACCATGCCGTCAACGCCGGCCTCGACGGCTCCACCGAGGTCAACGACATCGCCGGCGCGGCACAGACGCTGGGGCGGCAATCCTGGCGGCAGATTCGATGAGAACCACCATCATGATGAATACACGCATGTTCCCGCAACGAAGCCCGTGGCGGCTGGCGTTTGCCGTGCTGCTGATCGCGGCCCTGGCGCCAGCGCAGGCACGCGAGCGTGGCCCCATCTCGACCGAGTACGGCGAACTCCACTACGTGGATGTCGAAGCGCGACGCCTGGTGATCGACGATCAGACCAAGTTCTATGGGCCCGAGATCACCATCAGAGGGCGCCGGGGCAACACCGTCGCCAGCGTTGCCGACCTGGCGCCCGGCACGCCGCTGGAGTACGTGCAGCACTGGCGCGACCGCCTCTGGTTCGTGGTCAGCATCCGGGTGCTCGACGAGCTGCCCGCCGCAAACGACGAGGAAGAAGGGGAACAGCGATGAGCATCTCACGCCGCCGCATGGCGGGTTTCACCTTGCTCGAATTGATGATCGTCGCGGTCATCGTCGGCATCATCACCGCGGTGGCCCTGCCCAGCTACCGTGCGTACGCGATTCGCACCAACCGCGCGGCCGCGGTCAGCGATCTCCAGGAGCTGACACTGTTCCTCGAACGGGCCTTCACCGCGCAGGGCCGTTACGATGATGCGGCGGACCCGGGCGATCTGGTTACCGCCCTGCCGTATGGCTCGTCGCCACAGGGCGACGCCAATCCGAAGTACACCCTCGCCCTGCAATCGCTCGATGCGACGAGCTACGTGCTGCGCGCGGTGCCGGTCGGCGGCCAGGCGAGCGACGAGGAATGCGGGCAGTTGCGCATCGACCAGGCGGGCACGCAGTGCATCCTTGCCGGCACGGTCTGCGCGACTTCGGCTTCCGCCGATGAACGGGCCGCCGTAGCCGAGTGCTGGTAGGTCGACGATGAGCGTCCGTTCCGCCCTGCTCATGTGCGTGTTATGGAGCGTGCAACCTGCGTTCGGCGAGGTCTACCGCTGGGTCGACGCCGACGGAGTCACCCAGTTCGGTGAGCGTCCGCCGCCCGAGGCCGGGGCCGAGCGCGTGAAAGTGCGCGCCAGTGGTGCGGATCCCGCCGCCGAAGCGCGTCTCGATGCCTTGCAGACGTCGCTCGAGGAGTCGCGCGAGGCGCGTGCCCGTCAACGTGCCGAGGCGGCTGCCGCAGCAGCGGAGGCGGCCGCGGCACGCGAGCGCTGCGCCGCCGCCCGTGACCACCGCAAGCGCCTGGTCACGGCGACGCGTCTGTTCCGGGTCGGTGCCGACGGCGCGCGCGAGCGCGTCGGCGAAGCCGAACGGAAAGCCGACCTGAAGCGCATCGATGCCGCCATCGACGAGCACTGCCGCTGAAGCCTGGCCTTAGTGACGCGCGCGAGCGCGTCACCGCCCTCACGAGACGACGTCGTGGCGCCCCTGACCGACCCATTCGCGCGCCGCGTCGAGTCCTGCGGCATCGAAACGCCGCACCTCGGCGCTGACGAAGTGCGCGGCGAGCTTTTCCAGCAAGGCTGCCAGGGCGTCGTCGGTGACGATGGCGACACGCCGCACGTGTTCATGGTGATCGCGGACGAACCGCAGGTGTCGCCGCAGTGCCGGCAGGCTGTCCCAGCCAGGGAACCGCCCGATCTCGAGGACCAGGCCGTTGAGAGCACCGTCGCGGGCCAGGACCGGTGCGATCGCGCTCTCCAGGGCGCTGAAGTCCTCGGCATCGAGGGCGGATTCAGGCGCCACGTGCAGCACCCGCTTGCGGTAGTCGAGGTCGAAATTGGCCATCACGAACGGGCCGTGCGCCGGCGGCGGAGGCAGTGCATGACCGCTCAGGCCTCGTCGAGGGTGAACCCGATCTTGAGCACGACTTGCCAGTAATGCACGGCGTCGTTATCGATCTGGCCGCGAACCTGGACGACTTCGAACCAGCGCATGTGGCGCACCGTCGCCGCGGCGCGCGCGATGGCGCGGCGGGTGGCGTCCTCGATGCTCTCGGTCGAGCTGCCGGTCAGCTCGATGTGCTTGTAGACGTGATCGCTCATAGTCGTTCTCACTGTTTCGCTTGTTCCTGACGCGCGTCGAGCGCGACGAGTGCGTCCTCGACCTCCTGCAGCCGTGTGGCGCTGCGCGCGCCGAGCGCCATGCCCTCACCGTCGGCGACGGCCAGCTCGCGACAGTCGTGCAGCCACGCCTGCAGGATCTGGCGTCGCTGGGTGTCATCGAGCCGCCCGTCGTCGAGCACGGCGCCGGGTGATTCGAATGCGTCACCGGGCGCCTTGCGCATTTCCTCGATGGTGTCATGTAGCAGGGGAACCATGAACGGGCCTCCTTGTTCGATGCTTGAACGGCGGGTCTGGCACGTTGCGTTGCAGGTTTCGTGCCGTACGATTCACCGCGCGCAGCGGGGTTTGCCTCGGCAGCAATTGCAAGCCCTTGTAGGTGTTGCAAGCGGTGTGGCGCTCAGGCGTCGCGCAGTTGACGGAGTCGTTCGATCGCGGGGGGCAGCGCGCCCGCGTGCCGGTCGAGATCGCGCCATGGGCAGTCGCGCTGCCCGAGGCGCCTGAATACGTTACGGAGGTGATAGCGCTGCGCGTGCATGTCGTGCGCGAGCGCTTCGCGCCAGTCGAGCGGCGTGGCGAGCGGTGCGCCGGGCAGGGCGCGCAATGAGTAGGGCGCGACCGCGGTCTGACCGTAGGCATTGCGCAGGTAATCGACGAACACGCGGCCCTGGCGCGCGGCCTTGCGCTGTGCCGCGGTCAGCGTGTCCGGGTGACGCTGTGCGAGCAGCGTCGCGCAGTCGCGCGCGAACGCGTGCACGCGCGCGTAATCTTCCTCGGCGGAGACCGGCCAGACCACGTGCAGGCCGCGCGAGCCGCTGGTCTGCACCGCGCTGAACAGTCCGAGCTCGTCGCCGAGCTTGCGTACCGCGCGCGCGGCGGCCTGGATGGCGGCAAAGTCGCCGTCGGGCTCGTCGGGCGGATCGAGATCGAACACGATACGGTCGGGCCGTCGCGGCGCCGTCGCACGTGCGAGTGCGACGTGGAGTTCGATGGTGCCCGCGTTCGCGAGCCATGCAAGGGTTTCGACATCATCGGCGAGGATCTGCGTGATGGTGCCGCCCTGCATCGGCAGGCGTGCGCGGCGGATGCCCGATGGCAGGTCGGGTGGTGCATGCTTCTGGAAGAACCCCTCCCGCTCGATGCCGTCGGGATAGCGCCGCAGGGTGAGCGCGCGGCCGCGGCAGTGCGGCAGTGCGAGCGGCGCGATGCGCCGGTAGTAGGCGACGATGTCGCGTTTACACAGGCCCGCCGCTGGAAACAGCAGCTTGTCCGGATGGGTCAGTGTCATCCCCATGGCACGTGGGTGCGGACCGCTCAGCGGCGGTGGGCACGAATGTGATCGAGCCGCGGCAGCAACTCGCGCCAGGCGAGCTCGATTTCGCTGACCAATGCGGCCCAGGCGGCGTCGCGCCGCGCGTTCTCGGCGTCGCTCAAGAGTGCCGCGAACGACTCGCGCCTGCGTTCGATCTCGCGGAACTGGCGCTCGTAGCCAAGATAGTCGCCGGCGTCGGCGCCGTTGTCCGCGCGCGGGCGCTGCTCGAGTTCCTCGAGCGCCTGTTCGAGCACGGCGAGTTCGGCGCGAACCCGCTCGAGCATGTCGCGGCCGCGGGGCGGCGGTGCGAACCGCCGACGTTGATCCGATCGCTCGTTGCTCATGTCCTCGAGCATAGCAAGTGACGTACCAGGCGCGCTGGCACGCCGGTTGCAGCGCTGGTGGAGAATCGCGCGAACCCGCAGTCATTATCAGGAGGTTTCGATGGTTTCACGCGTCGCCGACGTCATGCACTCGCCCGTCGTCAGCCTGTCCGTGCATGCCCGTATGCCCGAGATCGAGCGCGTGTTCGGCACCAGCGGCGTGAGCGGTTGCCCGGTCATCGATGATGACGGTCACGTGCGTGGCGTTCTCAGCCGGGGCGATATCATCCGGCGCCTGTGCGTCGAGCACGCGCAGGCGGCCGTCGCATCGGATTACTACCGCGACCCGGGCGGTGTCGGCATCTGCCTCGCCGACGGCCAGTCGTTCGAGCAGATTGCGGCGAGCGCCGGGATCAGTGCCGATCGACTGCGCGCCGACCAGTTGATGTCGCCCGAAGTGGTCAGCGTGGCGCCGGAGGAGACGCTCACCGCGGCCGCCAGCCTGATGGTCGAACGTGGCCTCCATCGTCTGCCGGTGATCGCGGATGGGCGATTGCTTGGCGTGATCTCGACGTTCGACGTGACGCGCGAAGTCGCGCGCGGGTCGGCGCCCTGAACGGAGGGCTCGATGAGTAACGCCGACGAAACCGTGTCGACGCGGCGGGAGACAACACGATGAACGCATCCCTGGCGACCCTGCTGCCTGTCATGCTGGTCGCGTCGCTGGCCGCGGTGTACGCCCACGCGCGGCTTGCGCGACACACCGATTCGGCTGCCAGCGCCCGCCTGGTGCGGGCACTGTTGCTGTCCGGCGGGCTCGCATTCGCCGCCGTCACCGCGCTGCTGTTCGCCCGCAGCCCGCTCGTCCAGGCCGTGATCGCGGCGACCAGTTTCGGCGTGGTGCACGTGCCCGCGGCGTGCATCCTCGCGCTGAAGGGATTACGCGCCCGCGAAGGCCCGCCGTGAGGCATTGCGTCCTGCGCGCCCGGCGGCACCGGGCGGGTTCATTCCGACTCGAGCGCGGTGGGCGCCGGCGCGGTAATGCGACGGAAGGCCGCCTGCAGGCGCTCCGCGTCGGCCGACGCTCCCACATCGGCGAGTGCGATCAGGCCGACCAGGCGCCGTTCGTGATCGAGCACCGGCAGGCGCCGCAGGCGTGCCGAACCCAGGCGCGTGGCCGCTGCCTCGAGCGTATCGTCGGCGTAACAGCATTCGACGTCGTCTGAGAGCATCTCGCCGACGACGGTTTCGGCCGGGCGCCGCGCGGCAACGCAACGCATGGCGATGTCGCGATCCGTAATGACCCCGGCGAGCTGGCCGGCCATCGAGATGACCGGCAGCATGCCGACGTCCGCGTCGCGCATGACCGCGGCGGCTTGCTGGATGCTGGTATCGGCGGGAATCGTCACGCAGCGCGTGCTCATCGCTTCTCGTACCTGCATGGTGGGTCTCCTGTTGACGGGGGAAGTGTCCCGTCAACGGTGCAGTATCCATACCAACCAGACGCCGATGTGGTGCCGTCAGGCTCAGCGTCCCTGGCTGCCGCCGTCGGGGCGCGGCCGCTCGCAGTAGTCGCCTTCGCAGAACCATTCCTCCATCGCGCGATCGTGCGGCAGCGACCCGGCGAGCGGGCGCAGGCGGGCGTTCATCTCGCGGTAGGTCCGCTCGTCGATCGCTTCGTAGGGCGGTTGCTCGTAGCCGTGGCCGCTCTCGGGCAGGAAGACCACGGCCTTGAGACGATCCTCGTAGGCTGCGAGCACGCGGGCGAGTGCATCGGTCTCGCGTTCGGGATCGAACTCCGCGGTGCAGCTGACCTGGTTGTCGGACCAGTAGCGCTGCATCTGTGCGGCGAGGTCGACCTTCTCCCACAGGGGAACGTCGCGCTTGCGCCGCGCAGTCTCGGCGACCTGCACGGGAAAGGCGATGACCTGGGTACGCGTTGCATAGGCGTCAGCTTCGATCGCATAGCCGGCGTGACGGCACTGCTCGATGAGCGGATGGTCGTCGCGTACGCGTACGCGGCGGATATAGTACGGGGCGTGATCCCAGTGCACGCCGGGGGTCGCGCCAGCGAGCAGGCTGACGGTGCCGGACGGTTTGATCGAGGTCGTCTTGATCGAGCGACTCACGCGCAGCCATGCGGAGAGTTCGTCGTCGAGCCGGCGCACCGCGCGGTAGGCGCTGTCGCACCAGCCGAGGAAGCGGCGGTAGCCGTGACGGTTGATGGCCTGCACCACGCCCGTCATGGAGCAGCCGATGCGGCGATTGCGCTGCATTACCGCGTCGGTGCGCTCGATGCCGGTCGGCACCAGGGTCACGGCCTTGCCGTACAGGAAAGCCAGGCGCACGGTGCGTTCGAAGTCGCGGTAGTCGGCGTGACGCGCAGGGAAGGTTTCTACCAGCGTGCACAGTTCGCGATCCCACAACGTCTGTTCGACACAGGGGTTGCTGCCCATGGCTCCGGCGTCGGCCCAGTCCGGGGCATCGCCCATGCGTCCGTAGGCACGCGCGTTGTCGAGCCAGAAGAAACCGGGCTCGCCGTTGACGGCGGTGTGCGCCGCCACATCGTGATAGTCCATCCCCCGCGTCGCATAGATCGAGTTGTTCGAGACCCAGCCATGCGAGCGCACGCGCCCGGGGTCGGCCTTGAGCGCGAGAAAATCGCGATCGAACGCATCGCCGAAGGCGATCTGGGCCGAGCGCCGTACCCCGCCGGCGACCACCCCGCGGCCGATCAGGTTCATGGTATCGACGATGAGGCGCGAATCGACGCGACGGCCGACGTAGCGATCGTTGAGGGCGCCGAGCGCCGCGAGCATGTCCTCGAGCGGCCCGGGCCCGCTCGCATAGCTGCCGATGCCGCGCAGCGGGCTGCCGGCGGGTCGTACGCGCGAGGTGTCCCAGCGTGCAGGCAGCGTGGCCCGGCCGCTGTAGGCGCCGAGCAGCCGCGCGAGCGCCGCGGCCCAGCCCTCGCGGCTGTCGTCCACGACGTGCGGCTCGGGGTCGATGGTGGGGCGGCTCAGCGTGAGTCGATCGCGCCCGGCGGTATCGAAGCCGACGCCGATACCGAGCATCGTCATCTGCAGCATCCACACGAAGGGCGCCGCGTAATCCGCGGCAAGATCACCGGTAGAGACGAAGCCGCAGTTGTTGAGCGCGGCGCCACCGCGTTCGTAGATGAAATCGGTGCCCATGATCCACAGCCCGCGTCCGGGCGGCGTCCATTTGAATTCGAACAGTCGCGCGTAAGCCTCCTCGGCCATCGCGCGGGCGCGGCCGGCCTCCCACCGGCCGCCGTGTTCGGCGCAATGCGCGCGCAACACGGTGAACATGCCTTCGATGACGCGCTGGCAGGTCTGCCACCAGTGTTCGCCGTCGCGACTATAAGTGCGCAGGTACGTGACTTCCGACAGGGCACCGAAGCCCCACGGCACCGGGCGCTGCCGGTATGCGGCGAGGAAGTCGGGGGCCAGTCGGTAGCGGCCGTGGCGGGCGACGTCGACGATCACGGATTGAACGTGAGCGGGGCGTGGGATGGGCAGAGCATCGGCGCGAGCGAGCCCCTGGCTGGGAAATCATAGTGTGCCATCGCATCGCGTGAACGTATGGCAGCGCTGTCGATACTATACGCCGGCCGTCGCGCCGCCGGCCAGTCGCGGCGGCGCGCGGCATCGTCGGGCATGGCGCTCAGGGCAACACGCGTGCGGGACGATTGCCGAGTTCGCGGCGCACGCGCTCGCGCATGTCGCGATCGTCGGCGTGGACGATGAGGAATGCATGGCCCTGGCGGCGGACGGCGTCGGCGAGCCACGCGGCGACCGCTCCGCGATGGGGTTTGAGCGAGACGGCACCGGCGATCAGCAGCCCGGCGATGGCGCCGAAGAAGATGCCGAGCAGCGGCAACAGCCATGGCTGGCCGAGTTCGATGCCCGGCACCCAGCCGCGCATCGAAGCCAGTCCGAGCAGCGCGCAGCCGAGAGTTGCTCCGGCCACGCCGAACAGCGCATGCGTCCAGCCCAGCGTGGCGCCAATGCGGCGCGTCGCGGGCTCGAGGGCATCGCTGAAATGCGGGTCGCGCAGCGTGTCCGCGTCCAATACGCGGACACGCGAGGCATCGATCCGGCAGCGCTCGCGCACCACGTGGGCTGCCGCGAGAGCGTCGTCGGCCTGCTCGAATTCCGCCCACAGCTTGCAAGCGTGGGGTTCGCGCGCCAGCGCCGCGCTGAGCGCGGATTCGCCTTCCGTGCGCCGCGCATCGCTGGCGGCGTTCACGGCATCACCTTCTCGATCAGGCCGACCAGGTCGTCGGCGTGCTCTTCCTCGGTTGCGAGGATGTCTTCGAGAATACGCCGGGTCGTCGGGTCGTCGCGGCCCAGGTACTCGATCATCTCGCGGTAACTGTCGATGGCGATGCGCTCGGCGACCAGGTCCTCCTTGATCATCGAAACCAGCGTGTCACCGGCGATGTACTCCGCGTGGCTGCGCCGGCTCAAGCCGTCCGGTGCGAAATCGGGTTCGCCACCGAGCTGCACGATGCGCTGGGCGAGCTGGTCAGCATGAAGTTGCTCCTGGTTGGCGTGCTCGAGAAACTCGCCCGCGGCGGCCTCGCCCGCGAAGCCGGCGGCCATGAAGTAGTGGCGCTTGTAGCGCAGTACGCAGACGAGTTCGGTGGCCAGGGCTTCGTTGAGCAGTCTCACGACGGTATCGCGGTCCGCTTTGTACCCGGGCGTGAGTGCGCCCTGCTCGATGTCGCGGCGCGCGCGTTCACGCAGCGTCGCAACATCGGTCATCGAGGTGGGGTCATTCATGTGGCAGGTTCCTCGTGTTGCGTGATGGTGAGAAGGGCGCGGCAAGCGCGGCGTCGCCGCGCTTGCCCGACCGGGCTGCCGGTTCGGTTCAGCCCGGCTCGTTGCTGTCGTCCGCCAGCGTCACGACCGCATTGGCCTCGAAAACGCGGCCTTCGAGAAAGTCGTAATCGAACAGGCCGGACACGCTGACGCGATCGCCGTACTCGATCTTCTGGTAGCCGGCATCGTCCAGCGGGTCGTAGCCGAGTTCGTCGACCTCGACGGTCAACCGTTGCAGGCCGGTGTCGATGTTGAACTCGTCTGCGGCGTCATCGACGCCGGTGACCGTGCCGCGCACCGTCGCCGCCGCCGGTACGACGGGACCCGGGCTGGCCCAGTAATAAGGCGTGTAGGCGTAGGCCGGGTAGGCGATGTCTTCTTCGTCGGCGGCGCTGGCGTAGAAGTAGCTGTTGAGGCTCTCGACGTAAACGCTGCCGGCTTCGATGGTGGCTTGCTCGAACAGATCGTCGTCGATCATGCCGTAGACCGTGACGCGGTCGCCGTCGAGCGGCCCGTAGGCATCACCGTACTCGTCCCAGTCGTCCATCTCGACGGTGATCTCACCGCTGCCATAGTCGAGAATGAACGATTCGGCCTGCGGATCGGCGACGGTGCCGCTGATACTGATCCAGCTGTCGTCCGGACGCGCGTAAGGGTCACGGGCGAGCGCGGGTTGCGTGGCGAGGGCGCCGAGCGCGAGTGCGAGTAGCGGTGTGTAAGTCTTGCTCATGTGTCCTCCTTTTTTCATCGGTAGCAGGGGGATAAAGCGGCTCGTGCTCACTGGCACGTGCCACGTATGCAGGATGGCGCAAGCGTCATGCCAGTTTCTGCTTGCGGGGCCATGCGCCGCTACCGCCGTGCGTGGCGGGCAGCGTCGGAGATGCGGGCCGGGACCCCGGGGAGGAGCCCGCGGAGTCAACCACGCCCTTCGTGGTAGTCGCGGACCACGTTCGGATCCTTCTCGCGCGCGCGGGACTCGCCCGCGCGTGCGGCCTGCTCGGCGTCACTGCGTTCCTGCTCGCTCAGGTGGCGCCGTTCTGCGGCCTTCTCTTCGACCTTGCCGTCGCGCACGAAGTCCTGCTGCGCTTCGTTGTAGGCTGCGGCCGCGTCGCGGTTGCCTTCGCCCTGGTTATCGGGCCTGGTGTCTTTGCTGGTATTGCTCATGGTGTTCTCCTCGGCGGCTGGATGCTCGGGAATGAGTGCACGTGCGCAGCCATGCACGAAGTGCGCCGATCGGGGACCGGTTCACACGAGGCCGTAGGCGAGCATCGCCCGCGCGACGCGCTCGAACGCGGCGACGTTCGCACCCCGAAAGTAATCCGTGACGGCCCCGGCGCCGCCGTTGGCAACACAATCGTCGTGGATGTCGCGCATGATCTCGTGCAGGCGTCGTTCGACGGTGTCGCGGCTCCAGCTGACGCGCGTTGCGTTCTGGCTCTGTTCGAGGCCGCTCACGGCAACGCCACCAGCGTTGGCCGCCTTGGCCGGCAGGAACACCACGCCGGCCTCGCGCAGGCGCTTGCTCGCGCCTGCCGTGACCGGCATGTTGGCCCCCTCGGCGAGCGCAACGAGCTCATGGTCGAGCAGGCAGCGTGCGTCGTCCTCGTCGATGTCGTTCTCCAGAGCAGCGGGCAGCGCGATGTCGCACGGCAACCGCCACGGCTGCTCGCCGCGATGGAACTCCACGCGACGCAGGTGATCGGCCGCTTCGCTGATGCGCCCGCGACGTTCGAGCTTGAGCGCTTTGATCCACGCGAGCTGCTCGGCATCGAAGCCGTCGGCACACCAGGCGGTACCGTCCGAGTCGCTCAGCGTGACGACCCGGGCGCCCTCCGCGCAGGCTTTCTCGGCGGCGTGCAGCGCGACGTTGCCGGCCCCGCTGATCGCTACACGCTGGCCCTCGAGCCCGCGTCCGTGATGCTCGAGTGCGTTGATGAGCATGCAGACAACGCCGTAACCGGTGGCTTCCTCGCGCACCGCGCTGCCGCCGAAGGTCAGGCCCTTGCCAGTGAGCACACCGCCTTCGAAGCGATTGGTCAGGCGCGAATACTCGCCGAAGAGATAGCCGATTTCCCGGCTGCCAACGCCGACGTCGCCCGCCGGAACATCGACGTGCGGCGCGATATGACGATACAGTTCGGCCATGAGCGCCTTGCAGAAGCGCATCACTTCGCGCTCGCTCGCGCCATGCGGATCGAAATCGGCGCCACCCTTGCCGCCGCCCATGGGCAGGCCGGTGAGCGCGTTCTTGAACGTCTGCTCGAAGCCCAGGAACTTGAGCACGCTCGGCGTGACGCCGGCGCTGAAGCGCATACCACCCTTGTAAGGGCCGAGCGCGCGATTGAACTGTACACGCCAGGCGCGGTTCACGCGCACCTCGCCCGCATCATCCTCCCAGCAAACGCGGAAGCTGATGACGCGGTCGGGTTCGGCCATGCGCTCGAGAATGCGTGCGGCGCGGTACTCGGCGTTGTCCTGTACCAGCGGCATGACGCTCTCGGCGAGCTCGCAGGCAGCCTGCACGAACTCGGGTTCGTGCGGGTTGCGCCGTTCGACCTCGGCGACGAAGTCCCGTCGCGCGCGAGCGAGTGCGGCGCTCATGCCCGGCTGCACGGTGCGGAACTTGCAGCACCATGCACTCGTGAATCATCGAGGAGAAATCCCATGCACCGCGAAACGTTTGCTCGCATTGCGATGATGGGGTGCGCCTGCCTGGCACCGCTCGCCGGCGCCGCACCGGCGGTGGAAGCCCCGGCCGAGATCGGCACGCTGGAGCGCGTCGAAACCTCCCCGCCCTTGGCATTGCCGCAGCGCCGGCGGCAGGCCGTTACGCTGGACACGCCGATTGATGCGGGATCGGGACCAGCGATGATGTCGCGGATGCGACACGCGTTCCTGGCGATGGATGCCGACGGCAACGGGGCTATCGACAGGCGCGAGCGCGCCGCGGCGAGAGTCTTGTTCATGTTCGATTTCCAGCTTGCCGATGCCGACGACGATGAGCGGGTCAGCCGTGCCGAGCATCGGGAATGGTCGCGCCGCCAGTTGCAGGCGCGCTAGCAGCCTGGCGGCGCGAGTGAAGCATTCGCTGCTGTTCAGGAGCGGCAAACTCCTGACGGCGTCAGGGCATCAGTCGCTGACCGTGGGATCCGAGGCCGCCAGCGGCTTCTTCGCGCTTTCCGCGGCGGACCGGTTTCGCGGGCTGGTTGCATCCACGCCGGGACGTTCGGGCGATTTCAGGGTGCGCGAGTATTCGCTGGCCGCCTGCCGCTCCATGTAGGTCGCGTACTCCTCCGCGGTGACGTTGCCGTCACGGTCGAGATCGGCCGCCTCGTGCTCGCGCAGCGTGTCTTCCTGGTGTTCGCTGGCGGGCATGCGCGCCTCGGTCTCCGGCCGCTGCGCGTGGCCATGCTCGGCGTCCGGCACGGCTTCCGCCTGGTGCGGTGTGGCCGGCATGTCCGCCGCGTTGGTGGCGCTACCGATGGCGCAGGCCAGCGTCAGCGCGAGGGTCGTCGGCGTGATCTTGTAATGCATTGCAGGCATGTCTGCTCCTTGCGGTGTGGCTGTCCCAGGTACAGAGCAACATGCGTGCCGGATGCTTACCCGCATTCGGAGGTTCCCTAAGCCTTTGAACAATACGCCAGGTCGAAGCTATCGGTATTCGTGGGCAATACGGCGTGCGCCTCGGCGTATTCCGGTGATCGACGCGCCGGGGGTGCAAAAAAAAGCCCGCGCGCCACGGGGCGTGGGCGCGGGGCAGGCGTGACCGTCGGCCGGGTCTGTATGCGGGGAGGGGAGCCCGGTCAGCGAGCGGGGGGCTCGCCCGGTCACGAAGCGCCGTGCGCGGGGCTCACTCGCGCTCGGCGTAGACCGTGGCACCGACGACTTCAGCCGAGGGTGCGAACCAGCCGTCGTCGCGCTGCGGCAGCGGATCACGCGGCGTGTAGACGAACGGCACACGCTCGCCAGGCATCAGGCGCTCGTTGACGGTGACGTACTCGACCCAGCCCGGGTTGTGCTCGCCCGGATTGAGGTCGTCTTTCCACAACCAGTCGTAGCGCACGATGACGACGACATCATCGAGCATGTGTGTGCTGCGATTCTCGAGTACCGCGTCGATGCCGCCCTCGTGGGCCCTGAGCGTCGACAGGTTGGCCGTGTGCTCGATGGTGCGCTCGTCGACGAGGCGCGGTTCGCGCTCGGCTGCCGCTACGGGGGCGGCCGTAACGACCGCGAGCAGGATGGCTCCGGGCAGGCAGGCGTATTTCTGGAACGTGTTGGACTCGAGCATGGCGAACCTCCTTCGCAGATGCGGCTCGAGCGTAGTGGCAGCAAGGTGCGTGCCACTTCGGCTTGCAGCGCGCGCGGGCGGGGCATGAGCACATGCAGCCGCCGTCGTCTGCGCGGTTGGGCGTGAATTACAGCATGACTGAAATCCTTACAAACCTCGAAGCGTCATCGCGAGTGCCGCGTCACGGCCACTACGGCAGTGACACCTGACTCGGCATGGCACGCCTCTCGCATGCTGGATCGATCGCGCTTAATCGTCCCAGAGGAGACTCGCCGATGCTTTCTTGGGCTCTGACGTTCCTGGTCATCGCGATCATCGCCGCGGTGCTCGGTTTCGGCGGCATTGCCGGCGCCGCCGCCGGCATCGCCGAACTGCTGTTCTACGTTTTTGTCGTTCTGTTCCTGGCCGCGGTCGTGGCCAACGTTCTGCGCGGCCGCCCGCCGCCCGTGTGACCGCAGTCGACCGGGCCGGGGTCGCTCAGCCGGCCTGCTCGGCGTCGTCGCCGTCCTCGTTCCAGGTACCCTCGGCAGCGTAGCTGTTGAGCCGGTTATAGATGGTCTTGAGGCTGACGCCCAGCGTCTGCGCCGCGAGCTTCTTGTCACCACCGAAGTGCTCGAGGGTGGCGAGCACGAGGCGTCGCTCGGCTTCCGCAATCGGGGTGCCGACCGACAGATCCAGCGAGTTGCGGTCCCACAGGGGCGGGCGCTCGAAGCCGACCGGGATGGTGTCGGCATCGAGGTCGCCGTCGGCATTGATGTACATGCGCTGGATGGCATGTTTGAGTTCACGCACATTACCCGGCCAGCCATGCGCGGTCAGGCGCGCGCCGGCGGCTTCGGTCAGGCGCTTTTGCGTGCCGTAGGCGTCGTTCTGCTGCGCGAGGAAATGCCCGGCGAGTCGCAGCACGTCTTCGGGCCGCTCGCGCAACGGCGGCACCCGCAGCGGGTAGACCATCAGCCGGTAGTAGAGATCCTCGCGCAACTGACCTTCGCGTACGGCGATGTCCGGATTGCGGTTGGTCGCCGCGATGATGCGCGCATCCACCGGGATCTCGCGATTGCCGCCGACGCGCGTCACGCTGCCGGTCTCCAGCACGCGCAGCAGATTGACCTGCAGTTCCGCCGGCATCTCGGTGATCTCGTCGAGGAACACGGTGCCGCCGGCGGCCCGTTCGAAGATGCCGGCATGGCGTCGTTCGGCGCCGGTGAAAGCCCCCTTCTCGTGACCGAACAGCTCCGACGTGATGAGGTTCTCCGCGATCGCGCCGCAGTTGATGGCGACGAGCTGGCCCGGCCGGCGGCTGCGGCGGTGGATCTCGGCGGCCACGAGCTCCTTGCCGGTCCCGCTCTCGCCCTGGATGAGCACCGTCGCATCCATGGGCGCGACGCGCTCGATGCGCTCGTCGAGCTCGCGCATCACCGCCGATTCGCCGATGATCAGGTGCGACGGGCCGGACCTGGCCGGGCTGCCCCGTGGCGTTGCTGCCGCGACTTCGGCGCCGCCCGCGTCCTCGTCGGGTGCGAGGCGCGACAGTACGGCGCTGAGATCGGCCAGCCCCACCGGCTTGACCAGGTACTCATCGACACGGCCGCGTACCGCCGCGATCGCGGTTTCCACCGATGGGTGCCCGGTCATGACGAGCACGCGCGTCGGCGCTTCGACGGGCAGCGTGGCGACCACGTCGAGGCCGCTGCCGTCTGGCAGCACGAGGTCGATCGCGAGCAGTTCCGGCAGTTCCTCGCGCAGCGCCGCGCGCGCGCCGGCACAGTCACCCGCGTCGCGCACGGTGTAGCCGTTGTCACTGAGAAAGTCGCTGATGGCCAGGCGGAAGGTCGTATCGTCGTCAACAATGAGGGCGGTGGGCATGCTATGTTTTGCTCGCTTCGACAAAGTTGCGCGTTACCTGTGTCGTGGGTGTCGGCGGTGTCGGCTTCGCGACCCGCAAGACTGCCATGAGCCATCGAGCATCAATGCCAGCAAGCGACTCTCCCCGGCTTTCCGGCTCGGCGGCGCTGGTCGTGTGCGGCGTGTCACTGGCGGCGATCACGCTGCTCGAAATACTGACGGACTTCGCGGTCTGCGTGCCCATATTGTACGTACTGCCCGTAATCGTCGCGAGCTGGGTACTCGACTGGCGCGCGATCGCTGCCTGTGTGCTGTGGGCCACGCTGGTCACGGCACTCGACGCCGTGCTTGCCGCGGACGCGACGGCGTGGACGACACCGGCTAGCGTTAATCGCCTGTTCGCGATAGCCGTTTGCTGGACGGTGGCGGGCCTGCGCGCGATGCGCCTGCGGCAGGAGCGCTATCGCCGCGAATGGGCTGCCGTTGCGGTCGCTTCGCGCGACGCCATCGTGGTAATCGACATCAGGGGCGTGGTGCGAGAGTGGAATGCGCAGGCTGAAATCCTCTACGGTCGTGCTGCCGACGATGTCATCGGCCAGCCGTTCGACAGCGTCCTGGGGGTGCGCGACGACACCCTCCGGCAGGCCATCGCGAATGTCGCCGGCGGGCGCGTGGAAAAGACCTTCCATGACGAGCACCACGACGCGACGGGTAAGGCGGTCATCGTTGCCATCACGCTTTCGCCGGTGCGCGAGAGTGGCGGGCGGCTGATCGGTATTTCGGCGATCGTGCGTGACGTCACGCTGGAGATGCGCTCGCAGCGTGCGCTTGCCGCCAACGAGGCGCGATATCGCGACCTGGCCACGTCACTCGATCACGCGGCGAACCAGAAGAATTCGTTCATCTCGATGCTCGGCCACGAGCTGCGTAATCCACTCGGTGCCATCCGTAACGCCGCGGGCGTGCTGCGCATGGTCGACACCCGCAGCGCGCGCGGGGGCCGGGCGCTGGAGATCATCGAGTCCCAGGTCGCGCTGATGCGGCGCCAGCTCGATGATCTGCTCACGCTCTCGCGTATCGATCGCGGCGAGCTCGAGCTCAAGCTTGCCGCGGTCCGGGTCGAGGAGATCGTATCGATGGCGGTCGATGCGATGCGCGAGCATCTCACGACCAGCGGTCTTGCCATCGAGGTCGCCGATATCGACCCCGAACTGCGCGTCCACGCTGACAAGTTCCGCATTGGCCAGGTGATGCTCAACCTGCTGGACAATGCCGCCAAGTTCACCGAAAAAGAGGGACGGGTATCGATCGCTGTCGACGCCGACAACGACACCGTGCGCATCCACGTGGCCGACGAAGGGGTCGGCATCGATCCCGATCTGCTGCCCTACGTCTTCGATGATTTCACCCAGGCCGAGCAGCACATCTCGCGTCAGAGCGGAGGCATGGGGCTCGGGCTGGCCATCGTGCGCAACATTCTCACGTTGCATGACGGTGATATCGTTGCCGAGAGCGATGGGGTGCCGGGCCATGGAACCCGCTTCGTCGTTTCCCTGCCGCGTTACGATGGGCGCCTGGAAACCGATCCACGCCACGGCGAGCAGTTCGTGCACGATGGCCGCAAGACGCGTACCGTGATGATCGCCGACGACAACGTGGAAGCGCTGCAGGCATTGTCCGATTACCTCGAGCTGAACGGCTATCGTGTCACCCAGGCCATCGATGGCGAAGCGGTGCTGAATGCGCTCGAGAACGAATGGCCGGACGTCCTGGTTCTCGATATCGGGCTGCCCGGGCGTGATGGTCTCGAGGTCGCGCGGCTGATCCGTGAACGCTACGGCGAGCGCGCCTGCGTGCTCATCGCGGTGACCGGCTACGGTTCGAGCCAGATGGTGGAGAAGACGCGCGCCGCCGGATTCGACCACCATTTCGTCAAACCCGTCAGCCTGGAACAGCTGCGCGCGTGCCTGGAATGAGGTGCATGACCGTCACCGGAGCAGCGCTGCATGAGCGAGCAGACGTGCCGGGCATGCGCCGGACGGGATTGCCCGGGTGCTTTCAGCGTGCCGTGCCTTGGCGAAAGCGAAAACCGGAACGGGAGCCATCGATGACGACATCCGCGCTTCGAGTCGACCTGGGCACGATGCCAGGGGCAGCATCACGTTCCGCAAGAGGCGATGCCGGTCCCGATGTCGCGAAGCGACGGCGATCCGCGCTACCACCCGGTGAACGGCCGAGCGGAGGGAAGATGAGAGTTGGTACGCATTTCGCTTGGAGCAGGGGACGATGAAACTGCCCTCCAGCCTGCTGTTGTGTAACTCCGACGGTGTCGTGCTCTCGGGCGACGACGCGTCGCGACGCCTGCTCGCGAGTCGTGACGCCTCGCACGGCAGTATCACTTCCTCCACCGGGACGTTCCCGTACGCCGGGGACGTGCATCTCGAGGCCGAGCCGGTATCCTGGGATCGGCGTCGCTGCCTGCTGGTGCAGGCTGTCAGCGCGAGCGGCCGGGCGCAGGTCAGCCGCGGCGCGGCACGTGCCATCGTCCAGCGTGCGCTGCTCGAAGGACTCGTGCACGACTTGCGCTCGCCGCTCAATTCGATCGCGATGAACGCCGAGATGCTGCGTTTCTCGCGCGAGTCGGGTTCGCCCGGCGCGAGCCAGGAGCAACGCCAGGAGCGCTACGTCGCGGCCATCACCAGCGAATCCGCGCGTCTGGGTAGCGCGGTGTCCAAGCTGGTCGACTTGATCGAGGAATGTGGCGTGACGCCCGGGGACGGCGCGCTGGAGCGCCTGCTCGAAGAGGTGGGTCGCTTCGGTGTCCCGGCCCTGCGCACGCGCCAGGTGGACCTGTGCATCGAGCGCCATGCGGCACGCGCCCTGAGTGCGACCGACGACCTCCTGCTGGCTCTGCTCGCGCTGTTGCTCAGCGTCGCGGAGCAGGCCAGTCACGGGGACACCGTGCGGCTCGCGACCCGCGCGGGCGACGGCGAGACCACGTTCGAGATGTGTCTCGAAGGGGCAGGTGTCGCAAACGCCGCCACGGCATCGCGGCTGAGCGCAGACGAACGCGCGACGCTGCTGCTGGTGGCCGCGCGCATCGTCAACGCCGTCGACGGGCGGATCGAGATGGGCCCGCAGGAAGTGCTGCGCGTCGTCCTGCCGCGTGCTGCCTGAGGCACGCCGCGCAAGCGGACCGCTCGTCGACCCGCCGCGCGACGATGCCCTGAGTGCGACCGATTGCTGGCATCACGCATCCGAGCGCTTGCCGAGACTCGCCCGCAGCACTGGCGGCACCGCCATCGAGGTGACGATAGCCATGATGACGACGGCCGAGAACAGGTTGGCGACGATCGGTGGTGGCGGGTCGGGAACTTCGAACAAGCCGGCGCGCGCCGCGACGCTCGCGACGATCAGTTCGACTACGCCGCGTGCGCTCATGCTGACACCGATGCTCAGCGAATCGCGGGGCGCGAAACCGCTCATCACCGCTGCGCCGCCCGCACCGAGGATCTTGCCGAGAAATGCCGTGGCGACGAGCACGATGACGAACCCCGGGGTCGCGGTCAGGGCGCTGAGGTCGAGATGGAGCCCGATAGAAACGAAGAAGATCGGGCCGAGAAAGCCGTGCGCGAGGGCGTCGACCTTGCTCTTGACGCGCTCGTAGCGCGCCCGGGAGACGACGCGCCGCGAGAACAGCAACCCGGCGGCGAACGCGCCGAGGATGAAGTGCAGCCCGAGCGCTTCGGCCAGCACGGCAAGCACGAAGCCAGTCACCAGGAGCATGACGAAACCGCGCTCCTCGACCGCGAGCAGGTCGATGAAGGCATCGACCCGAGCCTGATTGAGGCGCAGCAGCAGCGCGACCAGCGCAACGAAGGCCATGGCCTTGCCTGCAATGACTCCGACGGTGGCGAGATCGGGAACGCCGCCGTTGTTGAGCATGCCGGTCAGCACCGCGAGCAGCAGCAGGCTCAGGATGTCGTCGGCGACGGCAGCGGCGACGATGGTGTGTCCGACCCTGCTGTCGAGCTGTCCGAGGTCCATCAGCACCTTGATCGCGACCGGCACCGCGGTGATGGCCAGGGCCGTGCCGATGAACAGGATCTGCGCGCCGCGCTGCGAGGACTCGGGCAATACCATCGCGCCGACGGCGGCGCCCAGCGCAAGCGGTATCAGCATGCCGGCGACCGCAATGAGCATGCTGCGGCGCGAGGCCTCGAGCATGTCGCGTGCTTCGAGCTCGACGCCGGCGGCGAGCAGCAGGCAGAATGCGCCGAGTTCGGTCAGCGCGACGAAGGTCTCGTCCTCGCCCAGCGCGGTCAGCGTGCCGACATCGACGGGTGCGTAGTGGATGAACAGCCCGATACCGACACCGGCGAGGATCTCGCCGAGTACGCCGGGTTGGCCGAGGCGCAGGCAGATCTCCGCGCCGAGCTTGGCCGTGAGCAGGATAGTCATGAGCAGAAAGAACAGATGCATGGCTTGCCTGGCGTTCCTGGACGGTTCGTGGAAGGTTCGTGGAAGGTGCGCGGCTGGTGGCATGGCGCCTCAGAGCGCGGGCGGGGGTGCCGGGTTCGCACGCACTCATCGCCGCCGGCGTCGGTGAACGCGCCTCCCCGGAGCGGGGCGGCGGGCGGATTCGCGGTGATGCGCGGTGCTCGTCCGTTCATCACGGACTCCTCGCGGATTCAAGCAAGTCCCGTTCCGGTTCGGGCCGTGCGGCGACGCGTACAGCGCCGTGCAACGGCGCTGTAAGTTCTGCCCGATCGTGTAAAAAGCGCCGTCGTCCGCTTGACGATTAGGCTATAGTGACGGCAACCGAGGCGGCAGGTCCGCGCGCCGGCGCGACGGGCTGCGAACAGCTCGCGGTCAGACCATTGCGGCCATCCGCCAGGGCTCGAACGCGGCATGGCGGGCGATGTGATCGGCGCATGGTTCGTCGAAAGCCTGGCCTCCGAGGTCCGCTGGCACGCCTATCACGCCTGGCACGCATCCGAGCGTGGCTCGCTCCCCGGCCGGTGCAAGCGGAGCGATGTCCCGGGCGGCCGTGGGTCTCCGCGGGTCCTGGTTCCGATAATCGAGACATGATGTCCATGAGTCCCCGCGCGTTCCCCGTATGCGCCTGCCTGTTGGCCTGCCTCGCCATGCTCGGTGCTTGTGGCGACAATCGCGCTGCGACGCCGCGCGTCGCAAGCAATAACTGGCCAGGCTATTGGCCGCTCTACCTGGCTGTTCGCCAGGCGCCCGAACCCATCGCCCATCTGACCGAGCTGCGCTCGGCGACCGCCGTCATGCGTGCGTTCCGTAACGGCGCCATCGACATCGCCGCGCTGACCCTCGATGAAGCCCTGGTGCTCGCCGCCGAGGGCCTGGAGGTGTGCGTCTTCCTGGTCGTGGACGTATCTGACGGCGGGGACGCTTTGCTGGCGCGGCCGTCGATCGAATCCGTGGCAGCTCTGGCCGGGCACCGCATCGGCGTCGAAGCGAGCGCCGTGGGCGCCTATCTTCTCAGCCGTATCTACGACGAGACGGCCCTCGAGGCCGGTGCGCCGACGATCGTCGAGATCCCGGTCAGCGATCATGCCCGCGCGTTCGCGAACGGCGAGGTCGATGCCGTCATCACCTTCGATCCGACGCGCGCGCAGCTCGTTGCCGACGGCGCGCGCGAGTTGTTCAGCAGTCGGCGGATCCCCGGTGAGATTGTCGACGTGCTGGTGGCACGCCCGGCCTACCTGGCGCGCCACCGCGACGCCGTCGTGCGGCTGGTGCGTGCGTGGCAGCGCGCGTCGCGCGCGATCGTCGAGGAGCGTGACGCGGCCTTCGCCGCACTCAGCGGCTTCGTGCAAGGCGACCGTTCCCGCCTGGACGCGGCGCTGGCGGGCATCGTGTTTCCGTCCGTCGATGCGCAACGCGCGCTGCTCGACGGCGAGCTGGCCGCGGTGGCGATGCGCCTTGGCGAAGTCATGCGCCGGCACGACCTCATCGCGGCCCCGCCCAGCGGGCGCTTCGATGTCGAGGCCGCCATCTTCGAGGCGGCCAGCCGATGAATCGTTCGCTCCGCACCCGCCTGGCGGTCCTGGTCCTGACCGCGCTGGTGTGTATCACCGCGGTACTGGTTATCGTGCTGGTGCATGGGGACGCGCGCCAGGTCGAGCGCGAACGCGCCGCGCTGCTCGTGCAGGGGCTGACCATAGGCCAGGCCGCGATCGCGGACGAGCTGCTGGTCGAGGACTACGCGAAAGCGCGTGGTTTCCTCGCTACGCTCGCGCTCGATCCGCAGGTGCGCTTCGCGGCGCTGGTCGATGAGGACGATCGCATCATCGTCCACGTCGGGCGGCGCCACGAGAACAAGCGGCTCGAGGAGGTACTCCCGGCCGACGCGCTGCCGCTGGTCGCCCGCGTGCGTGCCCGCCTCACGGCCGAGGTGCGCCGGATCAGCAACGGCGAACTGATCGCGATGTCTCCTGTCGCGCTCAGCGGCAACGGGGTGCGCCTGCGCAGCGGGCGCGTGGGGCTGTTGATCCTGTGCAGCGGCGATCGCGCCGCACTGGCCCGGGCCTATGCCCGCACCGGGGTCGAGGTAACGGCGATCACGCTGATCGTGCTCGTGCTGCTGTTACTGATTTATTTCGTGCTCGAGCGCGATGTCTCGCGACCACTGGAACGCTTCATGGCCGTGATCGCACGCCTGCGTGCGGGCGATCTCGGCGCACGCGTGGCACGGTCCGGTGACGACGAGTTCGGGCGCCTTGCCAGGGCGTTCGACGACGCCCTCGATACGATCGAGCGGCAAACTGCCGAGATCACGACCAGTGAGGCGCGCCTGCGGCGCACCAACGAGTTGGCCGGGGTGGTCAAGCTCGAGTGGGACCTCGTGCAACGGACGCTCGATGTACCGGCCCGGTTGTGGGAGATGCTCGGGCGACCCCCACCGCCCGGGCCGCTCGCGATGGACGCCTTCACGGCCCTGGTCGACCCGGCGGACCGTGAGCGCTTCGCCAATTGCCTGGAGCGAACGCTGTCCGCCGGTCACGCATTTGCCGAGCAGTGCCGCATGTGCAGCGCGGACGGCGCCACGGTCTGGCTGCAGATCCAGGGCGATATCGAGACGGACATGGACGGCAAGCCGCTGCGGCTGCTGGCACTGGCCCAGGACGTGAGTGCGCGCAAGGCCGCCGAGCAACGCCAGGCCGACCTCACCACGCAGCTGCACATGGCGCAGAAGCTCGAGGCGGTAGGTCTGCTGTCGAACGGTATCGCGCATGATTTCAACAATATTCTCGCCGCGGTCATCGGTTTCGTACGCCTGGGGCGGCGCAGCAAGGATGCAGACAGCGCGCAGCCGATCGGTGATTATCTCGACGAGATCGAGGCGGCCGCGATGCGCGGTCGAGAGCTGGTCACGCAACTGGTCACCTTCAGCCAGGGACAGCCGGGGGCTTCGCGTGCGCTCGATCTGAACGGCGTCGTCGGTGAGGTGACGCAACTGCTCGAACCGCTCCTGCCAGGCGACGTCACGCTCACGTTCTCGCGCGCGCCCGGTTTGCCGCAGGTGCTCGCCGACGCGGTGAGCGCCCAGCAGATCACGCTCAACCTGTGTCTGAACGCGCGCGACGCGCAGCCGCGGGGCGGCCGCATCGACGTCGCGTTGAGGCCGCTCGACGTGGACGACGTGCGCTGCGATTCCTGTCACCAGCGCTTTGCCGGCCGGTTCGTCGAACTCGCCGTCAGCGATGCCGGTGAAGGTATCCCGCAGCACATGCTGGCACGCATCTTCGACCCTTTCTTCACCACCAAACGCGACGGCGAGCCGCTCGATGCGGCCAGTCCGGCCGGTTCCGGTCTCGGCCTGTCGGTCGTGCACGGGGCCATTCACCAGGTCGGCGGCCATGTGACGGTCAGCTCCGAGCCGGGCAGGGGCACGCGTTTCGCGGTCTGTTTCCCACGCGACGCAGCCGGCGCAGCGCCAGCGCCCGCCGCTGCGCCGGGCGCGACCGCCTCGCCGGCAATCCACGACAGCTGAGGCAGCCGCGCCCGCGTGATCGTGCGCGCCCAGTTGTTCCGAGCCGCCTCAGTCGAGCAGATCGCGCAAGTGCGCGAACGGCTGATGCTTGGCGCTGTCGGGGCTGACGTCGTCGCGTGAGCCCGTGCGTGCATCGAGTGCGCGCTGGTGCTCGTTGTCATGGCAGTAGAGGCACAACAGCTCCCAGTTACTGCCGTCGGACGGATTGTTATCGTGATCGTGATCGCGATGGTGGACGGTCAGCTCGCGCAGGTTCGCGTGGGTGAACTCGCGACCACAGCGGCCGCAAACCCAGGGATAAAGCTTCAGCGCCTGTTCGCGGTAGCCGCGCTCGCGTGCCTCGCGCGCACGGCGCGCCTCGGCGACGACGCGATCGAGGCGTTTCTCGTCGATGGGTTTGGACGGCATGGCGGGTGCTACCCGGCTGGCGTCGCGATGGTGCGTGCGCCGTCGCCGGCGAGGTCGACGCGCCGGCCGACCACGTTCTCGCCGGTGAACTCGGCATACACGGCGTCGTCGTGCGGCAGGTTGGCAACGAAGCGCAGGCCGGCGTCGGTGCGCCCGTAGACGATGCCGCGGGCGGGGCGCTGCTCGCGATCGTAGACCACTGTCCAGGTTTCGATCACGCCGCCGCCGCGCGGTGCCGGATCGTGCGCTTCGGGCGCTTCGCCGGCATCCGGCGCGGCGGCGTCGTCGCGATCGTCGTGGCTGATGTCGTGCGTGCCGGGCGTGTCGGCGTAGATGCCGACGGCATACTTGTGCATGAACCAGCCGAGCGCGGTGGTCATACCGCTGGCGTAGCGGCCGGCGGCGATCGCTTCGGCCATGCTGGCGATACCGTGCAGTGCGTAGTTGCTGCCCGGACCACCGAAGAAGCCGAGGCCGCCGGTCTGGGTAAGCGGCCGCGGATCGCCATCTTCGAGGCCGAGGTGGCGGCGCGCCACGTTGACCGCACACGGAAAGCAGGAATAGAGATCGAACGCGGCAACTTCTGCTGCGGCGAGCCCCGCGCGTATCTCCGCGCGGGCGGCAGCGCGCGCGAGCGCCGGGCTCGACGTGTAGTCGCTCTTGTCAATCATGAAGCGTTGGCGGGCACGTGCGTAGGCGCCGCCGCGGAAGTACACCGCGCGGCCGCCGCCATCGCGCGCGGCCGCGGCGCGATCGGCGGTGGTGAGAATGACGGCCGCGCCGATGTCGGCCATGACCAGCGAGACCATGCGCTTGGTGTACGGGTAGGCGATGGGGCGGTTGTCCGCGGCCGGTGTGACGATGTCCGTGGCCGACAAGGGTCGACGCGTCCAGGCATTGGGGTGCTGCGCCGCGACCTCGCTGAAACCGGCCCACAGGCGTCCGACACGGTCGAGCCAGGCCGTCTTGTCCAGCCCGGATTGCGCCCACAGCGCGTTCTCGAACAGGGGGAAGCCGTGAATCGGCAGGCTCAGGCCGTGGCGCACTTCGAGAGCGCTGGCGCCGACTGCGTCTTCGGCATCGTAGTCGGCGGGAATGCCTTGCAGCAGCGCCCCTTCGCCGCGCGCCGCGTCGGCGCTGCGCGGATAGAACGTCTCCGCGCCACAGATGAGGACCGCCGTCGCGTCGCCGCGCGCGAGCATGCCGGCGGCTTCGTTGACGAACTGCTGCGGCACCTGTCCGCCGATGCCGGACAGGCGCGTGATGCGGGGACGCAGGCCGAGCCGCCCGACCAGGGCCTGCTCGGGCGCGTCCAGTACGCGGCTCTGCGGCCGCACCACGAGCACCGCGTCGACCGCGGCGAGCGCGCCGCGGCCAGCCTCCTCGCCGGCGCGCCGCGCGGCTTCCTCCATCATGTCCAGAGGGTCCTGAAACGGTGGGCTGGCCTCGCGCGGCTGGGTCACCTGGCCCCAGCCGCTGACGACGATGGCGTTGTTCATGTGCGCACCCTCAATGCCCGCGACGTTTCTCGATGTCGGCGAGCGTGCGCATCAGCGCGGGGCGGAAGCGTTCGTAGTTCTCGCTCATGGGGAAGTGGCCAAGGCCCTCGAGCGTTTCGTAGTGCACGTTGCCGATGCGCTTCGCCGACGCCTCGACATGTTCCGGTGGACAGGTGAAATCGTACTCGCCGGCGTACATGTACAGCGGCACCTTGCTCGCGTCGATGCGCTCGGCGCGCGCTTCGTCGGCATTCTCCACGCCCCAGAAGTAGAGGTCGTTGCGCAACGAACGCGGATGCGCTCCCTGGATCATGCGATTGATCTGGCGATCGGCGCGCGACAGGTGCGGCGCCATCACCGCGTCCATCAGGCCCGGTTCCATCTGGATGACGTTGACGGCCGGATCGATCCACCAGTCATGGAAGAAACCGTAGGTCGGCACCGCGCCGGCCAGCGCGATCAGGGCGCGGAAGTGCTCGGGATAGCGCTCGGCGAGGTGACAGGCGATGACGCCGCCGATGCTGCAGCCGATGAAAATCGGGTGATCGAGCTTGAGTGCGCCCGACAACCCGACCACGAAACGCGTGATCCAGTCCGAGGTGAGCAGCTGGTCTTCGGCGAAGAAGTCGCGGTCGTAGGGCGGGTCGGACTTGCCATGGGCCGGCAGGTCGTAGGCGATGACGCGGTACTTCTTGGTCAGCTCGCGATCCTCGAGCAGGTGGCGCCACTGGCGGTTCTCGTTACCCGCGGTGTGCTGGCAGAGGATGGGGATGCCTTCGCCGGCTTCGAAGTAGAAGACCTTGTGGCGGCAGCCGTCGATCTCGACGTTGGCGTAGCGGCCGACCGCCTGCCAGTGCTCGTGCCAATCGGGCTCGGCGGGCGGCTCGTGGACCCCGTTCAGCTTGCGTCCCACCAGGATCCACAACGACAGCGTCGCCATCTGCTGGAAGAGCAGGCGGATATCGCCCTCGACGGTCATGTTGCCGGTCGCGACGGCAGCGAAGATGGCGTGTCCCATCGGCGGCGGATCGGGCGCGAACAGCGCTTCCCAGGTCGCGGTGTCGGCCGCCAGCGTGAAGCTGCTCGGCTCGAGCGGGCCGCCGTCGACGACGGTGCGCTCGACGCGTCCGCCATGTACGTGGAAGGTGTAGCGGGCCTCGCCGACGACGAGGCTGAAAGAGCCGTCGAAGCCGCGGCCGTTGTTGTTGCAGGCGGCGTCGCCGTTGACTGCCGTCACCCAGCGTTCGATCCAGTCGCGATCGAGTTTCATGCGCGTGTCCTCCCCGGGGCGCGTTGCGGAAGGATCATGCTAGCAGTCTGCGCGGCGCAGGGAAGCGTCGAGGTGACGCCCGGGGTGTGCTCAGGCGTCGCCGCGGCGCCTGCGCATGGCCAGCAGCGCCCCACCGGCGGCGAGCAGGCCGAGTGGTGCCGGCAGCGGTACGGGCGCCGGTTCGGTCAGCGAGTAGACGAGCAGTTCGTACTCGACCGGCGTGCCCGGTGGCGCGCCGAATACTTCCACGATGTAGGTGCCGGTATAGGGCAGCTCGATGTCGAGCAGCAGTGGGTCGACGCCTTCGAAGCCGTCATCGTTGAAGGCGAAATCGCCGTGATAGGGGATCAGCGTGCCGCTCTCGTCGAGCAACGCGACGGCGAGATCGCCCTCGACCAGGCGATGGCCGAGGCTTTCCGACATCACTTCGATGGTGACGACGCGCCCGGCCTCGCCGCCGAAGCTGTAATAGTCGCCTTCGCCGTCGCTGATCTCGCCCTTCATGGCGCCGACCATGGCTTCGAACGGCGGCGCCGGCGGATCATCCTCGAGCGCGCCGGGCAGCGTGTTGATGACGGGGTAAGTCGAGACGGTGATGGCTTCGGGCGCTTCCAGCATCGAGCCGCCGTCCTCCGTACCGCGCGCGCCGTGCGCGGCGAACCGGATCTTGAGCGCGGCGCGCGGGCCGATGAAGCTGTCCATGGAGAGCAGCTTGTCGGCGCTGAAGCCGAGCACGGTGGTCAGCGAATTGAGTTCGAGGCCGCTCAACGCGGCGCCGTCGGGCCCCGGGAAGACGGGGTCGAACTTGGTCTTGTTGCCGGGTGACGATACCCCGGTGCCGATCGGCGTGAAGGCGTCGTGATGGCGCGCGCCGAGCAGGTGCAGCACTTCGTGTGCGCCGAGATTGACGCTGGCCTTGACGATGTTCTCGCCGCTCAGCGGCGCGCCGACGAAATCGAGACCCAGGCCCGCGTTGACGTAGGCGTCGTCGATGAACGCGACGTTGCGCCAGTCGACGCCGGTCGAGGTGCCGATGGCGTCGGCGTTGAAGAACAGCGTGGAGTAGTCGACGCTGCCCGGTACGCTGGTGGTAACGGTCACGCCGAGCGGCGCGAACAAGCTTTCGAGGGCGCCATGCACGGCGCCGCGCTCAGGGCCCGAGTAGGTCCATTCCCCCGCGCCGGTTTCGCTGTCGAAATCCAGGTACACGGTCTGCAAGGCGAGCGCCGTGGCGGGCGCCGCCATGGCCAGTACCAGGGCCAGTGCCAGGGCCAGTACCGCGAGAGTCCTGTGCGTCGCGCGCATGTGTCTTGACCTCCTTGTTCGCGCCCGGAAACCGGGGCGTCTTCCATCAACCGTAGCAGGTGAACGTTTCTCCTGCCCGCACGGCGTGCGGTCGAATGCAAATTGTTGTCAAACCGCCGCGGTCGCCTGCATCTCAGCCGGGACAGAGCCGGAGGTCGGTGGCGCACCGTCAGGCAAAGATCTCGAGCGGGATCTCGCATGCCACCGTCCACTGCGGCTGGTTGACCAGCTCGGCGATACGCAGGTTCGCGGCGACACTGAGCAGGCAGTAGGCGAGGTCCGGCGCCATACCCTGCTCGCGGCACAGGCGGTCGATGAGGTAGCGCGCGGCGTCCTGCGCGGCGGTGTAGAGGTCGGGACCGATGCCGGTCGTCACGAGTCGCTCGCCGCCGCCGGGCCAGGCGCTCGCCGGCGCGCGAAAGCGCGGATACGGGATGGTCTCGCCCTTGATCAGGTCGAACTCGACCTCGATGCCGAGCGTGGTCTCGATCGCCGTACCGCACAGCTCGCCGTCGCCCTGCGCGGCGTGGCCGTCGCCGACCGAGAACAGCGCGCCCGGCACCTCGACGGGCAGGTACAGCGTGGTGCCCGCGACCAGCGAGCGCACGTCCATGTTGCCACCGCAGCTGAGCGGCGGGATCGCACTGTGGTGACCGGGTGCGGCCGGGGCGACGCCGATGGTGCCGGCGAAGGGCCGCGTCGGCAGCCGGATCCCCGGCGCGAACTCGACGTGCTCGGCGTCGTAGCGCGACAGGTGCAGCATCGCCTCGGGGAAGTCGTCGGCGAGCAGGCCGAAGCCGGGAATGATGGCGGTCCAGCCCCAGTCGGACAGCGCGTAGTCGAGAATGCGCACGACCAGCGTGTCGCCGGGCGCCGCGCCGTCGATGTGCACCGGCCCGGTCAGGGGGTTGGCGTTGGCAACGTCGAGTTCGGCGATGGTGGCGGCGGTCGCGGCGGGCGTCATCAGCCCACGCGAGGCGTCCATCAATTCGAGCGCGAGACGCTCGCCGGGCGCCACGCTCACGAGCGGTGCGTTGCGGTTGTCCCAGCCGAGGTGATGCTGGTGGCGATGGATGGTGGTGATGGCCATGGTGTTGCGATTCTCCGGGGTCGAGGAAGCTCTGAACAAGCGACCGCGTCGCTCGCTCGCGGTGCTGCAGGTCGTTCAGCGATGCGCATTCGTCCCACCCGGACCATGCTGCTCGCACACGGCTTCGGACAGCGCGCAGTGCGCGAAGCCGTCCCGTTCGGTGACGCGGCCCACGGCAACGTCTATGGGCACGTCGAAGCAGGGTGCGTGGGTGCAGAAGGTATGGAACTCACCGTGCTCACCGCAGGGGTCGACAGTGGCCGGGAGGGCATCGAGGAAGGCGTGGTCGAAGGCGCGGCCGGCCCAGCCGGCGGCGAGACGCGCGGTGTCGACCGCGCAGGTCACGGCGCGCAGGCCGCCGTCGACCATCTCGCGCGCCAGCGCGGCGGTTTCCGTCGCGTCACGCCACAGCGGGAAGAGCGGCACCAGTCCACTGCCGGCGAGCTGGCGTTCGCGCCAGGCGCGGATATCGGCGAGGAACAGGTCGCCGAAGGCGACCGCGGTGACGTCCTCGGCACGGGCGCGCGTGACGAGTGCTTGCATGCGCGCGGCGTAGACTTCGTTCGGGCACGGCGAGGGCAGCGGCACCGGCCACAAGGGCAGGCCGGCGGCCGCGGCCTGGGCAGCGACGAGGCTGCGCGGAATGCCGTGCATGGAAACTGCCGCGCGGCGTTCGTCGAAGGTCGTCATCAGGCCGACGAGTTCGAGCGTCGCGTCGCGCTGCAGCCGGGACAGCATCCAGGCGCTGTCCTTGCCCGAACTCCAGGCGACCAGTACGCGCCGCATCAGCCGATGCCCGGCGTCATCACGGGCAGGCCGGCCGACGCGCGGCGGCGTCGGGAGCGGTACGGCAGGCGGCAGGCATCTCGTGTCATGGCGGAACATCCTCGCAGGGATCGGGCAGGCGGCGAAACCCGTGCGGGCGTCGCCCGGGGGGGCGGGGTCGCCTCGGGATCGTCGATAATTGCGTCCCGCCCAGCTGATAGAACGCCCGAGCCGCCGTGGAATTTCCCATCGATGCCGTCCTCCCGCGCCTGCTCGAGGTGCTCGCCACGACGCCGCGCGTGGTGCTCGAGGCGCCGCCCGGCGCAGGCAAGACGACGCAGGTTCCGCCGGCGCTGCTGGCCGCACCGTGGTGCGCGGGTAAGGTGCTGATGCTCGAACCGCGCCGCATCGCGGCGCGCGCGGCGGCCGGCTTCATGGCCACGACACGCGGCGAGGAGATCGGCGAGACGATCGGTTACCGGGTGCGTTTCGATGCGCGCGTGTCGGCGCGCACGCGCATCGAGGTCGTCACCGAGGGCATCCTGACGCGCATGCTGCAGGACGATCCGACCCTGGACGGCATCTCGGCGCTCATCTTCGACGAGTTTCACGAGCGTAACCTGGCCAGCGATCTCGGCCTCGCGCTGGCGCTCGACGTGCAGCAGGCGCTGCGCCCGGACCTGCGCCTGTTGGTGATGTCGGCGACGCTCGAGGGCGCGCGCCTGGCCGCGTTTCTCGACGCGCCCCAGGTCAGCGCGCCCGGGCGCACTTTCCCGGTCGAGGTCAGCCATTTTCCAGCGCGGCGCGCGGAGCGCCCCGAGCACCATCTCAAGCGCGCCGTCGTCGCCGCGCTCAGCGCGATCCCCGGCGACGTGCTGTGTTTCCTCCCCGGGCGCGCCACGATCGAACGGGCCCGGCGCGTACTCGAAGACAGCATCGGGCCGAAGGTCGAGGTCGTCGTGCTGCACGGCGAACTCGGGCTCGACGAGCAGGCCCGCGTGCTCCGCCCCGGTGAGGGTCGCCGCGTGGTGCTCGCGACCAATGTCGCCGAGTCCAGCCTGACCCTGACCGGCGTGCGCGCGGTCGTCGACAGCGGCCTCGCGCGCGAGCCGCGTTTCGACCCGGCGAGCGGTATGAGCCGTCTCGAGACGGTGGCCATCGCGGCGCCCTCGGCGACCCAGCGCGCTGGCCGTGCGGGGCGTGTCGCCCCGGGGCTGTGTTACCGGCTGTGGCCGCAGAGCCAACGCCTGGAGGCCGCCACGCGGCCCGAGCTGGCGCAGGTCGAACTGTCGGGCTTCCTGCTCGAGACCCGGGCCTGGGGCAGCGACACGTTGCGCTTTCTCGATCCGCCGCCGTCCGGCAGCGTCGCGCAGGCGGAGAGCCTGCTGACCGCGCTCGGGGCACTCGACACCTACGGACGCATCACCCGGCACGGCCGCGAGTTGCTCGCGCTCGGTACCTCGCCGCGGCTGGCCAACGCCGTGCTCAGCGTGCCGCGCGAGCTGGCGGCGCTCGCGTGCGACGTGGCCGCGCTGCTCGAGGGGCGCGACCCGTTACGCGGCGCGGCGCGCGGCGACGATGACCTGGGAACCCGGCTCGACGCGCTCGCCGCCTACCGCGCGCGGCGCGCGCCGGTCGATGCCGATCGTCACGGCTTGCGCAGCATCGATCAGGCTGCGCGGCAGTGGCGGCGCCGGCTCGGCCTGGCCGCGGCGGGCGACACGGTGGCCGCGGCCGGTGACGTGGGGCACGTTCTCGCCCATGCCTATCCCGATCGCATCGCCCGCCGCGACGATGCCGACCCGCTGCGCTACCGTCTCAGCAACGGGCGCGGTGCGCGCCTGGACGAAGCGTCGGCACTCGTCGGCGCGCCATGGCTGGTCATCGCCGAGCTGCGCTTCGACGCGCGCGACAGCCGTGTGCTGCGCGCCGCGGTGCTCGACGAGGCGGTGCTCGAGCGCGACTTCGCGCGGGCTTTCGAGGTCACGGTCACCCACCGCTTCGACGCGGCGACGCGCGCCGTCGAGGTCCGCGAGGAGCGCCGCTTCATGGCACTGGTGCTCGAGTCTCGCAAGTTGCCGGCACCGCGCGACGCCGCCAGCGCCACCGCCCTCGCCGCGGGCATCGCCACGCTCGGCCTCGACTGCCTGCCCTGGAGCGATGCGCTGCGCGAATGGCAGGCGCGCGTCGCCCTGTTGCGCGAACATTGTCCCGAGTTCGGATTGCCCGACGTGTCAGATGCCGCGCTCGCCGCACGCCTCGACGACTGGTTGGCCCCGGCGCTCTACGGCAAGACGCGCCTGGCCGAGATAGCGGCCGACGAATTCGCCGCGCTGCTCACGCTGCAGCTCGATCATGCCGCGCGCCAGGCGCTGGCCGAGCATGCGCCCGAGGCATTGACGGTACCGAGCGGGGCGCGCAAGCGTCTCAGTTACACCCAGGGCGACGCGCCGGTGCTCGCGGTCAAGCTGCAGGAGCTGTTCGGCCTGGCCGACGGGCCGCGCGTCGCGCGCGGCCGGGTTGCGGTGGTGCTGCACCTGCTCTCGCCGCGGCACTCGCCGATCCAGGTCACGCGCGACCTCAGGAGCTTCTGGAGCAACACTTACCCCGAGGTGAAGAAAGAGCTCAAGGGACGCTATCCGCGGCATCCCTGGCCGGACGACCCGTGGACCGCGACGCCGACGGCGCGCACGCAGCGACGGCGTTGAACGTCAGTGAAGCGTATCGTCCATGTGGCGCAGGCGCGCCGCGAGCACGCGCATCACGTGCAATGCGAAGAACGGATGTTGTTGCACGAGGAAGGTGAATCGTCGCTCGTCGACGCGCGCGACTTTGCAGCTCCCGCAAGCAGTCGCCGTCGCGCTGCGCGGCTCGGCATCGATCAGTGCCATCTCGCCGAACAGCTCACCCGGCTCGAGATGCCCGATTTCGATACCGCGGACGCTGAGTCTGATGCTGCCGGAGACGAGCACATACATCGCGTCACCCGCCTCGCCCTCGGCGAACACGACGTGCCCGTCCGGGTACTCGACGACGTCTGTCGCGTTGTTGAAGAGATTGCTGAGATTCATTGAGACCCCGCTCGATTCCGGCACCCGCGGCAGCACGCCGCAGCAGTACAAACCTGCCAGTCTCCGTCGCAAGCATGACCGTTTGATGACGTTTCGATGAACGTGTCCGGGCAGGCCTTTTCCACCGGAGAATGGCGCGCACGGGCGACGCGTCCGCATCCCGCCGCCGCGCGTGCGGCGTACCGGTGCGGGCGTGCGCGGCGCGGGCTCGGTCGCTCAGCTCGCGTCCTCGGCCCGCGCGAGGTCGCCGGCGAGGTGCTTGCCGCCGAGGTAGAAGTGCGCGGCGACCCAGAAGTTCACGGCGCCGAACAGGAACAGGCTCCAGCGCAGCGAGTCGTCGCCGAAGCGCGCGGCGAGCAGGTCGCTGACCAGGCCGACCGCCCACGGTCCGGCGCCGAGGCCGATGATGTTGGCGATGAAGAGCAGGATGGCCGAGGCCATCGCGCGCATGCGCAGGCGCACCAGGCCCTGCGCCTGGGCGAACGACGTCGCCTGCCAGAAGTTGGCGGCGAAGATCGGCGGCAGGAACAGGAGTAGCGCGAGGTACGGATTGTCGACGAGGTAGGCCGCGGCGCCGAAGGGTACTGCGGCCACCATGGCAACGGCGACCGTCCACAGGTACCAGCGCGTATCGCGTGCGCCGAAGCGGTCCGCGCACCAGCCGCCGAGGAACATCCCCGCGCCACCGGCGATGCCCATGGCGAGGCCGAACCACAGGCCGATCTCACCCGTGCCCAGGCCGTGTGTGCGGATGAGAAAGGCAGGAAACCAGGCGGCCACGCCGTAGCCGACGAACGCCGCCATAGCGCCACCCAGCGACAGGTGTACGAACGCACGGCGCCGGGCGAGAAAGCGGAACGTCTCCATCACGCTCGGCCGGTCGTCGCTCGCCGCGCGGCCCTCGGCGCTGCCGCGCATGGGCTCGGGCAGGGTGAAACGTACCAGGGCGGCGAGCAGCAGCCCCGGTATGCCGACGACGAAGAACGCGCGGCGCCAGCCGAACGCTTCGTTGATCCAGCCGCCGATGAACAGGCCGAACATGATGCCGAAGGGAATGCCCAAGGCGTAGATGCCGAGCGCGGTGGCGCGTTCGCGGGGCGGGTAGTAGTCGGAAATCAGCGAATGCGCCGGTGGGCTGCAGCCCGCCTCGCCGATGCCGACGCCGATGCGCGCGATGGCGAGCTGCCAGAAATTCTGTGCCAGGCCGGACAGCGCGGTCATCGCACTCCACAACGCGAGTGCGATGCTGATCAGGTTGCGGCGGTTGCCACGGTCGGCCCACAGGGCGAGCGGGATACCCATCGTCGCGTAGAACGCCGCGAAGGCGAAGCCGGCGAGAAAGCCGAGCGCCTGGTCGGAGAGCTGCAGGTCGGCTTTGATCGACTCCATCAGGATGGAGAGGATCTGGCGGTCGATGAAATTGAACGTATAGACGACGACGAGTACGCCGAGCACGTAGCGGCGCACGCTCGGTCGCGACGCGTCCACCTGCGTCACCGCCATGCCGGCCGGCCTCGGCAGCTGCGCGCGTTCAGGCGACCGGGCCGTGATTGAGCGCGCTCAGCGCCGGGTTGACGTCGAACACCCGGGCGCGGATGGCGCTGATGCCGAAGCCTTCGAGCCGCGCGCTGTGCTTGGCGAGGTAGGCTTCGGCGCTCGCGGCATCGGCGAAGAGGTAGATGCCGCCCGCCGTGCCCGTCGCCGCGTTCTCGGTCCAGATCTTCCACAGGAAGCCGGGTTCGTCGTTGATCGAGCGCGCCAGGCCGTCGAGTGCCTGCGCCATCTCGGCGCCGAACGGGCCGCCGAACGGAAAATCGATCTGCAGCAGCGTGGCCATGGTGATTGCGTCCCTCCCCCGGCGGCATCCTAGCCGTATTCTTTCGCGCTTGTCATCCACCGCGCACGATCGCCGACAATGGACTCTCGTCACCGCAGGGGAGCACCCATCATGAGCCCGATCGAACACCACGATGGCGCGACGCTCGCCGCGCTCGTCGCGCGTCAGCAGATAGCCGACGTCATCTACCGCTACGCACGTGGCATCGACCGCATGGACTTCGATCTCGTGCGCTCGTGTTATCACCCCGACGCCTACGACGACCACGGCGCGTTTGCCGGTGACGTCGAGCAGTTCATCGCCGCCGCCGCGGCGTTTCTCGAGCGCTGGATCGCGACCCAGCACTTCATGGGCAACATGCTCATCGAGATCGAGGGCGAGCGCGCGCGCGCCGAGACCTATGCCGTTGCCTATCACCGCCGCGAGGATGCCGACGGCAACGGCAAGGACGACATCATGGGCATCCGTTACGTCGATCGCTTCGAGCGGCGCGCCGGCGCCTGGAAGATTGCCCATCGCGTCGTTGCCACCGAATGGCGTCGCGTCGATGCCGTCAGCGGCGCGCGCCACCGCGGCGAACTCGGCGTGTGGGGACGCCGCGACGGCGACGACGTGCTCCACTGGATCATGGATGCGCGCGCGCCCGCGACCTGAACGCACGCCACCACGCTTCAGCGCGTCGCCAGCGCCGCGCTCACTGCGCCCGTCAGCGCGACCAGGTCGGCCGGCGCCAGCTCGAGGTCGAGCCCGCGCCGGCCGCCGCTGACGTAGATGGTGGGATAGTCGAGCGCCGTTTCGTCGAGCGCCGTGGGCAGGCGCTTTTTCTGGCCCAGCGGGCTGATGCCGCCCATGACATAGCCGGTCGCGCGCTCGGCCGCCTCGCGCGGCGCCATCGCCGCCTTCTTCGCCCCGAGTGCCCGCGCCACCTGTTTCATGTCGAGCTGTGCGCTCGACGGCACGATGCCGACGGCGAGGCCGCCGCCGTCCAGGGCGACGATCAGCGTTTTGAACACACGTGCGGGGTCGAGCCCGAGTTTTTCGGCGGCTTCGAGTCCGAAGGATCGCGCGTTGGCGTCATGTTCGTATTCGTGGACGGCGAAGGTGATACGCGCACGGCGCGCGGCGGTGATGGCGGGCGTCACGGGCAACCTCCGGGCTGGTCGATGCGGCGATTATCCGTCATCGGCGTCGATGGCGGCGTGCCGCGCTTGCCCCGGGAGCGCTTCCCGGGTTAGCGTAGCGTATTAGTTGCGCTCAGGTGCCGCGCGCCCTTCCGGGAACGCGGTGAAACGGGAAGCACGGTGCGCCGCCTCGCGGCAAAGCCGTCACTGCCCCCGCAACGGTAAGTGGATCGACCCCGATTCACCGCCACTGTGCCACGGCACGGGAAGGCATCGGGGTATCGCGCTCGGCGCACTCCACGAGTCCGGAGACCGGCCTGTGCGTTCGTCTCAATGCTGGTCGCGGAGGGCGACGGTTGAACGTGCATGCCATCACGCGGCGAGCCCGCGTTTTCGTCCATAGCCTGCCGCTTGCACTGGCGCTGTATGCCGCCAGCACGGCCGCGCGCGAGCCGACCGCGACGCGCCTGGGCAGCGGCGGCCCGTTCGAGATGGAGGAGATCGTCGTCACCGGCACGCGCGAAGCGCGCGTGTGGGAAGCGCCGCGCAGCGTCGCGGTCATCACCGCCGATGACATCGCGCGCTCGACCAGCGGCAACCTCGTCGATCTGCTCGCGCGCGAGGCCAACGTCAACCTGCGCAGCTTCTTCGGGCACGACAAGTTCGCCGGGGTCGATATCCGCGGCATGGGCGATACTTTTTCCAGCAACGTGCTGGTGCTGGTCGATGGTGTGCGCCTCAACGAGGTCGACCTCTCCGGCGCCGATTTCTCGTCCATTCCGCTCGACCAGGTCGAACGCATCGAAGTCATCCGCGGCGCCAACGCGGTGCGTTACGGCAGCGGCGCCGTGGGCGGGGTGATCAACATCCGCACGCGCCGCGCGGGTGCGCAGCCGATGGCCAACGCGCGCGTCAGCGCCGGCAGTTTCGATACTTACACCACCGCGCTCGACGTCGGCGGCGGCCATGCTGGTTTGAGTGCGCACGTCGACGCCGCTTACCACGATACCGACGGGTTTCGCGATAACGGCGCTTTCCGCAAGAAGGACGGTGCGCTCGAGCTCCGCTACGACCATGACGACTGGCTCTCTGCCTACGTGCGTGCCGCGCTGCACGAGGACGCCTACGGCATACCCGGGCCCATCGCGCGCGCCGATCTCGAGCGTTCGGCCAAGGCGCGCCAGGCGGCCAATGCACCGGACGACGAGGGCGAGACGATGGACCGCCGCTACCGCGCCGGTCTCGAAGTCGATCTCGGCCGCTTCGGGCGCGTGCAGGGGCTTGCGCGGCACCGCAACCGTACCAACCGTTTCGTCGTCGGCTACACGCCGCTGCTCAACGTGCGCGATCAGCGCAGCGCGATCGAGTCGGTGATGCGCAACTACGAAGCGACCTGGACGCTGCCCTACGCGCTGTTCGGCCACGATCACGAGCTGATACTCGGCTTCGACACCATGAGCGCCGACTACGAGCGGCGCGAAAACGGCCGCGGCCTGGTCGATCGCAGTCGCGCACGCGTCGGGCGCGTCGGCCAGCACGGCGGCTTCGTCGGCTCGCGCTGGTCGTTGCCGCTCGATCTCGCCGTCGATCTCGGCTATCGCCACGATCGCTTCCGCGTCGATCGCCGCGAGGAAGCGCTGCGTCGCGTGTGCGACATCGAGCTGGTCGACAACGTGGTCGAGACGACCGTCTTCGTCGAAATCTTTCCGGGCTTCTCGGTTCCGGTCATCGTCCCGGTCACGGTCTCCCTGCCGGTCGAAACCAATTGCCGTGGTGAGCTGCAGGTGACGCCGGCGCAGCGCGAGCGCTGGCGCAACGAAGCCTGGGAAGCGGGCTTGAGCTGGCAGCCGCGCGCCTGGATGACCGCCTACCTCAGCTGGCACCGCAGCTTCCGAAATCCGAACGTAGACGAGCTCACGCTCGCCAGCAGCGACCTGCGACCCCAGCAGGGCGAGCACTGGGAACTTGGCGTGCGCCTGCGCGGCGACGGTCGCTTCGAGGCGGCCCTGGCGCTGTTCCGCATGACCGTCGACGACGAAATCTTCTACGGCTTCGATCCCGGTACCGGGCTCGACGTCAATTTCAATCTCGACCAGGGTACCGAGCGCCACGGTGTCGAACTCGAGCTCAAGGGGCAGCTCACGCGCACCCTGCGCGGCTGGCTGAACGCGAGCTATCTCGATGCGCGCCTGGCAGAAACCCGTACGCTCGAGCCGAACGTGCCGCGCAACCAGACCGACACCTTCATTCCGCTGGTGCCGCGCGACAAACTCGCCGCGGGACTCGAATGGCAACCGCATGCGCGCCTGACGCTCACCACCGCGGTCACCTATACCGGCACGCGTTACGACGGCAACGATTTCAGCAACGACCAGTACGACAAGCTCGACGCCTATCACGTCGTCGACGCGAAACTGCGTTGGCAGGGTGATGGCTACGCGATCGGCGCGGCCGTCAGCAACCTGACCGACGCGGTCTACGCCACGGCGGGCTATAGCGGCACGGTCTACCCGATGCCGCCGCGCAGCGTGATGCTCGAGCTGGCGCTGCACCTGTGAGGCAGCAGACATTCACGACGGAGGAGGGACACAGATGAGAACACGATCGCTCGCATCGCTCGTCGCGCTCGGTGCGCTGGCGAGCGGCCCGGCGCTGGCCGGGCCTTTCGCGCCGGCGGCCGGCCAACCCGGCAGCACCGCCATCGCAAAGACCAACGGCGCCATCAGCGGCTGGGCCACGCAGGTCGTCAGCTACCAGCCCGCCAGTGGTGTCGACCCCGCCTGGCGCGATCCCGCCAAGGCCCTCGGCGCGGCGGTCGGCGATGCCTTCGACATCGTCAGCCTGGGCAACAAGGGCAGCATCACGCTGAGTTTCGGCGGCACGCTCTACGACGGCCCGGGCTGGGACTTCGCGGTGTTCGAGAACAGCTTCAACCCGACTTTCCTCGAGTTCGCGTTCGTCGAGGTGTCGTCGAACGGCTCGACGTTCGTGCGCTTCCCGGCCTTCTCGTTGACGCCCGGGCCGGTCGGCGGATTCGGCGCGGTCGACCCGACCAACGTCGACGGCCTCGCCGGCAAGTACCAGGCCGGTTACGGCACGCCGTTCGATCTCGGCTTGTTCGCGAACGCGAACATTCCCGGCTTCGACGTCGACGCCGTCACCCACGTGCGCCTGGTTGACGTCAAGGGTGACGGCAGCGAGCGCGACAACTGGCCGGCGAGCGCCGGCGGGTCCAACCCGATCTACGACGTCTACCCGACCGTCGGCAGCGTTGGTTTCGACCTCGATGCGATCGGTGTGCGCTACCTCGACGCGGCCCCGCCGGTCGTCGTGCCGCCACCTTCGACGCCCGTGCCCGCTCCGGGCGCGGCGCTGCTTGCCCTCGCGCCGCTCGCCCTCCTGCGCCGCCGCCGGCGCGCCTGAAAGCCTGGGAGCCCCATCATGAACAACCGTCTCATCGCCGCGGCGTTCGTCGCGGCCCTCGGCAGCGGCGCGGCGAGCGCCGCCACCATCACGTTCGAAGATGTCGCGATGCCCAACGAGCAGTCCTACGCCGGTCCCGGCGGCGGGCGCTACTGGGCCGGTGCGGTACCGCCACCGCTCGGCAGCGTCGCGGCGAGCTTCACGTCCGGCGGAGCGAGCTTCGCCAACCAGCGTACCGATTGGGGCGGCGGCTTCGCCTCCTGGAGTGGCTTCGCCTACGCCAGCACCACCGACACCACGACCGCGGCATTCAGCAACGAGTTCAGTGCCTTTGCCGGCGGCGGCGCGGGTGGCAGTGCCAACTACGGGGTGGGCTACGTCTCGGCCTACGATGCCGCACCGCGTGTCGACTTCGCCGCACCGGTCACGCTCGCCGGCGCGAGCTTCACCAACACCACCTATGCAGCGCTGTCGATGCTCAACGGCGACGGCTTCGCCAAGCCCTTCGGCGGCACGAGCGGCGACGATGCCGACTGGTTGAAGCTGTCCGTGACCGGCCGCGACGCGCAGGACGCCGTGACCGGCACGGTCGACGTCTACCTGGCCGACTACCGCTTCGCCGACAATGACTTCGACTACGTGCTCGACGACTGGCGCTATGTTTCCCTGGGCAGCCTGGGTACCGTCTCGGCACTGACGTTCACGATGAGTTCCTCGGATGTCGGCGCCTTCGGCATCAACACGCCGACCTACTTCGCCATCGACGACATCACGCCGGTGGCAACGCCGGTGCCGTTGCCGGCCGCGCCGCTGTTGCTGGTGCCGGCGTGCGGCTGGGTACTGACGCGACGTCGCGCGCGACGGCGCTGAGCTGCACGGGGCTCGCGTCAGAAGCCGCCCGCGTGCCCTTCCTTGCGGTGATCGGAGCCCGCCAGGTAGCCGTCGTCGGTGCGCAGTGCGAGCTGCGCGCCGCCGAAGTCGAGGTGGTTGGCGGCGAAGCGCACGTCGTGGCCGCGTTCGGCGAGATCGGCGGCGACGAGCTCGGGCACGCCAGGTTCGAGCAGCACGCTGTAGTCGGCCATCACCTGCCAGCGCGGCGCGTCGCTCGCGGCCTGCGGGTTCTGCCCGTAGTCGAACAGGCGCGTCATCATCTGCACGTGACCCTGGGCCTGCATCGGCCCGCCCATCACGCCGAAGGCGAGGCGCGGCGCGCCGGCCTCGCTGACGAAGCCGGGGATGATGGTGTGGAACGGGCGCTTGCCCGGCCCCACCTCGTTCGGATGGCCGGGCTCGAGCGAGAAGCCGAAGCCGCGGTTCTGCAACGCGATACCGGTGCCGGGCACGACGATGCCCGAGCCGAAGCCGTAGTAGTTCGACTGGATGAACGACACCATCATGCCCTCGGCATCTGCCGCGCACAGGTAGACGGTGTCCGGGCTGGTCGGCAGCGCGCGCGGCGGCAGCGGCGCGGCGCGCTCGGTGATGCCGGCGGCGGCGCGGGCGAGCGAGGTCGCATCGAGCAGGTCTTCGACGCCGGTCTGCATCGCGGCCGGGTCGGCGATGTGATCGGCCGCGGCGCGCAGCGCGATCTTCATCGCCTCGATCTGGAGATGCAGCGCATCGCCCGAGTCGCGCGCGGGCGGCTCGAAATGACCCAGGATGCCGAGCGCGATCTGCGCCGCGAGCCCCTGGCCGTTGGGTGGGATCTCGTGCAGCGTCACGTCGCGATAACGCTGAGCGATCGGATCGACCCAGTCGGCGCGGTGGGCGGCGAGATCGTCGGCGCGCAAGGCCCCGCCCTGCGCGATCGCGGCGGCCTCCATGCGCTCGGCGAGTGCGCCGCGATAGAACGACTCGCCGTTGGTCTCGGCAATATCGGTCAGCGTGCGAGCGGCGTCCGGTAGCCGTACGCGCTCGCCGAATGCCGGCGCGGGCAGGAAATGGGCGCCGAAATCGGGGTAGTCGGCATACAGGGTGGCGGCCTCGGCCCAGTGCATGGCGGTGCGCGGCCCGACCTGGAAACCCGCCTCGGCGTAACGGACGGCATCTTCGAAGAGGCGCTCGAACGGCAGCCGGCCATAGCGCGCCGACAGCGCGACCCACACGCTGACCGCGCCGGGCACGGTCACGCTGTCCCAGCCGAACTGCGGCATGCGATTGCGGCCGGCGAAGCGTTGCGGTGTCCACAGTGCTGGCGCCCGGCCCGAACCGTTGATGCCGACCAGTTCCTCGCCGTCCCACAGGATGGCGAAGGCGTCCGAGCCGATACCGTTCATGCACGGTTCGACGACCGTGAGCGTAATGGCCGTGGCCAGCGCGGCATCGACCGCGTTGCCGCCGCGGCGCAGCGCGTCCAGCCCGGACGCGACCGCGAGTGGCTGCGAGGTGGCGACGACGTTGGCGGCGCCGAGCGGTGCGCGCTGTGAGGGGTAGGGCAGGGACGGATCGGGCACGCGGGGCTTCCTCGGCAGGGGCGTGCGCTGGAGCATAGGAAAGCGGCCCCGGCACCACAAGCGTTGGCGGCGGCGGGCGGGGCGGCCCGCCGCTATACTGCCGCGCGGGGAGAGGCCGGCAACGAGGCGCGCATGACGATAGTGTTGACGATCATCGGCGCCCTCGTGGGCGCGGCCCTGGGCGAGGTCACCGGGTTGCTGGGCGGTGGCCTGCTCGGCCTGCTCGCGGCGCGCTTGATCGTGCAACAAGGTCGGCAGCAGCGCCTGGCCGGGGAACTCGCGCGGCTCGCCGCACGCATCGATGCGCTCGAAGGCGCGCCGCCGGCAACGCCGCGAAGCTCGCCGGCGGCCGAGATCACGCCACCACCCGCACCCGGCGTCGCCGCGTCCGGGCCTGCGCCGGCGGCGTCGTGGACCCCGCAGCCCCCGGCGGCCAGCGCGACGACCCCACCCCAGGCCCCATCCACGTCGCCATCAACGTCGCCATCAACGTCCACGGTCCGGCCGGCGGCACCCGGTCGTCTGACGCGCGTCGGTGCGCGCCTGCTGCGATTTTTCACGACCGGCAACGTGCTCGCCAGGGT
>Ga0180435_10000434_pt1 | contig 43750 bp, 31 predicted proteins | sample SS_ome_3_FD_132467 | JGI IMG/M metagenome (GOLD analysis project Ga0180435, IMG submission 132467) | Hypersaline lake sediment archaeal communities from the Salton Sea, California, USA - SS_3_S_1 metaG | ecosystem: Environmental > Aquatic > Non-marine Saline and Alkaline > Hypersaline >... | reverse complement strand
TGAGCTTCGAGGCGAGCGGAACAAAAGAAGGAGTGTGGCTAATTACCATGTTGTGTAATACCCGTATATTATCAACAACTGTGGGCGCAAGCCTACTGTTTTAATGCAGGTTTGTCACCATTAAAATGCACGCGCTCTTCACTTTACCCCCAGACGCCGTGGTGTGAAGGTCCCAGGCATCTATTCGGCAATTCCTGATAACGGTGCACTTGCCGCCCTTTTCGAAGGCAGCTGCGCGAACCGACTGTCAACGCTGACGCAAGGCTGCGCCGGTCCCTGCCCGCGCGTGCTCGTCAGTGGATCCTGACTAGCTCCCACGGGCGGGTAGCTTCGGATGTTCAGGCCCGTTGTTCGGGAAGAATCCCGAGCGGCCAACCACGCTCGCCCGCTGCCCCCCCGCGGGGTGTGGCAGGCGTCACGAATGAGCATAAAATTGCCCAATTGCAATTCTGTGAGTGAAGACTCAGCCGAGGCGTTTCTCCCACGGAGGGCGGGCCGCCCAACCAGCCCGGCGGATCGGGCGAGGAGCGGCAGCTCTGCCGCTCGCTGACGAGCCGCCTCGCGCTTCCGGAGGCTTCAGGACGCGCAAACCCGCTTTTGCGCCCAACACGGGCCATCCAGGAGACCGCCCCCGCCCGGGTGCCCCGCCGCTCGCGTCCACACGAGCAGCGATCAACGACGACAGCGCCGCCGGACCCGACTCGAGGACGCCAATGCCATCGCGCCGGCGAGCATGGAGAAAACGAAAGACGGCTCGGGAACCGCTTCCATGTCCTCGGACTTCTTGAAGTGGAAGAGCGGGTCGCCGTCCGCGAGGACAGGCTCGAGGCAATCCGCGGGGCCGCGCCCAAAGCGTCCGACCGCAGGCATCGCTTCACCATCGGGCGGATCGAGTGACGGATGATCGAACGGCGCGCTCTCGCATCGAACGCGGTCGTCGGTGAGCTCGAGCATGAACTGAACCAGATCGTCTTTATCGCGCTCCGACAAACCCAGAGAGCGAATCGACGAATCGGTGACTCCGTTGGGGAAGTCTCCTCCGCGATCATAGAAATCGACGACATCCCTCAGCGTCAGGTGGCTCCCGTTGTGAAAATAGGGCCCCGTCAGCTCCACATTCCGAAGACCTGAAGTCTTGAATCGTCCGCCGCCTGCTCCCTGATCTTCGACCGCGGGCCGGACGGCGGTGTTCGTGAACCGTCCTACGCGAGGACCGCCGTAAACGGCCGTCGTAAAAAGAGCCGTGTCATGGCAGTGGTCGCAGCGGGCGTCTCCCTCGAAGACGTCGAACCCACGGCTCGCGGAGGGGCTCAACTGGTCGAAATCGAAGGGCGTTCGGTTGGAAACGAGCTCTGCCTCGTAGAGTTGAATCGCGAGTCCCCAGAAGAGCGAAAAGTTGGCCTCCATGGTCGTGAACTCGTCCGTCGACGACGGAGTGCCGACGGGTCCGACCTCCGGATTCCCTTCTGAATCGAAGGTGATGACGCGGTCCGAGTCCCACCACCGCGGGGCGAAGGCGGCCTGGATCATGGTCGCGTACGTCGAATCGAGCCCTCCGCTCTCGAGGGCGAGGCCGCCGAGATGGCTGTCTGCAGGGTGGACACTCTGCATCGCAAGCGGCTGAAGGCTCAGCATCTTTGCCCCGAGCTTCGGAAAGGTCCGCCCCTCGCAGGCCATTTCTACCCCGCTATTCGGCGGACCGACGGCCTGGCTCGCTGCGCTGGCGAAATTGAGCTCGAGATCGCCGTCGAGAGCAACCGGACGGGTCTCTCCGCCCGACACTTCGACCACGAGCCTGGAGAGGTCACCCGAGCCGTCGACCCCATTGAATCGCGGCCCCGCGCGGCCATCCCAGAACTGTTGCTCATTGAAGATCGCGTTGACGGTGGGCTGCGCGTCGCGCTCGGTCACCTGACGAAATCCGTGAAGCGGCACGACCTCGGCGCAGTCGTCTTGCTCACTCTCCATCACGACGTCATTGAACGTTGCGACCACGACGCCGCCACTTCCCACGACATCGTCGGAGAAGTAGGGGAAATCGGAGACGGTCAGCGTTGCCCCGACACCGGACGACATCTGGAAGCCGTCTTCTCGAGGCGCAACTCGGTTCGTGATCCGCGAATCGGCACCGGCCTGATGATGACAGGTCGCACAGGCGACGCGTCCGTCGCTTCCCACCTGCTCGTCCCAGAATAGAGCCTTTCCCAGACGAACTGCCGCGTCTCGGTCCGTCACGAAGACATCGAGGTTTTCGGGATCGGGCGGCAAGGAGGTCAACGGCTGAATGACGTTCGCCGATGCGGACAGAGGGCCTCCGAAGAGCATCAAGGCCGCGATCGGAAGTACGGTTCGCAGCACTCTTCGCTGCGCCTGCCTGAGCATGGATTCTCGCCTCATTCCACGATCCGATCGATCCCGCCTCACGTTCGGCGGGGCCACTCCTCGATGGGCAACGCCGAGCGGCAAAGCGGGAGCGGATGATTTCCGAGAGTGCTCGCAGCACTGCCTTCCCAGGCTTTTCAGCAAAGACCGTGCCCATCTCGACGCACGAACTGAACGGCCTGCCCGCAGGGAATTGCCGGATCGGGACAAAACCCACACCCGAAGGCGTGGCGGTTTGCATCAGAGACGTCTTGCTCAGCCACGATCTGCGCATGAACGCGCCAAGGCATGCCTGCACCGAAGTCCGCGACGCTCGTTGCTCGTGTGAGCCAACGGAAACCGGTGTTCGGTTCGCGAGCCGGCCGCCTGGCGTAATCGAGCCTCCTCTCGCCGGAACTCGGTGGCGGGCGGCGCGAGGCCGAGCGTTCGACGCTCGAGACCGGGCAAGGGGACCTACCCGCCGGCGTCACGCCGGCGTTCGGCTTTCAGTTCACGGCTCGGTCGGGGCGACGGGCAGAGAGAAAACCCACACCGCGGCCTTGCCCCCGCCGCCAGGTGCCTTTTCCTCGCCGATCAACTGCGCCCTCAACGAAGGGCCACTGAGGGACCGGCAGTCGCCAGGAGCGCAACCCCCAGCAACCCCCCGAGCAGCAGAGCCAGACTGGGGGTCCGAGACGTTGGAACCTCTGCTGCCGCACACATCGAGAGGGTCTGACTTCCGTTGGGCGTACCAGGCGTCGCGATCTGCGAACCCTGCCAGACGAAATCAGCATAGGCACGCCCGCTTCCCGCGAGCTGCAGCGAGTGCCCGATCGGTGTCGAAGAAGGCTCCGAAACGCCAATGTTCTCCGAGGTCTGGCCCGCAGCCTGCGCAATCGTGGAAGTGAAGCTCCCTTCGTAGGAGAGGAACTGCACGACCTCACCGTCGCGATCGAGGAGCATGAGCCCATCCGGAGCGCCGTTCTGGATCCCGGAGAGCTCGAACGCGAGAGCCCCAGCGCAGCCCCCCTGGTCGGGGAGGACGCCCTCGAGCGGAAGCGACGCGTAACTTCCGCCCGTTGCTCCATTGAGGCCGACGAGCGTCCACCCGCTCAGGCTCGCGCCGGCTGGCCCTGCGATCTCGAAGAACTCGCCCGTATCGGCGCCCGCATTGTCGTAGTGGATCTCGTTCAGGAAGATGCCCCCCGAGGCAGGCGGCGCCTGACACGTGAGCAACGCCTCGTCACAGTCCGTGCCCGTCTCGCACGCCGGCAGCCCTGCCCGGCAGAGGCCCGCGTCGCACCTCTCGGCGCCATTGCAGAAGAGCCCGTCATCGCAGTCGAGATCGGCCACGCAGGCCCCGGTCGTGTAGAGCATCCCGACCCATTCGGGGTGATCGACGAAGGGGTTGCGATTCCCCTGAAAGGAGAAGACGACGTCATTCCGGTTGCGCTCGAAATCGTCGACCGGATCTGCGGCATGCCACAGGAGCAGATCAGAGAGGATGCCCATGTAAGCGACCGTCTCGTTACTGCCCGTATTCGACGACGAAATGAGCGATTCGTCATCCGTCAAGATCAGATCGGGCTCGCTGAAGCCCGTCACGCCGTGCACGCCGCCCTCGTAGCGAACGTCCGCGTAGAGGAGGGAGCGAGCGACGTCACCTCGACGCCCCGCCCAGACTTCCCAACGCCCGAGGCTCCCCCCGAAACCGCCGCCGCCTGCGGTCCAGTTGTCGTCGTCGGGATAGGGCCCGACTCCACCGCCCTGCCCTGCGTTGGCGATGGTCACGCGAGTCGTGCAGCTGGCGTCGCAGTCGCCATAAGGCCGATTGCCTCTCGAGCTGTTGTAGCTGCTATCGGACAAGTGAAGCAGGTGCGCATCGGTGTAGACCGAGTTGGAAACGCCATCCTGGGGAAATCCGAAGGACTTGGGCCACGTGTGCTCACGGTTGTAGAGCGTGTTGCCTCCGCCCTGCTTGGGGTAGGACGCATTCCTGTACACGTCGAGGATGGCGTCGGGCGAGCCCGGGTCCTGCTGTGCAAGCTCGAGGATGTCCCAGGTGTCCGTCGCGCTGCTGGTGTACGGGAATCGTGCATGGTCGTCGATGACGGCATGCAAGCTCTCAGCGAGCAACTCGGGCGTCGACAGATCGACCGATCCGTAATAGCCGGCAGGGGGGACAGCGTGAGCGGTCGGAACGAATGAGAAAAGCGTCAGCGGGACCAGAGCAAGGGACTGAACGAACCTCAGAGTCTCGCTGCGCCCGAGAACGGGACGGGACGGCACGGGGTGCTCCGGAGCGGAATATGACGGGAAAGACCATCACCAGGCTATGCCTTGCCAGACCCCCATTCAAGTCGCTTGCCGGAACGCGCAGACCCAATCGAAGCCGCCGCACACCCGGCGAGACGCCAGGTCAGCAAGGCCGCCGATCCTGAGGAGGTAGCCGACAGCCCTTCGAACGTGCCCCCTCGCCGGTCCCTCGCCGGTCCCTCGCCGCAGCTCCGGTCGGTCGGTACGCCGAGGTGTTCATCGGCCCGAGCGGAGGCGCGGATCGCCGCTTGATCCCACTCGCAGAACGTTCTTTACCGGCATAAATCGATATTAAGGCTATCGCGGATCGGAATATGTGTTTATATTCACACGTATTGTTTACACATCGCCCCCCACACGCCCCATTGAAACATGAGAAATAGACGCCGAACTCGATTTCTTCGCGACTCCCTCGCAATGGTGCCTGCCGCGGCGCTCGTCCCGGCGGGCGCCCCATTGGCCGCCGACCTTTGGGACGTCGGCGACTTTCGGCCCGTCCAGGAAAGTCGCACGTTCGATGGAGGCGCCAACAACCTGACGGATCCCTCCATCGGAAGAGCGCATACCGCACTCGTCCGTCGATTCGAAGCTGCTTATGCCGACGGCCGATCCGCTCTCGCAGGCCCGAACCGGCCGAGCCCGAGAGCCATCAGCAATGCGGTCCATACGCAGTCCGGAAACCATCCGAACACTCGACGAGCCTCGAGCTTCCTTTGGCAATGGGGACAGTTCCTCGATCACGACATCGTTCTGACGGGCGAGTCGGGAGAACCGGAGCCCGCCCCCATCCGCATCCCGCGAGGAGACCGCTTCTTCGATCCTCGAGCGACGGGAGAGAGCACCATCGGCTTCGACCGCTCGGGGGCGCTGCCGGGCTCGGGGACGAGTGCAGAAAACCCCCGCGAGCAATTCAATGAGGCAACAGCCTGGATCGACGCGTCGAACGTCTATGGGTCGAGCGCCGCCCGAGCGGCGGCCCTCCGAACCCACGATGGGACCGGACGACTCTTGATGAGCGAGGGCTCTCTTCTGCCCTACAACACCGCGGGCCTGCCCAACGCAGGGGGAGACGGGCCGCTTCTGTTCGTGGCAGGAGACGTTCGAGCCAACGAGCAAGTGGGTCTGCTCGCGCTTCACACGCTCTTCGTGCGCGAGCACAATCGTCTCGTCACGCTTCTCGCAGACGAGTTCCCCAGGTGGAGCGGCGAAGCGCTCTACCAGAAGGCTCGCCAGATGGTCGGCGCAGAGATGCAGGTCATCACCTTCGACGAATTCCTGCCGGCGCTCCTGGGAAAACGCGGCGTCGACCGTTACCGAGGCTACGACGATTCCGTGGATGCAGGGATAGGAAACGCTTTTGCGACCGCCGCGTTCCGCTTCGGACACAGCGCGCTCACGGGCGAGCTCCTACGACTGACGTCCAAGGGGCGAACGATCCCGGCGGGAAACCTCGCGCTCCGAGACGCCTTTTTTCGGCCCGACCGGCTCGTGTCGGAAGGGGGCATCGAGCCCGTCTTACGAGGATTGGCGGCGCAGCGCAGCCAGAAGATCGACCACCGAGTGATCGATGAGGTTCGCAACTTTCTGTTCGGCCCACCGGGAGCAGGAGGGTTCGATCTCGCGTCTCTCAACATCCAGCGCGGAAGGGACCACGGACTGCCGAGCTACAACGAGACGCGGCGTGCCCTCGGATTGCGCCCGGCCTCCGGGTTCGATGACGTGAACCCGGCCCCTGACGTCCATGAACGCCTCGCCTCGGTCTACGCGGACGTCGAGGCGATCGACCTCTACACCGGCGGCCTCGCCGAGGCTCCCAAGGGAAAGAGCCAGCTCGGCGAAACGTTCAGCGAGATCGTCTCGGAACAGTTCGAAGCGCTCCGGGACGGCGATCGGTTCTGGTATCGCCGCGTGCTCTCGGAAGACGAGATCGAATGGGTCGAAGACGTTCGGCTCTCCGACATCATCCGCTCCAACACGCCGATCAGGTCGCACGAGATCCAGAACGACATCTTTCGCTACTAGAAACGCAAATGATTTTCCACTGCGTCGGCCGACGTCCACCCTCTCGAGGTCCGGTCCCGATCTCTCGGCGTCCGGAAACGCTAGTCGATCGCGAGAGCAATCTTCCCGAAGTGGCCTCCTGAGGCCATCAGAGCACAGCCCTTGTCGATCTCGTCGAGCGAGAAGTCATGGCTGATCACGGGGCGAATCTGGTTCGCTTCGATACATCGGTTCATCGCGTCGAAGTCGCAGCGGCTTCCCACCGCGATGCCGTGGAGCGTGATCTGTCGAGTGAATACCGACGTCGGGCTGACCGCTGCGCTCCCGAAGCCGCCCAGGATCCCGACGAGCGACACATGTCCTCCGGTCGCCGTGCATTCGATGCTCGGCCCCAGGGTCGTTTCGCCGCCCACATCGATCGTGAGGTCCACCCCGCGCCCTTCGGTCAAATCGAGCACTGCTTCGGCCCAGTTCGGGGTCTGGCGGTAATTGAGGGTCTCGTCGGCACCGAGCTCGACGGCTCGGGCACGCTTCTCGTCGGACGAAGAGGTGAGGATCACTCGACACCCTCGCGCCTTCGCGAGCTGCAGGCCGAAGAGGGAGACTCCCCCGGTCCCCTGGACGAGAACCGTCTGTCCCGATCGCAGATCGGCTCGCTCGAGGGCTGCCCAGGCGGTGACGCCCGCGCAGGTGAGGGTCCCCGCCTCTCGATCACTGAGATGACGCGGCGTTCGGGAGAGCACATCCTGCGGCACGGCCAGGTATTGCTGAGCGCAGCCGTCAATCGTGTCGCCGAAGATCGAGTTCCAGTGATGGGACTCTGGCGGCCCTCCAATCCAGTCGCGAAAGAAGCCCGAGCACACGCGATCGCCCTCGGCGAATCGCGTCACTCCTTCGCCTACTGCGGCGACCTCCCCCGCCCCGTCGGACAGCGGCACGCGCGGGTACTGCATCGTCGGAATCATCCCCTGAAGCACCACGAAGTCGTGGTAGTTCAGGCTGCTTCCGCGCATCCGGACCACCACTTCTCCAGGTCCGGGAACGGGGATCTCCCGGTCCTCGAAGGCCCGATGGGCGAGCCCAGCCCGCGGCAGAACGAGCGCGCGATTGATCATGGATCGTCTCCTTGGTGAGGGGGGACGCAGCCTATCGCGGATTCGAAGGACCGTCCGGATTGCCAATCATCACCGAATCCGACCGGCCGACGCGGCGGCCCGGGCGGGTTCCGTGCACCCGGCATGATCTCCCCCAGGAACCGAGGGCGGGTTCTCTCTCGGGGGTTGCGGCAGAGTCCGAACGGAACCTGGTCAGGAGGTCGGCACGAAAAGCCTGGGCCCAAACGAAAGAACCCGGAACACCGAGTGGGTGTTCCGGGTATCCCTGGGAAGGGGAATTCGGCTTTTGTATGAAGGAAGTGGCCGCCGCCGAAAGGATGTGTCAGGGAATCTTCGAGAACAGGCCGATTTCCGATTTCAGAGCAGCAGGTGGCTTCGAAGACGCCGGGCGGCGGCAGGACGTGCGAAGCGGGCAGGCAGAACGAGCTGCGTTTGCGCCGCCACCGACATCTACGCTTCTGACACGGGCTCGGCCTGGCGGGCCTCTCTCTCGGTGGACGGCGTCGCTGATCCCCCTGGGCGGCCCCGGGCCCGGAGCGTCCCGCGTCTCACACGACGCTGGATCCCTGGGAGGGGTGAGACTGGGCCTCGAGGTGGCTGCTCTATCCGAGGAGCTTCCCCAGCGCCGACTCCATGGTCTCGGCGGTGAAGGGCTTCGTCAGGAAGGCGACCGCCCCGACTTCGTTGGCCTGGTCCTTCATCTCCGTCGTGCATTCGGACGTGATGAAGGCGAAGGGGATGTCGAGACTCTTCTCGTTCATCGCCCGGGCGAGCTCGATGCCCGTCATTTCCGGCATGTTCCAGTCCGTCAGGACGACGTCCGGCGGATCCGCTTCGATCTTCGCGAGGGCCTCCACGCCGTTCTCGGCCTCTTCGAGGTCGTGCCCGCCGAATCCGGCCTGGCGCAGTGTGCGCGTCACGATCTTTCGCATGATGCTGCTGTCGTCCACGACGAGGATCTTCATCGCCTTCTCCCCCACGGCTTGCGCCGTGAAAATTGAATCAGGGTTCTGATCGGTCCGCTCACGCTGGATCTGAAAGGGATTCCGGACGGGCGGGACATTAATCGAAGGGATCGCGTTCGAGTGCGACGTCGCCCTTCGGCGGGTCGTTACACGGAGCCGGATGCAGTCGCCCGAACGCGGACTCGCGCAGACCGTTGCGCACGAAAGCCTCGCTCGCGGGCCTGTTTCGTTCGCCCGTCCCGGGAATGGCGGACGCCACCGGATGGATCCGCACGAGGACATCCCGGCGGGTTTGCTCGCCTGAAACGTTGGTGCGGCCCCGGTCGTCACGGGAAAGACGAATTCCGGAGTCGTTTCGCGCAGCGATCCGCCCCGGAAGAGAACGGGACACGAGAGCTTGGCGACTATTGAGGGGCGAGTCCCTCGCGAACCGCGAAACGCGCCAATTCGACGCGATCGTGTAGATCCAGCTTGCCCATGATGTTGCGTACGTGGGCGTCGACGGTCCGAACCGAGAGGTCGACGAGGACGGCGATCTCCTTCTTGGACATCCCGATGGCGATGTACCGGAGGATCTCCCGCTCCCGCTTGGTGAGCGAGGCCGCGCGGGTCGAGAGGGGAGACGCGACCTTCAAGCCGTCGTTTCCCAGCACCAGGCGCTTCTCGACCTCTTCGGAGAAGTAGGTTCCTCCGCCGACCACCCTCTCGATCGCCCTGTGGAGGACGCCCGGTTCCTCGCCCTTCACGATATAGCCAGCGGTGCCGACTTCGAGCGCCTGCTCGATGTACGCGTCTCGGCAGAAGGCACTGAGGAAGACGATCCGCGTCTTCGGAGACTTCTCGGCGATCTCACGGGCGGCGACGAAGCAGTCGAGCCCAGGGACCTCGATGTCGAGCAGGGCCACGTCCGGCTGATGCTCCTCGGCGGCATCGATCGCGGCGCACATCGTCGATTCCGAGCTGACCCCGGTTCTCGAAAGCCCCGATCTGCGCCATCGGGCGGCCGAGCTACGTGACCTTTCGCGCTACCACGCGCGGCGCGAGCGCTATCGACCGGGTGTCGTCACGCAGGAGGTCCAGGAGCTGAGCCGGGTCCTCGGCACGCCCATCACGACGATCGAAGAAGGTTTAGCGGGACTGAACGAGCGAATCCGTTCGTGGGACGACACGTCGGTCGGCGACCTCGCCCGCTACCTCGTTCGCCGAGCGCAGCGCGCCGAAGCCCTCGCGAGCCCGCTCGCAGGTCGCTCCGCGAACCCGGTCCTGCCTCCGATCTGAATCGCGGAAAGCACGTGGGTCAGAGCGTGTTGAAGCCCGGGATGAAGCAGCCCGCAGTCGCCCCACCATCCACGGGCAGGTCGATGCCCGTCACGTGGCGGCTGGCGTCGCTCGCCAGGAAGACGACGGCATCGACGATACTCTCGACGGGAACCGAGCCGGGGATCCCCCGATCGTTGTTGTAGGCGAGGGTCTCTTCGAGGAACCCCATCACCTTGCCCATCCACGGCTCGAACATCTCGGGATTGCCGCCGGCCGGGCAGACGGTGTTTACCCGAATGCCGTCGCGTCCGGTCTCGAGCGCGGCGGCCTTGGCAAGGCCCCGGAGCCCGAACTTCGACGCGCAGTAGGCCGTCAGGCCGTTCATGGCCGCAAGGGAGTCGATGGAGCCGATGTTGACGACCGAGCCGCCCCCCTGGGCCTTCATCGTCGGGACGACGGCTCGCAGACCGAGAAAGGGCCCGAGAGTGTTCACTTCGAGCAAACGACGAAAATCGGCTTCCGACGTGCTCGAAAGGGGCCCTTGGTGCAAGACGCCCGCGTTGTTCACGAGGATGTCGATGCCGTCTCGTTGGGCGGTCGTCTGCTCGACGACGGCGGACCAGTCGCTCTCGTGGGTCACGTCGAGATGGAGAAAGGTCGCGTTCGCGCCGAGGCGCGCCGCGGTCTCCTCGCCCAGATCGTCGCGGACGTCGGCGAGCAGCACGTATGCGCCTTCGGCGACGAAGCGTTCGGCGATGGCTGCGCCGGTCCCCCGCGCAGCGCCGGTCACGATGGCGACCTTTCCCTCGAGAATCGTCACGTCGGTTTTCTCCTTCAGAAGTCGTCCGCCTCCGGCAGGTCTGCGAGCGCTTCGTGGCACCCGAGGTCCTGGTAGGCGGTGAGCAGCCGGATGTGGTTGTTGACGCAGATGTCCCACCCGTAGTTCATGGTCGGCGTCGTGAGCCAGCCGATGTACACGCCCCAGATGGCGGCTCGGCGGTACTCGAGCCAGAGCGTCTCGAGGGAGGGAACGTCCTCGACGCCCCGTTCGACGAGTTGGTCGCGATAGAACGCGAGCAGCGACTCCTGGTGTTCTCTTCGCGTACCGACGCTGAGGCCGGTCATGAGCAGATAGGTCACGTCGTGGAGGCAGTAGCCCCGCGCCATCAGCTGCCAATCGACGAGCCCCGCCGTTCCGTCCGGGAGGAGGTAGGTGTTCCCGATGTGGGTATCACCGTGACAGAGGGTCTGGGGCAGGGTCGCCTGATGCTTCTGGACCTTGCGGAATTCACGATAGAGCCCGCCGACCGTCTGCCCCGTGGACTCGACGAGTTCGGTCTTGAACTGATTCTCTTCGACCTGCTGGGCGATCATCGCCGGAACCGCCTCCGGATGATTGAACATCGTGTAGATCGCACCGGAAGTATGGGGCTGTACCCAGGCGAGATCCTTCTCGAAGCGCGGCGACTCCCAGTAGTGGGCGTGGAGCGTGGCGAGCACACCGAGGAGCGAGCGCATGTTCTCGAGGGAGATGTCGCTCTTCACGTTCGCGAAGTGCACGTCGCGCAGGCGCATGTCCTCGAGGGCGATCGCGAAGCCGGCTTGTCCCGACTCGTAGAGTCCGCCGAAGCAGCGCGGCGCCTCGATCTCGATCTCCGAGCGAAGCTTCGTATAGAAGGCGACCTCGTTCTCGTAGAGGGGGATGTCGCCGAGATCCGGTCGGCAGACCTTGATCATCCAGCGCTCGTCGATCTCGTCCCCGCCCTCGCCCGACAAGACGACGTCGGCCACGATACGACCGGCCGTGGAAACCTCGTCGGTCCCTGCGGCGAAGGTCTTGTTCTCGATCACTTCGAAGTCGACGACCTCGACGTCCGGGTGCAGGGAACGGACGAGTCGCGTGAGATCGTCGGCGCGGAGTTCTTCGGGGTCGTCGGGAAAGATCGGCACGAGCAGCTTCCTTCAGGTTGGCTGACTACGCTACCAGCCGGCTCGCCACACGCCATTGCCGACGAGCCTCCGTCGGGCCGAGCGAACCTCCCTGTAGAAGAGAGGTCGTCGCTTGCCGCCGGGAGCCATCCATTTCGGGCACGCTCCCATCGACGACGGAGCGCGTCGCCTTCCCCCAGCCTGTCGACACGGCGATCAGGAGGCAGTGGGTCCGAATTCTCGAAGCAATGCCACAGGCGACCGCGACGCGCCTCGAGGCGGCCAGTGGAGCCAGCGAAAAAGAGAGTTAGAATGCCGCATAGGACCTCAAAGACGTCCGAGGACCCGCCGGCAAAGGCGCCAGGAGGCGGATCAGTGAACGAAGACCTCGACCTCGAGACGATTCGCGATCGGTTGATGGAATCCGCCTTGAACGCCGGTTGCAACGCCGTCGGCGTTTGCAACCAGGCCGGTCTCGAGGGCGGCCCCCCTTCGACCGACCTCACGCGACAGCTCGCGGGGGCACGTTCGGCCCTGGTCGTGTCCTATCCAGTCGACGAAGAGAAGCTCGAGCTCTACATGGGGAAGATCGACCACACGCCCTACCAGCAGGACTACATCCGAACGAACAACATCATCCAGGGACTGATGGCGGAGATGACGAACCAGCTCCGCAAGTTCGGCTTCGAGGCGGAGGTCGTCTTCGCAGGAAATACGCCCGCGGATGGGACGCGGACGGACGTGATGCCCCAGAACGAGCGCCAACGCAGAGCCGCCGATCTCAATCCGGCGAAGCAAGCGGACCTGATGGTCGGCACGCTTCCCCTCATCTCTCAGCGAATGCTGGCTGCCGCCTCCGGCGTCGGGTTCTTCGGCATGTCCGGCAACATCCTCACGCTGAGCCACGGCGCCGCGGTCTCCCTGGGTGCGGTCGTCACGACGGCGGACCTCCCGCCGACGCCGGCCCTGCCCCCCGAATCCAACTACTGCGATGAATGCAACTGGTGCGGAAACGTCTGTCCGACGAGCTTCATGAGCCGGACTGAGTTCACCCGCGTGAAGATGGGCGAGCACGACCACCACAAGTACTCGGCGCGCGAGCATCCGATCCGCTGCGCCGCCCATATGCAGGGGCTGGCCGGGATCTCCGAAGACGGCAAGTTCGGTTCGTGGGGGCCGAGTCGGAAGCAGCTCCCGAAAGACGACGACCAGATCTTTCCCAAGATGGTCGAGCTCGCGACCGACGCAAACGAGCGGCCGCCGGTTCCGGGTGGCTTTTACGATCCGCAGCGAGGCACGAAGACCAACATCATGTGCAGCGCCTGCAACCTCGTCTGCCATCCGGAGAAGAAGGTCCGCGCGAAGCGGATGAAGATGTGGCTGCAGGGCGGCGTGAGCATTCAGCGCGAAGACGGCACGGTCGAGACCATGGCGCTCGAAGATGCCCGAGCCTACGTCGAGGCGATGCCGCCCGAGAAGCGCGCGCTCTACGAGGATCTCCTGGACGGTTGAACGAGGAGAAGGCCCCGGCGGGTCCCTCGAGACCGAAGCCGATCCGCCCAGGGCGCGGCAAGTGACCTGGACCGGAAGGCGCTCGGCAGTCATCCCCTTGATCGCCGCGTAGATCTTCTCGGGTTGGAGAGGCCTCCCTTTGGAGCCTCCGTCGCTCGACGGTGGACGGCCAGTGGGGTCTCCCATTGCGGCATTCGCTTCCAGGCAGCCGCGGGCTCGGCGTGCTCGATCTCGAGGATGTCGGGGATGAGGCGGCCCTGCCTTTCGAGACTCCCGAGCCGCCTTGGCCGGCGCGCGCCGGCGGATCGGTCTAGCCCAAAGCTCGACGCGGCGATGACGACCCACGGGAGGACGCCGCCAGGATGGCTTCAGTCGACGAGCAGTAGAACCGCCAGGGTCGACGCAACGACGCCGAGGCTCGCCGAGACGAACGCGAGCGGAAGTCGTGTGCGGACGGGGTCCATCAGGTCGCAACCGGTGAACATGCTCGAGAGGATCGTCGTGTCCGAGATCGGAGAGCACTGGTCCCCGAATGCGGCGCCGCCGATCACGGCGCCGAAACAGATCTTCAGAAAGGTCGGATCCGGCACCAGGGTCCAGGCGAGCGGGAGCGCGAGCGGCATCACTACCGCGTAGGTCCCCCACGAGGTCCCGGTCGCGAAGGCGATGCCCATGCAGAGCAGAGTGAGCAGCGCCGGAAGCAGGAGCATCGGGAGTCCGCCCGCGACGACGCTCACGATGTAGTCCGCAGTGTGGAGCGCCTTCGCGATGAGGCGAAGGGGGCCTCCGCTGCCCGAGCCGACCTTCACTGGCAGCGCGATGATCGTGACGCCGGTCGGGGCGGGATCGCCTAGCCCCTCGACGTTCTCGATCCCCGGGATGTCGCGCCGAAACAGGATCCGGTGGTCCAGGAAGGATTGGGATCGGCCCGGATCAACGGGCCTCCACCCGAGGGAGGTGAATCCGGAAGGTGCTCCCTTCCCCTTCGCGACTTTCGACGTCGATACTTCCGCCGCTCTGGCTCACGATCGAGTAGGTCGTCGCAAGACCGAGGCCCGTACCGGCACCGGAGGCCTTGGTCGTGAAGAAGGGATCGAAGATGTTCTCGAGATGATAGGGTGAGATGCCCGTGCCCGTGTCGGAGGCCGAGAGTCGGACATAGCTCCCGCCCGGCAGAGAGCTCGGTACGGAATCTTGCCCGGACTCGACGTTTTCGAGCTCGAAACGGAGCGTCCCGCCGTCAGGCATCGCATCTCGGGCGTTGACTGCGAGGTTGAGGATCACCTGCTGGAGCTGAACCGGGTCCGTCCGGACGGAGCTGCTTCCCGAAGAGTCGTGCACGCTCAGCTCGATGTCGTCACCGATCAGGCGACGGATCACCGGCTGCATCTCCTCGAGGATGTCGCCGAATGCGACCGCCTCGAGCTTCAAAGGCTTCTGTCGGCCAAAGGTCAGCAGCTGCCCCGTCAGGTCGGCAGCCCGCTCCGCCGCGTCCAGCAGGATCTCCAGCTCGATCCGAGCCTCGGCGGAGTCCTCCGGAAGGTCATCGAGAACGGACTCTCCACACACGAGGATGACCGTCAGAAGATTGTTGAAATCGTGCGCGACGCCGCCGGCGAGGCGGCCGACGGCCTCGAGCTTCTGAGCTTGCTGGAGCTGCTGCTCGAGCAGCGTTCGCGCCGTGAAGTCCTCCAGAAGGCCGAAGGCCTCCCCGCTCTCCGTCACACGCAGACGAACGAGGCACCATAGGACCCGATCATCGGCGGTCAGGAAGCGCACCGAACTCCGCACTTCTCCCTCGCCGCGACTCGGCACGTCGGGCAGCTCCCCGCGGTCTTCCGGCAAGACGAACTCGACCAGAGAGCGACCGATCGCGTCTTTGATCTCCCGGCCGAGGAGCTCCTTCCAGGCATGATTGAGGAAGTCGATGCGCCCGTCTTCGTCGAACCGCACGACGACGGCGGGGATGCTTCGGAGGAGGTTCCTCAGCTGCTGCTCGGTCGCGGCCAGCTCTTCGATCAGCCGGTGCTGGACCTGGGCGTGGAGCTCGTCGGGTTCCGGAGCACCTCCTTCGCTCACGTCTTCTCCCCGCACAGGTCGTCGAGCTCGATCACCTTTGCATAGAGGGGAAAGATGCTGTCGCAGTAGAACTTCTGCTCGTAGTCCGTCCGCCCCGCCGTACAGTCGGAGAGCACCGAGACCCGATAGCCGCGCTCGGCCGCAGCCCGGCCGGTGCTGTCGATGCAGATCGAGGTCACGACCCCCGCGAGCACCACGTCCTCGATGCCGCGCGCCTCGAGGGTCGCGCCGAGCTCGGTGTTCGAGAAGGCGTTGAGGCCACGCTTGCCCGAGATCTCGAGGATCCAGTCGCTGCGTCGCTGGAGGTCCTCGATCGTCTCAGAGCCCGGGTCCCCCCTCCGAAACGCTCCCGCTTCGACGATGGTCTCGAGGATGCCGGTCGGCTCGACGAGCTCCTCGTAGTCCGGCGTGAACTGGATCGGCGTCGAGATGACCGTCGCCGCCGTGTTCTGGAGGCCGTCCAGCAGGCGATTCGTATTTTCGAGCATCGTCCGCCGCCAGTCCCCTTCGAGAGCACCGACCAGGCGGCCATCATCGGCGAAGTAGTCCTTCTGGTAGCCGATGAGGACGACGGCTGTCTTCTCGAGCGCGTAGGCATTCATGGGGATTACACCGGTTCGTCAATCGGGACCTCTAATCAAAGCCGAGCGGGGTCGTAGTTTCAAGCTCAGTGCTTTGCTGGAGAATCGGAATCAGGGATCACCATAGGGGGCGCCTCGCGGAGGCGAAAACGGCGCTTGCTGACGGTGGTTCAGAACCAGGGGCGCCGCGCCCTGAAGCCAATCCGGCGAGCCCGAGGCCGAGCAGGACCCCGGTCGAGGGCTCCGGGACCGGAATGACCTCCTGCCAGGCCCAGTCGTCGGGCACGGAATAGACGCTCGCGATGCCCGTCGGCGTCCCGATCGTGAAGTCCGTCGCGAGAAGCTCACGGTCGTGACCGTCGACATCGAGCAGGTCTCGGCGCCTTCAATCCCGCGCGGATCCTGAGCGCGGACCGAACCGAAACCGGGCGTCGTTCACGAAGACCGACGATCGGCCGGCCGTTGGCCCCGGGCGCGCGTCCGGTACGCTGAGCACACGATCCGAGCGAAAACAGAGGAGCCTCCGATGACCTACCGCGTCGTGCAATGGACCACGGGACACGTCGGCCGTGAAGCCGCCAAGGGAATCCTGCACCACCCCGAGCTCGAGCTCGTCGGCGGCTACGCATGGAGCGAAGAGAAGGAAGGGCGCGATCTCGGCGAACTCTGTGGCCTCGCCGCGATCGGCGTCACCGCGACGCAGGACGTCGACCGGCTCCTCGCTCTCGAGCCCGACTGCGTCTGCTACACGCCGAACCAGCTCGACCCCGAAGAGCTCGTTCGACTCCTCGAGGCGGGAGTCAACGTCGCGAGCAGCTACTTCGTGAACGGCCGCACGCTCGGCGACGACGTGCGCGGTCGGCTCGAGAAGGCGGCGAGCGTAGGCGGCGCCAGCGTCTTCGGCGCAGGCATCTTCCCCGGCTTCGCGAACTTCATCGCGGCCTTGATGGCGGCTGCGTCGAGCGACTGGAAGAAGATCCGCTTCCTCGAGTCCGTCGACCTCACCCACTACGACGCGATCGCCAACTACACGAACCTCGGCTGGTCCTTCGATCCCGACGAAAAATGGCACGAGGTCAACCGCCAGGTCCTCGGTCAGTACGCGGAGTGCGTCGACGTGATGGCGGGCATGCTGCGCGTCCCGCTCGACGAGGTCGCCTTCGACTACGAGCCCGCGGTGACGCCCGAGGAGCGGACGATCAACGGCTTCACGATGCCCCAGGGCTCCCTCGCCGGGCAGCGGTGCACCTGGAAGGGAAGGGTCGGCGATCGGTCCGTGATCGAGCTCGACGTGGTCTGGAACGCTGGAACCGGCCTCGAGCCCGAGTGGCCCGTCCATCACGGATACACCATGGAGGTCGAGGGCAGCCCGAACATCCAGACGCGAGTCAAGTTCAGCCCGTCTCCGGAGCAGATCCAATCGGGACGCGTCGCCGATCTCGCCAACCCGGTCACGGCGATGCCCGTCGTCAATGCCATACCGGCGGTCTGCGACGCGGCTCCGGGGATCCGGACCTACGCGGACCTCCCGCTGATCACGGGGCGCTACGTAGCGGATTGACGCGTGGGGGGAGGTCTGGCTCTGATCGCCCGGGCGTCTCTCTTCTCGCGACTCTCACATCGCAGTCTCGTCACGCTCACGACGACCGGCGACCGGCGACCGGCGACCGCAACTTCAACGCCCGCGAATCCGGCAGGATCCACGCTCACTCCGGGCGAAGCGTTTCTAGGCCTCTTTCTGCCCCGAAATCGTGATCGCGGAGTTCGTTTCGCTGTCCCCCGCCCCCTGCGGAGCTCGTGTCTCGGCCCTCGATGTCGGCTAGCGTCTGGCGCTCGCGGGCGAGATCGGCCTGTAGGAGATTCGACATGCAGGCCCGATCCGTGCTTCCCCAAGCGACACAGACTCGCCGCAGGCACGTCGTCGGCCTGTCGGCCCGCTGCCTCCTCCTCGGCACCGCACTGTCGATGGCCTGCCTGGCGGGCTGTAGCCCGGGCGAAGCCCCCGCCCCGCCCCCCCTCGAAATCGCCGTCGTCGACGTGCTCGTGCGTGACCAGCCGATCGAGATGGAGATGTCGGGCGAAACCCTCGGGTCGTCGGATATCCCGGTCCGCGCCCGCGTCGAGGGCGTGCTCACGAGCATGGACTTCGTCGAGGGGCGCAGGGTCGAAGAGGACCAGCTTCTTTATACGATCGACCCGGAGCCCTTCGAAGCGGAGGTCGTCGAGGCCGAGGGGACCCTGGCCGAAGCGAAGACCCGCCTCGCCAAGGCACGCGCCGACGTGGATCGGGTCCGTCCGCTCGCCGAGATCGATGCCGTCAGCCAGGCCGACCTCGACGGCGCCGTCGCGCAATACGAGGCGGCGCTCGGTTCGCTCCAGTCCGCCGAGGCGCGCGTGGCCCAGGCAGAGATCCAGCTCGGCTACACCCGCATCCACGCGCCGATCGCCGGCCGCATCGGCATCTCCCAGGCACAGGTTGGCGAGTTCGTCGGGCGCGAGCCCAACCCCGTCGTGCTGAACTTCGTGTCGCAGGTCGATCCGATCCGCGTGCGCTTCTCGATCGACGAACGGACCTACCTGCTCCTGGCGCGAAAGCTGCGCGAGCTCCAGCAGAACGCTCCGAACGCCGGTGGTGCCGGACGCGGCCTCGACCTCACGCTCGCCGACGGGACGCGGCACCCCCATTCGGGACGCGTCGTCGCGACGGCCGCCGCCGTAGACCCCAAGACCGGCACCTTTACCTTCGAGGCCGACTTCGCGAACCCCGACGGCCTCGTCCTCGCCGGACAATTTGCTCGCGTGACCGCGACCGCAGAGACACGCAAGGACGCCGTCCTCGTCCCGTCGCGCGCCATCACCGAGCTCCAGGGCAACTTCCGTGTGTTCGTCGTCGGTGCCGATGGCGCAGTCGAGCTTCGACCCGTCGAGCTCGGCCCGGTCGTGGGCAGCCTCCAAATCGTCGAGTCGGGCGTGAGCCCCGGCGAATCCGTCGCGATCGAGATCGTCAGGCTGAAGCCGGGCATGACGGTGAAGCCGCGCAAGGTCGAGGTCGCCGACGACGGCACGATCCAGGACCCGAGCCCGGCGACGAACGCGGGCGGACCGGACAACGGAACGGGGCCGGAGAGCTAGCGTGGCCGAGTTCTTCGTCCATCGGCCGATTGTCGCCATGGTGATCGCGATCGTGACGGTCATCGTGGGACTCGTCGCGCTGCAGTCCCTGCCGATCGCGCAATACCCCGACATCACGCCGCCGATGGTCAGCATCTCGGCCAGCTACACAGGAGCGAGCGCCACCAACGTAGAGCAGTCCGTCGCCACCCCGATCGAGCAGAAGGTCAACGGGGTCGAGGACATGATCTACATGAAGTCGGTCAATTCGAGCGACGGAAGGATGACCCTCCAGGTCTCCTTCGAGGTAGGGACCGACCTCGACATGGCCAACGTCCTGACCCAGAACCGGGTCTCCGAGGCGCAGGCGATGCTCCCGGACGAGGTGAAGAGACAGGGCGTCACCGTCAAGAAGAAGCTCTCCTTTCCGCTTCTCCTGATCACGCTCGACTCCCCGAACGAGACCTACGACGACCGCTTCCTCACGAACTACGCGACGATCAACATTATCGACGAGATCTCCCGGATCCAGGGCATCGGGCTGGCGGAGGTCTTCGGTGGCAGCTCGACCGAGTACGCGATGCGCGTCTGGGTCCGCCCCGATCAGTTGGCGAAGCTGAACCTCACGATCTCGGACTTGAAGCGCGCGATCCAACAGCAGAACGTACTCGTCCCGGCCGGCCAGCTGGGCGGCCCTCCCGCGCCGGAGAACACGGAGTTCACGTACACCGTCCAGACGTCCGGTCGTTTCCAGACCGAGGAGCAGTTCGGAGCGGTCGTCGTCCGCTCGAACGAGGATGGCTCGCAGGTCCTGCTGCGCGACGTCGCCCGGGTCGAGCTCGGCTCTCAGGCCTACATGATGCGGACGCGGACGAACGGTCGCCGGACTGCCGTGATCTCCATCTACCAGCTGCCCGACGCGAACGGCCTCGACGTCGCCCGCCAGGTCCGGGAGACGATGGACGATCTGTCCGAGCGTTTCCCCGACGACGTCAGCTACTCGATCTCGCTCGACACGACCAAGCCGATCATCGCCGGTATCCGAGAGATCGTGGTCACGCTCTTCGAAGCCGTCGCGCTCGTGATCCTCGTCGTCTTCATCTTCCTGCAGAATTTCCGATCCACCCTGATCCCGACGCTCACGGTGCCGGTCTCCTTGATCGGCGCGTTTGCGGTCTTCCCGTTCCTGGGCTTCACGATCAATACGCTCTCCCTACTCGGACTCGTCCTCGCGATCGGGATCGTGGTCGACGACGCGATCGTCGTCGTCGAGGCCGTGGCCTCCAAGATGGAAGACGGCCTATCTGCCCGCGACGCCACGATCGAGGCGATGCGCGAGGTATCAGGGCCGATCGTCGCGACTTCGCTGGCGTTGATCGCCGTCTTCGTTCCGGTCGCCGCCATGGCCGGCATCACGGGGCGTCTCTACCAACAGTTCGCGATCACCATCGCCATCTCCGTCGCGATCTCGTCGATCAACGCCCTGACCCTGAGCCCCGCTCTCGCCGCCTCGCTGCTCCGCCCTCCGGGCGAGTCGAAGAGCGCCTTCGATCGATTCTTCGCGGGATTCAACCGGCTCTTCGAAGTCGCGACGGATCGTTTCATGATCCTGGCTCGCTTCTTCACCGGAAACCTCCTGCGATCCGGCGCTTTGTTGGCCGCGATCGTCGTAGCCCTCGTGCTTCTCTTCCAGGTCGTTCCCGCCGGCTTCGTCCCCGAGGAGGATCAGGGCTACATCCTCGGCGCGGTCATGCTCCCCGACGCAGCTTCGCTCCAACGAACCGAAGAGGTCGTGAAGCAGGTCGAGCAGGTCATTCAGGAGATCGACGCCGTCCAGGACGTCGTCACGATCGCGGGCTACAGCCTCGTGTCTTCGACGGTCCAGCCCAACGCAGGCTTCATCTTCATCCAGCTGAAGGACTGGGAGGAGCGGCCTGACGCCCGGGATCACGCGAAGAACCTCGTCCGGCGGCTGAACGCCGCCTTCGCGACCCGGATCCAGCAAGGGGTCGCCATCGCTTTCGGACCGCCCGCGATTCCCGGGCTGGGCACCGGCTCGGGCTTCTCGATGATGATCCAGGACCAGGGCGGCAGCGACGCCGACTACCTCTCCGAGCAGGTCGGGAAGTTCATCCAGGCCGCGAGCGCGCGGCCGGAGATCGCCCGCGCGAGCACGCTGTTCCGGTCCGGCACACCCCAGGTCTTCCTCGACATCGATGAGGCGAAGACCCTCAAGCTCGGGGTCCCCCTCGACGAGGTCAACTCGGCGATCGGCGCGTTCCTCGGTGGCGCCTACGTGAACGATTTCAACCGCTTCGGCCGACTCTACCGTGTCTACCTCCAGGCCGAGCCCGAGTACCGAAGCAGCGTGGAGGCGCTCCGCTTCTTCTACACCCGCAACGACGAAGGGGGCATGGTCCCGCTCTCCACGCTCGTGAGCAGTTCCAGAACCCAGGGCGCCGAGTACACCAACCGCTTCAACCTCTTCCGTTCGGCCGAGGTCCAGGGCCTGCCCGCCCCTGGCTACAGTTCGAGTCAGGCGCTCGCTGCGCTCGAGGAGGTCGCGACCGAAGTCCTGCCCAGCGACATATCCTACGCATGGAACGCGATGAGCTTCCAGGAGAAGGCCGCGGAGGGCTCGGGCAGCGTCGTCTTCCTGATGGCGCTGGTCTTCGTCTTCCTGATTCTCGCCGCACAGTACGAGAGCTGGTCGATGCCTCTTTCCGTGCTGCTCGGCGTACCGATCGCGGTCTTCGGCGCGCTGGCGGGGCTCGGGCTCTCACGTGTCTTCAGCGAGAGCTACGAGAACAACGTCTTCGCGCAGATCGGGCTCGTGATGCTGATCGGCATGTCTGCCAAGAACGCGATCCTGATCGTCGAGTTCGCGAAGGTCCAGCGGGAGGCCGGCAAGAGTCCGCTCGACGCGGCGCTTGCGGCCGCGAGACAGCGCTTCCGGCCGATCCTGATGACGGCCTTCTCCTTCATCCTCGGCGTGCTGCCGCTGTTGGTCGCGAGCGGTGCCGGCGCCGAGGCGCGCAAGGTGATGGGGATGACCGTCTTCAGCGGCATGCTGGTCGCGACGGCGGTCGGCGTGCTGATCGTGCCCGCCCTCTTCATCTTCGTCGAACGCTACGTGGCGAAGACGGAGGGCGCTTCCGGCGCGGACGCGAACGGGGACGTTCCGTCGTGACGAGGCTCTTCACGATCCAGCTCCTGGCCTTCGCGCTGCTCCTTTCGGGCTGCAAGCTGACGCCCGACTACGAGCGGCCCGACCTCGGTGCCCCCGAAGCGTGGCGCGCGCGCGCGATCGAGGGCGAGTCGATCGCCAATCTGCCCTGGTGGGAGATCTACGACGACGCGACGCTCACGAGCCTGATCGAGCGGGCCCTCGAGCAGAACCAGGACCTCGCCATCGCGATGGCCCGCATGCAGGAGGCGGACTACCTCGTCACCTTCACCCGCGCGGAGCAGTTCCCATTCCTCGACGTCTTCGGCTCAGCAGGCCGTGGGCGATCGAGTCGCAAGGCCGTGCCGGGCGCCAGCACCACCAACAACTTCGCTCTCGGAGCGAACCTGAGCTTCGAGATCGACCTGTGGCGACGATTCGCACGCGCCACCGAGGCCGCCCGGGCCGACCTGCTCGCGACGGAAGCCGCCTACCGGACGGTCACGATCGGCTTGGTCGCCCGCGTCGCCCGCGACTACCTGCTGCTCCGCGATCTCGACACGCGCGAGGAGATCGCGATCCGGACGGCGGAGGGCCGCCGCAGACGGCTCGAGATCGTCCGGGCGCGCTTCGAGAAGGGCACCGAAGCCCGAATCGACGTCAACCAGGCGGAGGTCCAGCTCGCCATCGCGGAGGCGTCGATCGCGCAGTTCCGGCGCAGGGTCGCCCAGACCGAGCACTCGCTCCGAGTCCTCCTCGGGAGCTACCCGGGACCGATCCCACGCGGCGAGCGATTCGCGTTCGCCACCTGGCCGATCGTGCCCGCCGGCCTCCCCTCCGACCTCCTCAAGCGGCGCCCGGACGTCGTCGAAGCCGAGCAACGCCTGATGGCGGAGACCGCGCGCGTCGGTGTCGCCCAGGCCCTGCGTTTCCCGTCGCTCTCGCTGACCGCACAGTTGAGTGCGGTCGCCGACGACCTGACCGATCTGAACTCGACCGATGCGGGCCAGTGGAACGTGATGGCAGGGATCGCCCAGCCGATCTTCAACAGCGGCCGCCTCAAGGCCCAGATGAAGGCCCAGCGCGCGCGGGCCGAACAGGCCCAGCACGCCTACGTCGGAGTCGTCCAAAACGCCTTCCGGGAAGTCGAGGACGCGCTCGTGGCGATCGAGACGTTCCAGAACGAGCACGCGGCGCGGCGACGCCAGGTCGCCGCCGCCGCGAGCGCCGCGCGTCTGTCCCGCGCGCGCTACGACGGAGGCGTCGTCGACTACCTCGAGGTGCTAGACAGCGAACGCTCGCTCTTCGACGCCGAGCTGGCCGAGTCCTCGGTCCGCCGCCAGGCCCTCACGTCCCTCGTCGATCTCTACGCGGCGCTCGGAGGTGGGTGGCAAGACGACGAGGCAGACGAAGACCCGACGAGCGATCGGGGAGACGAAGACGCAGGCGGTCCGGAAGAGACCGAGATAGAAGAGACGCCCGAAGGCGCCCAGGGAGATGCCCCCTTGGCGGAGGCGGAAGCGGATCGGTAGGTCGAGCTCTGGTGCGCTCGGCCCGGTCGAAATCGAGCCCCCCGGACGACGCAGGGGACGCCGAACGCTCAGCCCGCCGCGACCGCCGCGCGGCAGATCGTCTCGAACTCGGTGCGGAAGGTCCGTGTCGGCGGTCCAGTGATCGCTCGACACTTGGAAGCGTCGAGCACGTATCCGTGTCCCACGCCGGGCACGTCCATGGGCTCGAGTCGCAGGGTCTTCCCAGTGAACTCGTGGATCATCTCGGCCATCTCCTGCATCGTCACGACCTCCTCCGACGCCCAGTTCACGATGTTCGCGGGCACGGACGCGGCACCGAGGAGCGCCTCGACCTCGCGACACATGTCGTCGACATGGATCGTCGAGTAGGGCTGGGGATCGTGGAAGACGGGATATGGCGCGCCGGCGAGGGCCGCCTGAAGCGCCATCCCCGGGACGTCGGGTCCAGTGCCGTAGGGAGCGCTCGGGCGCACGATCACCGTCGGCAGACCGAAGGACTCGGCACAGAAACGAGCGACGGCCTCCATCGCGACCTTCGAAGTCGGCGCCGACGGGGCCCACGGAGCGGCAGCCTGCCCGACATCGTCGGTCTCGCGAAAGACGTGATGCGGCTCGCCGGGCCGGGTGGAGTAGATCGTACCGGACGACATGACGAGTGCCGCCTTCGCGTGACGGCAATGGGCGAGCACACGCCCCGTCCCGACACCGTTCACCTCGATCGCCTCGTCGAACTCGCCGGAGTTCCGCCGGGCATACGCATAGTGCAGGACGTAGTCGATCCCTTCGGGCAGCTCGGAGAGGTCACTGCCGACGAGATCGACCTCACAGGGCTCGACCCCCGCGGCCTCGACCTCGGCGCGTCGCACGGGATCCTCGAAACGGGCCGCTCCGAAGACCTCGTTCTCCGTCGCGAGGAAACGGGCGACGGGCAGCGCGATGGCGCCGGTCACGCCTGTCACGAGGATTCTCTGGTCCTTGAGCATCGGGGTTCTCCTGCGTGGTCTGGACCGGGGCGTCCCGGAGATGGAAGCGGCCGCCAGCCCGGGCTGAACCCTATCGCATCGACCCGCGGAACGGCCGATTCCCGGGACCGCGGATCGCCGATGACCTCAGGCTCGCTTTGGCGAGCCGAGGGTTCGTCACCGCCGCTGACGACGTGATGCGCAGAAAACCGACGTCGCGCCAGCTGGCGCCGACTTCCGCGCGGCTTTGCCGCGCTCCGCGCTAGGCGCCGAAGACCGTCGCGTAGACGAGATCGATCCCCTCGTCCGTCACGAAGTTGCGTTCGCCCGACTTACTGAGATCGCCACCGACGATCGCGGCTTCGACGACGGCCTCGTGCGGAGCCTGCCAGACCTGCTGCTGATGGAAGTAGGTCTCGCTCGATCGCCAGCCCGCAGGGCCCGCCTTGTGTTCGTTCACGAGCACGTCGCGCCAGGGCCCCGGATCCGGAAAGAGGGGCACCCAGTTCCCGGCCGTCTCGTCCGCCGCCACACACAAGAAGAAATGCGGCCCCATCACGCGATGGGCAGCCTCACTCGCACAGCGCGCTCCTCGTGATTCGAGCTCGTCCGGATCGAGCCGAAGCACGAGGCCGTCGCGAATCTCGGCGGACTGGATCATCGAATTCTCCGAATGGGTCGATCTGAGTGAAGAGGACCCGGCGAAAGCCCCTTCCGCAGTTCCGAGCGGGAGGTCGGTTTTCGATCCGCCCGGCATCGACCTGACCAGGGTGCCGTGACGATGCATGATAGGGGGAGGCGCGCCGGCAAGCGATGCCGACATCATGAAGAATGAGAGGAGTCCGCTTTGCGATCGAGCGCCAGTTCACCCTTCCGAGGATCATTGCCCCCTCTGCTCGCCGGCCTCGCCGCCATCGTTTCGCTCGCACTGGGCTGCACGAAGGGGGCTCCACCCCAGGATGGGCCGCCCTTCCCCGTCCCCGACTTCTTGAGCCCGCAGGCCCGAGCCGTGCTCTCCCAGCCGATCGACCTGAGCCGCACCGACGTCTCGTTGCCGAAGACGACCGAGGAGTGGCGCGCGCGCAGAGAGAACGCCGAAAAGATCTTCATGCGTCCGATTCTCGAGCGCGCGCTCGAAGCGACCCGAGTACGCGTGGAGCAGCAGAGCCTCGCCGGCGTCACGATCCGCATCCTCACGCCACCGCCGCCCCGAGAGCCCATTCCGGACACCGTGCTCATCAACTTGCACGGCGGCGGCTACACGATCGGTGGCGGCGACGTGGGTGCGATGGAGGGGCTCGGTCTCGCGGCCGCCGGCTACCGGGTCGTGTCGGTCGACTACCGAATGCCGCCGGAGCACCCCTTCCCTGCGGCCGTCGACGACGGGGTCGCCGTCTATCGCGCACTCCTCGAGGACTACGCCCCGGAGCGCATCGCGATCTTCGGAAGCTCCGCTGGCGGGGGCCTGACGGCCGCGGTGATCGTCGCCGCGCGGGACGCAGGGCTCCCGCTCCCCGCCGCCGCCGTCATGCACACGCCCTGGTCCGACCTCTCGAAGACCGGCGACACCTACTACACGCTCGAAGGCGTCGATCCCGTGCTCCTGAGCTACGACGGCTCCCTCGCCCAGAGCGCCGCACTCTACGCTGGCGACGCGGGCCTCGACCATCCCCTGGTCTCGCCGGTCTACGCGGACTTCGAGCCGGGATTCCCGCCGTCCCTGCTCTCGAGCGGAACCCGAGACCTTCTGCTCAGCTGCACCGTCCGCCTCCATCGCGCACTCAGAGAAGCCGGCGTTCCCGCCGATCTCCACGTCTTCGACGCGATGTGGCACGGAGCCGGACAGATGCCCGACATGCGCGATCTCGATCGCGAGGTAAAGGCGTTCCTCGAAGAGCACATCGGCTCGTTCGGCGGGCCCTGACGACCGGCGCGGGCCCCACGCGGTAACCACGGAACGATCCGGCCGCCGCGTGGCCGCTCCGCCCTCCGTCGATCGCGGCCCCGATCGGAGGTCGCGCTATTCCCGATCCCCCTCGCGCCCCTGATACACCAGTGCGAGCAGCGCCGGAGACAGGAAGATGTCGAAGATGAAGGCGAGGAAGACCGCGAGCGCGCTCAAGAGCCCGAAATTCACGACCGTGCCCGCCGAGGCGAAGCCGTAGATCGAGAAGGCGCAGGTCAGGACGACGGTCGTGAAGAGCAGCGCCCGACCCGTCGTGCGCATCGTCTCCGCCGTCGCTTCCTCGATGCTCCCCGTCTTCTCGAAGTTCCGTCGGAACCCGTGCAGGATGTGGATCGTGTCGTCGACGACGAGGCCGAGGGCGATCCCGCCGATCAGGACCGTGAAGATGTCGAGGGGCGCACCGGACCAGCCCATGATCCCCATCACCATGGCGATCGGCATCAGGTTCGGCGCCATGCTCACGATCCCGGTCCGGAGGCTCCCGATGAAGAGCATCATCAGGGGCGTGATCGTGAGGAAGGCGATCACGTAGGAGCGGATCGAGGTGTCGACCGTCAGCTGGGCGACGTGGGACGCGATCGCGTAGAAGCCGGTGATCGTGAGATCGGCGTCGCCGCCGAGCTCGCGGAGCGCGGGCGAGTGCTCCTGCAGATAGCGCAGGTAGTTCGTCGCTTCGGTGTGCTCGCCGCGCAGCGAGATGCGCGCCAGCCGGAAGGAAGCATCCACCACGTCCTCGAGATCGTCGCTCCCGGAGTTCTCGAAGAGGAGGAGCTCCTGGGCCACGAGCAGGCGGTCGTCGGCGACCCTGTACTCCTCGGCGCGACCGGCGTGGAGCGCCTGGTGGATCTCCTTCGCGATGTCGGCCACGGAGACCGTCTTCCGGAAGGCGAAGTTCTCGCCGGGGTGGGTCTCGACGTAGCGTTGGATCGCTTCGAGGCGATGCAGGACCTCGGGGTCGTGCAGCGCGTTCTCCTCGCCACCGTCGTAGACGAGCTCCATCCCCGCCGAGCCGCCCAGGTGGATGTTCAGGTACTCGCTCGCCACCCGCGCGCGGTTGTCCTCGGGGAGCCACTCGAGGGGGTTGTAGCTCTGGCTGATGCGCAGGATTCCGGCGCCGGCGACCACGAGGGAGAGGAAGGCGACGATCGGCACCGCGACCCGATGGCGGGTCCCGAAGAGACCGCAGGCGATCAGGATGCGTTCGGTGGCGGGGAGCTCGTCCCCCTCCTCGTGACGGACGCGCAGCCGAAGCGGCGCGATCGCGAGACAGGCGGGCACGAGGGCGAGGGAGAGGAAGGCGGCGATGAGGACGCCCAGGGGAACGAAGATGCCGATGTCCCGGATCGGGGCCAGTCCCGAGGACATGAAGGACGCCATCCCGCCCGCGGTCGTCAGGCTGCTCATCACGATCGCGGGGCCCGAGTGGCGCAGGGCGTACTCGATCGCCGCTCGGCGCTCCTCACGACGGTCGACCGCCTGGAAGTAGATCGCGAGGACGTGGACCGAGAAGCCGACGCCGACGGCGAGGATGAAGGAAGGGATGATCTGGCTGACGAACGTGAGCGGACGATCGACGACGGCCAACGCACCCACGGTCGCCACGACGGCCAGCACGACCAGCGAGAGCGGCATCAGGATCGCGATCACGCGGCGAAACACGACGCCGAGGAGCAGCGCGATGACGGCGATCGAGAGCCCCGAGAAGAAGACCATGTCCCGGGCCGTCTGCTCCTGGATCTCCTGGTTCGTGACGGGGGAGCCCATCAGATGGACCTCGGTCCCGTCGCCGAGATCGAGGGATGCGACGAACGCGTGGGCCGCGTTCACGAGCGCGGCGGTCTGGAAGCCCGTCAGATAGAGCGGCTCTTCGTCGACACCGGGCCCCGCCCCGTCGATCTCGTCGAAGCCCGAGAGATCGTCGTTCTCGACGGGCTGGAAAGTCATCGGCTCGATCACGATCCCCGTCGTGCGGCCGTCCTCCGAGACGTAGAGGTTCCGGTAGAAGGGATTGGCGCGGGCGCGGGCGGCGATCGCCGCGATTTCCTCGGGCGTCTCCGGCCACTCCTCGAGCAGCTCGTCGACGAGCAGCGTGTCCCCCTCGCCGCGCGTCTGGCGCGCGTTGACGAGGCTCTGGACCTCTTCGACGTAGGGCAGCTCGTCTTCGAGGCGTTCGTGGATCTCGCGCAGGCGCTCGAGGAAGGCGGGCTCGAAGATCTCCGGCGGCGTGATCGCGAGATAGAGGAGATCGTCGCGGCCGAACTGGTCCCGGAGCGCGTCGTAGTCGACCCGGATCGGGTCGTCCTCTTCGAGGTAGCGATCGACGTCGCTCTCGAAGGTGAGCTGCGGCAGCGAGGCGGCGAGGCTGCCGACAGAGAGCAGGACGAGCCCGACAGCCAGGAAGGGGTGGTTCCAGCTCCACAGCCCGACCGTGGCGATCACGTCTTCGACGACACGGCGGGGCGAGCGGGCGGAGGACGAAGGCGAGGACAAGTGGCGAGCGCTCCTTTTATGGAGCTCGACTCGATAGCAAAGCGCGAGGGAGTGCGCGCGGCGGCCGACGACCGGCATCCGGTTCGGAAAGAGGACGCATCCAGCGCGCAGTCCGGCCGCAACCCGCCACGCGCCTAGCCTCGGGCTCAAGATCCCGCTGCGATGCTTCGATCCTTCCAGGATGCGTCACCTACTCCTCGTCACGTCCCTCGCGTGCCTGCTCGGCTCGCCCGCGTGCATGGTCGTCGAAGAGATCGACAATGCGGCCGCGAAGATGCCGACCACGAAGGCCGAGAAGCGCAAGGAGTCCGAGCCTGCGCCCGCCGAATCGTCCTTCGCCGCCAAGAAGGATGCGGTGCTCGAGACGTCGAAGCAGTGGTGGGGCCGCGCGACGTCCCTCTCCTCGGAGCGGGTCGACGAGAGCGTCGTCCAGTGCGCGGTCGGTGGACGATCCCAGTTCATGAGCCGGGCAGACTGTCTCGCGCGAGGAGGCCGCCCGAGCGGCCTCTAGGCCCCGCACGGGGGAGTCCGCCTTCGTCGGCCAGCGCGACGTTCGCCGGATCGCCGGATCGCGGGGCGACCGCTACTGCGGCGGCGGCAGATCCGAGCCGTTCCAGAGCGTCCCGATCACGATGGGCAGGTCGGGATTGCCCTGCTGGAAGCCGATCAGGACTTCGTCGCCGACCTCGGGCACCTGGAAGGTGTCGAGGTTGCCCACCGTGTGCGCGACACGGACCCAGGCGCTCGCGTTCTCGTCCGTGACCCCGCTCCGGTCCCAGAGGAAGCGGACCTTCACGCGACCGAGGCTGTCGGTGAAGACGGTCTGTCCGGGCGGACCCACGACGATCGCGGTCTGGAGTCCCGAGACGAGGGGTCGGGGCGTGACGACCGGGGGCCGGTACGGGAGGGCCCGGGAGAAGGAATCGAAGGCGTTCGCGTAGGCGAGACAGCCGCGCGTCTCGTCGAAGACCAGCGCGTGATCGACCCGCGTGGCGACGTGCTCGTCGAGGAAGCCGCTGCCGGTCACGTCGACGACGTCGAAGGCGTGTCCCGCGCGCAGGCCAGCCAGATTGCTCGTGCCGCGATGGGTCCGCGAGGTCTGGACTTCGCGATCGGCGATCACCGCCGCGCGCCCCGCGAGCCCGACCGAGTTCGTCCGGTCGATCCGGTAGCGGAACTGCTCCCCCGTCGCGCCGGGTCCGACCGCGGTGTCGCTCTGCTCGAACGGAAAGCCGGGCGCGTTCAGGTTGAATCCGCGCACGACGGCGCTCGCGCTGAACTGCCCCTGCTCCTGGGCGAGCGTCGTGATCCGGTCGGGGCCATCGGTCGGGCCCGAGAGATGACCGTAGTAGGTGCCCGTCGGACCGGAGCCGTACGCCGACGACACGTCGCCGAGCACCGGGCGCCCCACCGTGTCGAAGAAGAGGAAGATCCCTTCGTCTTCGAGCAGCCGACGGACGAAGTCGAGGGGCGTCTAGTCGTACTGCACGCTGAATGGGCGGTCGAGGTAGGTCCCCGAGAGCTGGGTCAGGAGCGGCGTACTCAGGCCCGCGTCGAAGAGCGCCTGCTGGACGATGTCGACGACCGACTGCTCCTGGTAGATCGCGTAGCTCGACGTATGCCGGAGCGTCGCGGCCTCCGGCTCGATCCGCAGGACGTAGGTCGTCCCGGTCGGATCGGTGGCCGCCGGACCGATCGCCGTGACGACACCGGTGAACGTATCGCTCGTCGTCCCGCGGACGATCTGGAGGACCGCGGGCGAACCGACGAAGGGCGCCATGTCGAGGCCGGTCGCGCTCCGGAAGGCCACCGCACGGAAAGGCATCTCCGAGATCGCCTCGCGACCCAGCATCCCGATCACCGTCGAGATCGGATTGCCCGCCAGCGTGAGCGTCACCGTCGGTCGCTCGCTCGACACCGTGCAGTCGACGCCTTCGGGCAGACCGAACGGCAGGCCTTCGCGCAGCTCCGGCACGCCCAGCAGGTCCGCAAGCGCCGCGAGCGCCGCGCCGCGTGCCTCGCCGGGCGGTCCCGGATCGCCCTGGGGTCCCGCCGGACCGATGGGCCCGGTCGCGCCCACGAGCCCCTGCGGACCGATCGGTCCCACCGGACCTTCCGGGCCGACAGGTCCCTCGGGCCCTGCCGGACCCACGGGCCCCTGCGGACCGGCCTGCGGCGGGGCGCACACCCAGTCGCCGCGCAGCTGCTGCAGGATCTCGCCGTCGCGACAGACCGCCGCCAGTCGATCCGGGAGGAGCGCGCCGCTCGCCACGTCGTCCGCGACCGCGGCCCGGAGCGCATAGGCGTCGCTCGACAGCCGCAGGCGCGGCGTGAGCGGCTCGCGATCGACAGTCAGCTCGAGCCAGCGCTCGGGACCGTCGAGGAGCGCCGGCGACAGCGGCGTCAGACTTCCGAGCTCGAGGGAGACGAGCCCGCCGACGACATCCACGCTCGGATAGAGCTCCTGCCAGATCGGCGTCGGGGCCGAAGCGCTCGTGAAGAGGCGGAAGAGGATCTCCACGCGCCCGTCGACGAGCTGCCCGGCGCCGTCGCGCACGACGGCCTGGTAGTGGATCAGGGGCGGCGTGTCCGCCTGCGCGGGACTCGCGCCCGTCGCCAGCACGAGGGCGAACGCGGCCGCGGCCATCCGCGTGTTCCTCGGCCGGCGCGCCCTCCCCGTCCGATGTGAGGCCCGCGCCAGACCGAGGAGCGCGAAGAGCCCGAAGGCCAGCGCGATGGACGGCGTGGGCTCCGGCACGGGCAAGCCGCGCAGCAGGCCGCCGAGCCCCGACGTCACCTCGATCTCGCCCCGCGCCGAGGTCTGCACGCTGCCCGCGGTGCTCTGGCCGAGGGTGATCTGATGCCGTCGATCGTCGCGCTCGGTGAGGGTCGTGCCGCCGCCCACGAATCCCTGCCCCGCGACCTCCTGAGCGAGCACCGCAGCGGGCGCGGCGAGCCAGCAGGACAAGAGGACGAGCACGAAGAGGATCCGGGAGTGGCGCGTGGCGCCATTCTACCATGCGGCCCCTGGACGAGGTGACACCAGAGTGCGTCTTGCAGGCGCGCCGCGACCGCGCTGCCGGCTCGAAGACCCCATCGGCACGCTCCGGCACACCCGATCCGCCAACGACCGTCGGCCCGGGCCCGAGCGCCGACAGGGCGAGGCTCGAACGCGATGGCGGGGGAGCGCGGATCGGCGATCATGGGTCCATGAGCGAGCTTCGCCCGCCCCGCTTCGAGGGCGCCTTCCACCTCCGCGACGGACGCGATCTCGGCTACGCCGAGTACGGTCCCTCCACGGGACGACCGCTCGTCTGGTTCCACGGAACCCCGGGCGCCCGACGCCAGATCGCGCCCCGCGCGCGACAGCTCGCCGACGAGCGGAACGTCCGCATCCTGGCGATCGAACGGCCCGGCATCGGCGCCTCCACGCCCCACGCCTACGCGAGCGTGCGCGAGTGGGCGGAGGACATCGAACAGTTCTGCAATGCCAAGGAGATCGACCGCTTCGCCGTGGCGGGGCTGTCCGGCGGCGGCCCCTACGCCCTCTCGTGTGCCCACCGGATGCCGGCACGCGTCGTCGCCGCAGCGATCCTCGGCGGGGTCGCGCCGTCGGTCGGCGAGGACGCGGCGGAGGGCGGTGTCTCCCCGCTGGTCCGCCTCGCGCCGGACCTCCTGCTCCGGATGCGCTCGCCGGTCGGGAACGTGCTGATGCGGCTGATCCGCGTCCTCGAGCCCTGGTCCGACGAAGCCGTCGATGCCTTCGCGCGTTTCATGCCGGAGGGCGACCGCGAGGTCTTCCGCGATCCCGCCATGCGCCAGATGTTCATCGAGGATCTCCAGCGCGGCGCGCGCCGACAGATGCAGGCGCTCGTCCACGACGCCTCGCTCTTCGGCCGCCACTGGGGCTTCGCGCTCGCCGAGATCGAGGTCCCCGTCCATCTCTGGTACGGCGACGCCGACAACATCGTCCCCGTCGAGCACGGCGAGCACCTGGCCGAACGGATCCCGGGCGCGGTCTTCAAGCGCCGCCCCGGCGAAGGACACCTCGGCGGACTCGGCGCCGCGGAGGAGCTGATAGACGCGATGCTCGGACACTGGGACGAACGGTCCGGCTGACCTCCGCCGGTCCGCGCGGGCGTCCGTTCGGGCTCAGGCCGTGCGGTGGACCAGGCGAAGGGCCGTCCCCGCCCAGGGCGCGAAGTCGAACTCGTGTCCGACCGGAGTCTCGACCTCCCGCGCGACGGCGAGTCCCGCGCGCTCCGCGATCCCGACGGCTTCCGTCAGCGCATCGCAGCGAAAGCCGATCGTGGAGAGCCCGGGACGCCAGGTCGCGCGCGCGTCGGCGCGACCGCCTTCGGCCGGCGTGGTCAGGCGAAGTCCGAGCTTGCGATGCTCGCGGAAACGCAGCCCCCGCTCCGGATCCCACCGCTCCGCCTCGAAGGCCCCGCCGAGAATCGGCGAGAGCGCCTCGATCGAAGCCTCGAGATCCTCGACGCCCATCTCGACGTGGTCGACGGCGGCGTCCGTGAGCGGCGCGGCTACGTCGGGAAGCTGGTGCTCGACGAGCTCGAAGGGCAGCCGGGAGACGGGCTCCGGCTCGAGCTGCGCCTGGACGACGTTCTTCCCGAGACCGATGTCTTCGCTGCCGACCCGGCTCCGCACGACGAGCCCCGCGGCGCGCGCCTCCTCGATCCCGACGTCGACGTCCGCCACGCGGAACGAGACGGAGAGCAGCCCCTGGTGCGGCATGGGCGGCCCGCCGAAGACCGGCTTCTCCGGATCGATCGGCTGGATGAAGTCGCCCCCGCTCGTGTTCCACCCGCCGTAGGCGTTCAGCTCGGGACCGCCGTAGTCCGGGACGAACTCGCCTCCAAGGAAGGGGCCGTAGATCGCCTTGGCCCGCTGGAGATCCGGGACGGCGAAGTGGACGTGGTCGAGACATTCGAGCTGCATTCGGACCTCTCCGGCGCCCCGCGCCTACTCGGGCGCCAGCGCGATCAGCGCGTTGCCGGGCCGCTCCGCCTGCCCGTAGCCCGAGCTGACGAAGAGGCGCCCATTCGCGTACATCGGTCCGACCGTCCCGTAGATCGCCCCGCCCTCGGTCGGCGTTCCTCGAAGCGTCGTGAAGGTCCGCGCCGTCTCGAAGCGCCAGAGGACCTCGCCGGTCGCGCGATCGAGTCCGTAGAGCATGCCGTCGATGGCGCCCACGAAGAGCAGCTCTTCCATCACGAGCGGTGGCGCGCCGATCTCGTCGTCGCAGTCCCCGGGCTCGGCGCAGAGCGACGACCGGTCGATCGACCAGAGCGGCGCGCCGTCGTCGAGCGAGATCGCGTAGAGCCCGGGCCGCGCTGTCGCGCCGTGGTTCGGATCGTTGCGCGAGTCCGTGCTCGGCACGTAGAGGACGCCGTCGCGCGTCGCCATGCCATATCGGATGCCGTCCTCGGCGCCGCCCTGCGAGACCCGACGCTTCCAGACGAGTTCGCCGGTCGCCGCATCGAAAACGTGCAGGATCCCCGACTTCGCCCCCGCGACCAGCAGCTCGCGCTCGTCGACGGGGACGAGCATCGTCGTCGCGCCGAAGTCGATGTCGGGGCCGACCGGGGTCGGACAACCGGACTGGTCCTCGACCATCCACAAGCAGGCCGCGTTCCAGGCATCGCCGACCTGAGCCTGATGGCTCCAGACCAGGTCGCCGCTCACGAGATCCATCGCCAGGATCGAGTCGCTTCCCAGGGAAGCCGGCCGGCTGTGGTTGTTCCCGGAGCCGACGAAGAGGAGCCCGTGTTCCTCCGAGATGCTCGGCGTGTTCCAGACGCTCGCGCCGGACGGGCCGACGATGTCCGTGCCGACGTCGGTCTGCCCCATCACGCGCGGTGGCTCCTGGATCGTCGAGGTCCGCCAGAGGATCTCGCCGCTGCGCGCGTCGAGGGCCACGACCGCGCCGGCGTGCGTGCAGCACGCATAGTTCACGTCGAGGGGACCGACGTCTTCGTTCGACGACACCGGCACGTAGAGACGACCGTCGTGGGCGCTCACCGAGCCCGTGACCGCGGCGGAGGGGTGTGGATCGACCGACTGCTTCCAGAGCAGCTCCCCCGTCTCGGCATCGACGCCATAGGCGTTCGCGGCGCGATCCGCGAAGACCGCCAGCCGCCGCGGGGGCACGTCGCCTTCCGGTCCGTCGGGCAAGGCGGTGATCGTGACGGCGCTGCGCACCTCGGCCGCGGCCTTGAAGTGCCAGCGCGTGCAGCCCGTCGCCTGGTCGAGAGCGTAGACGGAGCCGTTGTGGCTCCCGACGAAGAGCGCCCCGCCCGCCGCCGTCGGATGGGAGCGGAGCTGCGTGGCCTCGGGAAACGCCACGACCCACTGCACGGCGAGGGCGTCGAGGTCTTCGCGGGACAGGCCGGCCCCGGTCGCGACACTCCGGTGGTTGCGCGCGCTGCCGCCCCAGCTCGGATGGGCCTGGTCGCTCCAGTCGAAGCGCGCGGCCTCCTCCGTGCAGGTCGGTGAGACGACGTAGTCGCGTTCGCTCTCCGGCGTCCCGAAGCGCACGCCCGTGAAGAACTCCGCCGCCGCGCGGCGACTCGGCGCGTCGAGTCGACGGCCGATGCGGCGCATCGGGCCTTCCGTGAGCGCGTCGTAGACGAAGCCCGGCGGTCGCCCCTTCATCTGCGGGAACTGGTAGGCCATCAGCGGGAGCGCGTGGCAGACGGCGCAGTTGTCCGCGAAGACCTGCCCCCCGGAGAGCGGCGGCGGGGCTTCGCTTTCTTCCCGGGGCGCGTCGGCGCAGCCCAGGAGGAGTGCGAGCACGGTCGACGAGACGATCGAGAGGCGGAGGGGTCGGATCGGCATCGTCCCATTATGGGGGGAAGCGAAACAAGCAACAACGCCCCGGATCCGGCGCGGACCAGGCCGCCTCGCGCCCGTCCCGCCGCTCGGCGCGTATGCGATGCTCCGAGATCGACCCACGCCGCCCCCTTGTCACCCGGAGAACCCGCCATGGACCGTTCGACCCAGGCGATCATCGCCGCGATCGCCTGCCTCCTCTTTGCTGCGACGAGCCCCGCGGATCCGAAGGGAGACGCCGAACCCGCCGGATCCGGCGAAGGGGAGCATGAGGGTCTCTGGAACCGATCGAGCCTGGTGGACTGGGTCGCCGGGATCGGGAGCGAGACCAGTCCCTTCGACGAGCTCGAGAGCGTGAAGAGCTTCGAGCAGCTCCAGCGGTCGATCGAGGAGGTCAAGCAGATGGTGCTCGCGGATGCGCGGACCGAGGCGGAGGCGATCGAGGGCCTGCGGATGATCCTGAAGCATCTCGCCAGCTCGGCCAATGACTCGATCAACACCGACCTCAGGAACCCGCTCTTCGCGAAGCGCGATCCCCGCAACCGCGACATCGGCGCGTACAACCCCGACGCCGAGTACGACCAGGCCACGATCGACGGTCGCTACGACTACAAGCTGTCCGGAAACGTCGGAACCGTGCCCTACCTGAGCATCACGGTGAACGGCGCCTCCCCCGACAAGTTCAGCGAGCTCGTCGCCTACCTCGACGACGCGGCGATCCGCCGGCACGTCGATGCGGAAGGCAACTACACGCTCTGGCTGACGAAGGAAAAGCCGCAGGCGCCCGGCGGATGGGTGGCCCTTCCCGACTCCGCGAACGGCGTCGTGATCCGGCAGTACGTCGCCGACCGCACGCGCGACGCGCTGGCGACGTTCGCGATCGAGGCCGTCGGCGACCCACTGCCCGACGTCGAGACCGTGTCCGACGAGGAGATGGCGCTCCGCTTCGCGAACACCACGTCCTATCTCGTGGTGAGCTCGACGTGGCATCGGACCCTGCTCCCGCAGATGAGGGAGACCCCGAATCGCTTCGTCCCGAGTACGGCGACCGCGATCGGCGCCAGCGCCGCGAACGCGGAGAACTACTACCAGATGGCCTACTACGAGCTCGGCGAGGGCGAAGCGCTGGCGATCGACTTCACGCCGCCCGAGACGGTCTACTGGAACCTCACCTCCGCCTCCCTCTGGCACGAATCGCATCGTTACCTGACGGACCCCGTGACGATGACGTCGAGCGAAGTCCGGCGGAACCCGGACGGCAGCGTCCGCTTCGTCCTCGCTCGGGAAGACCCGGGCCATCCGAACTGGATCAAGACGTTCGGGCACGAGCGGGGCTTCCTGATCCTACGGATCGTCGGCGTGACCGAGCATCCCCTTCCGAAGGTCACGCGGGGCCCCGCCGCAACCTTTGCCGCGGCGCGCTAGCGCCCGTCGGTCGACTCGAACGGGCCACGACGGCTAGAAAGGAGCCGGCGCGCCGAAATCCCCTCGGGAAATCACGGATCATCTTCATATTTGTATAGATAAAACCTAGACAAGCCCGACGGGGACACGATGATCCCGGAGAACGGAGGAAGCTGTCGCCCCTCGATCGCGGACGGCCCCGCCCACCGATCGAGACCCCTCCTCCCCTTCGGAGCCTCCCATGCGCGTGTCCACGAAACGAGCCCTCCCGCCCCTTCTCATCCTCGCGGGCGCCTTCCTTCTCAGCGGTCTGCTCCTCGAAGGGCGCCCCTCCGCCGAGCCGATGCCACGGACGACGGCGCCCCAGCCGGTGCGCACCCTCGACGTCGAGCCGCGCACGATCCGTCTCTTCGTCGAGAGCCAGGGCACGGTCACGCCTCGAACCGAGAGCCAGCTGGTCGCCGAGGTCGCGGGCCGCGTCCGATCCGTCGGGGCCGGGCTCGAGCCGGGCGCCTTCTTCGAGCGCGGCGAGGTCCTCGCCGAGCTCGACGACGGCGACCTCGCGCTCGACGTGAAGCGCGCCGGTGCCCTCCTCGAGCGCGCCGCCGCGGAAGAAGAGTTCGCGCGGACGACGCTCGCCCGTCTCGAGAGCCTGGCACGCAAAGGCATCGCCAGCGACGCGGCCCTCGACGAGGCACGCCGCGCCGCCCGGACGACGCGCGCGTCGCGGCTCGAAGCCGAGGTGAATCTCGCGCGCGCGGAACGGGATCTCGACCGCGCGCGGATCGTCGCGCCCTTCGCCGGGCGCACGGTCTCCCGGAGCATCGACAAGGGGCGCTTCCTCTCCGTGGGAACCCCCATCGCGATCCTCCACGCCGCGGAGGACGCCGAGATCCGGCTGCCCGTCCCGGACGGAGAGCTCGCATTCCTCGACCTGCCCATCGGCCGGGAGATCCCGCGCGACGAGGCACCGCGGGTGACGCTCCGCTCGCGCTTCGCCGGCCGCGAGCACGCCTGGGAGGGACGGATCGTCCGCACCGAAGCGCAGATCGACCCGCGGACCCGCATGGTGAACGTCGTCGCCCGCGTCGATCGAAGCGACGCCGGCGAGGACGAGCAGCGGCCGCCGCTCACTGCCGGTCTCTTCGTCGAGGCGCACATCGAAGGACGCGCCGTCGACGGGCTCGTTCGGATTCCGCGCGCAGCGCTCGCCGACGAGTCCAGCGTCTGGGTCGTCGACCGTGACCGTCGCCTGCGACGCCGTCCGATCGAGGTCCTCCGCGTCGAACGGAGCTCCGTCCTCGTCTCGGACGGGCTCGCCGAGTCGGATCTCGTGTCGCTGCTCGAGCCGCGCCTCGCCCGCGAGGGCCTCACCGTCGAGCCGATCCGGGAAGACACGATCGCCCGCAGTCGGGACGTCGGCGAGCCGGCCTCGTGAGGAGCCCGATCGCCTGGTTCGCCGAGCATCGCGTCGCCGCCAATCTGCTGATGGTCGCGATCGTGACCGGCGGCGCGCTCACGCTGCCGACCATCACCCGGGAAGTCTTTCCGGACGTGACGCCGGATCTCGTGACCGTGAGCGTGGCCTATCCCGGGGCGGCGCCCGACGAGGTGGAGCGGGCCGTCGTCGAGCGGATCGAGGAGCGGATCGAGGACGTGATCGGCATCCGCCGGATCACCTCGAGCGCGAGCGAAGGCGCCGGGGTCGTCACCGCGGAGCTCGATGCGGACGCCGACCCGCAGCGCTCGCTCGAGCAGATCAAGACGCGCATCGACGGGCTGACCAGTCTCCCGGACGAGGTCGAGGATCCGGTGGTCGAGCGCCCCCTGATCCGGCGACACGTCATCGACGTCGCGGTCGCCGGCGCCGTCGGAGAGCGCGCGCGCAAGGATGCGGCCGAGCGGATCCGAGACGAGATCGCCGCCCTGCCCGGGATCACGCAGGCCGAGGTCGTCGGCGTGCGTCGCGACGAGATCTCGATCGACGTGTCCGAGGCGGCCCTCCGCCGCCACCGCCTCGCCTTCGACGACGTCGCCGACGCGATCCGCCGATCGTCCGTCGACCTCCCGGGCGGCGTGCTCGAGACCGACGACGGCGAGATCCGGCTACGGACCTTCGGTGAGGCGCGCACGCGGTCCGACTTCGCCCGGATCAGCCTGGTCTCGCGGAGTGACGGAACGCGGCTCACGCTCGGGGACGTCGCGACCGTGAACGACGGCTTCGAAGAGGACGAGCGGTCGCTCCGCTTCGACGGCGAACCGGCCGCGCTGGTCCGCGTCTATCGCGTGGGCCGCCAGAGCGCGCTCGGCGTTTCGGAGGCGGTCCGCGACTACGTCGCGAGCAACGCCGACACGCTCCCGCCGGGCCTCTCGATGTCGGTCGCCGACGACGGCGCGCGGATCCTGCAGGGCCGGATCGACACGCTGATGCGCAACGCGCGGAGCGGGCTCCTGCTCGTCCTGCTCTGCCTCACCCTCTTCCTCGCGCCGCGGCTCGCGTTCTGGGTCAGCGCCGGCATCCCGATCGCCTTTCTCGGCGCGCTCTGGATCATGCCGAGCGCGGACGTCTCCCTGAACCTCGTCTCCCTCTTCGCCTTCATCCTCGTGCTGGGAATCCTCGTCGACGACTCGATCGTCGTCGGCGAGAACGTCCATCGCCGCCGGCGCCTCGGAGACGATCCGATGACGGCCGCCGTCGAAGGGACGCGGGAGGTCGCGACCCCCGTCACCTTCGGCGTGCTGACGACCGTGGTCGCCTTCGCGCCGCTGCTGATGGTCGAAGGCGCCTCCGGCGTGATCTGGCGCCAGATCCCGGTCGTGGTGATCGCCGCGCTGCTCTTCTCGCTGGTGAAGTGCTACCTCGTGCTGCCCGCCCACCTCGCGCATCCCGGGCGGTTCCGGCTCCCCGTCCCGGCGCGCTGGCGCGGCGAACGAAGCCTCTCGGAGCGCGTCGGCGGGGCGCTCGAGCGCGCCATCGAGCGCTTCTATCGACCCGCCCTCGAGGCGGCGCTGCGCGCCCGCTACGCCGTGCTCGCGGCAGGGGTCGCGGCAATCGTCGTCTGCGTGAGCGCGATCGCCGGGGGCTGGATCCGGTTCACCTTCTTCCCGCCCGTCGAGAACGACGAGATCGTCGCCACCTTCGAACTCCCGCCCGGCACGCCCTTCCAGCGCACGCGCGAGATCGCCGCGCTGCTCGAGTCGACCGCGAACACGGTCCGGGACCGACTCGCCGAGGAGGATCCCGCCGGCCGGGACGCCGTCGACAGCGTCATCGCCGCGGCCGGCGACCGACTCGGCCGCTCCTCGAGCGGCATCGGCAGCGGCGACGGCACGACGGGGTCGGTCGAGGTCGCGCTCGTCGCGTCGGAGGCGCGCGGCGTCTCGGCGACGGAGTTCGCCCGACGCTGGCGAGCGGAAACGGGACGCATCCCCGACGTGATCGAGCTGACCTTCGCGTCCGAGCTCTTCAGCGCGGGCGATGCGATCGACGTCGAGCTGCGCGGCACGGACGTGGAAGCGCTCCGGCGCGTCGCCCTCGGTCTCCGCGCCGACCTCGAGGGTCGGCCCGGCGTGAGCGACGTCCGCGACTCCTACCGCGCAGCAAAGGACGAGTTCGAGCTTCGTCTTCGTCCGGAAGCGGAGGGTCTCGGCCTCTCGACCGTGGACCTCGCGCGGCAGGTCCGGCAGGCCTTCTACGGCGAGGAGGCCCAGCGCATTTCCCGGGGCGGCGAAGACGTCAAGGTGATGGTCCGCTATCCCCGGGACCAGCGGCGCGCGCTCGGCGACGTCGAGCGACTGCGGATCCGGACGCCGCAAGGCGACGCCGTCCCCCTCTCGGTCGTCGCGGACGTCCGGATGGGCGAAGGGCCGGCCACGATCCGCCGCGCCAACGGCGCCCGAGTCGTGAACGTCCGCGCGGACGTGGACATCGCGGTCACGAGCGCCGCCGAAGTGCTCGGCGCCATCCGGGCGGAAACGCTGCCCGACCTCCTTCGCGACGCACCCGGCGTCTCCTTCGCGCTCGAAGGCGAGCAGCGCGAACAGCGGGAGAGCCTGGCGGGCCTCGGTCGCGGCCTGCTCTACGCCCTGCTCGGAATCTTCACGCTGCTCGCGATCCCGCTCCGCTCCTACGTCCAGCCCCTGCTCGTGATGGCCACCATTCCGCTCGGCGCCGTCGGAGCCGTCGCCGGCCACGCCGCGCTGGGACTGCCGCTCAGCTTTCCGTCCGTGATCGGGATGACCGCCCTCGCCGGCGTCGTCGTGAACGACAGCCTCGTCTGGGTCGACTGGGCGAACCGTTCGGTCCGGGAGGGAATGGCCGTCCGTGAAGCGGCCGTCGACGCGGGGCTCGCGCGCTTCCGGCCCGTCTTCCTGACGTCGCTGACGACCTGCCTGGGCCTGCTCCCCCTGCTCCTCGAGCAGAGCGTGCAGGCGCAGTTCCTGGTGCCGATGGCCGTGTCGATCGCGGCCGGCGTCGTCGTGGCGACGCTGGTCTCGCTGATCGTGGTGCCCTCCGCCTTCCTCTGCATCGCGGACGCGCGAGACGCGCTCCGCCACTTCGAATCCAGGCTCGACCTCCGGACCCCGGACACCCGAGAAGCACCATGACCGCGACCGAACCGACCCCGCCGGCCCTGATCGACACCCTGACCGAGCCGCTCCGCGCCGGCCTCGAAGTGACCCGTCTCGCCCTCGACTTCAACCGGCTCGTTCGGGCGGCGCCGCGCGGCGAGTCTCATCCGGTGCTTGTCCTCCCGAGCTACGGCACGGGCGACGGGGGCACGCGCTTCCTGCGTTCGTTCCTCTCGGCGCTCGGCTACGAGACGCCGCCCCCGGCGCTCGGACGCAACGTGGATCGAGGCGAGCTCCGCATCCGGAGCGTCGAGGACGCCGCCGTCTTCCGGCAGGCGCAGGTCGACCGCGTCGTCGATCGCGTGCAGGCGATCGCGGAAGAGACGGGCGAGAAAGTGAGCGTGATCGGCTGGAGCATGGGTGGGCTCTTCGCGCTCGACACGTCCCAGCGCATCCCCGACCTCGTGCGGAGCGCCGTGACGCTGGGCTCGCCCTTCGGCGATCCGCGCGGCACCTCGATGTTCCATCTCATGCGCGTGCTGAACGGCAGCCGCGTCCCCGTCGAGCAGCAGGACTTCGGCCCCTGGCTGGCCGGGCGCAGGCTCTCCACCCAGTCCGTCCCGATCACCGTCATCCGAAGCCATCGCGACGGCATCGTCGGCCGCAGCATCGCCGAGCTGCCGCGGACCCGCTGCGTCCGGCACGTGCGCGTCGACTCGAGCCACCTCGGCTTCGCGGCGAACCCCGACGTCTTCCTCGAGGTCGCGCGCGCCCTCGCGCGGGCCGGACGGAGCGCGGACGAACGCCCCCCGCTTCACCACTAGCTACGCAGGCACACGGCCGCGATCCGGCCGACGTCGCGCCGTTCGATGAGACTCACCCCATCGAGACCGGGAGAGCCCGGAGAGGAAGCCCCTGATGAGTGCAGAGACCCGACCGCTCCACACCGGCACGCGATCCCTCCCGGCCTGGCCGGAGATTTCGTTGACGCCTTTCTGGCGGGCCTTCGGCGAGGCCCACAAGGCCGTCTACCTGGGGTCGAACGGCCGCCTCGGCAGTCGGCTCGCGTGGATCCCGATGCTGCTGCTGTCGACGCGGGGCCGGAAGACGGGCCTCGTGCGGACGATGCCCCTCGCCTATCTCCCGGATCCGGACGACGAGGAAACCCTCGTCGTCGTCGCCTCGAACGGAGGAAGCGAGCGCCCGCCGGCCTGGTGGCTGAATCTCCAGGCCGCAGGCTTCGCCACGGTTCAGGTCGGCCGGGAGAGCTACTGGGTCCGCGGCGAGATCGCGCCGGCGGACCGGCGGACCGCCCTCTGGACCGACCTGCGGAAGGCGATCCCACCGTACCGTGCCTACGAACGGATCGAGCGGGAGATCCCGATCGTGCTCCTCCGCCGGATGCCCGCGGAGACGCCGATCCACGCCTCGCCGGCAGACTGAAGGACCTCCACGCTCGGCTTCCTGCGAGCCTCCGAGCGGGCCCGCGACGGCGAGCCGCACGCGCGTCCGCTCAGCCGGTCTCGCTCGGCGACCCCGCAGCGCCACTGCGCTCGATCGCCGTCGTCGCGCCGTGCTC
>Ga0180435_10000432_pt1 | contig 43801 bp, 35 predicted proteins | sample SS_ome_3_FD_132467 | JGI IMG/M metagenome (GOLD analysis project Ga0180435, IMG submission 132467) | Hypersaline lake sediment archaeal communities from the Salton Sea, California, USA - SS_3_S_1 metaG | ecosystem: Environmental > Aquatic > Non-marine Saline and Alkaline > Hypersaline >... | reverse complement strand
TCCGCCTACCGGCGGACAGGTCCGTGGTGGAGAAGGTCATGTCGCATATTGTTCTTGACTGAATAGGGCTCGGGTGTCATATTGATTTCAATTGGCCCGGGTACGGTTTCCGGGCCTCGACAAATCCGCGAAATGGACCGTACCGATGCGCCAAGTGGTGAACCGGGTTGACGTAAGGCGGCACGCGCATGGTAGAGGCGGAATCTAATATCCTATCAGTAAACGGAACCGAGTGTTCCATTCGGTAAGGAAGGAAACGCGATGAAACCAGCGAAACGGATGTTCATGGCGGTATGTGTTCTGGGCGTCCTGGCCCTCTGGGGCGGTCCGGCTTACGCGGCCGACGCGAAGGCGACCGGTACCGACAAAGACAGCTTTACGTTTTTTGTAATCGGCGATCCTCAAGTGAACATACCCAGGTGGGGAACTGAGGGTACGGAAAAGACGATCGACATAATGAACGGCTTGCCGGGCGAGTCTTTTCCGTTTGGCGGGAAAGTGGATCGGCCTCGCGGCGTGCTGATTTTGGGCGATCTTGTCGACGACCTGCACAACCGGCGGAACTGGGCGAGGTACGAGAAACTGTTCGCCGTCGACGGTAAGGCCCGTTTGAAGTTCCCCGTGTACGAATGCGTCGGCAACCACGACCTCGACCTGAAGAACAGCAGGGACAAGATGAGCGTTATCGAGAAGGCGCTGGTCGCCCGCAACGCCAAACGGCTGACCAGGATCGCAACCTGCCCTCTCGGATATCATTATTCGTGGGACTGGGGCTCGGTGCATTTTGTCAGCATGAGTCCTTTTCCGGGCAATCAGCCCCGGGCGGTCTATGGTAGAGCGGCGCCGTGGAACAATCCTCGGCGAAGTCTCGACTTCCTCAGCAAGGATCTGGCTCTGCGTGTCGGTAAGAGCGGTCGGCCGGTGGTGCTGATGTGGCACTACGGACTTGTGGGCTGGGGACGCGAAAAGTGGTGGAGTCCGGAAGATCTCACCGCGCTGAAGAAGGCTATCGGGCCTTACAACGTCGTGCTCATTCTCCACGGTCATGAACATGCATATCGCAAGTACCAGTGGGAAGGCTACGACGTCCTTATGGCGCCGTCCCCGCAATTCGATCGGAACCCCAGGAAGCCTGAAACCATCAGCAGGCCCAAAGGCTTCCTGGTGATCCGCGTTCAGCAGGACCAACTCCAGGCCGCCTATCGAACGACCGACGGGTGGAAGGCCCAGTGGAGCAAGAAGATCAAGACCGGTAATAAACTGCAAAGCAAGTGACGATCTACAAAAACGCCCCGCCGGGGGCGTCTAAAAGAAAGGGGTCATAACTATTTTATCTTCTTATGTAGCCATAAGTTAGCGGCGATTTTCGCTTCTGTTGCTTGTCCAAAATGCAGAGAGTCAGGGCGAAACCGGCTCTAAGTAGTTGGTAACAAACAAGATAAAATAGTTCTGACCCCTTTTTGATCTTCTTTCGGGTGAAAACCGGCCCCGATTTCGCCGTCAGCGCATAGGTCGACTTACGAATCTGCATATCGAGATAGTATGCGGCAAATGCGAGCTTCGCAGTTCACAGGCGTGTGAAGCATCCTTCCCACGGCCCGACCGGGGCAAACGCGGCGGCATAGCTTGCGGACGCATACGCCAGGGATTGTCCTAAGGATAGTATAGGCGGCATTTTATGCTGCTACGCCACCGCGTGGAATGGTCGACAAGGAAAAGTAGCACCACTTATCAACATCAGCCTTCACACCTGTGAAGTTGAGAAGGTGTTGGGAAGGCGAGTTCCAGTGACACAAACATAAGCAGCAGGAGAATTCGGAGTGTGTTGATTAGAGTCAGTTGACTATCCCAACGGTCGAACTGTATATTGCAATTACGCCGCCGCCGACGCGCTGACGACTGGCGACGTCCGGCGTGAGAAGTGGTCTACGACAGCCGCGACCCAATAGCAGAACGGGGCCAAACCTGCGGCAGCGCGAACGGCGTCCAGGCAGTGCACATTCCCAGGGCCGTCGGCACGATGGTCAGATCCGCCTTATCAGCAGCCGGATGCTCTATCGGTTCAACCTGCCCCGGCTCAAAGCCGGTGCGTCCGGAACGCCATGGGCGCCGTTAGCTTGCCGTAAGCTCCGTGAAGATTCGCGGTGGGTCAATAGCGTAATTGAGTTTACTGGTGTTTCGTCATTGGCTGTCGGGTATGATGCCGGCATGTCTTGGCCGTTGTGAACAGACTCCTCTTGCGAAAGGACAATTCTATGCGTAAATACTTGTTCAGTGGAAAACTATCGGTGATCGCGTGCCTGTTGCTGTGCGTTGTTCTCTCCGGCTGCGCGCCTGAGGTGCGGCGATTCGGTTCGGTCATCGCCCTCAAAGGCGAGAAGAGAGAGCTGTACAACAAACTGCACGCTGATCCCTGGCCCGAAGTCGTCGGCAAACTCCAGGAGTGCAATATCCGCAACTACTCGATCTACCAGGGGGAACTGGAAAAGGGCAAGTGGTATCTGTTCTCATATTTCGAGTATACAGGTCAGGACCTCGACGCCGACATGAAGTCGCTGGCCGACGATCCCAAGACCCAGGAATGGTGGAAGTTGACCGATCCGTGTCAGATTCGCATCCCAGGCACGCCCGAAGGCCAGCAGTGGCTGTCGATGAAAGAAGTGTACCACAGCAAATGAGCTCGCGCCGGAGCTGTGCGGCACAGGCGAACTTCGCCCGCCATCTGATCGAGAGGGTCGTTTGATGATAACGAGACGTCAGTTCTTAACGCACGCGGGGGCTGGTGTCGCGGGCGCTTCGCTTTTGGCGTCCTGCGGCCGGATTAATGTCGGCGCGTTCGGGTGTCCGGACCCGTCGACCGAGAATATTGATTCGCTCGCCCGGGACGGTGTGAAACTCACCAACGCGTACACCATTAACGCGCCCTGCAGCCCCAGCCGGACGGCGCTGATGATGGGCATGTACAGCCAGCGGTTCGGCAAATTCAACCTGTCGCGCGGCGTGCCTATTCCCGAAGACAAGCCGACGCTGGCCGAAACGCTTCGCGACGCCGGATACGTCACCGGCATCTCCGGGCTGGAGAAATGGGATATCGGAAGGTGGGATCAGGGGTGTCTGGATCGCGAATCCCTGAATAATCGCTCGCCGGCAGCGTTAGTGTTAGTATGAACTCGCTGTAGAATCATCCCCACCTGGACCAACCAGAAAAGGAAAAGAAACCATGCAAAAATATCTGATCATTATCGCGCTGGCGGCGTTTACGATTTGTCCTGTCTATGCGGACAGCAAAGCCGGTTCTTCTGACAAAAAGGTGCGGGTTTACGTCCTGGCCGGTCAGTCGAACATGGAGGAAAAGGCCGGATTCAAACCCCTGGCCTGGCAAATCAGCCAGAAGAAGTACCAGGGCCGATACACGCATCTGATTAAGAACGGCGACTATGCGGAATTCACGAAGATCTATCAGGCGTCAATCGCCAAGGATCCCAAGGACCCCGTTTTCAATTTCTCCGAGCGCAAGGACGTCTGGATGTCGAATCACGGCAGGACCGGGAATCTGTCGGCCGACTATCTGCAGACCAAGCGAATGTTCGGTCTGGAAGTGAACTTCGGCCATGCAGTGGGCGACAAATACGATGAACAGGTCCTTATTATCAAGACCGCCTGGGGCGGCAGGGCGATCCATAGAGGATATCGTCCTCCGTCGGGAATGCCGACCGAGGCCCAGCTCAAGGCCGAATGGGACGAGATCGTCGCCAAGCGGAAAGCCGACAAGGCCAAGGCGATCGCCGAGTATCCCAAGAGAATGGAAAGGTACAGGGAGCAACTGGCGGCGTACGAGAAAACCAAAGCCGACGGCTCGAAGAAGACGCTCAGAAAGCCGAGGAAACCCCAGGACCCCAATACCCAGAGAATCCGCGGCGCCAAGACTTTTGAAGAGCATAAGGAGTCATACGGCAGGGACTACCGCAACATGATCAAGGAGGTCAAAGAGGCGCTGGCCAATATCAAGACCAGCTTCCCGAGCTACAAGGGCCAGGGCTGCGAGATCAAGGGTTTCGTATGGTTCCAGGGCTTCAACGACATGTTCGCCGAAGAGGCTCGCGCCAATTACGCCAAGAACCTGGTCAAACTGATCAAGGACGTCAAGAAGGACTTGGGCGCCCCGAATATCAAAACGGTCATCGGGCAGATGGGGCATAACGGCGACCTGGACGGCCTCTACCAGGAAAAGAAGGATAAGAAGACCGGCAAGATGGTCATGTCGGGCAACGGCGCCATTCGCAAGGCGCAACTGGAAGCCTCGCAGCACCCCGACATCAAGGATTCGACAACACTGGTCCGCACCGCTCCTTTCTGGGATATGGAGGCCCACGCGATATATCACGGCCCGGGCGGCTGGAGCAAGGATGTCGACAAGTGGCGGCAGTTCGGCGACGACAGGCCCTATCACTACTTCGGCAGCCCGTGGTTCTTCTCGCAGGCCGGCACGGCGTTCGGCAAGGCGATGATCGCCCTTGAAGGCGAATAGGCCGATCCGGATCATCCGCTGATTTACAGACGTCTCACGGGACGGTCTGCCGGTCAGGCCGTCCCGTTTTCGTTATTGAGCGAGTTGGGGCGCGGCGACGGTGAATGCGGAATGCTGGACGGGCAATCCATACAGGCCGGCAAGCGTGGGTGGGAACTTGATATCTGTGTTGATTTCGCCTTGCCCGGCGGAGAGAATGACTGACAGGCTCGCGACGGTCGCGGGCGAGAATCCATATTGGAAATCTCAGGTCAGGCGGGATCTCCTCTCGTGTCGATACGATTGGGAAATCCCGGCTGCGCCACGTCGCGTTCAGGCGCGGGAGGCCCTCTGATGCACGGACATAACAGATCGTTTCTGTCCTTATTGCTCACCATCACTCTCTGTTTGGCGGCCGTGACCGGCGTGCGGGGCGAAGAGACAACACCCGCCGGGCCGGCTGCCGCCGCCCCGCTGACCCGGGGGCCGATGCACCGCTACAGTTTCGACGGAACCGGCGGCGTCGGAACCGCCCTGATCGACAGCATCGGCAAACGCCATGGTCGAATTCATGTCAAACCGCCGCCGAAAACGCTGCCGTATCACAAAGGCGCCGCCACGCTGGTGGTCATACCGGACACCGAAGGCTACTGCCGCAGACGTCCGCAGATTTTCAACGCGATGATGCAGTGGGTCGCCGACAACAGGGACACGCGGAACATCGCCGGCGTGCTGCACGTGGGCGACATCACCAACAACAACGCCAAGGATGAATGGATCAACGCCCGCAAGGCGATGGACATCATCGAGGGCAAGGTCCAGTACGTGCTGGCCGCCGGCAACCATGACTACGATCACACTCCGGGGCGGCTGACTTACATGAACGAGTATTTCAAGGTCGCCGACCAGAAGAACAAGCCCGGATTCGGCGAGGTCTTCGAGCCGGGCAAGCTGGAGAACCATTACCAGTTTGTGACGATCAATTCTCAGAAGTGGATCGTGCTTTCGCTGGAGATGGGACCCAGGAAGAAAGTGCTTGCCTGGGCCAACAAGGTGCTCGCCCGGCACAAGGACCAGCCGGCGATTATCCTGACCCACGGGTATCTCTACTACGGCAACGTGCGTTACAACCACCTTCGCGGCGGCCAGAGGGCCAGCCCGTACAACTTTTACGGCGAAGGCGCCGACGGCGAGATGATGTGGAATCAACTGGTCCGCAAACACGCCAACGTGATGATGGTTGTCTGCGGGCATCTCTCGTCGCAGTATGTCGGCTACCGCAAGGACAAGGGCGATCACGGCAATATGGTTCACCAGATGCTCGTGGACTACGAGAAGATGCGGGGCGGAGCCGGCTTCCTGCGCGTGCTGGAGTTCCTGCCCGACGGCAAGACAGTGCAGGTCCGGACCTATTCGCCGGTGACCAAAGAGATCCGCTCGCCGCTGACCAAGGGAGACAAACCCCTGAGAGACCCGAAACTGGAGGAGTTCGCATTCAAGCTTCAGACCGCCGCCGGCGGCCAGGGGCTCCTGGCGGTCAAGGCCGCGGCCAGGCCGGCGAAGAAAGCGGCGATCAAGCGCGAAAGCCCCAACGATAAGGGAACTGAAGGTGGAATCCGGCTCAACGGCAAGGGCCAGCTCGTTTTTGACGCCAACGACGGAAGGGCCTGCGGCAAGTTGGACGCCGGGCTCGTCAAGGGCCGCAAGGCCGTCAGCTTCGAGGTGTGGTTCACCCCGACCGCCGAGAGCTACGACTGGGACCCGGTTGTGCTGTTCGAGGGCGCCGGAGACGCCTTCTACTACAAGTTCCGCACGCTGGGAATGCACCGGACCAAGTTGATCCTCAAAGGCCGGGCCCAGAATGTCAAAAGCACAGTCGACGCCAAAGCGGGGCGTCAGATGCACGTGGCGGTGACCTATGGCCCGTCGGGAAAGAACGGGGGGCTCGTGCTGTCGTCCTATCTCAACGGGAAACTCACCGGACGGATGACCACCGGCGTCAAGCTCGCTGATCTCGGGCTCACCAGCGGACAGATCGGTCCCATCGCCGGGAAGTTCGATGAACTGCGGATATACGATTACGCGCTCACCGATCAGCAGGTGCGGGGCAACTATGCGGTCGGGGCGAATAAGGTGAACATCGCAAAGTAGCAGAGCCGATTGACCGCCGACTGATATGGAGAAAATGAATGAACTGTAGAATTGCTCTCGACGGCGCCGCATGAAAATGGATATGCCCTGGTGCGCCGAAGTGATCGAGAAGACCAGGCCCGAGGGCGGGGCGCGGTCCGGTGTGCCCTGGAGCACGCTGATGTACGCCAAGCAACCGGCCGGGCTGGTCAGGCTGAAGACAAACCGCAAACTTGCGGAGTGATCTCGTCCCGTTTTCCGCATAGGCCGGGATAAGAGCAACACCGGAGCCCGCGTTATCAGCGTGCCGAAATGGATTCCCGGCAGCGAAAAGACGCAAAGACCAAACGAGGTTGACACAGGCTCTCCAAAGCATGACAATAAACCTGCAATGTTCGGAGTGAAGCCCCGCTCAGCGAGAGGGGGGTGATCGCCGACCAAGTCATAGTGTCGGGCTGCAACTGAATTGAGAGCGACAATTTGCGGAGGCCTTGCCATGAGCGAGAATCCTATGCGTCTGGATCGGCTGGAACCCCGTCTTCTCCTTAGCGGCGTCGACCTTGCTGAGACGGTCTGGCCGTCCCCGCCGCCGACGTACGGGACTACCGAGATCATTATGCCGCTCGATGAACTCACATCGACTACAACCGTGACGCTTCTGACCGGGGAACTTCTCACGCTGGGCATTTCGCCTGAGGATCTGGCGGGCCAGGCGGATCTGGCGGGAATCAGCTTCGAACTGGACGCTGTTGGCGATCGCGGCCTCGAAGTCTCGGGGCTTATCACCAGCGGGCTGTTCAGTAGAGGCCTGATCGACATCGTGGGTGTGGGAAATCTGGAGGCCGAGCTGGAGCGATCCCGCGACTTGTTCTTCGCCAGGGCGACCGAGGGGGCTGCGCTGACAGTGAAGATCGAACAGAGCGCTTTCCAGTGGGCTGCGCTGGACTTGACGATCTTGGCGGATATTCAAATCGGCGATCAGCAATTGACGCTGGAAGGTTCGGTCGACGGTAAGCTCGATGGGAGCCGGAAGCTGGATGTCGACGGCGCGGTCACCCTGAGGGAGGACTTCCCGTTCGCCCAGGGGCCGATGGCGGCCACGCTTAAGGCCGGCCAGAGCGTCGTCGCCGACATCAAGGCCGGCGAACTCCTGGCGCTCGATTTTGGCGGAGTGCTCGTCGAGACGGACATTGACATCGAAGGCAAGAACCTCGCGCTTACTGGACAGATCAGCGCAGGCAAGTACGCCGACGGAAAGATCGATTTCTACGGGGAACTCAGTCTTCGCCAGTCGTTCACGTACGAGAGCGACGAAATCAGAGCCTCGCTCCAGTCCGGGGCTACCGCAGGATTGAAGGTTGAAAACAGTCAGTTCAAGTTCGCGGAACTCTCGGGTCTCGGGGAGGTGGACATTACAATCCCCGACAGCGGCGATTTGAAGCTGGCCGGGAAGATCGAAGGAAAATACGACGTCGGCGAAGGACTCGATCTGGAAGGCAGTGTCATACTCCTCGATCCGTTTGTCCACAAGATCGGCAAAGTGATCGAAACTACGGTCAGGCCGGGAGCGACTGCAGGATTCAAGGTCGAAAACAGCCAATTCCAGTTCGCCGAGTTTGCCGGGCTTGCCGATGTGGACGTTACTGTCCCTGAGACCACCGGCTTGAAGCTGGAAGGTAAGATCGCCGGCAAGTACGACGCTGGCGAAGGGCTCGACCTGGGCGGCGGCTTGGCTCTTGGCGACCCGTTCATATACGAAAAGGGTCCGGTCACGGCCAGGCTGCGGTCGGGAGGCTCCGCGGAGATCAAGGTCGAGAGCAGCGAGTTCAAGTTCGCTGAATTCTCAAGTCTGGCGGCGGTGGATGTTTCCGTCCCCTACACCAACGGTCTGAAACTGGCCGGGACGCTCACGGGCAAGTACGAAAACGGGCTGCTCGATTTGGACGGCGGCCTGAGTATTCGGGATGATTTCGTCTACACTCGAGGGAGGGTGATGCTGACGGTTTTGTCCGATCAGGCGGTGACATTCGATACGCACGCCGGTGAGTTCTTGGAGATCGATCTGTCCGGCGCGGCGGTGGAAGTTGACATCTCGCGCGGTCGTCGAGGGCGTACGCTGGAGTTGGCCGGGAGCGTGTACGACGGCGGCATCATAGACGGTCGCTTCGACATCGACGCGAATCTGGATCTGCGATCTCCTCTCGTGCTCATGAAGAGGCCGGTGACGATAATGATGGTCTCGGCCAAAGCGTTTCTCTCCATCGACGACGGCGAGGCAGATCGGTTCCGGTTGCGGCGTCCGGTGCTTCGCGTACTGCCTCCGCCCTGGTCGGGCTGGAGGGGCGGCGGGGGCGTCTTCGGCCCGTCGCATCGAGCCTCCGGCAGTTTTTCGGGCCGTGGGCGGGGTTGACGTTATGCCCGACAATACCGACAGCACTACAAGTTACGACGCAGTGCCGTACCCTTCGCATCCGTATCCACAGACGCATCCGGAGCGTCTGGCGACGGTGGCCGGGCTGTTCGGCGCCGACCCGTGTCCGATAGGCCAATGCCGCGTCCTGGAGGTCGGCTGCGGGCAGGGCGGCAATCTGCTGCCAATGGCCGAGCAACTGCCCGAGAGCCGATTCGTAGGCATTGATCTCTCGGACGTACAGATTGACGCCGCACAACGCCGGGCCGACGAAGCGGGTCTGACCAACATCGAATTGAGGCGGTTGGATATCCTTGACGTGACGGCCGACCTCGGCGAGTTCGACTACATTCTCTGCCACGGCGTTTACTCCTGGATCCCGCCGCACGTGCAGAACAGCCTGCTTGCCCTTTGCTCGGCCCGTTTGTCGCCGCATGGGGTGGCGTACGTCAGCTACAACACGTACCCCGGCTGGCACCTGCGCGAAATGATCCGCTCGATGATGCGATATCACGCCAGGGGCTTCCCCGATCCCGGCGAGCATGTCGCTCAGGCCCGCGCCCTGCTGGATTTTCTCGCCGGCGCCGTGGACGCCAACGACGATGTCTACGGCCCGATGTTGCGGAGGGAGTTGAATCTCCTGCGGCGCCTGAGCGACTCGTACCTCTTCCATGAGCATCTGGAGAGTTTCAACGCGCCGATATATTTCCACCAGTTCGCCGAGCGTGCGGCGGACAATGGACTGCAGTACCTCGGTGAGGCGCAGGTCGCGGCGATGTACACCGGGAACCTGCCGGCCGATGTCGAACGAACGTTGAGGTCGGTGGCTTCGGATCTTGTCCAGATGGAGCAGTACATGGACTTCGTCCGCAATCGCGCCTTCCGCCAGACGCTGCTGGTGCACCAGGACATTGAGGTCGATCGCCGTCTTCGCGCCGACCGGCTCGAAGATATGTACGTCTCCTCGCCCCTGACGTGCGATGAGTCCAACGGCTCGGTTGGGGCAACCCGCTACTCGCGCCGGGATGACGACAGGAGCATGTCCACCGGCGATCCGCTCCTCAAGGCCGCCATCGCCCGCCTCGCGGCCGCCTGGCCTGGGAGCGTGGCCCACCGCCAATTGGTCGTTGACTCAGACCCGGAGCTTGGACCCGGCGCCGTGACCACTGCCGATCGAATCGCACGGACAGCCGAGCGACTCGCCAGGGGCCTGCTCAAGTTGTACATGGCTGATCTCGTTGAGTTTCACTGTGCCCCGGACCGCTTCGTCACCGCTGTTTCAGACTTTCCCCGCGCCGGTGGAGTAGCGAGGAGCCAGGCCGCCGCCGGGGCCGTCGTCACCAACCGCCGGCACGAGTCGGTCGAAATCGACGAGCTGGGGCGCCGTGTGCTCCGGAACCTTGACGGAACGCGCGATCGCCATGCGATCCTCGATAGGCTGCAAGCCCTTGTTGATGACGGCGTGCTTGTGATTCGGCAGGACTCCCAGTCGCCAACTGACGCCCGCCCCCGCCTGACCGACGCTCTGGACCAAACGCTGAAAGCTCTTGCCGCCAGGGCGTTGCTGGTCGAGTAGCCGCATGCCGGAATTCAAGCACGGCTTACCGACCTGTGTGCGACGCGTCCGGACGTTTTGAAGCACCCTACGGAGCGGCCCTTCGGACCTGAATCCGCGGCGCCGGCAGTTGTTCTTATTGCCGGGGCGGCTCCCGCAAGCCTTCAACTGAGAAATCGCAGTCTTGCTATCACTGCGTCGGCATGGTGGAATATGTGCGTGCGGACGCTATTGGCGATGAGTTCTACGAATTGAACAACAGAAGTAAAGGAAACGGACGATGACGAGCAAAATCAAATTGACCTGCATTTCACTGGCTGTGCTGACCGCGAGCGTACTGATGACCGGCTGCTCCACGAATACGGTCACGGTGAAGGACGCGGGGCTCGCCGCCCCTGAATGCGTGATCCATTACGAAGCTGAAGACGTATATCTGGCCAGCAACATAAATGGGGACGTCATAGCCGCCGACGGCAACGGCTTCATATCCAAGATCAATCCCGACGGCAGCGTAAAGGAACTGAAATGGATCGACGGAGCCGCAGACGGCGTGACCCTCAACGCGCCCAAGGGAGTGGCGGTTCTCGGCGGCAAGCTCTTTGTCGCCGACGTCGCCCACGTGCGGATATTCGATATCAAAAGCGGGAAACAGACCGCATCGGTGAAGATCAAGGAGGCGTCTTTCCTGAACGACGCGGCGGCCGGGAAGGATGCAGTTTACGTGACCGACACCGGGCTCAAGGTTGAAGGCGGCAAGTTCGTCGGCAACGGAACCGACGGAGTGTTCAAGGTCCGGCCCGACGGGACATATGACGTAATCGCATACGACACCAAACTAGGCCAGCCGAACGGAGTCATGGTTGACGGCGATGATGTTCTTCTGGCGTCATGGGGGTCGGGGAAAGTCATCAGGATCGATCCCAAGGGCAAACGCAGCGAACTGCCAACGCCGCCTAAAGGCATGCTCGACGGCATTTTCAGGACCAAAGACGGGATCTTGATGGTCAACAGCCAGGCGGACAACGGGATATACATGCTGAACAGCGACGGTTCGTACTCCCTGTTTGCAGGCGGTCTGGACCCGGTTTCGGACATGGCCTACGACGCCAGGCGGCATCGCATTATCCAGGCCCACGCTCCGACGAACAGTCTGTCGTTCATATCGCTGCCGTAACCCGCACCGACCCGCCGTCAACAATGAAATGAATCGGACAGAAACCATGAAACGGTCGACTATTGTCTGCTGCCTGTTCCTGTTGTCAGCGGCGGCGTGCGGAGCACGCGGCGCCGAAGAAGCCGGCGTGGCGAGCAGTTCGCCCAGGATCGTGAACATCATAAACTTCATCCGCCAGTGCGAACCGCGCATCAAGTTCAACGAAACTTCAATTAGCATTTCGGGCGCCGGAGGCATGAAAGACAACTGGTTCTTCGAGTCGCCCCGCGCCAAGAAGGCTGAGCTGCCTTTCACGAAAGTGGAGAGCAGGAAATTGTCGTGCACGTACCGGGGTGCTCCCTACGCCGTATCGGCGAAACAGGGCAGCTTCACGGCGTCCGGCGGCTCGGCGTTGCGGATCACCCCCGACAGGAACCGCATCGTATTGGATCTTTCTGCGAGGTGACGGCAACAGCCGACGGGCCGTTCCCGTATCGCGTCTTCCTGTCGGCAATACGCAAAGATCGTTGGACTCATGCGGGATGATGCCGTACAGTCATGCATGACTATGTCATTGTAAACACGTTTTTGGGAAGAGAATATGAAAACGAAACACATAGCAGCGCCAGTTGTTCTCTCCATAGCTGCAATGCTCATCGGGATGTCATGCACAGGCTGCGGCGAAAACAACGGGCCGGGATCAGGTGATTCGGTGAAGATCGCGTACTTTGTCTCCGACTTGAAGAACGGATTTCACCAGGCGCAGTCATACTGGGCGAAGAAATACGCCAAAGAGAAGTACGGGGCCGATGTCCAGGTGTTCGACGGCAAATCCGACGTCGCCACGATGACGGCGAACGTTGACCAGATGATCGTTCAGGGCATGGACATGGCCACACTTCACATCTGGCAGGGAGAATCGGCCAAACCCGGACTCAAAGAAGCCCTCGACAAGGGAATCGTCCTGGCCAGCTTCTACGATCAAATGCCCATCGACATTCCCATTGTCAGGCCCGATGAACCCAAGATATCCTTCGAGATGGGCAAGGTTGCCGCCGAGCAGTGGATCAAGGCGCATCCGGACAAGCCGATCGTTATGGTTCAATTGGGCTGGCCGGATAATGAAGTCGTCTCGGCCGGGCGGACAGTTCCTTTTGTCAAAGGCGTCAAATCAGCGGCGCCCGACGCCAAAGACCTCGGATGCTTCGACTGTAGCGGGGGTGCCGACGCGGCCAAGAAAACCATCCAGGACCTGGTTCGCGCCAATCCGGAATTGTGCATTATCTACTCCGAAGCGGCCAACCTGACAAACGGCACAATGCCGGGACTGAGGGCGGTCGGCAGAGGGAGGATGAAGGACGGCGTTCCCCTGACCGAAATCGTTGTCAGCGTCGATTGTCCGGAAAACGAGCTGTTTGAAATCTTCGATCCGAACTCCTCCCTGAAGATGTCAATGGGGCTGCCGCCGAAGGAGATCGGCATCGGCAGAATCGACAGTCTGTTTGCGATTAAGGAAGGCAAGGTCAAGCAGCTCGATCCGGCCAACAGAACGCCAGCCTTCATCCCGAATTCTCTAATCGGCTATTGGAGCATGACGCCGGGGCAAGCGGTGAAATGGTACAACGAACAGTTCCAGGCCAGCGTGACAATGCCAAAATACTAGCGCGGATCGGTCGCGCCGGGCCGAGAGCTTTTCTGAATCCGTGAGGAGCCGAAGCATGGACTCGGCGGTGCTGGAAATACGGAATCTAACCAAACAGTTTCCAGGCGTGCGCGCAGTTGATGGTGTCAGTTTCAAAGTCCTGAGGAACACGGTTCATTGCCTGGTCGGCGAAAATGGAGCCGGAAAGTCCACGCTTATTAAGATCCTGACCGGCGCTGAAACCAGGACGAGCGGGTCGGTGCTCATCAACAGCCGGGAGTATGCGGCCCAAAACCCGAAGGACGCCAGACAGAAGGGCGTCAGCACGCTCTTTCAGGAATTGAATGTAGTTGACCAGCTTACCGTTGAGGAGAATCTAACGCTGGGTCTTGAGGACACCTGGTATGGATTCCTGAGGAAGACCGACAAGACCAGGAGGATGATCGACGTGCTGCAGAGCATCGAGCCGTCGATCAGCCCGACCCAGCGGGTGGCCAGCCTGAGCGTCGCACAGAAGCAGATCGTGGAAATCGCCAGGGCCGTAGCGTCGGAGTCGGAGATTATCATTATGGACGAACCGACGGCCGCCATATCCGAAGAAGAAACTCGCCGCCTGTTTGAGATCATAAGAGGCCTCAAAGAGAAGAATGTAACCGTGATCTACATCTCACACAGGCTCGATGAAATCTTCGAACTGGGCGACTGGGTAACGGTGATGCGCGACGGCGGGCACGTTGACACCAGACCGATCGACGAGATCAGGGGCAGGTCCGAATTGATCGAACTTATGATCGGCAAGGCGGTCTATGAGCAGTACGTTCGGCGAGACCTCAGCGAAGCCGAAGTATTGCTGGAGGCGAGGGGGCTCCGCAACGGCAAGCTCAAGGACGTTTCTTTTGAGGTCAAACGCGGGGAGATTGTGGGTTTCTACGGTCTGGTGGGCGCCGGCAAGACGGAACTGGCGCGGGCGATATACCGGGCCGATGAATGCGCCGGCGAGATCGTGTTCAAGGGCCGCAAGCTCGAACAGGCGACCGACAAGGTTATAGGGGCCGGGATTGCAATGGCGCCTTCGGAAAGGAGATCCGAGGGGCTCTTCACGCTGCTGACCGTAAGGAGCAATATTCCCGTCATGAACATGCGGAGAATTTCGAACGCCGGGTTCATAGACGCGCGGGCCGAGAAGTCAGCAACGCACGAGTACATTGACAAACTGGGTGTCGTGACCAACAGTACTGAGAAGGAAGTCGCCAAGCTGTCCGGCGGCAACCAGCAGAAAGTGGTTTTCGCCAAATGCCTGTTCGCCGACGCCGACCTCCTGATCCTCGACGAGCCGACCCGCGGGGTCGATGTGGGGGCCAAGAGCGAAATCTACAAGATCATCTGGCGATTATCGAATGCGGGCAAGTCGATTATCCTCTGCTCGTCGGAACTGCCTGAGATCATGAACATGTGCGACAGGATATTCCTCCTTCATGACGGACGGGTGAGAAGGGAGCTGAATAACGGACCTGACGTCGACACCCGGGAGCTGCTCCATATCTGCACTGGGGGCCTGGATGTCGAGTAGAAGCACAGCTATCGGGCGAATGAGCAACGAATCGTTCATTGTCATGTGCATGTTCGGCGTGCTTATCGTTCTCTGCACGGCGGCGTCGTTTTTTGTCCCTCACTTCTTCGATGTCGACACTTTCTCCAACCTGCTGAGCCAGCAGGCCGAGCTGATTATTCTCTCGGTGTTCGTGACGTTTCTCCTGGTCAGCGGCCATTTCGATCTGTCGGTCGGCGGCGTGGCGGCGATGGGGGCTGTGCTTTCGGCCTGGTTCTGCCAGTCGCAGAGCGGAACCGGCATGGAGTTGGCCCGCGGCCTGGGAATGCCCTACGGCGTCGCGATTGCCCTGGCTCTGTTATGCTGTCTGGCGATAGGGGGCTTAAATGCGTTTCTCATCACGCGCATGAAAGTGGCCTCCATCATCGTCACCCTCGGCACGATGTCGCTGGCTCGCGGCATTGCGCTGATCGTGACCCACGGATCGCAACGCAGCGCCGGCCTGCCGTTGATCTTCAAGAAGCTCGGAGCGTTCTCCCTGACCGGGCCGGTCAATGCATCCGTAATCCTTATGCTCATTATCGTCGTCGCGGCGCTGATTCTGGAGAAGAAGACGGTTTTCGGACGCCGTACGTATTACATTGGGGCCAATTCAGTCGCCGCAAGACTCTCGGGCGTAAGGGTCGACAGGCACATTTCGCTCCTGTATCTGGGCAGCGCGTTTTTCGCCGGCCTGGTCGGCGTTATCATGGGCTCCATTCACAACGCCGGGGACTCCAGCCTGGGCGCCGGGTTCGAATTTGACGTCCTGGTGATTGCTCTGCTGGGCGGGACCAGCATTTTCGGCGGATTCGGATCCGTCATGTGCGCCGTTATCGGGGCGTTCATACTCGGCGTCGTGTCGACTTCGTTAAACATGCTCGGTCTGTCGCCTGACATCCAGACGATTGTAAAAGGCGCCATTACGCTGATCGCCATATTGGCTCAACGCTTCGCCCTGGACAAGAGAACTACTTAGAGAGGAATCGACAATACCGCATACTCAGAACATCTTAACGTGGAGAACATTCAGAAGCATATTCGTGTTCCTCGTGCTGGGCGTCATAGTCGCCGGTTTCAGCGCCATGTCTCCAACGTTCCTGGGCCGCGATAATGTCGTCAACCTCCTCCGAATCGCCGCCCCGATACTCTTGATATGCAGCGGCGCCGCATTGATCATGATCGCCGCCCAGATTGACCTTTCGGTCGGCAGCATGGTCGGGTTGAGCGGCGTGGTCTACTGCATTCTACTCAAGAGCGGCTTCGGCTTCTTTGGCGCCGCAGTGCTGACCCTGGTGCTGGGAGTCGTCATGGGCTGGATCAACGGTCTTCTTGTCACCCGGCTCCGCATTGTCCCGGTGATCGCGACCCTGGTGACGTTGTACATTTTCCGCGGTGTCGCCTGGACGCTGACGCCGAGGAAGATCGGTCTCATAAAGGGCGACATGCCCGAGGGGATAAATGACTTCGCCAGGGCGGATGTCTTTCTCGGCTTGCCGGCCGCGTTTTACGTCGCCGCAGCCGCCATCGTCGTCATGGTGATTGTCCAGAAGAAGACCGTGCTCGGCAAATACGCCGCCGCCATCGGAGGAAACAGAACCGCCGCCGAATTGTCGGGGATAAACGTTATCCGGACGATCTGGATTCTGTATGTCATCGTCGGCGTGCTGTCCTCCATCGGCGGTATCGCAAGGGCCAGCTATATGTCCATGGGCGACCCCAAGACAGGCAACCTGATGGAGTTGGAAGTGATCATCGCCGTTCTCCTGGGCGGGGCTCGTTTCAAGGGGGGCGAAGGTTCGGTATTGAAAAGTATCGTCGGAGCCTTGATCATCATGTGCGTCTCAACCGGCATGACGGTTCTGTGGGTCCCTCCTTACTGGCGGACTTTCGCCAAAGGGATCGTGCTCATCGGCGCCATCGCCGTGTACACGCTGATAACGAGAAAAGCGGAAAAGGAATTCCGGACGCATTGAGAAATCCGGCGGCGGCCGGGTGCGGCCTCTCAAACACTACGAACGCTGAGCTGCATAGGCGCTGATCGACGATCGGCCCCGGAACGATATTACGGCCCGCCGCCCGGACCTCAGATTCAGTTTGCTCGACACACCGTATAGGGTAGAATCATCGTCAGAGCGCCGCGATGGTTGCGGGCGCAATTGCGTCTGGGAAATCTCAGATGGCGTGAGCGACTCGGTATGACTGTGGACATGGGCGTATCTGAGGAGATTCAACACGCTTGACGAAGGAGATGCTGCGGTGATCAGACGACTTTCGACCGGTCTTGTATTATTGGCGGTCTTGACGATGACAACTGCGCCGCTGCTGCAAGCGGCGCCGAGAAAGGCTGCTGCGCGGGTGAATGCGAAATTACAGCCTGTTAAGACCGACGGCGCCTATGTGAAGCTGGCCACCTGGCAAGACTCGCTCCTGGCTTCTATGAAAAAGGTCGTCACCGACAATCCCACCGTTGGCCTGGGCCGTGTTCAGATGAGCCGATCGTGGCTGATGCGCGGGCCTCTTGCGTGTCCGGCCGGCAAGAACCTTGCTGATTACGATTTCGGTGTCCCCCTGAGGCTGCCTGATCTCAGGAAGAAGGGACCGGACAACAAACCGATCTGGATCGGCGCCAAGAAGCTGCAGGACGGCAAGCTGGCCGATCTGGAGTTGCCGAAACGTTCGAGCGTCTTTCTTTACCGTAATATCACTGTCGCCAATGCTGGTCCGATGGATGCGTATGTGGGTTGTGATGCGCCCCTGACGCTCTGGCTCAATGGCGAGAAGATCGCCGAGACAAAGGCCGGTCAGACCCGTGCTGAGAATCCTGAACTGGTTACTCTGAAGCTGGCGGCCGGTAAGGGAGTTCGCAATGAGCTTCTCATCCGGATCGACAATACCGGCGGTCCGCAAGCGCCTCGTTTCTACGCGGCGTTGGACAACAAGTCCGGAATCCTGCCGGAAGTGCAAGCCGGAATAGTCAAGAGACTCAGAAAAGACTTCAACTCCGCGAGGGATATCTTCCAACAAGATGAGGGATTCAGGATTCGTTCGCAGAAGCGCGGTGTCTGGACCGGCGTCAACTGGTCTGTCGATGACAGCAAAGTGTACCAGAGCCTCATCGGAAACTACATCAAGCTGATGAAGCGAAAGGGCAATGAGCGGTTCATCAAGCTCTTGTCGCACCTGGCCAGGACCGCTGGCGGTCGTGAGGCTGTGAAGATTATCAGTACGGCATTCTACAATTGCCAACTGCGCACGGCCCTTCGCCTTAGAGCCAATTTCCCCGCACTTCGTCGGGTCGCCGCCAACGCCGGAAGGAAATGGGACCCCCGGACATCGCCGCGTGTGACAGAGTATGGCGCCCGGATTGATGACCTGGCCAAGGAATACCGCGCCGCGGAGGAGACGGCGTTGCCGTTAGGCGATATGGAAGACGCCACCCTCGCTCAGTTGCGGTCGTTGAAGCCGATGACCGAGGCGGAATATGACAAACTGACGTCGCTGGTCAGGTCGGCAGAGAAGATCAAGAAGGACCTCATGCTGCTCAATCCCTCTCTTGATTTTGACAAACTGCTCTTTGTTAAACGGCCCGGCGGGCCAAGTCTGCCCAGCAACTGGCTGGGCAACTGCTCCATGAACCGCAATCTTGACGATGAACTGGCGGTTATGAATATGCGTGACCCGCAAGGGCGTCTGACCCGCGTGTTCAAGCCCGGGCGCAGAACTCTGGTTGATCTCGATCTCAACTGGGACGGCAGGCGAATACTCTATTCGACGGTGGATTCCAAGACCCGCCGCTGGCGGATTTGCGAGATCATCCTGGATCCTGTTACGGGCAAATTGGTCAAGGGGCCCGGTCCGGTGACTCCTGATATGGGGCGAGGGGCCGACAACTATGACGCCTGCTACCTTCCCGATGATCGAGTGATCTTCTCGTCAACGGCGGTTCGTCAAGGTGTGCCTTGCATCGGCGGCAGCGCCCCGATTGCTAATTTGTACCTGCTGTCGGCCGATCGCAAGCAGGTTCGCCAACTCTGCTTTGACCAGGACCACAATTGGAATCCCGCCGTCATGAACAACGGTCGCATCCTCTACACCCGCTGGGAGTACATGGACATCCCTCACTACTATTCGCGGTTGCTCTTTCACATGAATCCGGACGGTACGGATCAGAAAGCCTATTACGGGAGCAACTCGATCTGGCCGAACTCGATGTTCTTCGCCAAGCCCATTCCAGGCCAGCCGCGAAACGTTGCGGCGATTGTTTCGGGGCATCATGGTGTTGCGAGGGTTGGCGAGTTGGTGATACTTGACCCCGGAAGAGGTCGATATGAAGCCGAGGGCGTCGTCCAGCGAATACCTGGTTACGGCAAGAAGGTCCGGGCCGTTATCAGCGACGCCCTGGTTAACAGTTCGTGGCCCAAGTTCCTGCATCCCTATCCGATCGACAGCGAGACCTTCCTGGTCTCCTGTCAACCGACGGCCGACTCTCTGTGGGGCGTCTATCTCGTTGATACATTCGACAACATGCTTCTCCTGAAGGAGCAGGCCGGCAGTGTACTGGTTGAGCCGCTTGCGTTGCGTTCGACTCCCAAGCCGCCTGTGATCGCCGACAGAGTGGATCTGTCGCGCCGTGACGCCACGGTCAGTATCTCCGATATCTATGTCGGCCCGGGTCTCAAAGGCGTGCCCCGCGGCACAGTCGATCGCCTGAGAGTGTTCACTTTGCATTACGGCTACAACGGTGTCGGCGGCTGGTCTTCAGTCGCAATTGAAGGCGGTTGGGAGCCCAAGCGAATCATCGGGACTGTCCCTGTGGAGAAAGACGGTTCGGCGTTTTTCCGGGTTCCGGCCAATACGCCGATTGTGCTTCAGCCTATGGACAGGCAGGGACGCGCACTTCAGATCATGCGCAGTTGGTTTACGGCGATGCCGGGCGAGAATGTCTCCTGCATAGGTTGTCACGAGAAACCGGACACCGCGCCTCCGGTGAAGAGATCGCTCGCCGCCGGCGGTGAGCCTCGAAAGCTGACTCCCTGGTACGGACTGACGCGAGGCATTGATTTCGGCCGTGAGATTCAACCGATCCTGAACTCCAGGTGCATCAAGTGTCACAACGGCACGAAGAAGAACGGCCCTGATTTCGCCGATACGACCGTCGGCAAAGGGCAACGCGCAATGGCGACCTTCCCTGGCTCGTACAATCAACTCCATCCTTTTGTGCGGCGCCCGGGTCCCGAGAGCGACTATTTCGTGGCCGAACCGCTTGAGTATCACGCCTCGACGAGCGAGTTGATCCAGATACTTGAGAAGGGCCATTACGATGTAAAACTCAGCGCCGAGGACTGGGATCGCCTCGTGACATGGATTGACATGAATGTCCAGGCCTACGGGACCTGGGCCCAGCAGCCCAAGTTTGATAAGGTGAAGTTGGAGGCCGAACGGAAGTTGCGCGCCCGATTGCGGAAGAAATACGCATTTCTGGACGAGGACGGTGAAGTCGCCATGGGCTCCGAAAACGAGACGGTCAATACCGTCCTTTCCAACTCGGACCCGAAGTATGTTCCGTTGACTCCAGCCCAGCCGCGCCGGGCTGTCGAGGCGGGTCCCGAGGCCAGGAATCCGGTTCGAGTTAAGGGTTGGCCTTTCACGGTCAAAACGCCGCCGACCACCGAGAAAGTAAAGCTGAGCGACAAGATAACGCTGGATCTTGTGCTGGTCCCGACCGGGGCTTTCGTTATGGGGTCCGACAAGGGATATATCGATGAACGCCCCCGACGTGAGGCCCGGATCGACAAGGCGTTCCATATAGGCGCCACGGAAATCTCCAATGAGATGTACAATCTCTTCGATCCTCGACACGACACGCGTTACGTCGACGTTCACGGCGTGCTGAAAGGCGGTATAGGCGTTCGCGTTAATATGCCAGCCCAGCCGGTGTCGCGGGTTACCTGGCAAGAGGCGATGGCCTTCTGCGCCTGGCTGTCGAAAAAGACAGGCGACACGTACACTCTGCCGACCGAAACGCAATGGGAATGGGCTTGTCGCGGAGGAACTGATACGCCGCATTTCTTCGGCAAGTTGGGTTCGGACTACTCGAAGTACGCGAATCTGGCGGACACTTCGATGAAGGGATTCGCCGACTACGGGCGGGATTTCCTGCCGCGAGACCAGAAGATATCCGATCGAAACAGGGTGACCGCCGCGGTCAATTCATACCTTCCCAATCCCTGGGGCCTGCACAACATGCTTGGCAATGTCTCGGAATGGACCTCGTCAGACTATGGCAAGTGCGGTTCAGGGATTCCGCGAAAAGTCATCCGCGGAGGTTCGTGGCGCGACCGTCCGAACAAGGCGCGTGCGTCGTGGCGCTGGGGCTACTACAAATTCCAGCCCGTCTTCGATGTCGGATTCCGAGTCGTCCGCCTGGATAGGAGGACCGACTGATATCTGAAACCCTCACCGGCGGCGCCTCCCATGCACGCTTGTGCAAGGCGGGACTCCGGTGTTGCCGGGCGCCCTCGGCGTCGAATCAGCGTTATGTCCGCCTTCGGCGTCACGGCGTGTTCGAATCCGATTTGTATGATCCCAGCGAAAAACCCGGTCGAAAGGACCGGGTTGTCGTTCGAACCAGCGGAGGAGTGCTTGCGCCCCTTTCACATCAGACTCGCGTTCTGGTCGAGATTTATGGCGGCATAATGGTTTTTGATATCGTACTTACACTTGCAGGAGGAAGTGTTGATGTCGCCGAACTGTTCACGTCCGCACATTCGTCTGGTGGACGCCGGTAGGTGAATCAGGGCGACGACATTCGCATAATCCTCAAGCACCGCGGCCCCTGGAAGGTTCCGCCGCCACGCGGCCGGCATAGGAAAGACCGCCCGTCCCAAGCCGTGTGGCCCACGCATGACACGGATGCCGGCATCACCTGCAAGGTCGATCCAGGCTTTCTCGAGCATGCCCGCCGCGAGGCCTGCGGGATTACCCCCGCTGTTCGGTCGTTACTGCTTGCGGCGCTTACGCAGTACGGCTATGCCGCCCAAGACCAGCAGGCTCACCGTCGCCGGTTCGGGGATAACGAGCGTATTGCCTTCGACGGCGTCCCATGCGTTCAGTGAGTTTCGCGATTCGGCGTTGAAGTCGCCCCACAGGCCAGTCACGTCAAGGTGGTCCAATGAAGCCAGCGCATCGGTCAACACTACTGCATCCGCGCTGTCAAGATTACTTGCATCGGCCAGCAGAAGCGTTTCCAGGTCGTCCATAGTGTACATTGTCGACAGATCAGTGATTCCCGCGAAGTTGACGCCGCTCATATCAAGGCTCAATACGCCGGGGAGTTCGGCAATGCCTGTGAAATGCGAATATCCGCCAGCCATCAACACATCGAAAGTCGATTGGCTAAGCGTTGCATTGCTCAGGATGACGTGCTTGATGGGATTGAGTGCGACGCGAAATGCAGTCAGAGAAGACAGGTTCGAACCGCTGAGATCTACTGTTGCAATCTGGTTTCTGAGGAGGTCTATGCTTCTCAGGTTCGTCAACCCGGAGATCGCGGAGATGCCGCTGATCCGGTTCTGGCTCAGATTCAGGAACATCAGGCTCTCCAGCCCGGAGACCGCAGAGATGTCGCTTATCTGATTGCTGTGCAACTGCAGTGAGGTAAGGTTCGTCAGCCCGGAGACAGCAGAGATGTTGCTGATCTGGTTGTGGTGCAGGACTGTCTACATTCATAAATATACCACAGAATCCATAAGGCCCACAAGCTCTTTGATGAGGTTTGGTCAATGACAGTCGAGGGAATCTGCAAATCTTCGATTTCCAGGCTACAGAAGATATCCTGGAACACCGTCTCTGCATGGCAGGAAAAAGCAGATGAGGCTGCGGGTCAATTCCAGGGCAATTTGATTTACAATGCACCAGTCCAGGAACTGTAGGCTTCGGAAACAGCAACTCCCCGGGTGCGCCTTTGCGGTTGGCCGTTACTGGTCACTGACCACTGGCCGTTCGGGGCATTGCATTTACGCCGCCGAGACTGGTACTATACTGTCGAACGCCTCATCGTCGAGGGTTCCTATGAGCAAGAATACGACGATCGCAGGACCACGGAGCGAGAAATATGATCCAGTGCAGCGAATGTGAGTTTTTTCAACGCAGCGAAAGCGGGGAGATATCCTTCCTGTGCGACCCGTTCGGCTCGATAAAGGAGCCCGAGTGCCTGCACAAGTGGCAACTGATAAAGACCAACCAGATGGTCGCCGGATACCAGGCGACCCTCAAGTACTACCAGAAACTCGCTCCCATGCAGGAGAAGATGTTCGACTACATGGAAAAGGAGATGGACGGTATGAACGAGGCCGACAAGTGGAAAATTGACGACGATGAGGATGAGGACGACTGGGGCTCGCCCGACGACCAACCGTTTTGATCTCTAGACCTCAGCCGGCGGGTCTGCGGCGTCGCTGTCGGGGGATTCGGGTCTCGGGCCCGGCGAGGCGGTTTTTTCGACGACCACCGTCCTGGCGATCAGGTCGCCCAGCCGCTGGCGGGTTCGCGTCATGAGCGACATCGCCGAGGTTATTATCATGATTGGCAGGATGCAGATCTCGATCGGTCTGATGAGATTGCGCATTATCGCCTGCCGGATCGTCGGTCGCTCGCCATCGAGGGAGATCACCTCGAGCTTCATCGCCATTTTGCCGAGCGTTGCACGGAACTTGCTTTCCATTATCGAACCGTACACGATCCACGCGGCGAACGATCCGACCATGGCGACGACGATTTCGACCGGGATTGTGTGCTGCTGATCGGGGCGGAGCATCTCGATGGCCTTATCGGCCGTCAGGTTCAGATTGGGGCTGAAAATCACCAGTGAAATAGACGCGATGAATGTTATCGGGACCCAGTCGATGATTATCGCCGCAAGCCGCCTGGGCAAGGCTCCGGGTGCGAATTTGGCCGGGAGGACCAGCACTGCGGGCGGTCTGTTCTTCTGCTCCAGCAGAATCATCGCCAGCAGCAGGGGGGGAATCGACCAGAGGAAGTAGACCAGTATTGACATGGCGTTGAAGGATGGGACGCCTTCGAGCAGTTCGCTGACCTCCTTGTTCTCGGCCACCTGTCCGTTGAGGTCCGCGATCGCGCAGCGGTACGCCTTTGGAGCCCGCCAGATCACGACTAACTGATCGCCCAGCGAACACGTCACCGGCCTGCTCTGAGTTCTAAGGACAAGCGGCCCGCCCCGGTCCTCGACAACCTGCGGTTTCGTGACGATCTTGTCGGCCTCCAATTCCAGGATCGCCAACTCCACGTCCGCATTTTTCGGCTGCCGCGCCGCGCCGCCCGGCTGGGACGACGTCCTCCACGGCTCTTGCGATATCGTGATCAGGGACGCTTTCTTCTGGAGAACCGCCAGGCTCAGCGGATGGCTCGGCTGATCGGAAAGCGCCACGTCCGTCCATTCGATTTTCTTGTCCGAGGCGTTCCACGCCAGCAGACGATTCGGCTTGTCGTCGGCTGCAACGAGGATATAGACCCATCCGCCGGCCGCGCAGGCTGAAATGCGAGCCCCGACGGCGGCGGGTATGTCGTTGATCCTGCAAAGCTGCTCCCAGTCTCCATCGACAGTCTGCAGAACGATCAGCCCTGAGCTCCCGCCCGCCGGAGCCGTCGCGGGGGCCGAAGTCGTCTCGCTTTCGTACGGGACAACGGCCATGTAGCCCGGACTTGCGGACTTGCCCAGCGGACCGATCGGGACCATTGCCGAGGGAGACGCGTCAAGGGGCCATCTTCCTCCGGGACCCATGCTGCGAAGATTCAGGTCCTTGTCGTTTGAAAGCGAGAAAAACGTCGTCGCCGCCGCGGACTCGCCTGATATCAGGTGCAGGCTGCCGTCGTCGCCGGCTATTGCCGCCGGGGTCCCCTGGAATCTCGAAAGCGTGCGCCATTTGCCGCCGGGGCGGCGGATCAGCAGATCGAATCTGTCGCCCTTGTCTCCCTGTCCGGTGCGCACCACCCACAGAACGTCGTCCCCGCCGGCGGCCAAAATGCGTTCGGGCGGCCTGGAGGCGGATTTTTCGGAGCCCGCGGCCTCGCTCAGTTGCGCCCACGATAAGGCGGCAATCGCCGCGGCAAGCAGGAAAGTCGTACGTCGGTTTGGCGGCGAGAGGCTCATTCGTCGCCGCCTTCCCCGCCGTTGGATTCCTCTTGATCCTCCTGCTCTTCGGCCAGGCCCTTGTCGACCTGCACGATCTGGTAGTCTTCTATTTCGTCAGGCACATTCTCCAGGAAGTCGCAGACCTCGATGTCCCATATTTCCTCGGTGGTCATCTGGCTGAGTTTCAGGCGAATCGCATACTTCTTCTGCTGTTTGCGGTTATACCATGTGATCCTGATGTTCGTCGGCATGATCGGGGCGGTTTCGGGCTCGTCGGTCGCCGGGTCGAGCTCGACCGGCTTGTAGTCGCTGACTTCGGCCCTTATCAGCTTCCTGCCTTCGGGGTCGAAGAAGCTGATCTCCTCCACTCGGCGGGGCTTCTGCTTGCCGATGAGGAATTCCGACAGCCCGTCGGGGCGCTCCTCGTCCCAGGTGAACCTGTACTCCCTGCTGAGGATCAGCCTGTTGCTGATCGGCTGGCGGTTTATGTATCCCACGATGTATGCGTAACGGCCCGGTGTGGTGTCCATCCTGAGCGTGACGCCGAGATCCTTGCTCGATCCGTACGGAAGCTGACAGATTCCCAGGATCGCCTGCAGGCCGCTGGGGTCTATCGTCATGTTCTCGATCCCCGGAGCTCCGGCGTATTTCATGTGCCCCCACATCGCCTTGGTTTCCGGCACGAGGGTCCACATGTAGTAGATGTCGTCCTTGCGGCTGGTGCCGACGCGAATGACCTGCTTGCTGAGTTCGCGTCCGATGAGCACCATGTCGTGCGTGCCGAACGGCTCGGGGCCCTTGCTCATTCGCAGCAGGCCGTTGGGAGAACTCCACACCGGCATCCCGACGCCGGTCGACTCGTGATAGGCGGTGAATTCTATGTCGGCGTAGGCGGCGACCATAGGCACCGCCTCGGCGTTCCTGTTGTACTCGGCGACGAGTTGGCTGAGCGGGACCTGCGTCTTGGGCATCGGCCTGTCGCATCCTCCCAGCGCGGCGGCGAGAATAGAAAGCAGCCCGAGTCCGGTTCGTTGCATTGAGGTCATTCGAAGTCGCCTTCCATGATTTCGCCGAGGCTGTCGCTGACGTCGGCTATTTGGTCTTCGGTTAGTTTGGGATCGATAACCAACTGCTCGGCCGAGGCGTCGGATCCCCTGAAGTGCATCGACCAGACTTCGCGCCCCTGGTCGTCTGTCGTCATGCGATCGTAGACCAGGAGCTTCTTGCGCATGAGCACCAGCGCCAGGGCGTACCGGAAGTTGATCTTGGACTGGTCTTGGGACTCCGCCAGCCGTTCGAAGAGGTTCACAAGCAGATCGTTGTCGATCAGGAGCTTCTTCTTCTCTTCGGGGTGCGGTACGACAGTCCGCCACCTGCACAGCACCGCCGCGTCGACTTCTTCGGTCAGCGATTCGGAGCACTGGTCGCAGTAATCGTTGCGCAGGAGTTCGTCGGGTCCTTCGGACACCGTGGCGGTCAATTCCTCGCCCGGGGCAAGTTGCTTTTCACATTTGGTGCACAGGCCGTTGGTCTTGCGAATATTGTAGTCTTTAGCCATTTTGCGTCGTTTGCTACGGGAGCAGATCCCTTGTTGCTTCTTCGGTTTCGGCGTGAAGAACCCGAGCCCGGGCCAGATCGTCCCGCGAGGCTGACTTGATCTCGTCGGCCCGCGTCTGATCGGCGAGGCTGGGCAGGTTGATCCTTACATTATAGTCGCTGAGCGTCGCGACCGCCACCGCCAGGGCGCCGGCGGCCAGCAGGTCCGTGATCAGCCACTTGTTGCACTTGCCGGACAGTTCCTTCATGTCGGCCAGCAGGGACAGGGCGGTTTGGGTCGTGCGGCGGGGGACTTCTATCGCCCGCATGGTTGTTTTCTGGACCGCGCGGGTCTTGTCGTCGCCGTCGTCGAGGCGATTGGCCTGCTGGTAGGCCCGGTATGCCTCGATGTCGTCGGCGACGAGCCGGACCATAACATCCTGCGCGGCGACCAGGCGTTTTTCCAGTTCGGCGTAGTACGGTTTGTGTTCAGCAAGCGACTTTTTGCCCTTGGAGAAGTTCAGCGTCATCCGCCCCAGGGCGACAGCCAGCGCCCCGACGACCCCGGCGACCGATCCGCCGCCGGGAGTGGGGCTCTTGGCGCCGGCTGCGTCTATGAACTCGACAACCGAGTCTTGGAGAATGTCTTGGGTCGGGGTCATTTCTCGGCGCTGTCCTTCTTGAGCAGTTCGGGCTTCGGCGTTGTGACGGCAACCACGTATCCGCCGCTCAGGTATTTCTTTGCCACGCGGGCCACGTCGTCCGGCGTGACCTTGCGGTAGTATGCTTCGATCCTCCCGCGGAAATCGTATCCGAATCCGTACAATTCATCCAGCGCCGCGGCCAGCGAAAGCTCCGACATCGACTGGCTTCCCAGCAGTTCGGCCGTCAGGATGCTGTTGACCGCCAGGTCGATCTTCTTCTGCGTGGGTTTGAGTTCCGCCGCCCGGCGGTAGTTCTTCTTGATGATGTCGACGATCTGCCGGGCGTTTTCCGGCTGACCGGCGGCGTAGGTCATGAAGGCTCCGGGAGCCAGGCCGGCCCAGTTGTACGCGTGGACCACGTAGACAAGCCGCTTTCCGCGGAGTTCGGTGTGCAGCCAGCCCGAGGGGAGCTGGTATCCGCTGATGATCGTGTCGAGAACCGTGATCGCGAAGCGGTCCTCGAGGTTGGTGGCCTTCATTCCGGGGACGGCGACGATTACCGCGGCGACCTTGTTGGGGGTCTTGAGAGTGTGCAGCTCGCCTTCGGTCGGGACTCCCCTGGCGGGTATCGTCAGCTTCTCAACGCTCCAGTCGCTTCGCTTGGGCATATCGGAAAAGAGCTTCTCGATCCTCTTCCTGGTCGCCGCGGCGTCGAAGTTGCCGTAAACGGTCAACACGCCGCGCTGCGGGCCGGCGGGGGCGATCTGTTTGAGATAGTAGTCGCGGACACTCTTCGCCGTGGCTTTGGCGATCACGTCGGCCGACCCGGTCGAAAGCATCGCGTACGGCGAGCCGGTGAAGAACTTCGATCGGAAGAACTTCTGGAGCTGCGAACTCCAGCGTTCATCGGTCTGCTTGATCGCCGACAGGAGTTTGGGCTTGAGTATGTCCAGTTCGGACTGCTCGAACTTCGGCTTGTTGACGATCTCGGACAGTATCTCGATCGCCTTTTCAAAGCTGTCGTCGAGGGTCGTCGCCTGCCAGTAAAGCGCGTTGTTGCCGCAGTTGCCCGAAACGCTTCCGCCGGCCTGTGCGAAGAACTCGTCGATCTGTTTGGCGGTGAAGTTCTCCGTGCCTCGTGTCGACAGGGACGTCATCAGCTTGCCCATGCCGTTGGTCTCGGGCGTCTCGGACAGCACTCCGCCTTTGACCGCAAACGCCATCGACACCAGCCCCACGGCGCTGCTGGGCTGGAGGACGACTTTCAGGCCGTTTGCGGTCGTGAACGTCACGGCCTTGCTCTCGGCGGCGCCCGCGGTTGCGGTCTTGGCTCCCGAGGCCTTCGCCGATGGAGGGACAAGTCGCGTGATGACCATTCGATCGAACGCGAAATACCTGGCGGCGGCGGCCTGGACCTCAGCAGTCGTAACGTCTTGGATGCGCTTCGTGTAGTTCTTCGAAAACGCCGCGTCACCGGTCGACAGGAAATCCGTGGCTATCCCCGCGGCTATGTCCTCGGCGGTCTGCTGCCCGTAAACAAGTGCGGCGATCTTCTGCCGCTTGGCCCGCGCCAGTTCGGCTTCGGTCAGCCCGCTTTCGACTATCTTCTTCAGTTCGGCGATTATCGCCTTCTCAGCCGCATCGGCCTTGTCGGGGGCCGAACGGAAAGACACTGTGAAATAGCCCTTTCCCCACTGAGGCGTCCAGGAACTCGACGATATTGACGTAACGAGCTTCTGCTGTCGCTCCACCGTCCGGACAAGCCTGGCCGCACGCCCCTGCGAAAGTGCGAAACTCAGCACGTCCAGTGCGTAAAGGTCCTTGTGGATCAGCGGGATGGTCTGGAATCCCATCTCCTGGATCGTGTCCTTGAGGGCCTTGTGGACCTGGATGACTCGGCGAGTGCTCGTCGGCGTGGGGACCGGCGGAAGGATCACCCTGGGTTGCCTGGTGCTGTCGAAACCGGCTGTCGCCGAGCAGATCCGCTTCAGGGCGGCGTCTGCGTCGATGTCGCCGACGACGCAGAAGACCATGTTCTGCGGGGCGTACATCTTTTTGTGGTAGTCCAGCACGTCCTGGTGGGTGACGCCTGCCAGCACCGAAGCCAGTCCGATCACCGGCACCGAAGCGGGGTGTCCGGGAAATGCGTTGGCGGCGTTTGCATACCACATCTGGCGGCGCGGGTCGTCCTTGCCCATTTCGAGTTCGCGCTGGACGACTCCGTGCTCCCGATCGAAATCCTCTCTTGTTATCGCCGCTTTGCTCATCCAGTCGGCGATAAGGTCGATGCAGTCCATGGATTTCGACGCCGCGGCCGAGATGTAATAGCAGGTATGGTCAAGCGTCGTGTACGCATTTGACTGTCCGCCGATCTCGGTCATGCGGCTTGTCGTGGCTTTGGCGGTCTTGGCCTGGCCTCCGTCGTGGACAGCCTCGCCGGCGACCAGATGCTCCAGCAGGTGGCTCAATCCGCATCCGAGCCACTTGTCTTCGTATATCCCGCCGGCCCGCACATAGGCTCGCACGCACACCACCGGAGCGGTTCGCGTCGGTTTGATGATGACGGTCATCCCGTTGGACAGCTCGGCGATCGTGGCGCCGTCGGCGACGATCCGCCGGACCACCGTCTGCGGCTGGGGCTTCGCCGGCGCCGCGGGCGCCTCTTGGACCTTCTCGACAACCGGACTGGCTGGCTTCTGGTCGTTCTTGGTCTTCAGTTGCGCCTCGGGCGCCTGGCATCCGTTTGACGCGATGGCGGCTGCGACGAGAGTTATTGTTGCAAGCTTCAACGTGAATTGCATTGATCTGCTCCGATCGTGGGAGTTTGGGACGCTGGCGCAGAGCGTATCGTCGGCGCCAGTCGGTCTTGCGGTCAGGATTCGGGTTTTTCGACCTGGTCGAGATAGGCCAGCGTACGGTCCAGTTCGCTCTTGAGGTGCTTGACTCTCAGGAGGCTCTTGACCCGCGTGGTCAGTTCGAGGCGGTTGACCGGTTTGGTTATGAAATCGTCGGTCCCGCTTTCTACGCCCCGTTCGATGTCGGTCAGTTCGTTCAGTGCGGTGACCATTATCACCGGTATGTCGCGTGTGGTCGGGTCTGATTTTATCTTGCGGCAGACCTCGAATCCGCTCATTCGAGGCATCATTATGTCCAGCAGGATCAGATCCGGCTCTTCGGCGGCGATCTTCTCCAGCGCGTCAACGCCGTCGACGGCGGTGACCACAGGGCAGTTGAGCGTCTCGAGGTAAGCAACCAGCAGTTCCAGATTCTGTTCGTTGTCGTCGACTACAAGTATCTTGCTTGCGGCCATCCGGGCGTCTGAGTCGGCCGGGCTGTCGTTCATGTCAAGTTCTCCTGATTATCCGGGTCGATATCTCCGCCCCGGAATCCGATAAGCATACACCCCCGGCGTCGACAAGGCAATACGGCATTGATATATGCCGCCGGAGTCGATGGACTATTGGCTCCGACGGTTTGTGCGGATAGTATGTTCGTATGTCTCGTCTGTTTGAAGAACCTCGGGTCGCCCAGGATGCGCCCGCATCCGGCGTCGTCGTCGGCGTCGCGGTCGCCGCCAACGTCTGGTCGGACTACGACTACGTCTGGCCCGAACGCTTCGGCGATCCGCAAATCGGGCAGCGCGTGCGGGTTTCATTCGGACGGGGCGGGCGGGCGACTTGCGGCGTTGTTGTGCGGATCGGGGGCGCCGTCGCCGGCAAGAAGCTCAAAGTTGTCGGAGAACTGGTCGACGCCGAATCGCAGTTTGGCCCGGTAATGTGGGATCTCGGTCAGTGGATCAGCCGCTACTACCTCAGCCCGCTTGGGATGACCCTGGCGGCGATGATTCCCTCGGCGGTCGGGAAACACGCACAGCGAAACGAAACGGTCGTCTTCCTCGACTGCGAGCCCAAAGACGTGATCCGGGTCCCCGGAGCCAGGCAGAAGCGCGTCCTGGACGAACTGTTCGAGGCCCGCAGGCAGGGCGTTGAGCCTTTGCGGCTCAAGAACCTTATGAACCACAGCGGGGCCTCCCGCAACACGATCAGCCGGCTCAAGGCCCGAGGGCTGGTTCGGACCGAATCGCGGCCCGTTCGCATAGAAGACCTGAACGCCGGCGCCATGGAGTCCGATGCGATCGAGCCTAACGATCAGCAGCAGGCGGTTATCGATCAAATAGAAGCCCGCCTCGGCGAGGGCTTTTCGGCGATGCTGCTTCACGGGGTGACCGGAAGCGGGAAGACGGAGGTCTACATTCGCGCCATCCGGAAGGTAGTCGCCCAGGGCCGCCAGGCGATCGTCCTGGTGCCCGAGATCGCCCTGGCGACCCAGACGCTCCAGCGGCTTGTCAGGCGCCTGCCGCGGGTGGCGGTGCTCCACAGCGGACTGACCGACGCACAGAGAGCGTTCTACTACCAGCAGATCCGCGACGGGCACGCCGCGGTGGTTGTCGGACCCCGCAGCGCGATCTTCGCCCCGGCGCTGAAGCTGGGTCTGATCGTCGTCGACGAGGAGCATGAATCGTCGTACAAGCAGGATACGCTGCCCCGCTATCACGGGCGCGACGTGGCGGTCATGAGGGCGTCTCTCGACAAAGTCCCGATCGTTCTCGGTTCGGCCACCCCGTCGCTGGAGTCGCTGCACAACGTCCGCCGCGGGCGTTACGAACTGCTGAAGCTGCCCAACCGCGTGCGATCGCTGCCGATGCCGTCGCTGAAGATCGTCAGCCTGCGTCACGAGATCAATCCGCGCAAGGTCGAACTGCTCGGCCGGACGCTGACCCAGCAACTGGCTGTTGCGCTCGACGCCGGACACCAGGCGATCCTGCTGATGAACCGCCGCGGATTCGCGAGCTTTGTGTTCTGTCCGAGCTGCAAGTGGGAGCTGGGCTGTGAGAACTGCACTCGCCAGATGGTCTTCCATCAGGCCACCGATATGGCGATCTGCCACTACTGCCAACACTCAGAAGGCGTTCCGGACAGGTGTCCGGCGTGCGCCGGCAAGCTGCTGCTGTTCGGCATGGGCATACAGCGGGTTGAGAACGAGTTGGGCCGGAAGTTCCCCTCGGCGAAATTCGCGCGTGTGGATTCCGACACCATGACCTCGCCCAAGCAGTTCCGCAAGGTGTTTGAGGAGTTCTCCGACGGGACGCTGGACATTCTCCTCGGCACCCAGATGGTCGGCAAAGGCCTGGATTTCCCCGGCGTTTCGCTGGTGGGGGTGTTGTCGGCCGACACGGCGCTGCAGATGCCCGACTTCCGGGCCGCCGAGCGGACGTTCCAACTGATCGTCCAGGTCGCCGGACGCGCCGGTCGATCCGATCTGCCCGGGCGGGTCGTCGTCCAGACCCTGCACCCCGACGAGCCGGCGATCGTATACGCCTCGCACCATGACTACAACGGATTCGCCGATATCGAGATGGCCCAGCGACGCGAGGCCAACTACCCGCCTTTCGCCCGGATGATCCGATTTGTCGCCCGTCACGCCAAGGGCGACAAGGCCCAGGACGGAGCCGGGCACCTGGCGGGGGCTCTTCGAACGATACTGCCGACCGACAAGATCGCCATGATCGGGCCGGCTCCGGCGGGAATCGTGAAGCTGCGAAAGATGTTCCGCTACGAAATCACCGTCAGGCCTCTGTCGGGACCTCCCGGCTGGATCCAGAAGCTGCTCTATCCGCAACTGCCGTCGATCTGTCATTCGAATCCGGCGGAAGTCGTGATCGACGTTGATCCGATGAACCTTATGTAACAAACGCAATCGAGAGCACGCACATGCCCCACGAACAGATGAACGCCTCGCAGGTCGCGGCCTATCTCGCGATGGACATGCGCGAAGTCATAAAGCTGGCGTCCCGCGATCAGATCCCGTGCCTGAAGCTTGGCGGCGACAAGGCGCCCAGGGACCGCTACCGGTTCGTCAAGAGCGACATCGATCATTGGATCGAGAATCAGATGCATACGCTGAACCGCGAGCGGCTGGCCAGCATCTCAAAATCCGTAAGCGATCATCACGGACTCGACAGCGAAGGCATGCTGCTTTGTTCGCATATTCCCTCTGACGGTCTCGACGTGCCGATGCACGCCCGCACGCGAGAGGCCACGATCCGCGAACTGGTCGACGTCGCCGATCGTGCGGGAATGGTCTATCTCCGCTCGGAACTGATAGACGAGATACGGGAGCGCGAGGATGTCTGTTCGACCGCGCTGATGCCGGGAGTGGCGCTTCCCCATCCGAGACACCCGGTGGAGTACGACATTGTCGACAGCTTCGTCGTCGTCGGGCTGACCCATTCGGGGATCCCGTTCGGAGCTCCCGACGGTTCGCTTACGCGGCTGTTCTTCCTGGTCTGCTGCAAGGACGAACGTACGCACCTGCACCTGCTGGCCCGACTGGCCCAGATGCTGCATACGCCGGGAGTTCTCGACGATCTCCTGACGACCGACAGTCCCGGGGAGCTCATGGGCGTGCTGCGGGAATGCGAAGCGGAGATTGTCAGGAGCGAGAGTTGAAAATGGCCAAGGCGCCAAACAACAACTCCGGCGACCTGTTCGACGCCGACTTCCTGGCCGGGCTCGAACGTCTGCATCTCATCGCAAAACGCCTGAGCACGGGCTCGTTAGGCGGGACCAGGCGATCGAGGCGCCTGGGCGACGGGCTCGAATTCGCCGATCATCGCGACTACACGCGCGGCGACGACACTCGCTTCATCGACTGGCCTTACTACGCCAGAATGGACAAGCTGCTGATCCGCCTGTTCCACGAGCACAGCGAGTCGACTGTGGCGATTGCGCTGGACTGCTCGGGCTCCATGGCTCCCGGCGGCGACAGCGCCAAGTTCGACTATTCCCGGCGCACGGCGGCCGCTCTGGCGTATGTGGCGATGGGGGCCCTGGACCGCGTGTCGCTGTCGGCGATAGGGCGGCGCGCCGGGGACGCCGAGCCGTTCGGCGCCGGGCGGAACCGCGGACGGATAATCGGCGTGCTGGATTATCTGCGCCAATTGACCGCCGGAGGGTCCACCGATCTTGTCGGCTCGGTCAAGAGAATGTCGCGGCGGGTTCTCAAGTCCGCGACCGGAGGCGATTCGGTCGGCGCCGTTATCGTGATTACCGATCTGCTGGACTGCGGCGACGATCTGGACGAGGCGCTCAAACGCCTGCAGATGTCCCATTCGCCCTCGGGCAGGGACGTTTCGGTGATCCACCTGTTCAGCCCGGCCGATTCGGGGCGGGGCGATCTGGGCTCCGGGGCGATGCTGCTCCAGCATGCCGAGACCGACAAGCGGATGTCGTTGCGGTTGACAGCCGAGATCATCGAAGCCTATCGGCTTAAGTGGTCTGAATTCCAGGACCGCTGCCGCAGGATCTGCCTGTCCCGCCGGGCGGCGTACATTCCGGCGTGCACCGACATCCCGTTCGAGCGGCTTATTCTGGAGACTCTGAAACGGGCCGGCGTCTGGAGTTAGCTCCCAATGACCGCAGTACGCCCGGCGGCAGGAAATCTGAGCATATTTTCCGGAGAAAGTGTATAGTGTGCTATGGCGAACGTCGGCGTGTCGCCCGGCGATCGCGGCTTGGGAGTTTTGCTTCTATGAATTCATCGAAACTTTGGGCGCCGTTCATAGTCATAGGCCTCCTGGTCTGGTGCAGCTTGTGGCTTTTTGCCCCGATGCTGGTCGACCGCATATCCTATGCCCGCGAGTCGGCCCGACAGCGGGCGATTATCGAGAACCTCCCCAATCTCAAGCAGGCTGACGGGCTGTCGATGCTGTATCGCGAAGTATCCAAGGCGGTCAAACCCGCGGTTGTCGAAGTCCGCGTTACCCAGGCCTCGGGGTCCGACAGGCGAAGGATATCGAGGCGACCGGAGACGGGGGCTATCGGCAGCGGAGTTGTCGTCGACCGCAGGAACGGCTACGTCGTTACCAACGAACACGTGGTCTCCGGATCAGGCAGCGTCGCGGTCGTGCTCGCCGACAGGCGGGAGCTCAAGGCCGAATGGGTCCGCTCGGACAGGATGACGGACCTGGCGGTCATTAAGATCCCCCCGAGAGATCTCATGGACATCCCCTTGGGCGACAGCGACGTGATGGAGGTCGGCGATCTGGTTCTGGCCGTCGGCTCGCCGATCCGCCTGCCGCAGACGGTGACATTCGGAGGGATATCGGCCAAGGGCCGCATGTACGGCCAGTCCGACAAGTACCAGAACTACCTGCAGACCGACGCGGCGATAAACCACGGCAACTCCGGCGGCCCGCTGATAAACATGGGCGGCGAGATTATCGGAATCAACGTGGCGATCGTATCGCCGTCGGGCACGAGCGCCGGGCTCGGGCTGGCGATTCCGTCAAACACGGTAAAGCAGGTGATCGGTCAGCTTATCTCAGCCGGGAAGGTCACAAGGGGGTTCATCGGTCTGGCGTTCCAGGCTGTCGATCTGAAGACCGCTAAGGAACTGGGGCTTCCTCACTCGCGCGGCGCCCTGGTCACAATGGTCGCTTCCGACGGCCCGGCTGACGAGGCGGGAATAAAGGAAGGCGATTTCATTCTCTCGGTCGACTCCCAGCCGGTGACCTCAAGCCAGGAATTCCGGCATATCGTGGCCGACATCGTCCCGGGAACGACAATTCCCATAGAACTCCACCGCGGCGAAGAGACAATGATCGTCTCGGTCAAGATCATCCGCCAACCGGAAGACATGACCGAAGCGTTCAGGCCGTAATAAACGGCTATCAGCCATCAGCTATCAGCCATCAGCTATCAGCCATCAGCCATCAGCTACGGCAACGGCTACAACCAATTACCGAAATAAACTGACGCGAACCGCCGACGTAGATGTTGACGTTGACGTTGCCGTTGACGTTGCCGTAGCTGATAGCTGATGGCTGATAGCTGTTTTATATTGCTATCCCCGACTCCCGCCGATACAATAAGTAGAGATTACTGACGCTGGTTTTGCATGTATGTTATGGGAAGTTCATTTAACGTTCGGCTCGGGTTTGACCGCCTGACAGGCTTGTCGCTCCAGCAAGGAAGGATATTCTCCATGATGACGCCGATTACCGCACAAGCATCCCGCCACAAATCAGGACACGCTTTTGAGCCGGCCCGCGGACCGGTGAGCAAATGGGGCGATAAAGTGCTGGAGGGCGGCTACCATCGCTACAGCAGCGAGCAGAGCTGGTCTCCTGCGATGAACGTCTACGAGAGCTCCAGGCAGTATACGCTGGTGGTGGATCTGGCCGGCATGAGGGGAGGTGAGATCGAACTGGAGGTCGACGAAGGCGTTCTGAGGCTAAGCGGACAGCGGGACATGCCCAATCCGAGAGAATCGGCCGATCGAGTCAAGATCCGGCTCATGGAGATCGATCACGGGTGGTTCTGCCGTGAGATCGAGATTCCCGACGACGCTGACGATGGTGAGATAGGCGCGACCTATCGCGGCGGACTTCTGTGGATCGAACTTCCCAAGAAAAAATAAAGGCGGCCTGGGTCTATGACGCAAAAAAAGAAACCGGACGAGAAACCGGCGATCGGAAGAATAATAGCGGACGACGAACCCGAGGTCACTCTCGAACCTCACGTTGTGCCGCCGCGAGAACAGAAACGTCCCTCAGTGTCCGACATTCCCCCCGAGGCCGCCGTCCTGGCGGTGCGGAACATGGTGCTGTTTCCCGGCACGGTGATTCCGCTGGCGGTCGGACGCGCCAAGTCGCTGAACCTGATAGAAACCGTGCTGCCCGAACAGAAAGTCCTGGTCACCGTCTGCCAGAAGGACCCCGAAAAGGAGGATCCGGGCGCCGAGGACCTCTATCGGGTCGGAACCGCGGTGCTGGTTGTGAAACTGCTGCGCGTCGACGCGGAGACCATGAGCGTCATAGTGCATGCGCTGGGACGCGTCAGGATTGACACATGGACGCAGTCCGAACCTTTCTTCCGGGCCAGAATAACGCCGCTGAAGGATCTGTTCGTTCCCACCACCAAGACCAAAGCGCTGGAGATCAACGCGCGCAATATGGCGGCGAAAGTTATCGAACTGTCTCCCGCGATACCGGACGAAGCGGCCCTGGTGCTGTCGAACATCGAGTATCCCGGCGCGCTGGCGGACTTCCTGGGCGCCAATCTCCAGCTCGAACTCAGCATGAGGCAGAAGCTGCTCGAACAGCTCGATGTCGCCAGGCGCCTCGACGAGGTCGGCGTTGCGATGCAGAAGCAGCTCGAGGTCCTCGAACTGTCGCACGACATCCAGAATCGCGTCAGGGATTCGATCGACGAGTCGCAGAGGAAGTATTTCCTCCAGCAGCAGCTCAAGGAGATACAGAAGGAGCTCGGACAGACCGACGATCAGGCCGTGGAAATAGAAGAACTCCGCGAGAAGATCGAATCGGCCGGCATGACCGCGCGCGTGAAAAGCGAGGCGGTCAAGGAACTCGATCGTCTCGAGAGGATTCCGCCGTCCAGTCCGGAGCACAACATGATCCGGACCTACATGGAATGGATGACCGAGCTTCCCTGGGCCAAAGGGACCAGCGATGACCTGAACGTGAATCGGGCCAGACGCATACTTAACAAGGATCATTACGATCTGGCCAAGGTCAAACGCCGCATTCTGGAGTACCTGGCGGTGCGCAAGCTGGCTCCTGAGTCTCCCGGCCCGATTCTGTGCTTCGTCGGTCCTCCCGGAGTCGGCAAGACTTCCCTGGGACGATCGATCGCAAGGGCCGTGGGCAGGAAGTTCATCAGGATGAGTCTTGGCGGCATGAGGGATGAAGCGGAGCTCAGAGGACACAGGAGAACCTATATCGGCGCGATGCCGGGTCGGATAATCCAGGAGATCCGAAAGGCCGGAGCCAACAACCCGGTCTTCATGCTCGACGAACTGGACAAGGTCGGAACCGACTTTCGCGGCGATCCGACCGCGGCGCTGCTGGAGGTGCTCGACCCGGCGCAGAACAACACGTTCCAGGATCACTACTTGAACGCGCCTTTCGATCTGTCGAACGTGATGTTCATCGCCACGGCGAACTACATGGCTCCCGTTCCTCCGGCGCTTCGGGATCGGATGGAGACTATAGAACTCGCCGGATACACTCCCGGCGACAAAATGCATATCGCTCAGAATTATCTGGTCCCCAGGCAGATGACCGCCAACGGTCTGCTGCGAAAGGAGCCTGTCGGATCGGGCAAGGGGCGCAAGCGAACGAAAACAGTCAAGCTGGTCAAGTGGACCGACGCGGCGCTGAGGTCGGTGATACGAAGCTACACTCGCGAGGCCGGCGTAAGGGAGCTTGAACGCCAGATCGGTTCGGTCTGCCGTGCGATTGCCGCGAAAGTGGCTTCCGGCAAGGCTCCCGCCGACAAGGCCGTGAGCATAACCGGTTCCGTCGTCAGCGACGTCCTCGGTCCGCCGATCTACCAGAGCGAAGTGGCCCTGCGGGCGTCGGCTGGAAATGTCTCAGGCGTGGTTACGGGGCTTGCGTATACTCCGACCGGCGGCGATATCCTTTTCATAGAGGCCGCCGGATACGAAGCCGCCGGCGGAAACGGCAGGCTGACCCTCACCGGGCATATAGGAGACGTTATGAAGGAGTCGGCCACGGCGGCGCTGACGCTGATCAAATCCAACGCCGCCAAGCTTTCGCTCGATCCGGAGGCGATATCGAAAACGGCGATTCACGTGCATGTGCCGGCCGGGGCGGTTCCGAAGGACGGACCGTCGGCGGGAGCGGCGATCTGCACGGCGATCGTAAGCATGCTGACCGGCAGGCCCGTTCGGCACAAGCTGGCGATGACCGGCGAGATAACGCTTCGGGGTCTGATACTGCCCATCGGCGGAGTCAAGCAGAAGGTCCTGGCGGCCAAGCTGGCGGGAATCCAGACCGTCATCCTCCCGGAACGCAACCGCAAGGACATGGTCGACGTCCCCCCCGAGGCCCGCAAAGGGATAAAGTTCGAGTTCGTCGAGAACATCGATCAGGTTCTGAAAATCGCGCTGCGATAGCCGGGCAGGATTTTTCCGGAAAATGGAATTTTGTGGAGGTGGATTTGCAAAGTGGGGTCGATGGTGCGTAGAATATTATAGCTGGCGGAAAGCTGTTTCGTTCGCAGCGGGCCGCACGCCGTCAAAATCGTCAGGAACATGGGCGACAGGCAACCAGTGATGCGTCTCCCCCCGCGCATTGCACCGTCTGTCGCCCGCTTTTTTTGCTGTCAGCTATCAGCTTGCGTCAACGGCTACGGCAGGCAGTTGTCGTCGCTGTTGTTGTTGGCCGTTACTGGTCACTGATCACAGTCGTTGTCGTTACTGGTTACTGGCCGTTCACTGTCCGTTGACTGTCCGTTAGAGACTCAATACTGAGTAGACGATGTCCTGGACTACTCCTGTGCTTTCGAGTTTCGCCAGGACCGGGTCCAGTTCGCTTGGCGCTCCGGCCAGAAGGTAGGTCCATCCCTGAGGGTCGGAATTCACTTTCTCGCTGGTCAGGAAATCCGTTTCGCCCGCGACATCGTGCGGCGACAGCAGGCGATTGGTGCGGATGATTACGGACTTCCGCAGATATGCCGCCTCGTAGGCGTGCTCCTCCAGTCCGATAACCTTGCTTAGCCGCTTGACCTTGCGGACCATCAGGTTCTTTTCTTCTTCGCTGCAGCAGAAGGTCAGCACCACGCTTCCGTCGACTCCGGCGCGTTCCTCAAAGCCGTGTCCTACTACTGTGTCTATGCTGACCCCTTCATTGCTGAACGCCGAGGCGATCGACGTCAACGCTCCGGCTCGGTCAACTACGTGGGCTCTGAACACCCAGTGTCCTTGTTTGTCTTCGCTCATTCCTGGGCTCCCGGGCTCTGATTCACTCGTTGTGCGTAGATGCTGCTCATTGCTATCGACACCAGCCGCGTTTCCACCGAATCGGCGCGGGAAAGTATTATGTACGGTATGGGGAAGCCGACGGTGATGCTCGCCAGCGAGGCCAGGCCGTACTTGTTCATCGCACTGATGGATTTGTAGAGAATGTTGGCCGAGTCGATTCCCGGGCAGACCAGCACGTCAGCCTTCCCGGCGACATCCGATGCGCCCGGCATGCTTTCGACGCCCTTGAGGCTCGCCGACACCGGGTCGGTCGCCAGATCGAACGAAAGCGGCCCGTAGACTATCGTGTCTTCGAACTCCATCCTGGTCAACGCCGCGGCCATACCCGTCGACCGAAGCGATGGGATCTGTTTCTCGTTGGCCGACAGAATCGCCACTCTGGGCCGCGCGATCTGAAGTATCACGCGCGCGACCTCGGCGGAGTTGTTGACCAGATCAACCATCCTGTCCGGGGTGCAGTCCACTGTGACCCCGGCGTCGGTCATGACCATCGGTCGTCCGCCGCTTATCGGGGCCGCGTCGAACACCGTCGCCAGGCTCACCGTGCGCCTCCTGGCCAGAGGCAGAATCCTGCGGTTGATGATCGGTGTGGAGATGTTGCCCTTCAGGGCGATGTCGACGCGTCCGTCTTTGATCAGATCGACGGCGATCTGGGCGACATCTTCGGGACTGTCGGCCGGAATCATGTCGTCTGAGTCGATTTCGAGCCCGGAGGCTTCAAGCGATTCGGCGATCGACCCGCTTTGTCCGACAAGGATGATGCGATCCACTATTCCGTGATCGCGCGCGGACTCCACCAGTTGCAGATCCTCGATCCTGTCGCCGCCTATCACCACCACCGTCGACGGTTCAAGCGTCCCGGCGATCTCTATAAGATCCGTTATGGCCTCGGGTTTCTCGACCGCGGGGACGCGATCTATTGCGGCTTCATCGGGCATGGCTGTATCTTCCGGCTCATCGTCGGTTAAGTTCGGCAAGAATCCATTATTGCCTGAACCGGATAAACTCGCAAGTCTCAGTTGTTTGGAGTGGGCAAAAAAGCGATTGTGAGGCCTGAATCGTCCAAAGATCTTGCCCGGCGGTGTTGTTCGTGGTATGTTTGCGTTTCGATGCCTGTAACAGCAAATAAAATAGCGAAGAATGTTGATCGAATCCGCCAGGAGATAGCCGACGCCTGCGCCCGGACCGGTCGATCCGGCGATTCGGTGGATATTGTCGCGGTGACCAAGAGCGTCGACGTCGCCACGATAAAGAACTGCCTGAAGGCCGGCTTGACGACTTTCGGCGAGTCGCGCCCCAAGCAACTGGCCGAGCGGTTCACAGAACTGGACGAATACCTGCATCAGCGCCGCGATCCGCTTCAAGGCCGGGTCAAATGGCACCTGGTGGGGCACCTTCAGCGAAACAAGGTCAAGCAGGCTCTGAGGGCCGCCGACGTCATCCACTCGATCGATTCGCTTCGCCTGGCCGAGGAGACATCCAGCCGCGCCGAAGCCGACGAACGCGTCGTTGACGTCATGCTCCAGGTCAACTGTTCTCAGGAAACGCATAAATTCGGGTGCGCCGTCGGAGCCGCAACGCATCTTGGCGAGATGATCTGCACCATGCGTTCGGTGCGGCTGACCGGCCTGATGACGATGGGGCCGACGTCGGGAGATCCCCAGCAGACCCGCCGCGCCTTCATCCGTCTCCGCGAGATCTTCGAGGAGATGAAGCACGACAAAATCGGCGGCGACAGCTTCAGACACCTGTCTATGGGGATGAGCGGCGACTATGTCATCGGGGTCGAAGAGGGCGCCACGATAGTGCGGATCGGAACTAAGCTGTTCGCATAGATTTGGAATTTGACGGCAACGGATTGAACGGCAATCGGCTGCGTCAGGAAAAAGTTCTGGACGGTTTCGCCGCTTGCCGTCAAATACCAAATACCAAATCAGCACAGCGATTCTATGATCGCCTTCATGAATGCCGGCAGATCGTCGGGCTTTCTTGCCGTTATCAGCTTGCCGTCGACGACGCATTCGGCGTCGACCCATTCGGCTCCGGCGTTTATCACGTCGTGGCGAATCGCCATGAAACTGGTGGCCCGTTTGCCTTTGAGCGCATCGGTCGAACAGAGCATCCACGGCCCGTGGCAGATCGCCGCCAGCACTATGTCGGCCGCGACGCACTGGCGGATGAAACTCACCATCGACTCGTGGCGGCGCATGAAGTCCGGGCACCATCCGCCCGGCACGATCACCGCGTCGAAATCTCCGCCCTCAACGTCAGCCGCCGACACGTCTGAAACGCGGGGGTATCCGAGTTTTGACGCGTATTCAGCTCCGGCTTCAGCGGCCACGCAAGTGACTTTCGCCCCGGCTTCGACCAGCCGGTAGAGGGGATACCAGACTTCCAGCTCCTGGTACTCGTGATCGAGCATTATCGCAACGCGTTTGCCTTCTATGGACATCGGTGTGCTCCTTTTCTTGTGAGCGCGGGCATATCCGAAAATTATATCGGGCGGGGCCCGTTGAATGCCATCGCGCAGTTTGGTGTTTTATGCTGTTCGAATATTCAAGAGTTTGTGTTCGGTGGTCAACTGACCAGAAATGGCGATTGGCGAAAGGATGTCCGGAACCGTGTTTGAGATATCGCTCGAATGCCTCGGCTTTCGCCGAGTCGGCGAAGTAGACCGCGACGACGAGATCCCATAGAGCGTACTTGCCGGTGTGTCCGGACTCTCCGGCATTGTGTTGCTCCAGGCGTTTGGCCAGGTCGTTGGTGACGCCAACATACTTCTTGTCCGAGTGCTGTTTGGAGCGTAAGAGGTAGACGTACATTGCGTCATTGCTCTCCGGACGGGGGTTAGCCCTGCTTCGCTCGCAAACGCCGCTGGCTGCGCAGGGCATCCTTCTTGACTCGCTTCGCTCATCTCTGGCAGGACGAAGTCCTGCGAAGCTCCGGCCCGAAGGCCGGAGCGAAGCAGGATGGAGCTGAGGGGAATCGAACCCCTGACCTATTGATTGCGAACCAATCGCTCTCCCAACTGAGCTACAGCCCCGTACGCAAGGCGGCATTATACACGCACTCCCGGCGCATGTGAAGCAGTTTTTCGGTCTCTTCAAATTTCCAGTTGTTTCGGCGAAATATCCTCGTCGGTCAGATAGCACGCCGGATCGTCGCCCCAGATGTCGTCGCCGCCGTTGTCGGCGCGTGCTCGGAAATTGCCGTTGCACACGTTCAGCCAGCAGCATTCGGGGCATCGGCCCTGCAGGTGCTTCTTGCGGCCGCGAAGCTTCGACAGGAACGGGTGGTCCGGATCGCTCCATATCTCGCTGAACGCACGATCCCGCACGTTGCCGAGAATCTGATGTCGCCAGAACTGATCCGGCAGGACCGTTCCGTCCCAACTGATGCAGCCGATTCCCTGTCCGCTGGAGTTTCCGCCGTTCATCTGCATCAACTCGAAGCAGTCCTTGCTCCGCTCGGGATTGGTCCGCCGCAGACGCATGTAGAGGTAGGGTCCGTCGGCGTGATTGTCGACGGTCAGCACTTCGAGCTTCCGACCGGCGGCGTGGGCCTCTGTGGTCCGGTCCATGATCAGGTCCAGCGTGTCGCGGGTCTCGGGGTAGGT
>Ga0180435_10000429_pt1 | contig 43911 bp, 27 predicted proteins | sample SS_ome_3_FD_132467 | JGI IMG/M metagenome (GOLD analysis project Ga0180435, IMG submission 132467) | Hypersaline lake sediment archaeal communities from the Salton Sea, California, USA - SS_3_S_1 metaG | ecosystem: Environmental > Aquatic > Non-marine Saline and Alkaline > Hypersaline >... | reverse complement strand
CCGATACCTGAAACGGAAACATTTTTCAGACTGTCCGTATGTATAATGACCTGATGACCATTGACGCAGTGGTCTTTCAGCACATCGATCAGTTCACAGATTGACATATCATCAAATTCTCCGCTTAGACTCAGATGGAGACTATCCTCCTGTTTTTGAGCAGATATTTTACATTTTGCCATGATGTCCCGCCCCCCCCTTTGTTTAAAAACTGATAATTCTGACCCATACTGGTTTTCAATAATGACCCTTATTATTTTCAAAAATCAGGCCAAGATTCAAAAGTACGACCACTTATTTTTTTTGGCTAATAATATAAAATGGTTATACAATCAAACAGATGGTGTAAGGAAAGGCTCATGCATCCCCTTTTCAACGCACTTGTCCTGCAGAACAGGACAAGTGTCCTGAACAAATGGACAGCAGCGGGACGCTCCATTGTTTTTTGATATGATTGATATAAGATGCAGTGCTGGACCCAAAGGCATGCCCGGGCAGGGCGGTCACTTTTTGTCCTATAAAACAGGATTCGTCGTTTTCTATGGCTTTTCTATGTTGTGCTTTTTCATCAACCCATAAAGGCGCGATCTGGAAAGACCCGATATTCTTCCGGATTCCTTTACATTTCCCCTTGTAACCGCAATCAGCTTCTCAAGGTACTCTTTCTCAATCCTTGCTATTCCATTCTCCCGAAATTCCTTTAATGTGGGCATGTGATTCAAAGAAAGACCCGGCAGATCACTTTTTGACTTTGAAGACAATTGAGGTTGCGCATCACCCAAAGAACTCTGCTTTGCCTTAATCCGAATATTCATTGGAAGATGGTATGGAAACAGAATCGGTGCATCCAGAGACTCTGCAATGACCCTTTCTATGGTGTTTATCAACTCACGGACATTTCCCGGCCATTCATAATCGGTCAGCACTTCCAGAAAATCAGGTGAAAACCCCTTTGAAGCAATGTTGTTCGCCTCACAGAGCTTGGTCATGTAATAAATCAGAAGTTCTTTTACATCATCCTTTCTTCTTTTTAATGGCGGCAGTTCGACAAAAAGGGAGCGCAGGCGGAAAAAAAGGTCCTTCCTGAACTGCCCCCTCTCCACCATGGCTTCGAGGTCACGATTCGTCGCCGCGATTAAGCGAAAGTTACTTCGGATTTCCCGCTTGCCGCCGACAGGCCTGAAATGCCTTTCCTGAAGCACCCTTAAAAATCGTTTTTGAACTGATACCGGCAGTTCACCGACCTCATCAAGGAAAACCGTTCCACCATCCGCCTGCTTGATAAGACCCTCTTTAGAAACATTTGCCCCTGTAAACGATCCTTTCTCATGGCCAAAAAGAAGGCTTTCCACGAGTGTTTCCGGCAGAACAGTACAATCCACCACAACAAAATTTTTGTGCGACCGGTTGCTGTTGTTGTGGATTGCCCAAGCAAAAAGCTCCTTCCCGGTTCCGGTTTCACCGGTTATCAGTACGTTGGCATCACTGCTCGCCGCATGGGCGACAACATCAAGGCAGCGCTTCATTTCCGGGCTGCTGCAGATTATCTTATCAAGATTAAGGGCCACCGCCTGACTGGCTGCATTTTTATTCTCCCTGTATTCCAATACCCTTAGGAGAGGAAGGGTCATTTCTTTGATCGTGGACGGTTTTTTTACATAATCCCAGGCGCCACTCTTGATGGCAAGTTCAGCGCCTTTTGAATCAGCAAAACCCGTAATGATAATGATTTCAGGTGAAGAAGGAGCTTTACGAAATTTCGGCAGATTTTTTAAACCGTCGCCGTCGGGCATCCTTACATCCAGATATACCACATCATAATATCCGGACGCCACTTCATTCAGCCCCTCTTTCAGGCTGAATTTACAAACGACCTCGTGCCCGGTTTTCTTTATTGCACGGGCAAGAGCGTCGCACATTATTTTATCATCGTCTACTATTAGTATTTTTGACATAAATAAAGGCAGTTCAACTTTCCTTGATTAAAAAAAACAAACCATAACATAAATAAAGTGTAATACAAACAGGGTATTTAGACATGTTGAAGAATTGTGGCGTGCAACCTAAACACAGTATATATATAAAAAAAATTACTATTTTGCAAGAAAATTTTATACGATTTCAAGAATATTGTTAGTCATTGGAATACATTATCTGGAAAAAATAAAATTCTTGATTCTTATATTCATCTGCCCTATATTATGACCAGGTGGTCATTTTAACATAAGGTTTTAAATAAATTAAAAATTGTATTTTTTTTCGGCCTTGCTAAAACAGTGTTCCAGTCAGCGAACAAAGGTTATTGAGTTCAAAGGGTCAACCCGAAGCAAAAAGTTTTTTTATTTTATTGATGTCAGTGAAAACAAAGTTTACATATGGTCGTTAACATCACCCGATATATCATAGGCATTGATTCATTGTCGGCCGCAGTTTGCCTTGCCGCAAGACCCAAAGGAGATGAAAAAGCCCATGGAAACGCGATCTCAAACAGGCATCGGTTCCAAAAGGTGGATACAGACAGACAGCGCACCCGAACCTGTCGATAGCGCCCTCGAATCGGCACTGCTCAGGGTAAATCAACCTGTATTTGTCATGGACTTAGACAACAAAGCCGGGGTAAGCAACAATGGATTCATTGTCATCGGTAAAAATGCCCATGAGGACTTGAACAGCTACAATCTGACAGCATATGCCCCCCCGCTGCATCCAAAGGATCTTGGTGACTCGCATTTCAAGGCCCTGCATAACATCAAATATGCCTATATAGCCGGCGCCATGGCAAACGGCATCTCTTCGGTAGAAATGGTTCAGGAGGCCGGCAGGTCGGGGATGCTTGGTTTTTTTGGCGCCGGAGGCCTTGATATTGAGCAGATTGAAACAGCTATCGTCAGCCTCAAGAATCAATTGGGGGACTATCCGTTCGGATTCAACCTTATTCACAGTCCCAATGATCCGGACCTTGAAACCGCCACCGTAGATCTTTACCTTAAGTATAAAGTCAGATTGGTCAGCGCCGCCGCATTTATGCGACTTACACTTCCTCTGGTATATTATCGAATCAAAGGTATCCATAAACATCCGGACGGAAGCATCGTATGTCCAAATAAGATTATTGCAAAAGTCTCCAGAGTCGAAGTGGCAAGGCGCTTTTTCTCGCCGCCTCCGGAAAAAATGATCCAACAGCTGATTGAAAGAAAGATGATCACTCCGGAGGAAGCGGCCCTTGCCCCATTCGTGCCCGTTGCAGATTCCATGACAGCAGAAGCCGACTCAGGAGGACATACAGACAACCGCCCGGCTCTGGCCCTCCTCCCGACAATGCTTTCCCTTCGTGATGAAATGGCAAAGCAGCATAACTATCAAACACCCCTGTGCGTTGGGCTGGGCGGTGGAATTGCCACTCCGGAATCCGCTGCAGCGGCGTTTGCAATGGGAGCGGCCTATATACTCACGGGATCAATCAACCAATCATGTATTGAATCAGGCACGTCTGAGGAAGTGCGCCGAATGCTCACCGAAGCAGGCCAGGCGGACGTGACCATGGCACCGGCCGCAGACATGTTTGAAATGGGGGTAAAAGTCCAAGTGCTAAAGCGCGGCACGATGTTTTCCGTGAGGGCAGCCAAACTCTATGGTCTATATTCACGATATAATCGATACGAAGATATCCCAGAGAAAGAACGCATTACGCTCGAGAGTAAATTTTTCAGAAACAGTTTTGAGGAGGAGTGGCAAAACACCAGCGCATTTTTTGCCAAGCGCGATCCGAAACAGATAGCGAAGGCGGAAGGGGATCCCAAGCACAAAATGGCGTTGGTTTTCAGATCGTATCTCGGACGGTCATCAATGTGGGCGGTAACCGGAGATGCCTCAAGGAAAATTGATTTTCAAATATGGTGCGGTCCTGCCATTGGAGCCTTTAACGAGTGGGTCAAGGGGTCTTTCCTTGAAAAACCCGAAAACAGGACCATACAAACCGTGGCCATGAACATTCTCCTCGGCGCATCGGTTTCAACACGAGCGAGCTGGCTCAGGAACCAGGGGGCGACATTCACTGAAGGCGCAGGCCGTTTTTCGCCGTTGGATCTGAATGATATAAATAAACTGCTTAAAGAACAAAATGAATAAATATTCAAACAACAAGGAATGATAAAATGTCTGTTGCCATCATAGGTATGGGGTGCCTTTTTCCCAAAGCATCCGACCTCAAAGAATTCTGGCGTCTTCTTTATAACGGTGAAGACGGGATCACAGACGTGCCTGATACCCATTGGTCGGTTAAGGATTACTTCGATGAACAGCCGAAATATCCGGATCATACATACTGTAAAAGAGGCGGCTTTTTATCGCCTGTTTCTTACGACCCCTCTGAATTCGGCATTCCTCCAAAAATACTTGAAGCAACCGATACGGCACAATTACTGAGCCTGCTAGTGGCAAAACGGGCATTGGAAGACGCCGGATATGGAGAGATGCCCAAGTCCATACGTGAGAGGACAAATGTAAGCATTGGTGTTACCGGGACACAGGAACTTGTTATTCCCCTGAGTTCCAGACTTGGGCACCCTGTATGGCGAAAAGCACTTGAAGACGCCGGGGTTCCGAAAGGTCAGGCCGACGATGTGGTTAAAAGAATATCAAATTCATACGTCTCCTGGCAGGAGAGCTCCTTTCCCGGACTTCTCGGCAATGTCGTTGCGGGAAGAATAGCAAACCGTTTAGACCTTGGAGGCACGAATTGTGTTGTTGATGCTGCTTGCGCCAGTTCCACAAGTGCGGTGAATCTGGCTGTATTGGAGCTTCTTTCCGGCAAGTGTGACGTGTCCGTCACCGGAGGCGTTGACACCCTGAATGATATTTTTATGCATATGTGTTTTGCACAAACCGGTGTTCTCTCTTTTTCAAGCGACATTAAACCGTTTTCCGAAGATGCGGATGGAACGGTACTAGGTGAAGGTATCGGCATCCTCGTTTTAAAACGCCTGGCAGATGCGGAGAAAGACGGTGATACCATCTATGCGGTAATTAAGGCCGTGGGAACATCCAGCGATGGGAAATCCCAAAGCATTTATGCACCGAATGTCGTCGGTCAGGTGAATGCGCTAAAAGCAGCATACCGTGAGGCAGGTATTGATCCCTCTACGGTGGAGCTTATCGAAGCCCACGGAACAGGCACAAGGGTCGGGGACGCCGTCGAATTCTCTGCTTTAAAGGAAGTTTTTAAAGGTGCGGGTGAAAAAGGCCCCAAATGTGCCATTGGGTCCGTCAAGTCCAATATCGGCCATACAAAAGCAGCCGCAGGCGCAGCAGGGATTATTAAAGCGGCACTCGCCCTCCACCATAAAGTTCTTCCGCCCACCCTCAAAGTGGGAACGCCCGACCCCAAACTTGAAATTGAAACCAGCCGTTTTTATTTAAACACGGCCACACGGCCGTGGTTCTCACAAAACGGCCACCCCAGAAGGTCCGGTGTCAGTTCATTTGGCTTCGGTGGAAGTAATTTCCATGTCATTCTTGAAGAATATAAAAAGGATAAACCGTTTGTTTCGTGGAACGGCTCAGTTGAAATTTTAGCTTTTTCATCGGAAACAAAAGAAGGGCTACGGGAACAAATTGAAGTTCTGCAAACCGCCGTTTCCGGCATGGCTGAATTTCGTGAACTTGCGGTTGAGGCTTATAATACGAGGGCATCCTTTTCATCAGAAGACAATTACCGACTGCTTATTGTACTGGAGAGACCGGCTTCCGGAATGATAACCGGTTCTGACAGTCCGGGAAGCCTCTTGATCGAAATTGTGGAACAGCTCAAAATAAATGGAGAGCCCGGGTTCGATTCGCAACATATTTATTTTGGGGGGCCTGATAGAAACGGGAAGCTTGCATTTATCTTCCCGGGCCAGGGCAGCCAGTACTGCAGCATGGGTAACGATCTAGCCTGCTGCCTTCCGGACGCAGATGTCGTTTTTCAAAAAGCGGCAATTCGTTTCAATGAAGAAGCCGGCGATGACACTGCGTCCTTCATTAACCGCGTTTTTCCTTTACCTGGGAGCGACCGAAAATTAAATGAAGAGGCGTTGAGATCAACGGATGTGGCGCAACCCGCAATCGGATGTACAAGCCTTTTAATGCTTAAATTTCTCGAAAAATTCGGCATAACTCCCGATGCCCTGTGCGGCCACAGTTTCGGTGAACTCACAGCGCTGTTCGCCGCCGGTAAAATCGATGAAGATACGTTTCTGTCACTGGCGGTAAAACGGGGTCGTTACATGGCGGATTCCGGAAAAGGTGAAAAGGGCGCTATGCTGGCCGTTAAGGCGCCGCTTGATGAAATCGAAACGATGATTCGGGACAACAACCTTGATGTCGTTCTCGCAAACAGGAACAGTCCCGAGCAAGGAGTTCTCTCTGGGACCAAAGAATCAATTGACGAAGCCAAAAAAGTCTGCAAGAAAAACGGTTTCCGCTCCACGCCCCTGCCGGTGGCGGCGGCATTTCACAGCAGGCTTGTCAAGGATGCCGCCAAACCATTTAAAACGGCCTTAAGCAAAGTTTCAGTAAAGCACTCGGACATCCCGGTGTTTTCAAATACCACCGGTCAGCCCTACCCCGAAGACACTGAAGACGCCCTCGCCTTGCTTGGAAACCAGATACTTAACCCGGTCAATTTTATAACCGGCATAGAACATTTATACGATGCCGGTATACGGACATTCATGGAAGTCGGACCCAAAACCGTTCTGTCCGGCCTTGTAAAGTCCATATTAAATGGACGGGATTTTAACGTGATTTCGATTGATCCGTCTTCGGGCAGAAAATCCGGAATTACGGATTTTGCTCATGCCCTCTGCCTTACAGCCGCCTGCGGTCATCATGTCGACATTATAAACTGGGAAGAAAAGCCGGCCCCTGTTAAAAAACAAAAAATGAGTATTCCCATATCAGGGGCAAACTATCGTTCCGACTACGAGGAAATTCCACCCGTTGTACCGGCAACGCCACCCATATCCGAACCGCGGAAACCCGCTTCCGAACCCCAAAAGCCCTCTACCGAAAGCACAATGGCTCAAAAGGCGTCTAAAAAGGTGCCACCCGACAACACAACATCCAGTGCACTCATCACTGTAACGGAAAGCTTGAAGTCGCTGCAGAGGCTTCAGACCCAGACTGCTGAAACACACAAAAAGTTTCTTGAAACCCAGTCCGAAGTGAGCAAAAGCCTCCAGAAAATGCTTGAACGGACACAGCATTTTACAGAAGGCACGTCATTTAAGGGCACCAAGCCGTCCCTTAGTGAACCGGTGGTATTTGAAAATCAGTTTATGCCGGCACCGGAGCCCTTTAAAGCAATGCCTGAAATGCCGCCCCCCGCGTCAACAACCCTTCAAAATGCAATATCTGCCGAGACTGACGCTGTAGAAGAAGGTGAGGCCTCAACCGTCCGTAAGGATGAAACACCGGCCCTCTCCCGAGTCCGCGACATTGAAGCCATCATGCTCGATGTCGTCAGCGAACTCACCGGTTATCCGGTGGAGATGATCGAGCTGGACATGGACATCGAGTCCGATTTGGGGATTGACTCCATCAAACGGGTGGAGATCCTTTCCGCGTTCGAAGCCAAAATGCCGGACATGCCTTCCGTATCCGCCGATGCCATGGGAACCCTCAAAACACTCAAGCAGACCATTGAATACATCAGCAGCCTTACGTCCGGCAGCCAAGATGAGATGATGGAAACTGAAACCGCATCCACCCATGTGTCATTGGATGTTTCATACAGGTTTCCATCCCGAGGTGATGATGCGGAGTCTGTCCTTCCGGTGGAACGACGGATAGTAACAATCCAAAAAACTCCCGCCCCAACTGAACGAACGGTCACTATCCCTGAAGATAGAACCGTATTTGTTACGGATGACAAGTCCGGCCTCGGCAAGAAAATTTCCGATATTCTCGCCGCTGAAAGCATCAAGACAAAGCTTATCCCATCCGGTCGTATCGACGATCTTTATAGTCAGGATGGTGACGTCCCCCCGGCAGGAGGGGTAATTATTATTCCTGATGTGGACCTTTTAATGGACAGGTTCGACAAAAAAAACCTGTGGAGTGAACGAGACGAACAGTTCATTAAACAATCATTTTCCTTGGCCCATCATTTTGCAGAAGATCTTTGCAGTTCTGCGGCAAAGGGAGGTGCTGTTTTTGCCACCATTACTAGGATGGACGGCTGTTTTGGTTTTAAAGGCAAAGGTGTCCTGCATCCACTGCACGGTGCATTGGGTGGTATAACTAAAACCGCGGCCATTGAATGGGAAGGTGTGTGCTGTCATGCCGTAGATATTTCACCGGAGTGGAAAGAAAATGACCAAATTGCCCTTGCTGCAGTGAATACTATTTTCAGCAAAGGGCCCGTGGAAATAGGTTTTGACCAGACATCCCGATACACCTTGGAACTAAAACCATCTGCCGCGCCCGAGGGCAGAATCGACCTCGGTGAACAGGACGTGGTCGTCATCACTGGAGGCGCCAGGGGAGTTACCGCAGCCTGCGCCTATTCACTGGCGAAACATGCCAAACCGATCATCGTGCTCTTAGGGAGATCACCCCTCCCGGAAGCAGAACCGGAATGGCTTGGCGGCTTACACGACGACGCGGAAATAAAAAAGGCGATTTTGAAAAATGACTATAAACACTCTAAGCCGACACCGGCAGAACTGGAAAAAGCCTTTAAACGCTATATGGCCGCCCGGGAAATAAGAAAAAATGTGGAAAAACTCAGAAATTCAGGCGCAACCATTCTGTATTATTCTGTGGACATCCGGGACTCCCGTGCCGTTTTTTCCACCCTCGACAGTGTCAGGGAAAAATATGGCCAAATTAGGGCAATAGTTCACGGAGCAGGTGTTCTTGAGGATCGTCTTATCAAGGACAAGACAGCCCAGCAGTTTGAGCATGTTTTCGATACAAAAGCAAAAGGATTGAATATTCTTCTTGAGGCTACAAAAAGGGATGCTCTCAAATACCTGGTTCTTTTTTCTTCCGTCAGCGCGAGAATGGGCAATAAGGGGCAGGCAGATTATGCCGCTGCAAACGAGGTGTTAAACAAAGTTGCCCAGCAGGAGGCACACATAAGAGGGGACTGCCGGATTATCTCCATAAATTGGGGCCCCTGGGATGGCGGGATGGTATCCCCGTCCTTAAAGCATGAGTTTAACAGGCAAAACATTGAACTCATACCCGTAAAAAGCGGTGCCATGAGCATGCTTTTTGAAATGATGGGGGACCTTAACAACGAAATAGAAGTGGTCCTGGGCGCGACAATGACACCCCCTAAAGAAATGAGGGATGAAACGTTTGCCGAAGAAGAGAAATCAAATGGCATCCGTACGGAAAAATTAATCAGTATCGATGGATACCCCGTTTTGGCAGCCCACAGGCTTAACAATAAACCGGTTGTACCCTTTGCTCTGATGCTTGAATGGTTCGCTGAAAGCGTGAGGGAGTATAGACCCGGATATGTTTTCCAGGGGATTGATGACATGAGACTTCTTTCCGGCATCAAACTCAATGACAAAAATGTACCGGTTACCATACTGTCAGGAGACGCCACCCTGGATCAGAACATCATAAAAATTCCGCTTGAATTGCGAAAAAGCAGTATTGAAAATAACGGGCAGATTCATTCTAAAGCAACCGCTCTCCTCGCGGAAGGGTTCCAAACTCCCCCGGTGTTTGACATCCCCCGCGGCATGGAAAAAAAAGAAAGTGCAATGACTGTTTCTGAAGCCTATGACAAAATTCTGTTTCACGGTGAGATGATGCATGGCATAAAAGAAGTAACCGGTTTGTCATCCAGGGGACTGGTGGCCAGAATTCTCTCTGCGCCTGATCCGGGAAAGTGGATGAATACGGCGGGCGCTGCGAAATCCAGCGGATGGATGGCTGATCCCCTTGCAATTGATTCCGCATTTCAGATGGCAATAATTTGGTGCTATGAAAACAAAGGCCTTGTGTCCCTGCCTGTTTACTTTTCCAAATACAGGCAATACAGGAATAGCTTCCCGGAAGAAGACATTACTGCTGTTTTAGAGGTGCGGGAAGTTAATGATCACAAAATGAAAGGTAATTTTACGTTTCTTGACTCAGAAAAAAGTGTGGTGGCGACAATTACCGGATATGAATCGGTTATGGACAAGTCACTGTTAACCACATTTAAACCCGAAAGCTGATGAAAAAGACACCTCCGATTGCTGTTGTAGGCATGTCCGGTATCTTCCCGGGCGCACCGGATGTTGATACATTCTGGCAGAATATTCTTAACCGGGTTGAAGCAATAGACGAAGTGCCGGAACACCGCTGGATTGTTTCTCCCGACCTGATCTATCACCCCGGCTATAAAACCGACCTTGCATGCTCAAAGCGTGCCGGCCTGATAGACGATTTCACTCCGGACTTGAGCGGCATCGATATTGATCCCGATTTGATCCATCAGCTGGACCCGTTGTATCACCTGGTGTTGTCAGCCGGCAGAGATGCTCTCAGGGATTGCAAAATTTCCACCATTGACCAAAAAAGAACCGGCGTTGTCGTTGCCGCGATTGCTTTACCAACAGACTCGTCGTCCGCTATTGCCAGAAACATTTTGGGTGCATCTTTTGAAAGAGAACTTTACCATCGAATACGGGATGGAAACATCCTGGACAGCGTATCGCCGCTTAAGCGTTTTCAGTGTATTGGCTCAAGAGTAACCAGCCTTCCGGGGGCAATTCTGGCAAAAGGCCTCGGCCTTGGGGGCGGAAGCCTGACCCTTGATGCCGCCTGCTCGTCCTCTTTGTATGCAATCAAATTGGCCTGTGATGAGCTTCAATCAGGGCGTTCGGACGTGATGCTGACCGGCGGCATATCCCGGCCGGATTCGTTATATACTCAGATAGGGTTCACCCAACTTCAGGCGCTTTCACCATCAGGAAAGTGCGCCCCATTTGATAAAAAAGCCGACGGTCTGGTGGTTGGGGAAGGCACCGGATTTGTGGTTTTAAAAAGGCTTGATGATGCCCTTCGGGATGGAAATACAATTCAAGGCCTTATCCACGGTATAGGTCTTTCCAATGATATCGGCGGCAATCTCCTTGCACCGGACAGTGAGGGTCAGGTCCGTGCAATGGAAAGCGCATACCGGTCAAGCGGATGGTCACCCTTTGATATTGACCTCATCGAATGTCACGGTGCCGGCACCCCGGTGGGGGATATGATCGAACTGTCAAGCATTCACTCTCTATGGGGTGACGAAGGGTGGTCCGAACAGCAGTGTGCGATTGGATCCGTGAAATCCATGATAGGGCACCTTTTAACCGCAGCCGGTGCAGCAGGTTTAATTAAAACACTCCTGGCATTAAAAAATAAAATTCTTCCTCCATCCCTGAACTTCTCATCCCCTGCAGATAACAGCCCCCTTTTCCGAAGCCCGTTTCGGGTTCAAACCCGGGCGGAAGAATGGGTGAAAAACGATAATAGGCCCAGGCGGGCAGCTGTCAGCGCATTCGGCTTTGGAGGAATTAACGCCCATGTCCTCCTTGAAGAATGGGTTGCCCCCCCCGGCAAAAAAAGCTCGATCCAAAAGCTTCCGCCGGACAATTCGTCAGGGTCCGTTCAAGTAGAGGGCGAAAATTCCGAACCTGTCGAACCCGTTGCGGTCATTGGAATGGATGCAGCCGTCGGCCTTATTGATTCGCTTCAGGCATTTCAGGAAATGATATTCACCGGCAGGTCTGCATCAAAAAAAAGGCCGTCGAAGAGGTGGTGCGGAACCGATCATATCGCCAGAGCGCACATGGGGTCGGATGTTCCATATGGTGCTTTTATGGATGAAATATCGGTTTTAATCGGAGAGTTCCATATCCCCCCCAATGAAATACCCGATATGCTGCCGCAACATCTTCTCATGCTGAAGGTCGCCGCCAATGCCCTTGCCGACGCCGGTATGCCCCATAGAAAAAATCGACCGAAAACGGGAGTGACTATCGGAATAGAGTTTGATCTTGAAGCAACAAATTTTCATCTCCGGTGGAACATGGTCAACCGGGTGCAGAAGTGGAAGCAAGCCTTGGCTCCCTATCTTGATGAAAAAGAGACGGAAAACTGGCTGAAATCCCTTCAAGATGCCTGCAGCCCCCCGTTAACGTCCGCCCGTACCGTTGGATCGCTCGGTGGAATCATTGCCAGCAGAATTGCCAAAGAGTTTCGATTCGGAGGCCCCAGTTTTGTTGTTTCATGTGAGGCCGCTTCAGGCATTAAAGCACTGGAAATAGGGGTCCGATCCATACAGCAACGGGAGACCGACACGTTTCTTGTCGGCGCCGTTGATTTACCCGGGGAAGTCAGAAATATCGTTGCCACTCACATTGTAAGACCATACAGCGAAGGACCTGAGTGTCGACCATTTGATATTGATGCCGCCGGCGCCACCCCCGGTGAAGGCGCTGCCGCCGTCGTTCTCAAACGTCTTGACCGGGCCATCAAAGACGGGGACAGAATTTATGCGGTGGTTAAGGGTATAGGTGCGGCATCAGGAGGGGGAGTTGAACATACACTGCCTTCCGAAGAGGCGTATTTGCTTTCATTGGATAGGTGCCTGAAGGATGCCGGCGCTCAACCGTCTTCCATAAGTTATATTGAAGCCCATGGCAGCGGCGATATAAACGAAGACAACCTGGAAGCAAATGCCCTGTCATCCTTCTTTGGACGGGGTCTCAAAGATCGCGAAAAAGGCACCGCCATAGCCATAGGATCGCTTAAAGCAAATACCGGACACACGGGAGCGGTTTCCGGCCTGGCATCTTTTCTAAAAACAAGTCTCTGTCTGTACCAGGAGATACTTCCCCTTTTACCCAACTTTGAGAGGCCGGGGCCTGAAATATTGCATCAGGGAATATTTCATATCCCGGGCTACACGCAGTACTGGCTGAGAAATAAAAAGGACGGACCAAGGAGGGCATGCGTCTGTTCAATGACGACGGATGGCAACTGCGCCCATGTCCTTCTTGAAGGATTTGACCACGTATCACGAATAACCGACATCGCCCTTTTGAAAAAGATTGAAAAAGAGCGACGGCGGCCTCTGGGCCTTAAACCTTCCGGTCTTTTTCTTGTTGAGGCCGAAACGGAAGACGAGCTTGTCGAACGCCTTGACGGCCTTTACCAGTATATCAGGCAGAATGCTGACAGCCATTCCGGAATGGAAGAAACCGCGAGAAGATGGCATTCGGATAATGCCCCTGCCTTCCAAAAAAGATATGCCGTCTCACTTGTCGCCCAAACCAGCGTAAATTTAGGGAAATGGATCACGGAAGCAAAAACCGCAGTGGCTAATGGCGAACCAAGGCAAATCAACGGTCCGGATGGTATCAGATATTCTCCCAACCCATTGGGTGAAGAGGGAGATATCGCATTTGTCTTTCCAGGCTCCGGGAACCATTATGTGGGTATGGGGCGTGAAGCCGGTACGAACTGGCCGGAAATATTGAGGCAAATGGATGCCGAAACCGATGAGCTAAAAACCCAGCTAATACCTAACTGCTACTATCCATGGCGGATAGACTGGCAGGACGGATGGGAGAAAGACGCCCATTCGGAAATAGTTTCAGATCCATTGAACATGATATTCGGACAGGTGGCACACGGCGGTGTTATCGCAAATATCGTCCGGGATTTTTCTGTAACCCCTGATGCGGTAATCGGATACAGTCTCGGTGAATCAGCAGGTTTCTTTGCCACAGGAGCATGGCCGGAGCGCGGAGAAATGCTCAAACGAATGGAAGGCTCGACTCTTTTTACCACAGAGCTTGCCGGCCCTTGCAATGCAGCGCGCCGTGTATGGAGGGTGCCGCCCGAAGAGAAAGTCGATTGGTGCGTTGCGGCTGTCAATCGACCGGCGGATATAGTTAAAAAGGTCGTTAAAAAATTTCCAGCGGCATCTCTTTTGATAGTCAACACACCAAATGAGTGTGTCATCGGGGGACTCAGGGAGCAGGTGACAGCAGCTATCAGCCGTCTTGGATGTGACGCATTTTTTCTTGAAGGGGTTGTTACGGTTCACTGCAACGCGGCAGTTCCGGTAAAAGAGGCATACAAAGAGCTTCATATGTTTCCAACCTCCCAGCCTCCCGGCATCAGATACTACAGCTGTGTATCTGAAAAGTATCATGACCCGCTGACATCTGAAAGTGCGGCGATATCAATCCTTAACCAGGCCCTCTTTGGATTCAATTTTCCAGCGACCATACGTCAGGCATACAAAGACGGTGTCCGTATCTTTATTGAAATGGGGCCCCATTCTTCATGTACCCGCATGATCGGATCAATTCTTGAAGGTCTGCCCCATCTTGCCATTTCAGCCTGTGCCAAAGGGGAGAATGATTATCTTACTTTTTTAAAATGTATAGGTACCCTGGCGGCCGAAAGAATTCCGGTGGATCTTAACCGGTTTTACGGCGATGAAGCATATCCCGAAAAAATCAATCTCCGGGGCACAAAAAAAACCGGAAAACAAATCATCATACATACCGGCAGGACGCCCAACGAACCGGCGCCTCCACCCACGAAGCGAAAAGCGGAAGAGATCAGGGCTTCAGATTCCGTCTTTCCCGCCGGCGCCGTCGGGGGCGATCCCGATGTATTGACATATCAACCGCATGGGGACCCCGGTTCGGAGTTGCTGAATCCTGTTAAGGAAAGCATGGAGGCTATTGCGGACGCCCATAACATGTTTCTTGAATTCTCGAAAACACTTAATGAAACCTTTACCCAGGCTATTGACTTCCAGGCCCGTGTCCTGGAAAGCATGGCAAAAAACCGAGGCGACAGTGTACCCGAACCGGCTCAGCCTGCATTCTCAAGGGATATGTGTATGGAATTTGCCATAGGCTCCATAGAAAAGGTACTTGGGCCGGATTTTGCCCCTGTAGACTCATATAAAGCACGGGTTCGTCTTCCGGACGAACCGCTTATGCTGGTGGACCGGATTCTGTCAGTGGAGGGCAAAAAGGGGTCCCTCACCTCCGGTCGCGTGGTCACCGAGCATGATGTGCACCAAGATGCATGGTATTTGGACGGCGGCCGCGTGCCGGTATGCATTTCCATTGAGGCGGGGCAGGCGGATTTATTTTTATGCTCCTATCTCGGAATAGATCTCGTGGTTAAAGGTGAGCGAACCTATCGCCTCCTGGATGCGGTTGCTACATTTCACAGCGGTCTTCCCGGGCCGGGGGATGTCATAAGATATGAAATTGAAATCGAAAAATTTATCAAGCAGGGAGAAACCTATCTGTTCTTTTTTAATTTCAACGGTTTCATTGAAAACAGGCATATCATAAGCATGCGAAACGGCTGTGCAGGCTTTTTCACCGAAGAAGAAGTGAAAAACTCCGGAGGGATAGTGCTCACTGAGGAAGAAAGCAGGAAGGAAAAAGGGGTTAAACCCCTCGACTGGAAACCGCTTGTACCGATGGATGTGGAAAGATACGATGACAATATGATCCATGGTCTGCGATCCGGGGATATTGGATCATGCTTCGGCGGCCCTTTTACGGGGATTACCCTGGCTGAATCCATCCGTCTTCCCGGCGGAAGAATGAAACTAATTGACCGCGTCCTCAAGCTTGATCCTGCAGGAGGCCGTTTCGGTCTTGGCAGTATTGCAGCTGAAGCCGATATTCATCCTGACGACTGGTTTCTCACCTGTCATTTTGTGGATGACATGGTTATGCCCGGGACCCTCATGTACGAATGCTGCGCCCATACCCTAAGGGTCTTTCTTCTCCGGATGGGCTGGGTAACCGAAAAAGAAGGTGTCTCTTACGAGCCTCTCCCAAATACAGGCGCTGTTCTGAAATGCCGCGGCCCGGTGACGGCAGAAACAAAAAGCGTCCTCTACGAAGTCGAACTCCGTGAAATAGGATACAATCCCGACCCTTATGTTATTGCGGATGCGCTGATGTATGCGGACGGCGAGCGAATCGTTATGTTTAAAAACATGTCCATGAAAATGAGCGGCATCACACGAAAAGAGGTTGAGTCCTTCTGGCTTGAAAGGGTCTCGGGCCTCCCCGAGCCGGTACAACCTGCATTAAAAAAGACACGATACACAAAAGAACAGCTTCTCGCATTTTCCATCGGCAACCCCTCGGAAGCATTTGGTGAACCCTACACGGTATTCGACAGAAAAAGAAAAATCGCCCGACTGCCGGGGCCGCCCTATTTTTTCATGGATCGTGTCACCTATACCGAACCTGAACCATGGGTCCTGAAACCGGGAGGTTGGATTGAAGCCGAATATTCGGTTCCATCCGATGAGTGGTATTTCAAAGCAAACCGCATTCCAACCATGGCATTTTGCATACTGCTTGAAATAGCACTTCAACCATGTGGATGGCTTGCAGCCTATGCCGGATCCGCCCTAAGAAGTGAAAAAGATTTAAAGTTCAGAAATCTCGGAGGAAATGCCGTTCTTTACAAGGAGCTTTCGCCCGAGTCAGGCCTGTTAACCATGAGGGCAAGGATGACAAAAGTATCCGAGGCCGGAGGCCTTATCATAGAAGAGTTTGACATGGAAGTTCTGCAACATGGTGAAATGGTTTACAAGGGCAAGACCAGCTTCGGGTTTTTTACAGAAGACACGCTTGCCAACCAGGTGGGCATTGCTAATGCTCAGCAGTTTGCTTACAAGCCGACACAGGAAGAAAAGGAAAACGCCATATCCTATGCGTTCCCCGACAGGGCGCCGCTTACCCCCGACGACCCGGATACCGACCCCGGTAAAAAGGCCGCCATGCCTGCAAAGGCGCTTCGCATGATAGACGAAATACCCATTTATATCCCGGACGGCGGGCCGGAGGGCCTCGGTTTCATTCGGGGAGTCAAGCACGTGAACCCGGATGAGTGGTTTTTTAAAGCGCATTTTTACCAGGACCCGGTATGTCCGGGGTCTCTGGGCATAGAATCTTTCCTGCAGTTAATGAAATTTGCGGCAAGAGACAGGTGGCCGCATCTTGCTGATTCCCATACCTTCGAACTCGTCACCGGAATGGAGCACAGCTGGATCTACAGAGGGCAGATTATCCCTGATAATGAGAAAGTGGAAGTTGACGCGGTGGTTACAAGAATAGACGATTCACCATCCCCTTCCCTGTATGCAGACGGCTTCCTCAAAGTTGACGGATTGTTAATCTATCAGATGAAGAATTTCGGCATCCGTCTCCGACCGGCATAATGGTCTGATAGAAGCGATCTCAATAAAGAAATCTGGTTTAAGGCATATCACTTGATTGAGATAGCGTCTACTTTCTGTTTAACCTCTGGTATATCTTACGATTGCACTTATACAGGTTCTGGAATTCCCCGTACAGTTCGTCATATATTTTCCTGTTATCCGGATTCGGCGTAAACGTATTTTCTGTCTGAATATGATCCGGGATATCATCAAACTTCATGTAGCCAAGGGATACGGCGGCCAAGAATGCTGCGCCTCGGGCATTGGCCTGAATCGGTTTTCTGACCTGTTTTATAGTCCGGTTCAGAACATCTGCAAAAATCTGACACCAGACCCTGGAATTGGCGCCGCCGCCGATCATACTGATGGTGTCAAACCGCCGTTTAATGAATTTTTCCACGTAGCCCAGAAGCCACCTGGAATTAAACGCAACCCCCTCGAATACGGACCGGATGAGGTGTCCGCGGGTGGTGCTCAGGGACTGGTTAAAAAACATGGCCCGGACCGAGTGGTCTTCAATGGGTGTCCGTTCGCCATACAGCCATGGAGTAAACATCACTTTATCACTCCCCGGCGGAGTACTTCCGGCTATTTTATCAAATATCCTGTAAATATTCTCCTGGCCCTCTTCGATTAACAACTCATCTTTGTGATATAAAATGTTATCTTTGAGGTAGTTCAGGCAAGCCCCGGCGGTCTCCTGTTCATTTGCCACAAAGTATCTATCCGGAATCGCAGATGGAAGTGAGGCCATGTTGTGAAACAGGTCAGTTTTCTTAAACGGCACATGACATGTAATCCAGCTGGAAGTGCCTATATACAAATGCCCCTCGTAGTCCCTTACCGCCCCGGATCCGATTGCCGCGGATTGGACATCCGGGGTTCCCATCACAACATCAATGCCCTTTTTCAATCCAAGCTCATCGGCAACCTTGTCCTTTATGGGCCCAAGGATATCCACTGCCTTTTTAAGATCCGGCATCTTATCTCTTTCAATTGACGATATCTTAAGAAGCTTGTCATCATAGGTTATATTGGAGATATCCCGATTGTCGGTTACCCAGTGCAATGTAATGGAGTCAAATGAAGCGGCAAACCTGCCGGTGAAACGAAGGTTAATATAGTCCTTGGGTTCAAGGAACTTATACGTCTGCCTGTAAATTTCAGGCCGTCTGTTCTTGATGTAAAGAATATGAGCGATGGGGTCTTTTCCGGAATGACTGGGGGCACCACCGGTCAACCTTATCCACCTGTAGAGCTTTTCAATACTGTAGCCTTCTATTTTTATAGGGCCATTCGTGATCTCATTTATGTAGGTACTGCCCCTGGAATCCAGCCAGATCACTGCGTTCATTAAATGGTTGCCGTCTTTGTCAACAGCCACAGTGCCCGACCATTGGGTCGTACAGCAAACCGCAATGATATCATCCACCGGCACCGGCTTTTTGTCTAAAAGCCTGCGGGTTGACGTAACAATCGCCTGCCACCATACATCGGGATCCTGTTCAGCGCCTCCACCCGGAAGAAGAATCACATCCGTATCTTCAAACTCATGATCCAGTACATCACCATGAGTGGATACAAGGGCGGATTTGGGTCCGGACGTACCGAGATCTATAGCCAAAATATATTTGGTATCGGAAGTTGGCATAATATCGTTCCTCCATGGATCTATCGTTACGGATAACTATCGGAACACGCTCTAAATTCGAGTGAAAAACATATATAGGGATTGCGGCTATATGTCAATTATTCTTATTGACAGAAATACATTAATATAATAGGCGGTTGCATGGACCCACCACAATGACTACTGATAGTAAAAGGAGCGGCGGCGAGATATGAAATCCATTTATTTCGATCTGAATATTCCAAAATTTTTACTGACAAAAGCATTGAGCCCGCTTTGGAAGGGTGCTTATTACAGTTTCATATCTCCGGTGTCTTATAGCGACCTTGAAGACATCGCCCTTCCCGGTCCTAAATGGGTGCGGATAAAAAATCGCCTGTCCGGCATCTGTGGAAGTGACCTTACCTTATTCTTCCTTAAAGCCAATCCAAAGATATCCGCGGCGGCGCTTCCAGGCATGTCAAGAATATTTCTCGGCCATGAAATCTGTGGAGAAGTGATTGAAGTTGGCAGGGACGTCTCTAAAATAAAAACCGGCCAGCGCGTGGTGTTCCAAAAAATAATGCCCAGCTGTTATGACAAGGAAATTGAACCAAGATGCTGCCACTGCCGGGCCGGCAACTATACATTGTGTGAGAATCAGTCCGAAGTAAACGATGTCGGTGATGTCGGCGGGGGGTGGAGTGAAATGCTGGTTGCCCATGAATCACAGCTTCTTCCTATTCCAGAGGACATCAGTGATGATGAAGCCGTCCTCATTGAGCCGGCGGCGGTTTGCATGCATGCAATTATGCTTAGACCGCCAAAACCCGGTGATAATATCCTGGTTGTCGGCGCCGGCATAATAGGGCTTCTGACGCTTCACATCCTTAAAAGGATGGAGCCCTCCTGCCATGTGGGCATCGTGGCCCGATACGATTTTCAAAAGGACCGGGCAATTAAACTTGGAGCCGATCATATCATGGCGGGTAATGATCTATATAGCGAAGTGGCCAAGCTGACGAACGGAAAACTATTTAAAGGCATGTTCGATAATAAGATGATACTTGGCGGCTTTGATAAAATATTTGACTGCGTCGGCAACGGCGCATCCATTCATGATGCCCTCAGATGGTGCAAGGCTGGAGGTTCTGTTATTCTGGTTGGCATTGATCTGAATCCCTCCAAGTTTGACTATACCCCGCTTGCTCTTCAGGAAACCGAACTTGTGGGAAGCTTCTGTCATGGAATGGAAAATTACAACGGAGAACAGATGTCTTCCTTTGAACTGGTTATTAAATTTCTGAAAGAAAACAAATTGGATTTTACCGGCCTGATAACACACAGGTACAAGCTCGACGATTATAAAAATGCATTGACGGAGATATCGAAAAAGTCGGAGTCCGGAACAATAAAAGCCGTATTCGAGCATTAGGGTCTGTCCGGCCGGGCGGTTTTGATATAGCGTCTACACACTCATTCACCAGTTCCAGGCTTTTAGTGGCGATCTCCAACCTCTGACTCTTCACTTAACATAGGACTCACTAAAACAAGCTTTTTAGAAAGGTTTTTCTTAGTCAAGAGTTAATGCCTGCAAAAAAATATATAACGTGATGTTTTCACATATTTTTTTAATTCTTGTCTTGGGTGTAAAAGTAAGATATCAAAAATGGAACACGATACGAAACGACAATTGCAATTCATTATATACAGTAATCACTATGGCGGTATTTGAATATAAAGCACTGGATGCAAAAGGAAAGAGTGTAGCAGGTATCATCAATAGCGAAAGCATGGCTGCCGCCCGGCAGAAGCTGCGTTCATCCGGCATCTTTCCGGTGGATATAAAAGAGGCATACGAAAAAACAGCCGGCTCACAAACAGACGGGCTGACGTTTTCCAGACCATTCAGGAGAGTCAGGCAGTCTGAGATCACAATGGTGACAAGGCAGCTCTCCACGCTCATTGGGGCAGGTTTTCCATTGGTGTCCGCAATCTATACCCTGGTGCCCCAGGCCGGGTCCCAGGCATTAAAAAAAATACTGTCCAAGATCAAAGATTCCATTGAAGAGGGAAAAAGTTTTGCAGGAGCGTTATCCATCTATCCCGATATTTTCTCGCCCATATACATCAATATGGTTCGCGCGGGAGAATCATCGGGCACCCTTGAGGTCGTTCTTGACCGGTTGGCGGATATCACGGAAAAGCAGCAGAACCTCAACAATAAAATTAAATCCATTATGGCCTACCCGACCATAATGGCCATCCTGGGCATCGCTGTTCTTTTTTTTCTCCTCGCGGTTATTGTTCCGAGACTGACCGCCATTTTTGCCGATGTCAATCAGGCGCTCCCCCTAACCACTCGAATTTTAATAGATATCAGCGATTTTCTCCAGTCGAGCTGGTGGATATTACTCATCCTTGTTGCAATAGGGGTCGGGTTATTCCGTTATGTTGCAAAGACAACAAAAGGCCGGTACACCATAGACAAAATAATTCTCGCCCTTCCCTTAGTCGGCCCACTGGCCAAAAAGCTGGCCGTCGCCCGTTTTGCAAGGACACTTGGCTCTCTATTGGAAAACGGTGTATCGATGTTGTCCGCCCTCGATATTGTCAAAAACATTGTCGGCAACGTTATCATCGCCGACTCGGTTGAATCATCGGCCAAAGAAGTCGAAAAAGGATACGGGCTGGGAAAAGCCCTTGAAGCGGATAAGGTGTTCCCTTATTTGTCGGTCCAGATGATACAGGTCGGCGAGCAAAGCGGTGAGCTGGAAACCATGCTGTCTAAAATTGCCGATGTGTTTGAAAATGAGGTTGAATCCACCATGGTCAGCCTTACGTCGCTTCTTGAACCACTGATCATTCTCATCATGGGCATCGTGGTCGGCTTTGTCGTTCTTTCCATTGTGCAGCCCATAATGGAAATGAATCAACTCGTCAGATAACGTCGAAAAAACTAATAACTTGTCTAACTAATTTTTGTTTTTAATGAATTCGACTGCTTTTCGAAGTCTCTTTACCGTTTCTTCCTTGCCCAGAGTTTCAATCATCTCAAATATTCCGGGGCTTACGGTTTTGCCCGTGATGGCCACGCGGGCCGGCTGAGCAATTTTCCCAAGCTTCAATCCTGTCTGCTCCATGGTTTCCTTAAAGGCATCTTCCAAGGTCTTCTCATTCATTTCGTGGATGGCTTCGATTTGATTTGCCAGTATTTCAAGAGGTTCTAAAGATGATTCCGTTAAATTCTTCCGGGCGGCCTTTTCGTCATAGGTAATATCTTTTTTGTAATAAAATTCTGCGCCCTCGGCCATTTCTATGAGGGTTTTGCTTCGTTTATTCAGGGTGCCGATAACTGCTTCCAAGTACGAGTCATGTTCGGCCCGGATCCCTCGCTTTTCTAAAAAAGGGATCAAGTGACCGGCAATTAAACCCGTTGGATCGTTTTGCATATGCTCCGCATTCAATGCCAGAAGCTTGTCCGTGTCAAACACCCCTGCCGACGTGCCGATGGTGTCCAGCGTGAATTTTTCTATCAGTTCATCCTTTGTAAAAAACTCCTGATCACCAAAGGACCATCCCAGGCGAACCAGATAGTTCAACAGCGCACCAGGTAAATACCCCTGATCCCGATATTCGGTCACCGACATGGCTCCGTGGCGTTTGCTCAATCGGGTTCTATCATTTCCAAGCACCATGGGAACATGGCCGTAGACCGGCAGCTCCCGGCCCAAGGCCTTATATAAAAGAATCTGCTTGGGCGTGTTGCTCACGTGGTCATCGCCTCTGATTATCGTATTGATATTCATGGTAATATCATCAACGACCACGGCCAGGTTATAGGTGGGCGTTCCATCGCTCCGTTGAATTACGAAGTCTTCAATCTCTTGATTGTTAAACGCAATACTTCCCTTTACGACATCATCCAGAACAGTTGCCCCGGTGAGAGGCGTCTTGAAACGGACCACCGCCCCGTCAGAATCGGCGAGGTGTTTATCCCTGCATGACCCGTCATATCCGGCCTTGCCCCCTGACGCCATGCCGGCTTTTCGCATGGCTGCGATTGCTTCGGGAGTGCAGTTACAATAATAAGCATTGTCTGAATCCAATAGTTTTTGAATATATTCCTTGTATATATCGAACCTTTCGGACTGATAATAAGGGCCGTCATCCCAGTCTATTCCAAGCCACTCAAGTGCTTCGAAAATAGCGTCAACGGATTCTTTTGTTGAGCGCGCCGCATCCGTATCCTCGATTCTTAATACAAAGCGCCCTTTCGTGTGACGTGCATAAAGCCAGTTAAAAAGAGCCGTCCTTGCTCCACCGACATGGAGATATCCGGTGGGGCTGGGGGGGAACCTGGTAATTATTTGTTTCATTGTTATGCTCCAATAAAAAATGAATTTTGAAAAGGGTGCTATAGCATACACCTTCCCCATGTACAAGTTCACATACGTGCCGATAACAATTTTCTTGACAACCAAACTATTTTCTTCTAATAAGAAGAGTTTATAAAATTTTTGGTTTTTTAATTAATTGTAATATTTTATATAAGTTAGGAGTTCTCTTATGCCTGTACCAAAGCGAAAAACGTCCAAATCAAGGCGTGATAAACGACGGACGCATAAAAAAACCGAAGCACCGGCGATTACGACATGCTCGGAATGTGGAGAAGCCAGACTGCCACATCATGCGTGCCCCGGCTGCGGCAATTATAAAGGACGTACAGCAATTGAAGTTGAGGAGTAAAACTTAGATTACAGCCTGTTTCCATTCTTCCATAGTTAAATATTCCATTTGTTGACGAGAATAAAGGCAATTGTTGTGACGAAGGAGAATAAGTCTATGTCAATCGCAGATAAAATTATCAAAGTTATTTCCGAAAAACTTGGAATCGACAGGGCGGAAGTGGCGCCGGAAGCCTCTCTTGTTGATGATCTCGGTGCAGATTCCCTTGATCTGGTTGAGCTTATCATGTCCATGGAAGAGGAGTTCGACATTGAAATACCGGACGATGATGCTGAAAAGATAATCACTGTTCAACATGCCATAGACTATGTGAAAGAACATTCCTAAAAACAAGGGGGTTTTTTGGACAGAAGAGTCGCTGTTACAGGCGTTGGCCTTGTCACACCCCTTGGAACAGGAGTAAACAAGACCTGGTCTGCACTCATCAGCGGCAAATCCGGAATAGACAGGATTTCGCGTTTCGACTCTTCCGGCTTCAATACGACAATTGCGGGTGAAGTAGACGATTTCAATCCTTCCGATTTTCTGACAAAAAAAGAAGCCGGCCGAACAGAACGGTTCATCGCTTATGCGGTGGCGGCAAGCCGAATGGCCATTGAGGATGCAGGGCTTGTCATTGACGACGCCAGCACCAACAGAATAGGCGTCTCTACCGGGTGCGGACTGGGCGGACTTCCCACGCTGGAAAAAAATTATGACATCCTTAAAGAAAAGGGCCCCGGACGTGTCAGCCCTTTTCTTGTGCCCATGATGATCGGCAATATGGCCGCCGGAATGATTTCCATTCATCTCGGTGCCAAGGGTCCCAATTCAAATATCGCAACGGCCTGCGCCGCAGGCGCCCATGCTATCGGTGATTCATACCATATCATTAAGAGGGGGGATGCGGATGCCATGATAACCGGAGGCGTGGACTCCCTTATCACCCCCATGTGCATTGCCGGTTTCAACGCAATGAAAGCCCTGTCCACGAGAAACCATGAACCGGAAAAAGCATCGAGACCCTTTGACCGGGATCGGGATGGGTTTGTCGTCGGGGAAGGAAGCGGTATGCTTGTCCTTGAACCCCTCGATAAAGCGATAGAAAGACAGGCGCCGGTCTATGCGGAAATTTGCGGTTTCGGGATGAGCGGAGACGCGTATCACATGACGGCACCGTCCCCGGACGGTGACGGCGCCGCCCGGTGTATGGTTGCGGCACTGACCGATGCGGGGGTTGCCTATGGTGATATCGATTATATTAATGCCCACGGAACATCCACCCCAATGAACGATCTGTACGAAACACGGGCCATCAAATCGGTTTTCAAAGAACTCGCCACCGCCGTTCCCGTATCCTCCACGAAATCCATGACTGGCCATCTTCTGGGAGGCGCCGGAGGGATTGAAACCGTGTTTACAGCGCTTGCCATTAAAAACAGCATCATTCCCCCCACCATCAACCTTGACAATCCCGGCGACGAGTGTGACCTGGATTATGTTCCCCTCGTATCTCGCAGGCAGACCGTAAACATTGCCATGACAAACTCATTTGGCTTCGGCGGCACAAATGCAACGCTGATATTGAAAAACCCCGGGGTAAGCTAAGCCCGGTCGCGCCTGTTCCCTTGTTTTTTCCTTATCCGCTTAACGGTTTTATGTTGAAATATTTTGAACAAGGGCGCGGTATAAAAACCGGGGGCTTGATAAATGGTATTCCTCTCCGGGTCCGTATCCGTCTCCAGAGTCCGCCATTTTCCGTTCACCCTGACATTGACCCACATGTGTCCGTGACCAATGGCGCCATAGCATTCCAGATCCAAAGATAACAATAAAGATATCAATAGAAGCGACAGCCCTTTACAGTCCCCCTTGCGATTCATTAAGGTTTCTTCCGGAAACGGCCACTGGTTTGGAATAGCTGCATATGTGAACCGGTTTATTATAAATGTATGACATAAAAGAACCTTTTCCTGCTCTGTGAGGGTTTCCAAGCCTAATCCGGTCCACAGCCAGCGAACGGATTCTGCATTGATAAGCTCCTGAACGGGCCTTGCCCCCTCACCTGTATCAACCAGAAACAGATACTCTTCATAATCATCGGAATAGATATGGTTGAGATGTTTCTGGTTATCGTCCAGGAATCGGCGGTACGCCTCCAGTGTCCATTCGTCGGCGGATGCTTCCAAGCCGGAATCTGTCATCCTGGTTTTAAAAGACGAGCAACCGGAAAAAAGAAATACCAGCAAGACGGCGGTTAGGAGCCGGATGGCCGCCACAACAACCTGCGATTGGTTGGTTTTCTTCATCGATATAGACGACTCTAAGATCTTTAGAAAATCACGCCGGCATACCCCACAAAACTCTCTCCCGGGCTTTTATCATAGCTGGTGGCATAAACAATGGACTCAGCTTTTATTGATCCAAGGTTTTGTGCAGCGGTAATCGCAGCAGCAACAGCACCCGAGCAGCAGGCGTTATGTTTCCTTTCAGCCTGCGTCAGCACGTCGTCGGCATCCATCCTTAACACGGCGTCTATTATGCTGCGGTCATTTTCAGAGCGAACCCATTCATGGGCCTTATATCCCGACCCTTTTGGAGAAAAACCATAATTGGACCCGTAGTGGGTCAGATCCGTGGAGCCAATGATTTTCACCCGAGCATCATGTTTTCTTGCAGTGTCAGCGGCAGCGTTTCCAATGGCAATGGAAAGATCAGTGGGAGGAACGCCCACGGGTACAATTTTTACATTGTCAAACATGTATTTTATGAAAGGGAGCTGCAGTTCTATTGTATTGTCCGGCGTATAGTCATCAGCGGTTTCCACTCTGAAGTTGAACTGCTTTGCAAGATCAGAGGCCAGGTCTTCAGCTATAGGCAGTTCACCAAACGGGGTATCATAAGCCCCTTCGACCATGATATGAGGCGGAGACGCCGGATGAAGGTGCATCCCAAAGATAAAAATAACATCGGGGGAGGCGTCGTTTTTTAAGCAGTGGATAACATTGCATGCAATACTTCCTGAAAAATACCACCCGGCGTGGGGAACAATGCAACCCGTTATATTTCTTTCCGGACACGCCATAGACGTGTCTGTAAGAAACCGGGCGATCTCTTTTTCGCATTCAACGGCACCGGAAGGGTACCAGCTACCTGAAAAAACCGGTTTTCTTGCTTTCATGGGGCGACCTCCTTTTAAAAAAAGGTTTGGCAGCTCGTTTAAAACTGGAAGTGGTTTCGGAACAGATCAAATTTTCCCGCTTGACAGTACCGGCTCATGTCCGTTTTTCACAATTTTATTCCCGGCCCCGGCCCGTTGTCAAGGTTAAATAAATGAAGGAGTTATGGCAGCTGTTGACAGTTGATATAATGATTTTCCATCATTTTTCTGAGAAAGAAGGGAAATCTCGTTGGAAATCCAAACCCTGAATTTGCAATCGGAGAATGGTTACATCAACGAAGATCACCGATTCAATTTTGGCAGACTGTTATGTGATAAAGTTTTTCAGAGTTTTATCTATAGTCTCGCCCACAAGAAGCCCGGAACTTTGTTACTGTCTTGATCTTTGTCAGGAAAAATAAACCGTTTATTTCTTCGAGATTATTGATAAAACTAAACAAAGAAAAGTCTTTTTTATTGTTTGGTGGGTTCTCCCGAACTAATTGGGCAAGTCTTTTGTTGTGATTCGGTTTGCAGTGCGTTTTGATTATCCCGACCGGATTCATCATTGCCTATCAGTCATAAGCAGCTGCTGATGAAAAGGCTACAAATCAATATTACGGTCAACTTGATAGTCTTTAGTGTCATTATATCTCCCTCTATTTAAACCGGTGTAATCTAATTACAGAACCATAATGCAACTCAATACCGAAGCCCCCGATATATATTATCACCAATATAAGCATCTCCAAAAGGAAATCCATTAGGGAGTCAGGAAATTATTTCGAAATTCCGGAAATTCCGGGGATAGTATATCTATTTTTATTGCTGGAATTCGGGTGAAATAAAAAGATTATAATTGCCCTTGAAACATAACTTGCTTATCTCTTTGTGTTATGGTACATTTTTACAAAAATGTCAGAAATCCTTTGCTTTGTAGGCATAAAATCCCCGATTAACAATTGAAGAATGAAGGAGCTTGCCATGAAAGACTGTTTTTCCTGCAATAAGAATAAAAATGTCGGCTTTATCTCCACAAGACTTGCAGGGACCGACGGCGTCTCATTGGAAACGGCTAAATGGTCAAAAATATTTGAAGAGCAAGGATTTACAACCTATTTTATGGCAGGTGAACTTGATACGCCGCCGGAGCGGTCATATTTTCTTGAAGAAGCGCATTTTTCCAGCCCTGCAATAAAAGACATTTATGAAAACTGTTTCGGCGTAAACCTGAGGGGCCGCTATATTACCGAAAAAATTCATGAGGTCAAAAACAAGATTAAAGATCACATCTATAAATTTATTGCCGATTTTGACATAAATATCCTTATCCCTCAGAATGTACTGACCATTCCACTGAATATACCGCTGGGCATCGCATTAACGGAAGTTATTTCTGAAATCGGAATGCCGACCATTGCCCACCATCATGATTTTTTTTGGGAACGGCAGCACTTTTTAACCAATGCCGTTTGGGAATACCTGAACATGGCGTTCCCTCCCCACCTTCCTTCCATCCAACATGTGGTCATCAACTCGTCGGCTGACAACCAGCTGAGCCTTCGCACGGGAATATCGAGTACCATCATCCCGAATGTTATGGATTTTGAAAACCCGCCAAAACCCATGGATGATTATGCCTTTGACGTTCGCGAAGCGCTGGGTGTAAGAGATGATGAACTGCTCATTCTTCAACCGACGCGGGTGGTGAAAAGAAAAGGCATTGAACATGCCATTGAGTTGGTCAGCAGGTTAAACATGGATGCCAAGCTTGTCATATCACATGCATCGGGTGATGAAGGGTACGGTTATGAAGCAAGAGTCCGGGAATATTCCAAAATAATGCATGTGGACACGATTTTCGTCTCGGAAATAATCGGAGAGCGAAGGGGGTTGACCGGTGATGGAAGAAAAATTTACACCCTGGACGACATCTATCCCCATGCCGACCTTGTCACCTACCCATCCAATTTTGAAGGCTTCGGCAATGCCTTTCTCGAAGCTGTCTACTTCAGAAAACCCATTGTAGTTAACAACTATTCCATTTATTCCGTAGATATCAAGCCAAAAGGGTTTTCCGTCATAGAAATCGACGGCTTTGTAACCAAAGAGTCGGTTGATAAAACAAGGGAAATCCTTGAGAATGAAGAAAAATGTATTGAAATGGTTGAGCATAACTATAAAATAGCAAAAGCATACTATTCTTATTCAGTACTTCAGTATAAACTGAAAAGTTTAATTCTCGACTGTATTTCCTGTGCCGAGTGCGGATATGAAGAGTAATAAAAATAAGCATGAAATAGAAGAGCTCAAACTGTTATATGAAATCAGCAATTCGCTGAATGAGCACCTGGATCTTAAAAAGAGCCTTTACAGGGTTCTTGATATATTGGCCAACTCCATGAATATGGTCCGGGGGACCATCTCCATTTTAAATCCCTTGAGAAATGAAACCGAAATAGAAGTCGCCCATGGAATTTCGAAATCCGCGCAGGATAAAGGGAAATACAAGCCCGGCGAGGGGATCACAGGTCAGGTCATCCAGACGGGAAAAGCGGTGACGGTACCCAGAATAAGTCAGGAACCGCTTTTTCTTAACAAAACCACATCAAGAAAATCATTGGGACATACTGACCTCTCGTTCATCTGCGTGCCGGTCAAAAAAGGCGCCCAGGTAATAGGCACCTTGAGTGTTGACAAACCTTACGATGAATCATTTTCCCTCACGGAAGGGAAACGGCTTCTGTCTGTCATTGCCACCATGATTGCGAAACAGGTCATCAACCTTGAATCCATCCAGAGGGAAAAAGAAGCATTAAGTGATATGAATAAGCGGCTCAAATATGAGCTTGAAAACAAATACAGCTTTAACAACATCGTCGGCAACAGCAATAAAATGCGGGAAGTGTACCAGATGATATCCCAGGTTTCCAAAAGTAACGCCACCGTTCTTATCCGTGGGGAATCCGGCACCGGAAAAGAGCTTGTTGCCAACTCGATTCATTATAACAGCGACAGGTCAAAGCAGCCCTTTGTAAAAGTAAACTGTGCCGCAATTCCATCCAATTTAGTTGAGAGTGAGTTGTTCGGCCATGAAAAAGGGGCCTTCACAGGAGCCATAAATCAAAAAAAGGGGAAATTCGAGATCGCAAACAAGGGTACCATGTTTCTCGATGAAGCAGGCTCCATCGGTATTGACGTACAGGCCAAGCTTTTAAGAATCCTTCAAGAAAAGGAGTTTGAAAGGGTTGGCGGATATAAAACAATTAAAACCGATGTTCGCATCATAGCCGCCACAAATAAAAATCTTGAACTTGCCGTGGAAGGAGAAAGCTTCCGGGAAGACCTTTATTACAGGCTGAATGTTTTCCCTATTTATATTCCGCCCCTTCGCGAAAGAAAAACAGACATTGTTCTTCTTGCGGATTATTTTCTTGAAAAATATGCAAACGCAAACAATAAGCGCGTCAAAAGACTATCCACACCTACCATAGATATGTTAATGGAATATCACTGGCCCGGCAATGTCAGGGAGCTGGAAAACTGCATTGAACGCGCCGTCCTTTTATGTGAGGAGGGTGTGATTCACAGTTATCACCTGCCGCCAAGTATTCAAACAGGGACTGAATCCAACACCCTTCCATCCCGGTCAATGAAAAAAGCGGTGGAAGATCTTGAAAGGGAAATGATTATTGATGCACTGAAAAATTCACGAGGAAACGTTTCTACTGCAGCAAAATCAGTTGAGACGACCATCCGCATCTTTTCCTATAAAATGAAAATATATAACATTGATTACCGTGACTACAGATAGGTTTTTACCACCTTTTTTTTGACATTGGTTAAAAGATATTTTATGGTTTTTACCAGCCGCTTCCTGAACTGTTGAAAAGGGACGATCAAGAACTGAACCGGATAACTGTGGCAACGATTCTATAAAAAGAATAGCAAGGGAAAAGGTTACAATTATGGATGACCCGAATATTCATCTCAATTACCCCCCCGGCAGAACCAATAATGATAACGGGTCCGACGGTGAATCGAAGGAAGAAAAACGATCCCACGTCAGAAAACCTTTTTTTATGCCCGTGGACTATTCAACCCGGGACAGGGTTTATAGAGACTTTATAAAAGATATCAGCATGGGAGGGGTTTTTATCGAAACCCTTCGCCCCCCTCCCGTGGGACAAGAAATTTTAATGGCCTTTTCATTTCCCAACCTGCACCGGAACTTTAAAATCACCGGTGATGTGGTGCGGATGAACCCCAAGGGTATCGGCGTCGCTTTTCTGGATACCGGCAAGGATCAAATGGAGACCCTTGACTTCTGCATAAACGATATATAACCGTATTAAAAAATACCGCCGCCTTTACCAGCTTTACATCGAGCGGGAAATATCCTTCAGCGATTCATTCATCAGGCTCTCAAATGACGGGTTATCTTCCTTGAAGCTCATTTTGATACCGATCACCACCAGATCAAGAGGCCAGGTTACGTTTCCGTCTATTCGCACAAAATCTTTTTCTGTTGTTGCCAGCAACTGCGCACCGGTCTTTTGAGAATTCTGAAAAATCAGCTCCATCTCTTCCATGCTGTAAAAATGGTGGTCGGGAAACTCTAAAAAACCGGACTCTATGGCGCCGCACGCTGAAAGTGAGTTTCTGAAATCACTATTTCGGGCAATACCCGAAAATAAGTAAACCCGCTTTCCTTTAACGATATCCAAATCCATTTCTCCACGAGCCGTTAATTTGTCTTCCAGCACACTGCTTGTGCCTCGTTCAAGTCGATATACATACGGTTCGTGGGCGGTAAAAAACACCGGTTTCCCGGTTAAGGCGAACCCAAGTCCTTCCGGCCGGGAAGGCGATGTTGTCATCGACCGTGTAAAAATAAATATGTCGCCCCTTTTCAATGCACGCAGGGGTTCTCTTAACGGGCCCCTCGGAAGAAGCCTACCGTTTCCAACGGGTCTCAGGCAGTCCATCAGCACAATATCCACATCCCTCGAAAGTTGTAAGTGCTGAAATGCATCGTCTAAAATTATCAAATCCGGGCTGAACCTTTCAAGAGCGACAGTACAGGATTGGTACCTGTCCCGGCCCACAATGACCGGAATGCTGGTCAGTGTTTTTGCCATCATGTAGGGCTCGTCACCGGCTGAGCGGGCATCCATCAGGACTGTCCTGCCGTCACATACAATACCGCCTTTTGTTTCCGCATCCCCCTTGTATCCCCTGCTGACAACCACCGGATTGTACCCGTTTCTTTTTGCAAGCCCGGCAAGATATATTGTCATCGGTGTTTTACCGGTTCCACCTGCAACCAGGTTGCCAATGGAGATAACGGGGCATGATATCTTTTTTCGTTTCAGCACCCCTTTTTCATAACAGAATGCCCGAAAGTGGATAACAAACTGATAAATTAATGACAACACGAAGAGGCACCATTCAAGGGAAGGGAAGTCGCTTTTTCCGTCATCCGCCATCAGGCATTCTATTCTTGCCCGTATACGATTCATTTTTCCTTCTCAAACAAGGATGACAGATTACTGGGCTTGTCAGAACCCAGAATGCTCAGCTCAAACAGTTTTGCTTCTTTCAGGAAAGACGAGTAAGATGAACTGACGGCAATGATAAACCCTTGGGTTTTGTCAAGAAAGCCCAGTTTCACTATATACACTTCCAGAAACTTACTGATGGGCTTAAAAATAAGCCGCCACAAATGAAACACCTTACCTTTATTATATCTGGTAATCGCCGTTATGCTCGAAAACTGATTGATTGTTTTGACCTGGTCGGACAAATCCACGGCCGTATAGTGTATCAGATCCCCCTTGACCCTTTTTCCTTTCCCCCTCAGCAATAATTTGTCATGGGGATTCTCCCCTCCCCAGTACGCCATGCCTTTGCGAACCAGGCGATACCTTGCATTGGGATACCAGCCTCCATGTCGAATATACCGGTGCATATGATAGGAAAGTCTCGGGAACTTAGCGCCTGCAATATCGGGATTTTTATCCATGAGCTTTCGGATTGACACGGCCAGTTCCGGACTTACCCGTTCATCGGCATCAATGCATAGTATCCAGTCCGACGAGCAGAGTTCAAGGGCCCTGTTTTTTTGCTGAATATGACCGTCAAACGGATGCTGATAAAAGGACACTTTGGGATTTTTCCGGCATATGTCTTCGGTTCCATCCGTGCTTATGGAATCAAGCACAATAATCTCATCCGCTATATCGGTCACGGAAGCAAGGCAGTCCTCGATATTATTTTCTTCGTTATACGTAATGATGGAAATCGAAAGTGTTGGATTATTTTTCATTTTTACTCTACTATACCGGACATGATATTTTTGATCTAAAATTCATTATCCCAATACTTTATCAGCATGGGATTGAAATTTAAAGATATAATTTTATATAATGCCAAGGACAAATAATCCATGCAGGTACTTTGCATCACCGGCCACAGCGACCGACCGGAGGCGGAAACATTTATCGGCCTGAAAAAAGAAGGGGTGGATATTCATGTCCTGTGTCCTCGTTCGGCCCCTCACTTGGGTCGACTGGCTGATGCAGGTGTTTCGGTTACACCGTTTGAGCTCAAACACCGTATTGATCTTGAGGGCATTCGGACAATCAGGGCGATTCTTCTGAAAAACAAGGTCTCCATACTTCACCTATTTAACAACAAGGCGGTTTCCAACGGTATTGTGGCGGCAAGAAAGCTGCCGGTTAAACTTATCGCGTACAGGGGTATTGTGGCCAATGTCAGTTATTTCAATCCCATGTCCTGGCTGACCTATCTCAATCCCAATGTGGACCGCATTATATGTGTGGCGGAAGCCGTAAGGCGATATCTTCTGGACATGCGGTTACTCTGGCTTAAGGTACCCCCTTCCAGGCCTGTTACCATATACAAAGGGCACAGCCTGGACTGGTATCAGGACACGCCGGCTGATCTCACCGGATTCGGTATTCCGAAAGACACGTTCGTCGTCGGTTGCACGGCAAATATGAGACCGAGAAAAGGGATTCACGTACTTATCGATGCATCAAACCATCTGCCGCAAGGTCTTCCCGTCCATTTTCTCTTAATCGGCCATATGGACTCTTCCAAACTCTTGAAACAGATTAAAAGCAGTCCATACAAAGACAACATTCATCTGGCCGGTTTTCAAAAAGATGCCCCGGCCCTGCAGGCGGCATGCAATACCGTTGTTCTCCCGGCCTTGAGACGGGAGGGCCTCCCAAAGGTGGTCATTGAAGCCATGGCGTACGGGGTGGCCCCAATTGTGACAAATTCGGGGGGCAGTCCTGAACTGATTGAAAATAACAAGAGCGGCCTGATTGTACCGCCCGGCAACGCAGCGGCCATCGCCGAGGCGATTTTAATGTTGTTTGAGGATCCGTCCCTGTGCAAAGAACTGGGGGTGAAAGCAAAGGCGCGTATTGCGTCACATTTTAATATCGAGGACACCGTTAAAAAAACCAAGGAGTTATACCAATCGCTCCTCGCTTCATGATTGAGTCTTCTGCATTATCTCCCTGTACAGGTCAAGGTTGTGTTCAATGGTATGTGCAATGGAAAACTCTTCCACCGTTTCCCTGCCGTTCTTTCCCAGCATGTTTCGCAGAGTTTCGTCATTTACCAGCTCCACTATGGCGTCGGCCAGTGCCGCCGGATTTCCTACAGGAACGAGAAGGCCGTTTTTACGGTGCTGTATAATCTCCGGTATCCCTCCGGCATAGGACCCTATTACCGGAAGCCCCGCTCCCTGGGCATCCAGAATAGACGTCCCGAGCCCCTCCATTTTTGACGCATGAACGAACATATCAAAATTTTTCAGAAACCGGCCCACGTCTGACCGGAATCCGGTGAAAATAAAGCGGTCCCCGAGCCCCAGTTCATTTTTCAAATCATGAATTTTGGCCTCATCAGGACCACTCCCGACGGCGATAAAGGTGATATGGTCTTCGGAATCCAGCACCTTTCCGGCCGCTTTCAAAAGGTTCGGGTAGTCCTTGTGCCATGTAACGGCAGCCACGGTTCCCGCCACAACATGATTGTCGGGAATACCAAACTCCTTTTTAAATAAAGGGTCACGGAAATCACGGTCAAATTTGGTAAGGTCTACCCCGGATCGGATGATTCGTAATTTGTCTTCCGGTATGCCGTCTTCCAGTGCCACTTCATAAATTTTTTTTGAAATGCAAACCAGGCGGTCCAGCATGGAGGTTTTATACTTAAACCGGCTGAAGGCATGGTTCCGTATATGAAAATCCACCCGGCGAACGCCGACACGTATCAACGACCTGTTGAACAGTTTTGCCCAGAGCCCCGTTGATATGGCATGGGCTGAATGGAGGTGTAATATCTCATACCCATGGTTCTTGCAGATGCGGGCAATCTGAAATCCGCAAAAAAAATCCACCTCTCCCCGCATCCGAATACTATAGTGCGGCAATTTTTTTTTGAGGCAGTAGGATTCGAATTCTGAGCCCGGACGGCAGACAAGCGCAGTCTCATAGCCCTTTTCATGCATCGTTTCAAGTAAGTAGGCCGCCTGCTGCTGACCGCCCCGCCATGTTCTCTCGGAATCAATATGCAATACGTTTATATTCTTCTTATCTGTTTTCATATTCGATATTCAACATCATGTACAGCCCGATACTTAAAAAAATGACATTCGCGGTCCATGCTGCGACAAGCGGAGGAAGGATTTCACCATAACCCAAAGGCAGGCAGAAGCTGTATAGCACCCAGTAGAAAAATGAGATCCCGATACCAATGGTGACGATGGAAGGGATGTTCTTGTGCTGTTTGGTTTTTAATGCGACGCCGACACCAATGAGACTCATAATGACGCAGGCAAACGGAAAAGCAATTTTTGCATGAAGATCCACTCTGTATTTTGTGGCATCATACCCTTCGGCCTCAACTTTTCTGATGTAGGACAAGAGTTCGGAAAAGCCCATTTCAGTAGATTTCACCATTACCCGTTTTAAGTCGTCCGGCAAGATCTCAAGGGTCTCCTGTTTGTGTTTCAGAAATTCAGTTCTATAGCTGTTGGTCTCTTTTTCAAAATGAAGCACCATGACGTCGTTTAAAATCCATTTTCCGTCATTAAAATATCCGCTTTTTGCCTCGACGCGTTTGATCAGGCTGAATTTGTCGTCAAAGGTATTGCGGCTTATTCCGAAAATCCTTCCTTCTTTGGGTTTTGCATACGTTATATGGGTTATTTTTCTGTGGCCCTTGATCCAGATATTTTTCTCCCTTGATGCGACAAGTGATTGCTTCTTTTTAATTTCATATTCCTTTATTTTGTTTGTCTTGGAGAAGGTGATCGGAACAACAATTTCCGACAACAAAAAAAGAAAGATACCAAGAACAACTCCTGTAAGAAGAACGGATTTCAAAAAATAGAGCGCGCTTATCCCACTGCTTTTTAAAATCAGAACTTCATTATTTCGGTTCATCAACCCGAATACGATGATGAGTGTCAGAAGGATAATCGCCGGGATTAATTGTGCCACCATAAACGGCACCCTCAGTATGACATAGCCAAGGGCCTTTAAAAGCGGCATTCCCGCCCTCAAAAACTTATCCATGGTTCCCAGGTAATCGACGGAAATAAATATGCCGATGATGACAGTAAGAACAATAAGAAAATACTTTATGATTTCCTTAATGATATACCTGTCCAGGCGCTTCACTTGCCTAACCCTTCCTTTTCTTCAGGCGATTAACAACATAGAATGCCACCGCATCCAACATGAATAACATGTTCACCGGCCGATCATTTGCCACTCTCACCAGAAAATAAACCCCGAGTGTTGCCATAACAACATTGGGGGTCCACATGCCGATAACCGGAGGGTAAAAGCCGGACTCACTCAGCCCCCATCCAATGGAAAGGATAAGGTAATAGAGAAGGAAAAAAAACAGCGCAATCCCCAGCCCCGCTGCCTTTTTCGATGATTTTGTCTGGACCCCGAGGGGTATGGCCAGAATGCCCAATGCAAAACACGCCAAGGGGAAAGAGAATTTCTTATGAAACTCCATCAGCACTTTTGTATATTGCTTCCCGTAGCTTTCGGCTTTATCCAAATATTCTCTTATTTCGTTAAAGCTCATTTCTATTTCATCTTTTGCTTCCTCCGTTTGGTCGGCAGCCGGTTGAGTGAGGTCCAGTTTCAGGGTATAGGTGTTGAAATGAATGGAATGAACGGATCTATTTTCCAAACTCGTCTGTATGATGCTTCCATTTCTCAACTTTAAATAAAACGCCTTTTTTTCAAGTCCCAGAACGCTTCTGCCTCTGGGTGCGACAATCGTGCTTGCCACACCTTTGGTCCTCTGGTCCTCGATAAACACATCCAGGAGCTCATGGGTCTGAGGGTCGATTTTGTTGATGTAGATCATTACATCGTCGAAGTCGTCATTGAAGGTTCTTTCCTTCAGACCGATTTCAACCGTTGTGGAAATGACGTTAAACAGAAGACGTTTTAACTCGGTCTGTCCCTTCGGCATGCCGTAAAAGGTCATGAAACCGGTCATTATGCATCCCATCAGGCAAAACAGCGCCACCGGCGGCAGCAAACCGTATATGCTCAACCCGCTGCTGCTCAAGGCAACAATCTCATTTTCACTGGACATCTGCAGAAAAACGAGAAGAATGGAAATCATAACCGACATGGGAATAACAAAGATTAAAAATGACGGCAGGGAGTAAATCAGCATGAGCAGGAAAGAGGAGATGCCCACCCCGTAATTGACAATGAAATTTGTCATTTCCAGCATCTGCTTCATTAATAAAATGAAGGAGAAAAAAAACAGGTTGATGGCAAAGATGGGTACGAGCTGCTTAAAAATGTATCGGTTTACAATTGTATTAACTTTCATCGGTTTCAGACGGACCTTTGCCCCTTATATCAGCAACGGAACTTGATAATACAACCCCTAGTGTAATGACATAAAAACTGACATTGATGTTTCTCCCGAAAATCGACTCTGTCAGACCGAAATGGATGAAACCGATGATTAAAATAATGCCCCCGTATGCAATACTCCTTTGAAGAGCATCTTTTCTTGCAAGTGAAACCATTACCCACAGCGGAACGGCAAACACGCCCACGACAGCAATAAAACCTACGAGTCCGCACTCCGCCATAACATACAGAAATAAGTTATGGGGCTGGCTATACTTTTTTATATTATCACTTATTTCTCCTTTTGCAATCATTCGAAGAACAATGGGCTTAAAGTTGCCCACACCCGCGCCAAAAACCGGATGGTCCTTGAATATTGTCCAGGCCGCCCTCCACCCCTCCAACCGTTCACCCATGCTGCTGGGCCCCCGAAATCCGGCCTTATAGTCACTCCATTCTTGACCCATTTGCTGAAAACGGCTTTCTATTCCGGTGCCCGGTATATGATATGCCGAGAAAAAGAACATACCGACAAGAATACTTAAACATACACGTTTCCAGAGGTTCAACCAATTACCCAGAAAGAAAAACAGAATCAGCGCAAAGGCCGGTAGTGCAATCCAGGCACCTTTTGACCCCGACAGAAGTGAGGCAAGTGTGCCCAGAAAGAATGCCGAAAGTGGAAACAGCATATAAGCTCGATGTCTTTTGGAAAAAAAATCAATACCAACAAAACTTATAAACGCCATGACAATTGCCAGGTCGCCGAATGCGATGCTGTGATAGGAGCCGCTGACCCGCTCTCCGGGCAGAAGCCAGAACACGCTGGCCAACGCGTAAACTCCTGATACGACAGCTCCCGAACAAACGGAATACCAAAGAAGCGCCTCTTTTACTTGAATTCGTTTTAAAAGAAAAACGATGGGAACGATGGACAAAAGCCGTACTCTGTGGTCAAGGTATTTCATTCGCGGATCTTCAAGGTGTCCCAACACGCCGTTTATCAGAAACAGCAACAGATAAACGCCAAAAAAGGCTGCCAGGGCCCACATAACGGCTTTTTCCTGCCCGGAAATTTTCGGGCGGTTTTTCGGTGAAAAGCAGATCGGGAGACCCAAAAGGGTCAGTAAAACAAGTGCCGTGCTTCCCACGTGGGGAACAAGATTTGACAGCACGGTAAAGGAAAAAACCAGAATATATACCATATTGCGAAGCATTTTCGATTCAAGCATCCGTAAGTTTCCCGTTTAATGAAGTTTATATGTTTACCTGGATACAATGCGTTAATTTTTATGGTTATGTCAAGAGTATCGTGGCATTTGGCACGGCGTCAGGGAAAGAAACCAAAAAGATACCTTCGCAAAAAAATCATACGATCGGTAAACTGAGCCTACCCCACGACCGGTTGTAAAACGAACTTGAATCTTTCATTTACATCATATATGTCATGACAAGCAAATTAATTATAACATATTGATTTTATTTATTGGAAAATGAAAATACTTCTTGTGCAGACCAGCTTTTTAGGCGACACGATCCTTTCCACACCAGTGATAAAGGGGCTTCACACACTCTATCCTGATGCCCGGATATGGATGATGACGACCCCCTTGTCATCTTCCCTGGTGAAGCGGGATCCCATTCTCAGCGGCGTCATCAGTTACGACAAGCGCGGTAAAGAATCCGGGGTTTCCGGACTTATTCGAATGAGCAGACGAATTAAAAAGATGAGGTTTGACAAAGTGTATTCCCTTCACCGCTCATTCCGAACATCATTTCTGGTGTGGCTGACCGGAATTCCGGAACGAACCGGATGTGATGATGCCGGTCTTTCTTTTGTATACAACACGAGAACCAAACGAGATTTTAGCACCCATGATGTTATCAGAAACCTGTCTATTCTATCAAAGGAGGCGAAACTTGAAACCTTTGATTCGGACATGCGGCTGTTTGCTCCACCCCGTGACGAAATAAGCCGACGGCTGGTAGGCCGTTTGCCGGAAAAAGGAACGTATGCCGTTCTTGTTCCAGGCAGTGTGTGGAAAACAAAAATGTGGAAATGGCAGGGATTTCGGTCAGTTGCCGAGTTTCTATTAAGTAAGGACATCCCGGTCGTCCTCCTGGGTGCGTCGTCCGACAAACGCGTCTGCAGCTCCGTCTCAAAAGGCCTTCCCATAGCCGACGTTTCAGGAGAGACCACTATTTCAGAGGCCATGTATATCATGAAGCACGCCAAGCTTTCCGTGTGCAATGACTCCATGTCCCTCCACATGAGTTCGGCATTTAAAATCCCCACGGTTGCTGTATTTTGTGCCACCTCTCCTGAATTCGGCTATGGACCGTGGAAGAATAACTCCGTGGTGGTTGAAAAAACCGGTCTCCACTGCAAGCCGTGCCGCCCCCATGGGTCAAATACCTGCCCAACCGGCACTGAAGCATGTATGAACGATCTGTCACCGGATAATGTGATCAACGCCGTAACTAGCATAGTGGAACTATAATGAAGCATATCACCTGTCGAACTTATAAATCCTTTACGTTCGGTTCCTCTGAAAAGCTTACTGAAATTCAGTTGGAAAAATTGATGGAATGCTTTGGTGTCGCAACACGCCCCTTGGAAGGAGGTCTTGAGGGGAGAACATCGGTAACCCGAATCCATCTGGAAGGTATAGGACCCGTTGTGGTTAAACACTACATAAGAGGCGGTTTTATTGGACGATTTAACAAGCACTTCTATTTAAACCTCGGAAAATCTCGACCCGGGATTGAATACGAACAGCTTTTAAGGGCGAAGGATGCCGGGATAAACGTCCCCGAGCCGGTTTGCTTTGCATCCAGGGGCATGCTGTTCTACAGGGCATGGCTGGTGACGCGGGCAATTGAACGTCCTCGATCTCTCGCACAACTCGGAATGAAAGACCTGACATCAGCCGTATCCGTCGTGAAAACTCTTATCCCTCAGTTTAAGCGCCTTTTGGATAGCCGAATATACCACAAAGATTTGCACCCGGGGAATGTGCTCATTGATAAAAAAAACAAGATATTCATCATTGACTTTGATAAAGCCGGTGTCTTCAGGGGAGACAAGAAAACACTTTTAGACAGATATCTCAAACGCTGGGAGCGCGCAGTGACAAAATACGGCCTGCCTGAAGAAATCCACAGCACCTTGCATAAAGAGTTAATCAAATAGCGGTTCGCCTTCGAATATGAGCTAGCCGATCCAACTCCTTCATCACGTCGCCATGGGATATCATTTTCATGCAAACGGGATCTTCACATCGTTTTTTATTGCAGGGAGCACAGTCGTGGGGTTTACGGATCACTGTTCCGCGAAACGGCCCCGTACGATTCGCATCAGACGGTCCAAACAGGGAAACGACATCTTTTCCCAGCGCCACCGCAAGATGCATGGGTCCCGTATCACAGGTTACCACTGCCATGGCGTATTGCAGCACGTCTATTAGTTCGTCGATGGATGTCCGGCCAACCAGGTTGATCACCGTATTTCCGGCCGCTTTTGCAATTCTATCCGCCATGCCTGTATCTTCTTTGCCGCCTGTCAGAACCGGAGTGGCAGCGTATCTGTCCTGTATCGCCTCTGCCAGCATGGCGAACCCCTCACCCGTCCACCTGTTTGCGGGTTTCGTTGCTCCGATATTCAATACGATGTAGTCTTCAGGCAGCATGGACGGATGTATTCCCGACCCGGAAATATCCCATTGTATGTCGTCTCTCGGCAGGCCCAGGTATTCCGCAAACCCGAGATACTGGTCGAGCATATGGGCGTTTGGATCAGATGTGCCGATGCGTTCGAATGGAAAAAGCCAGCTCATTTCCTTGCATCGTTTTCTGTCAAACCCTATCCTGCGTTCGGATTTGGCCAGCATGCAAAAGGATGCGGATTTAAGCGTCCGCTGAAGATCAAGTGCCATATCAAAATGTCGAGACCGGAGCCTGGACGCCGCATGAATGAGTGATGACGACCAGTTTGTCTTGTCAAAAACAATGGCCTGATCGACGGACGGGTGCCGGGAGACAAGCGGATAAGAAAGCGGTGCCACCAGCCAGGTAATCGTTCCATTTAAATGGTTTTTGATGATCCTCACCAGAGGAAGCGTGTTGACGACATCGCCCAGGGCGCCTAATTTAACGATGAGAATATCCATACGGGAACTGCAAGCCGGTTCTTTTATCGTGGCCGTATCCTTTTTAAATGCCTTCTTTACTTAAACAGAACAACGGGTCTTTCACAAGATCTTTCTTCATAGGCTATTATCTCTTGAGACAGCAAACTTATTCCTTGCCGGTTTTTTATAATGATATCTTTTTATAGCTGGGCTTGGCCATAACGATAGACCGGATGCATCGGGTCAGCCATTTGGATATATGATTTTTTTCGATATCATAGGGCAAAGGAAGCGCGGAGCCGTTATAACGGTAAAGAGGTTCATCAATAAACAACGCGTGCTTTCCTGCCATCTCAAGCATGGGGTAAAAAATGGTTTTATCATAACATCGCCTGAAAAATCGCCCCGACTCATCATGAATGTCTTCTAAAACAACACTTTTCCAATAATACCAAGTCCTAAAACGCCATTTCAACAACGCTCTTTTTCGCACAGTATCCAATTCGGATTGTGCCGCACAAAAGCTGGACGCATCGATCCGCCGCCACAGTTTGAACCTGAAACTTATGGGGTGTGCGCCATGAAAGGGATATTTGCGAACGTTGTTTTTAGTGAGGACTCGATCGGGGTACCTCCTGCAGATATCCCCACGACGGCCACGTGCATCCTCATAACTCCCGTAAGTCAGCCAACACTCTTTCGATTCATAGGTGGTTACCAGATGGGCGAGAGCTTTCGAATGGAGCAGGCTGTCATCACCGTCGATCAAGAGCAGTATATCGTCTTCTCCCGGGTTCAGCATGGCAATACCTTCATATATGTTGCGGAGTGCGAATTTGCGGATGGTGTTTACAACAAGCTCAAACCGGGAGTCGCCCGCAATTTCGTTTTGTACTTTCCGAACCGTGTTGTCCGTGGACATATCATCGATCAGGATACAGGAGAATTCTCCATATGTCTGTTTTTTTAACATTGCCAGATTACGCTCAACCCAGCTTTCAACATTATACATCGGCACAACAATATGTAGCTTCAATTTTCCCCTCTGTGTATTTACCGCAGATTGTCAATTAATTAAAAAACCTATATAACCTTTATCAAGATTAAAAAAACATACAATACGGTTCACATATCTTTGTTGCCTGCTGATAAAGACTATCCTATGCCGTATCTGAAAAAAAGCAAGACCCCCATATTTTTATTATAAAATCTATACCCAAAGGACGATGGTTTTACGCAACTCCATATTGCAGGTTCCTGTGACGATCTATTATTGAAGGCTATCATCACATGAAGCTTCTATGTTTAGGAAAAAATATCATCTGCCCATGACCAATCTTTTTCTTGACTGATCAGTGCCTTCTATATATATAAAATTAATCTAAAATTATGAAATTGTTTCTGTTTGTAACCAATAATCGAATAGAGGAGCATGCATGATGAAAAATTCATTTGGGAGAGTGTTGATTTCAATCGTACTTAGTGTGTTTATGTGCCTTTTAATTTCGGGGAGCGCCGTTGCCGCAGACACCATTAAGCTTGGTGTGGGAGGGGCTCACAGCGGTGACCTGGCATCATACGGCATACCCTCCATTAAAGCTGCTGAGCTTGTGGTCAAAGACATCAATGCAAAAGGCGGCGTATTAGGCAAAAAAGTCGAACTTCTGACGGAAGACGATGCCTGTAAGCCCGAAGTGGCAACCAATACGGCAACCAAACTCGTATCACAAGGAGTGGATGTGGTGCTGGGCCATATCTGCAGTGGCGCTACAAAAGCAGCCCTGGGTATTTACAAGGACTCAAAAATAATCTGCATGTCCCCATCAGCCACCAATACCGACCTGACATTAAGTGGGGATTATCCCAACTTTTACCGCACCATCGCCTATGATGACGCCCAGGCGCAGCTCCAGGTCAAATTTGCCACGGAAACCTTGAAAGTGAAAACTGTTGCGATTCTCCATGATAAAGGTGATTACGGAAAAGGTGCGGCTGAACTGGCAAAAAAATATGCTGAACAAGCAGGGGTTGACGTCAAGCTGTTTGAAGGCGTCACACCGGGTGCTGTGGATTACTCCGCCATT